>Ga0209909_100156_pt1 | contig 107764 bp, 94 predicted proteins | sample FECB22metaG_FD_188302 | JGI IMG/M metagenome (GOLD analysis project Ga0209909, IMG submission 188302) | Cyanobacterial communities from the Joint Genome Institute, California, USA - FECB-22 (SPAdes) (version 3) | ecosystem: Environmental > Aquatic > Thermal springs > Hot (42-90C) > Microbial...
GCCTGCGGCGGCTCGGTGCGGGGCAAGACGGTGGCGCTGCTCGGCCTGACCTTCAAGCCGAACACCGACGACATGCGCGACGCGCCCTCGCTGGCGATCGTGGCCGGCCTGCAGGATGCCGGCGCCGTGGTCCGCGCCTACGATCCCGAGGGCATGGAGCAGGCGCGCCCGCTCCTGCCCGGCGTCGCCTTCGCGGAGGATGCCTATCACTGCGCCGAGGGCGCGGACGTGCTGGTCCTCGTCACCGAATGGGACGCGTTCCGGGCGCTGGACCTCGACCGGCTGCGGGCGGTGATGCAGCGACCGGTCCTCGTGGATCTCCGCAACGTCTACCGGGCCGACGACGTCCGGGCTCACGGCTTCGCCTACAGCAGCGTGGGCCGCCCCGCCGCGCCCGGGGACGAGGCCGAGATCCCGCCGGCTCCCCATCGCGCGGACGCCGCCGCGACGGCGTGAGGCGGGGCCGACATCGGCGGATGGAAGCCCCGCAGATCCTCGGGATCGCCGACCCGGCGCGCGACCTCTCCGGCACGCGGGATCTCCGCCCGGCCGGCGGGCGGGTCGAGACGGCGGCGACGCCGACCTGCGACGTCGAGGCCGCGCCGATCGCGCCGGGCGGGTGATCCGCCCGCCTCCCTGACCGGTCCGATAACAAACGGACCCCCTCGCGGGCCGCCCGAACAGGCGGCCCGCGAGGGGGCCCCGAAGCTCCGTCCGGCGCGCCGGACCGGATCTCTGCCCGGGCGGCCCCGCCGCGGCGGGGCCAGCGCCGGAGCGGTCAGGCCGCCGGGGCCTTCACGCTCGCCAGGCTGGAATCTTCCCGGAGGAAGTACTTGTTGGTCAGGTAGGCGACCTCGGTCCGGTTCTTGGCCTTGAGCTTCTTCATGATGTTGCGGACGTGAACCTTCACGGTGCTCTCGCACATGTTGAGCTCGTACGCGATGATCTTGTTCGGCGTCCCCTTCCGGAGCGCCCGGGCCACGCAGAGCTGCCGCGGCGAGAAGATATCGTCGTCCCCGGCCTCGACCGGCTCGTCCACCTTGATGTTGGCCAGCAGGGGGAGGAGGCACTCGGCCGGGATGTAGACGCCGCCCGCCTGCACGAGCTGGAGGGCCTGCAGGGCGATGTCCACGGAGGTCGTCGTCGGGATGTAGCCTTTGACGCCGAGCTTGATGATCCGCACGATCTGGTCGAGGTTCTCGCCGTCCGAGATGACGGCCACCGGCGGAGCGCCGGCCTCACCCTGCAGGAACGCCAGTTCCCGCGTGATCTCGGTCCACTCGGTCTCGGTCAGGTTGCCGTCGGGCCGGCAGAGCACGACCACGCTCGCGGGGACGAACGGCTTCTGCCGCTTCCACGATTCGATGTCCGCGAAGACCTCGAACGAGGTCTGCCGGTCGGCCTCGCTGAGAGAGGCGGCGAGGCATCGGCCGACGAGCTGCCGTCGATCGATGATGACGATGCGGCTGGAGCGGCCCCGGGACTGGTCCCGTTGCTCGACGACGACCGGGCTGTCACCGGCATGTGCACCCGAAAAGCCGCCGCGGCTTTCGGCCGTGTCCCGCTCAACGAGGGTGAGCGCGTCTCGAGTACCAAGACTGGCCATAGAGAATTACCTCCTTTCGAAGGAAGCCGAATGTCAGCGATGACGGGATACCCAATGCGCTCGCCGACGGCGTGACACTGAGATACGCGGTGGCGCCGGTCGCCTTGGGCGATTGCCGATGACCACGGAAACAATGCTAGCTTTCGTAAAATCGTCTGTAAATACCCTATCTGAATCTAAACGCTTAAATTGCGGGGCTAAATACAATCATCGGGCACTACGTACGTACACGGTGATTTGTTTGGGTGCGGGGGACGGCGCTGATGGAGAGATGCATTCGCAAGGTCATCCGCCAGCGGTGGGTGACCCGACGCAAGATCTTTCCGAATCTAGGCGCGCGAATGCCAGATTTAGAAATATGGAAATGTTGCCTCCTGTATCTCTGCTTATTGCGAGTGCGTCTTGGCAAGGCTTCGATCGCAATTCAGTGATCTGGGTTCGATGTCCCTATTCGGGGCGATAGTATTCGGTCGGTTTAGGCTCGATTTACCTGGCTGAGGCTAAAAGGCAACACGCGTACACGGTTGTTTACCATGTTGGGGTCCGAGTACTGATTTCGTTGGTACGGCGCTGTACCGAACGGCACGCGCCGCGGGCGGGACAGCCGCCCCGTGCGCTGTCCGGCGCGGCGGGCGAATCACCGGCGAGTCCCGGCCGGGCTCGGAGCCGCCGCGGCGGCGACCTAGTCGAGCCGGACCAGGAGGTCGCGCATGCCGCCGACATCGACGAACGCGGCGAGGTCGCGGGCGAGCAGGTCGGCATGTCGCTCCGCGTAGGCGGCCGGCGTCAGCGTCCGCAGGAACGAAGTCACCGAGTCCGCGAGCGGCTCGGGAAACGCCCAGCCCAGGCGTTCCGCCACCGCGTAGCGGCCGCTGGCCGTCGCGGCGCGCGCCAGAGTCAGGGCGCCGCACAGGCCGCCCTCGTAGAGCCGGTTCGGCAGGAGCCAGTCCGAATTCAGTCCGTCATCGAGGTAATCGACGGCCCAACTGAAGTGAATCCCACTGTAAATCTCCGGAAGATCGCGGGGATTGGCGTAGGGACCACGGAACGACATGTTCGGCCGGCCGTCCAGCGTGTCCGCCAGGGCGCGCGGGGCGATGTCCTCCTCGGAGAGGCGCCCGGCCAGGACGATCCGCACCGAGTCGCCGAGGGCGTCCGCGATGGCGGCGAGGATCGTCAGGCTCCGGCGGCAGCGCAGCGTCCCGAACCAGCCGATCACCCAGGGCGGCTCCGCCGTCCGGGTGCGGTCCAGGCGGGTCGACACCTCGCCGAGGCGGTGGCCCATGACCTTGTTCTCGAGGAGGTGCCACGCGCCGGCGAAGCCCTGGACGGGCCGGAAATACCGGTCGATGAAATCCGGGGCGCTGACGACGAGGAGGTCGCTTTGGCCGAGGAGCCAGCGCTCGACCGCGCGGGCGATCCGCCCCGGGGCGTCCCGCCGGACCATCAGCCGCTGGATGTCGAGCACCTCGTAGACGAGGCGCGCGCGGCTCCCGGCGAGGCGCGCCGCGGCCCAGGCCACGAGAGCCATGTCGAGGTTGCGCACGTAGATCACGTCCGCCGCGCGCAGGTCGCGCCGGCGGCGCAGCGCCCGGGCGATGCCGACGGCGAGGCGGGGCAGGCGGCGGGCGTAGTTCCGGTCGACGGTCAGGCCGAGGGGGACGACGTCGTCCGCCACCGGGGCCTCGGCCACCACCCCGCCGGGGCGGTCCCGCTCGAAGGCGTACACGGTGACCGACCACCCGGCGTCCCGGATGGCGTCGACCCGCTTCCGGACCGTGGGCTCGGCCCTGTCGTGTCCGAAGAAGGCGACGCGGCGGCCGCGCGCGGTCGCGGGGGCGGTCGCGAGCGCGGCGACCGGGGCCGGCGCGTAGGCCGCCACGGGGTCGAGGCCTTCGGCGCGCGGGGCGGTCACGAGGCCGCCTGGGTCGCGCCGCGGGCGTTGCGCCGGGCCGCGGCCCAGCGGGTCAGCGCGCCGCGCAGGCCGCCGCGCCGGACCGTCGGGCCGTCGTTGGTCTTGTTGAGCACGATGCCCAGAACGGTGCTGCCGCCCGACTCGAGGTCGTGCACGGCGGCGGCGACGTCGTCGATGCTGGTCCGGCCCGCCTCCACCACGATGATCAGGCCGTCGAGTCCGTCGAGCAGCGGCCGGAGGGTGGGGAGCTCGTCCACCGGCGGCAGGTCGACGACGACGCGGTCGAGGGCGGGGCGTCCGTCACCGACCACGGCGGCGACGCCCTCCGGCGTCATCAGGTCGCTGAAATGGGGATCGTTCGGGTGGCGGTTGCCGCAGGCGAGCAGGCGGACCTCGCCGGGCTGGGGCCGGACCGCCTCGGTGGCGCAGCAGCGGCCGGCGAGCACGTCGAGGAGGCCGCGCTGCTCGGTGGCCTGGCTGAGCCGCGAGAGCGTGGCCTGCCGCACGTCGGCGTCGATCATCAGCACCCGCCCGGAACTCGAGCGGGCGCGGGCGAGGAGCTGGCCGAAATTGCTCGCGAACAGGGTCTTGCCCGCGCCGGCCCCCACCGAGGTGACGCCGATCGCGAAGACCGGGCCGCGGCGGTCGCTGCCGAGGACGTGGGCCTTGAGGCTGTGCAGGCGCTCGACGAACACCGATTGCGGCATGAACCGCACGGCGCTCGCCCGGAACGCCTCGACGCTGGCCGGGCGCTGCGCCTCGTTGGCGTGGGCCTGCGCCAGCGCCAGGGCCGCCCGGAAGCCGGGCTCGCGCCGCAGCTCGGGGAGGGCGGCGAGGCAGGTCAGGCCGTGGCCGGTCAGCTGCCGGGGCGTGCGGATCGTCCGGTCGAACCAGTGCCGCGCGAAGGCGCCGCTGACGCCGAACCCGGTGCCGACCAGCAGACCGAGCAGCATGATCAGGCTGCCGCGGGGCGCGCTCGGGGATTCCGGCACGGTCGCGGGCGTGATCACGTGGGCGGAGGGCTGCGGGTAGGATTGCTGGTTGACGGCGTCGATGTAGCGCTGGAGCAGGTTCGTGTAGATCTGGTCGTAGGTCTCGGCGGTGCGGTCGAGTTCCTTCGCCTTGACCCGGGCGTTGCTCATGATCAGCGTCTTCGAGATCAGGGCGTCGAAGGCCGCCGTCATGCTGTCCTCGCGCGCCTTGGCGACCTCGTAATCGTGGTCGAGGGACACGGCGAGGCGCTCGAGCTCGGTGCGCAGCGACTGCTTGGCCGCCTGGATGTCCCGCTGGATCGCCTGGACCGCCTCGTGGTCGGGGCCGAGGCGGCGCTTCAGGTCGTCGGCGCGCTGCACGAGGTCGACGTACTGCCGGCGCAGCTGGATGATCACGCTGTCCTTGAAGGCCTCGGTGATCCCCGGATCGGCGATGTCGGAATCGAGGAGCCCGCGGATCTGGTCGCGCACCGCGCGGGCGTCGACGGTCTTGGACCGGGCGGCGGCCACGGCGGTGTTGAGCTCCTCGACCTGCTGCTCGCCCACGAGGCCGCGCTTGCCGAGGTCGATGATGGTGTGCTCGGCCTTGTAGGTCTGGGCCTCGCGCGAGGCCTGGCTGGCGCGCTGCTGGAGTTCCTTCAGGCGCGGCAGCATCCACTCGCCGGCGACCTTCCAGACCTGGGCCCGGTTCTCCAGCTCGGTGCTGACATAGGCCTCGGCCACCGCGTTCGCGACGGCCGCCGCCGTGGCGGGATTGTCGGCGCTGTAGCCGACCTCGATGACGTAGGCGGCGCCGATGCGGCTGGCCTCCACGTTCTCGCGCAGCGTCCGCGCCTGGCGCAGGTCCGGGCTCACGGGAGCGGGCTCGCGGACCGGCCGCTCGGCGCCGATCAGCCGGAGGGCCTGCGCCTTGGCGGCCTTCACGAACTCCCGGACCTTCGCGACGAGCGGGTGCGTCGGCGTCGCCAGATCCCGCAGGGCCGACCCGTCGAGCCTGTGCACGGCGGCAAGGGCGATCTTCTCCGAGCGGATGTACTCGACCTGGCTCTCGACCTCGGCGATCTCGAGCGGGGTCCCGGCGTTGGGCGTGTCGCGGGCCGTGACCGGGCTGGAGCGGCTCTCGATGTAGACGCGGGCCCGGGCCGTGAAGATGGCCGGCGCGGTCGCGACGTAGATCCCGGCGCAGACCAGCCCGACGGCGGCGAAGGCCAGGATCGACCGCCAGTTCTGCCGCGCGATGGTCAGGATCGAGACCTGGGACTCCGTCTCGGGCGAGAAGGGCTGGCCGCGCCAGGCTCCGGTCCCGCCGGGGCGGGTCGCACCGATCGGCAGGAAGGACGCGCTGGTCGAGTGTCGGTTCATGGATCTCTCCTCGCCGCGGCGGTCACCGCCCCGGAGCGCTCTCCGTCAAGGGGACGCCGGCTCGGCCCGATGGGCGCGTCGAGCCGGGGTGGTGGGTCAGTTCTGGCCGGCCCCGTCGCCGACGCCCCGCATGGCGGGATCCGGCTTGAGCGCGATCTCCACGACGTCGCCCGGCAGGAGCGCCGTGTCCTCGGCGGCGTCGATCTGCGTCTTGGACGGGCCGCTCTGCCGGTAGACGGCGATCGCCGCCTGCGCCCGGCTTCCGGACAGGAGCTGCGCCCGGAGGGCGCCGGTGTAGACCAGCTTGTCGTTGATGCTGTTCAGGCGCGACCGGTACGTCGCGAGGTTGTTCTCCGCGACCTGGAGCTTCTCCAGGGCGTCCATGGCCTGCACGTCGTCGACCCGCTCGAGCTTGCGGCCGACCTCGCTCTTGTCGCGCTCGAGCTGGGTGAGCTGGACCGTCGTCTGCAGGGCGCGGGTCGAGGAGAGCAGGACGGCGCGCCGCGCGTCGGTCAGGCGCGTCGTGACGACCGCGCCGCGCTGGAACAGCGCCCGCACCGTGTCGTAATCCTCGGCGTCGGCGGTGACGCCCTCCTTCTCCTTGGCCTGCTGCTCGCTGAGGCTGGCGAACTGCGTCTGCGTCCGGTTGAGGGACCGCTGCAGGTGGTCCTTCTCCTTGGCGATGTCGGTCATCTGCACCCGGAGCTGCTGCTCGGCGAGCTTCTGCGCGGGGGTCGCGCGACTGCCCGGGGCGACGTCCGCCGGCGGCGGGGACTTGTCGCCCCGCGACGCGGCGACGATCGCCTTCAGGCGCCAGATCGTGGCGGATTCCCGCTGGATGCTCGCCCAGGTGCTGTCGTACTCGGCGCGCAGGTTCGCCGTCTCGACGACGGGGTTCTCCATCCTGAACCGCAGGAGGTTGTAGCCGCCCGCCAGGGCGATGGCCTGCCGCACGGTCATGCCCGGGTGGAACGGGTGCTCGCCCTGCTTGGTCACGTCGCCGCTCAGGTAGACCGGCTGGTACTTCGAGATCCGCACCCCGATCTCGTCGGGCTCGAGCACGGCGATCGATTCCTTGCCCTCGGAGTTGCGCTGCCGCACCGCCTTGGCGGGCAGCGCCTTCTGCAGGCTCTGGCGCAGCTCCGCGACGGTGAGCCCGGCGGCCGGCACGTCCCCGAGCAGCGGGACCATGACGGTGCCGTCCGTGGAGACCGTCGCCTCCTGCTTGAAGGTCGGGATGCTGAGGGCCGTGACCTCGATCGTGTCGCCGGGACCGATGCGGTACTCCGCGGCCGCCGGCAGCGCCGACAGGGCGAGCAGGCACGCCGCGAGACCGGTGCGGGTGGTGGCGCGGGTGGCCGCGGTCTTCGTCGACGTCTTCGACACGCATCGTCCCCTTGAGGCTCGCCCTCGGAGCCCGGGCGCGGCGGTCGAGCGGCGGGACCGCGCGCCGGCCTCACGGGCTCCTGAGGGCTGAGACGGCATGATGCGTAACGGCCGAGCCGGCCGGGACCCCTCCAAAAGGTGGGCGCGCGCATCCATGCCGGGGCGGGGGCTTCGCCTTTCGGCGTAGCCCCCCTGTCCGGAACGGCGCGCCGGAGCCGGGAGGGGCCGCCCCGGATGGGCGCCGTTCGCCTTTCGACGGACGAACCGCATCGAAAGCCTGGGTTCCCGGCCGTCCGTAGCTCTGTGCAGTTTTGACGCACAGAAGTTGTGCGGAAGGAGCGGCGGTTATGCCGATTACCGATGCGGATATTGGGTCAGATGTGGGTATCTTCTACCCGGATCTAGTCAATATTTATGGATGTCGAATCGAAAGCGGTTCGCGCATCGGCCCCTTCGTCGAGATCCAGCGCGGCAGCCGGATCGGCCCGCGCTGCAAGATCTCCTCGCACAGCTTCATCTGCGCGGGCGTCTCGATCGGGGCCGAGGTGTTCGTCGGCCACGGCGTGGTCTTCACCAACGAGCTGTATCCGGAAGCCACCAACGCGGACGGCAGCCTGAAGCGGGACGGCGAGTGGGAGCTCGTCGAGACCGTGGTCGAGGCCCGCGCCTCCATCGGCTCCAACGCCACCATCGTGGCGGGGATCACCATCGGCGAGGGCGCCCTGGTCGGCGCCGGTGCCGTCGTCACCCGGGACGTCCCGGCCTTCGCCATCGTCGCCGGATGCCCCGCGCGGGTCGTCGGCGACACGCGCACCAAGCGCGCCGAGAGCGCCGCGCGCGCCCGTTCCGTCCAGTCGCCGCGGCCCGAGCCGGCCGAGCCTCTGCAGGTTGCTTGAGGGGAATGCAGTCATGATCTCGATCGGTATCGTCGGCTACGGCTACTGGGGGCCGAACCTCGCCCGGTGCACCTCGGAGAGCGAGCGCTGCCAGCTGGTGGCCATCGCCGACCAGTCGCCCGCCGCACTCGCCCGGGCCGGCAAGCGCTACCCCGCCGTCCAGCTCCATCAGGACTGGCGCGACCTCGTGGCCGATCCCGCGATCGACGCCGTCATGGTGGCGACGCCCGTGAGCTCGCACTTCGAGATCGCCATCAACGCGCTCCGGGCCGGCAAGCACGTCTTCATCGAGAAGCCGATCACGCCCTCGGCCTTCGAGGCCCGGCTGCTGATCGAGGAGGCGGCCAAGCGCAACCTGACCCTGATGGTCGACCACACCTTCGTCTACACGGGCGCGGTCGAGAAGATCCACGAGCTCGTCACGACCGGCGCCATCGGCGACGTGTTCTACTACGACTCGACCCGTGTGAATCTCGGCCTGTTCCAGCGCGACGTGAACGTGATCTGGGACCTGGCGGTCCACGACCTCGCCATCCTCGACCACATCCTGGACCTCGCCCCGGTGGCGATCTCGGCGAGCGGCACCGGCCATTTCAGCGGTCGCCCCGAGAACATGGCCCACCTGACCGTCTTCTACCCGCGCGGCGTCGTCGCGCAGATCAACGTCAACTGGCTCGCGCCCGTGAAGGTGCGGCAGACGCTGATCGGCGGCAGCAAGAAGATGATCGTCTACAACGACCTCGACCCGATCGAGAAGGTCAAGGTCTACGACCGCGGCGTCACCGTCGGCGGCGGCTCGGACGACATCACCGAGCTGATGGTCTCCTACCGGACCGGCGACATGTGGTCGCCGCACCTGTCCTTCCGCGAGGCGCTGATCGTCGAGATCGAGCACTTCGCCGACTCCATCGAGAACGGCACCGCGCCCATGACCGACGGCCACAGCGGCCTGCGCGTCGTCGAGATGCTCGAGGCCGCCATGCGCTCCCTGCGCCAGAACGGCCACCCCATCGACCTCATGCCACTTGCGAGGGCCTCGTGATCCCCTTCCTCGACCTCAAGGCGCAGTACGCGGCGATCGGCGGCGACGTCGAGACCGCGGTTCTCAACGTCCTGCGCAGCGGCGACTTCGTCCTCGGCCCGGCGGTCAGCGCCTTCGAGGCGGCCTTCGCCGAGGCCTGCGGCGCCCGCCACGCGATCGCCGTCAGCAGCGGCACCGCGGCCCTGCACCTCGCCCTCCTCGCCCTCGACATCGGTCCGGGCGACGAGGTGATCACGGTCTCGTCGACCTTCGTGGCGACGGTGGCGGCGGTGCTGTACGCCGGCGCCACCCCGGTCCTCGTCGACATCGACCCGGTCAACTGGACCATGGACCCGGCCCTGGTCGAGGCGGCGATCACGCCCCGCACCAAGGCGATCCTGCCGGTGCACCTCCACGGCCGGATGGCCGACCTCGACGCCCTGGGCGCCATCGCCCGGCGCCACGGGGTCGCCCTCGTCGAGGACGCCGCCCAGGCGCACCTCGCCGAGCGCGCCGGCCGCAAGGCCGGCACGATCGGGGATATCGGCTGCTTCAGCTTCTATCCCGGCAAGAATCTCGGGGCCTACGGCGAGGGGGGCGCCATCGTCACGGACCGGGACGACCTCGCCGCGGCGGCCCGCTGCCTGCGCGACTGGGGTCAGCAGGGCAAGTACAACCACGTCCGCCACGGCTTCAACCTGCGCATGGACGGCGTCCAGGGCGCGGTGCTGGGGGTCAAGCTCCCGCACCTGGAGGCCTGGACCCGCGCCCGCCAGGCGGTGGCGGCGGAGTACGGCGCCCGTCTCGCGGGCCTCGGCCTGGAGCTGCCGGCCCCCGCCGGGCTCGACCACGTGTTCCACGTCTACGCCGTGTCGACGGCGGACCGCGAGGGGCTGCGCCAGTACCTCAACGCGGCCGGCATCGCCACCGGCATCCACTACCCCGTCCCGGTCCACCGGCAGCCCGCCTACAGCCACCTCGACGACGGCGCCGGCCGGCTGCCGGTCACCGAGCGGCTGGCCGCCCGGACTCTGTCCCTCCCGATGTTCCCCGAGATGACGTCCGCGCAGATCGACACCGTCTGCCGGGCCGTCACCAGCTACTGCGAGGTCGCCGATGCCCAAGCTGCGTGAGGTCACCAAGGGAAGCCGGTTCAGCGGCGACCTGCGCGGGACCCGGATCCTGGTCACCGGCGGATCGGGCTTCATCGGCTCCCACATCATCGACCTGCTGGTCGAGGCCGGCTGCGACGAGATCGTGGCCATCGACAACATGATCCGCGGCCGCCCCGAGAATCTCGGGGACGCCCTCGGCTCCGGCCGCGTCCGCCTCGTCCAGGGCGACATCCGCGACCGCGCCCTGATGGACACGCTGATCAAGGGCACCGACGTGGTGTTCCACCAGGCGGCCCTGCGGATCACGCAGTGCGCCGCGGAGCCGCGCCACGCCTTCGAGGTGATGGCCGCCGCGACCTTCAACCTGCTGGAGAGCTGCGTCGAGGCCGGCGTCGCCAAGGTGGTGATGGCCTCCTCGGCCTCGGTCTACGGGATGGCGGAGGTCTTCCCGACGACCGAGAAGCACCACCCCTACGACAACCGGACCCTGTACGGCGCCGCCAAGTCCTTCGGCGAAGGTCTGCTGCGCTCGTTCAACGACATGCACGGGCTCGACTACGTCGCGCTCCGGTACTTCAACGCCTACGGCCCGCGGATGGACCTGACCGGCCGCTACACCGAGGTCATGGTCCGCTGGATGCAGCGCCTGGCCGAGGGCCAGTCGCCGATCGTCTTCGGCGACGGCCTGCAGACCATGGACCTCGTCCATGTCCGCGACATCGCCCGGGCCAACATCCTGTCGGCGATCTCGCCGGCCACCGACGTGGTGCTCAACGTCGGCACCGGCGTCGAGACCTCGCTGGTCGACCTCGCCGGCCACCTCACCCGGATCATGGGCCGGGACGGCACGCCGCTGATCCACGAGGCCGAGCGGGCCGTGAACCCGGTGCCCCGGCGTCTCTGCGACACGAGCCTCGCCAAGGAGCTGATCGGCTTCGAGGCGAAGATCGGGGCCGCCGAGGGCCTCGCCGACCTCGTCGCCTGGTGGCAGGACGAGTCCCGCTCCGAGCATCTGCGGCGGGCGATGGCATGATCCCGATCGCCAAGCCCGAAGTCGGCGACCCCGAGGCCGAGGCCGCCGCCGCCGTCGTCCGCTCCGGATGGCTGACCCAGGGGCCGCAGGTCGCGGCCTTCGAGACGGAGTTCGCCGCGACCGTCGGCGCGCCCCACGCCTGCGCGGTCTCGAACTGCACGACCGCGCTGCATCTCGCGCTCCTCGCCGTCGGGGTCGGCCCCGGCGACGAGGTGGTGACGGTGAGCCACAGCTTCATCGCCACCGCCAACGCCATCGCCCAGTGCGGTGCGACGCCGATCTTCGTCGACATCGACCCGGCCACCTTCAACATGGCTCCGGACGCCGCCGCGGCGGCGATCACCGCTAAGACGAAGGCGATCGTCTGCGTCCACCAGATGGGCATGCCCTGCGACCTGGAGGCGATCGCCGCGATCGGGCGCCGGTCCGGCATCCCGGTGATCGAGGACGCGGCCTGCGCCATCGGCTCCGAGCGGCTCCAGGGCGACGTCTGGCGGCCGATCGGCAGCCCGGCGGGCGACATCGCCTGCTTCTCGTTCCACCCGCGCAAGGTGCTGACCACCGGCGACGGCGGCATGATCACCACCGCCAGCGCCGCGTGGGACCGGACCTTCCGGCTGCTGCGCCAGCACGGGATGAGCGTCTCCGACATCGCCCGCCACGGCAGCGCCCGGGTGGTGGTCGAGGAGTACGCCATCGCGGGTTTCAACTACCGGATGACGGACGTGCAGGCGGCCATCGGCCGGGAGCAGCTGAAGCGGCTGCCCGACCTGATCGCCCGGCGCCGCGCCCTCGCCGACGGCTACCGCGCGCGGCTGGCCGACCTTCCCGGGGTGACGCCGCCGCCCGAGCCGATGGGGCTGCGCAGCAACTGGCAGAGCTACTGCGTCCGCCTCCCGGACGACGCGGACCAGCAGGCGGTCATGCAGGCGATGCTCGACCGGGGCATCGCCACCCGCCGGGGCATCATGTGCGCGCATCTGGAGCCGCCCTACGCGGAGGCGCCGCGGCGGTTCGCGCTGCCCGAATCCGAGCGGGCGCGCGACCACGCGATCCTGCTGCCGCTCTACGCGGCGATGACGGAGGCGGAGCAGGATCAGGTCGTCGACGCCCTGCGCGACGCCCTGCGATGATCCCCGCACCGGTCAAGAGCCTCGCCCGGACGGTCGGCCTGACGCGCCCGCGCGTCGCCGCCGCCCGGATGGCCTGCGAGCGCACGACGCTCGCCCTCGCCCGGATCCGGCGGCCGGCGCCGGGCGGCCGCATCCTCTGCTACCACTCGGTGGGCCAGTCGGAATGCGGCGTCAACGACGTCTCTCCCGCGCGCTTCCGCCACCAGCTCGAGCGCGCGCTCGGGCTCGGCTACCGCTTCGTGCCGGCGGCCACGATCGCCGACGGGCGCGGCGGCGCGCGGGACCTCGCCATCACCTTCGACGACGGCTGGCGCAGCGTCCTCAGCGGGGCGGCGCCGGTCCTCAGCGATCTCGGGATCCCCTGGACCCTGTTCGTCGTGTCGGGCTGGCTCGACCGGCCCGAGAGCGCGCCGCCCGGAATCCTGGGCTGGCGCGCCATCGAGGCGCTCGCGGCGAACGGGGTCGAGATCGGCAGCCATTCCGTGACCCACCCGGATTTCGGGCGCCTCAGCGCGGAAGAGGCGGCCGAGGAGCTGGAGGAATCCCGGCGCGCCATCGGGGCCCGCCTTGGCGTCCTGCCCGACTCCTTCGCGATCCCCCTGGGGCAGTCGGCGAACTGGACGCGGGCGGCCGCCCACGCGGCCCGGGAGGCGGGCTACCGGATCGTCTACGCGCAGGCGGTGGAGACCCGTCCCGCCGGAACCGTGGCGCGCAGCTTCGTCACGCAGTTCGACAACGATCTCGTCTTCGGTGCCCTGCTCCGGGGCGCCTACGACGCCTGGGAGGAGTGGGTATGAACCGACCCGCGCAGCGCCGCGTCTCCGTCGTGGTGCCCACCTGCAACCGGCCCGCCTTCCTGCGCGAGGCCCTGGCGAGCATCCGCGCCCTGGAAGGCCCCGACCTCGCCTTCGAGATCATCGTCGGCGACAACGGCGAGCCGGGGCCGGCCGCCGAGGTCGCCGCCGCGTTCGGCGCGATCCACGTCCCGGTCGACCGGCCCGGCGCCGGCGCGGCCCGCAACGCCGGCCTGACCCGGGCGAGCGCGCCCTACGTGGCGTTCCTCGACGACGACGACGTCTGGCAGCCGGCGCATATCCGGGAGCATCTGCGCCTGTTCGAGGCCGATCCGGAGCTCGGGGTCGTGTTCGGGCAGATCGTCACCGCCGACCACGACCTCGTGCCGACCTACGGCCCCTGGCCGCCGGAACTTCCGTCCGACAAGGGCGCGCTGCTGCGCCGCATGCTGAGCGGCTACTTCCCGCAGATCGGGGCGACCGTGGTGCGCCGGACCGTCGTGGACGCGATCGGCCTGTTCGACGAGGCCCTGCTCGGCGATCAGGACTGGGACTGGCAGCTGCGCGCGGTCCGCGGCCACGGGGTGGGCTTCGTCGCGGCGCCCTGCGTCCATTTCCGGCAGCGGCCGGCGGGGACCTTCGACCGCCTGATCGCCCGCCGGATCCACTTCACCCGCGTGGTCTTCCGACGCCACGCGCCGGCGCTCGGCGTCTCGCGGATCGCGGCCCTGCGGCTCTATTTCGGGACCGTGCAGGGTTACTACGACGCCCTGCTGGACGCCACCGAGGCCCACATGGCCCGCGGCGACCGCCGCGCGGCCGCGGGGGCCTTCCTCACGGCTTTCCGCCTGATGCCGCACCGGGCGATCCGGCAGGCCTTCCGGCCGACGCGCGTGCGCGCGGCCCTGCTGGCGCTGGCCGCCGGGCCGGCAGCCCGGCCGCTGACCGCCGACCCGAAGACGCGCTGAGCCGGACGGGACTGTCGCTCCGCGGCGCGGGCCTCACCGGGGCCCGGCCGCCGGAGCGCGCTCGCTGTGTCCCTGTCGTACCTGGCGCGCGCCGCCGCCCGGGAGGCCGCGCCGTCCTGCGGGGCTCGACCGCCGCTCCCGGCGAAGCGCGGGCCGTCGCGGCGGACGCCCGTGAGGGCCCGGAGACGACCGCTCCGGCCTCCGGCGCCGCGCGAGGCCGAGGGGAGCGCGTCGCCGGTCGCGACGCGCCCCGTCCCCGCATGACCGACTTGCGGCCGCCCGGGCCCCGGTGGCGGCCTCAGGTGCTGGGGACCTGCGCCCGGACCCGCATCGGGCCGAACCGGTCCTTCACGTTGCGGACCAGCCATTCCGGGAGGAGCAGCCGCACCGGTTCCCAGAGGCCGGAGAAGTCGCCCGCGCGGCGCAGGACGAGCCAGGAGGCGACGCGCTGGCGCAGCGGCAGCATGCCGATGTAGTTCTTGGTCATCTCCGACACGGGGAAGTCCGAGCCGAACATGTCCTGGTGGCGCAGGTCCGGCTCGCCGAGATGGGGCGTCTCGGCCGGGCCGGCCGCGTCGGTCTCCGGGGGCAGCCGGGGCAGGGCCCGCGCCTGCGCGTAGATCGCGTCGAGTCCCGCCAGCCAGGCGGCCGGCGCGTAGAGGCCGGCGACCGCGGCGGCGCTCTCGGCGCCCGCGGCGTCCCGCGCGGCGGCGTCGGTGATCAGCGCCGTGAGGTGGGCCTCGTAGGCGGCCTGGTCGTGGGCGACCCGGGCCGTGACGTCGAGCCCCGGATGGTTGATCGCCACGATCTCCGCCGCCGCGGGGGCCTCGAAGCGCGTGACCAGCGGCAGCCCGTAGGCGGCGGCCTCCAGCATCGAGGTCGACGACACGAACGGGTAGGAATCGACGTAGATGTCGGCCGCCTCGAAGAAGACCCGCGGGTCCGGCAGCTCGGCATGGGCCGTGATGCGCCCGCCGGTGGCGGCCCGGGCCCGTTCCCAGTCGGCCCGCTCGCCGGGGCCGACCACGATGAGCCGGGCCTGCGGATGCGCCGCGAGGAGGTCGACGTGGCGGTCCGCGTAGGTGACCGCCCCGACGTTGCGGTACTTCGCCCCCCGGGCCACCGAGACCAGGAGGACGCTGTCCTCCGGGACACCGAGGGCCCGCTTGGCCGCGCTGCGGGTGCGCTGGCGCTCGGGCAGGGTGATCAGGGTCGGCAGCAGGAGGCTGCGGGCCGGATCGACGCCGCGCCGCGTGACGGCCAGCCGGCGCGCGGCCTCGCGCAGGTTGATCACCGCGTGGCTGATCCGCGTCCCGATCCAGAACAGGTGGTCGGCGTGGTTGAGGAGCAGGACCGGCGGGCTCTTCGCCGGATCCGCGAAGGCGATCAGCGGGACCACGTCCTCGCAGTGGATGTGCAGGACGACGACGTCGTAGCCGCGCGCGATCTGGCGCAGCTCCCGCGCCCAGGCGAGCTTGTCGCCCTTGTGGTGGTTCAGGTGGTGGATCCCGCCGCCGCTCTCGCGCACCGCGGCGGTGATCCGCGCGTCGACCGGGCCGCGGTGCTGGGTCAGGGCGACGCCGTTGACCCGGTCGCGGTCGGCGCCGATCCAGAGCGCGAGCATCTTGGTGAGGCCGCCCACCGGGGCGAGCTGCGTGCAGACGTGGAGGACGCGCCGGTACGGGGCCCCGTCGGCGCCCGCGCCGTGCCGGGCGTCGCCGCCGCCGTCGAGGGTTCGGCCGATCCCGGTCATCAACCGTTCGAGGCGCGGGCTCGCGAACACGCCGCAGTGCCGGTGCGCCGCCAGGGTCGCCGCGATGGCGGTCTCGACGGCCGCGCCGGCCCGGTCGCCGGCTGCCGCGAGGCGCTCCGCGTGCCGCACCCGGGCATCGAAGGCGGCGAAGTTCGACCGGATCCGCCCGGCGCGGGACGCCGTCCCGCCCGCGGTTCCCCCATCGCCGTCACGGCAGAGTTCCGACGCGCCTTTGACCATCACGCCCTCCGGGCCTCAGCGCTGCGACGCGGCGCCGTACGTTGTCCAGGTCCCCGCCTCGTGGAACACGCCGAAGACGTCCGGCGCGAAGACGGGGTGCTCGATGTGGAAGCGGCCGCCGATCTTGGCCGCGAGGAGCCGCTCGAAGCCGCGCTGCCGGACCACCACCGAGACCGTGTAGGTGTCGGCGGTCAGGGTCAGCGGCGGCGTCAGCAGCTCCACCTCGCCCTCGCCCGAGAGGGCGGTCAGGCCGGCGCCGTCCGCCTGCGTGCTGAAATTGCAGCAGAGCAGCTCGTCCGACCGGGTGATCGAGAACAGGACGTGCGGGTCGGCGACCGGCTCCGCGGCGCTGTAGCGGGCCCGGATCCGCATCCGCTCGCCGTGGCGGAACAGCGTCCGCGGCGCGCCGGATTCGTCGGCGATCGTCACGTCGCTGATCCGGACCGGCAGGTCGCCGGTGTCGGGGCGGAACCACGCGGTGTCGGCGAGGTAGCTGTCCCGCTCGTAGTGGGTCAGGCCCTCGTCGGTGGGGCCGTCATAGGCGACGCGGCCGCCCTTGATGTAGATCACTCGCTCGCACATGGTCTTGATGCTGAACATGTTGTGCGAGACCAGCAGGATCGTCGAACCCTTGCCCTGGAGCCGTCGGGCGAAGTCCATGCACTTGCGCTGGAAGGTGTAGTCGCCCACCGCCAGCACCTCGTCGAGGAGCAGGATGTCGGGCTCGAGATGCGCGGCGACCGAGAAGGCCAGCCGGACATACATGCCGCTGGAGTAGCGCTTCACCGGCATGTCGATGAAGTCGCCGATCTCCGAGAACGCGACGATCGCGTCGAACTTCGCGGCGATCTCCCGGCGGTCCATCCCGAGGATCGAGCCGTAGAGGAAGATGTTCTCGCGGCCGGTCAGCTCCCGGTGGAAGCCGGTGCCGACCTCGAGCAGGGCCCCGACCCGGCCCTCGAGGCGGATCCGGCCGGTGGTCGGCGCGGCGATCCGCGACAGGAGCTTGAGGAGCGTGCTCTTGCCGGCGCCGTTGAGGCCGATGATGCCGACATTCTCGCCGTGCCGGATGCCGAAGCTGACGTCCTTCAGCGCCCAGAAGCTCTCCTGCGACGGTCGGGCGGCGGAGCGGCGGGTCACCAGGCCGCGGACGCCCTCGCTCAGCGCGTCGCGCAGCGAGTTCTGGTGCGCGGCGCGCGGGGCGCGCCAGTACTGCTTGCCGATATCCTGTACGCTGATTGCCATCGACATCAGATTACATCCGCGAAGGAGCGCTCCATGCGCTGGAAGAAGATCAGTCCGCTGACGAGCAGGGCGAGCGCGGCCGTGACCGAGACGGCGACCGCGAAAACGTCGGGCGGCGTGCCGCCCAGGATGGCGAAGCGGAACGCCTCGATCAGGCCGACCATCGGGTTGAGCGCGTAGATCCAGCGCACCGAGGCGGGCACGATGCTCGACGCGTAGACGATCGGCGAGGCGTACATCCAGATCTGGATCAGGAACGGCAGCGTGTGCTTGATGTCCCGGAAGCGGACGTTGACGGGCCCGAGCCAGAGGCTCACCCCGAGGGCGAGCATCGCCGTGACGATCAGGGTCGGGACGGCCAGGAGGAGGTGCCAGTCCGGCACCGCCCCGTACCAGGCCATCAGGGCCAGCAGCACGCCGAGGGCGATGGCGAAGTCGACCATCGGCGACACCACCGTCGCCAGCGGGATGACCAGCCGCGGGAAGTAGATCTTGCGGATGAGCTCGGCCTCCGCCACGAGGCCGTTGGCGCTGCGCCGCACCGCCTCGGAGAAGTACGTCCACAGGACGACCGCGCTGCCGGCGAAGAGTGCGTAGGGGGCGCCGTCGGTGGGGATCTTGGCGAAGTGCCCGAAGATCACCGTGAAGATCAGCACGGTGAAGAGCGGCTGCGCAATCGCCCAGGAGGCGCCCATGGCGGTCTGCCGGTAGAGCACCTTCAGGTCCCGCAGGATCAGGACGCGCAGCAGGTCGCGATACTGCCAGAGGCCGACCGCGTCGAAGGCGACGATCCGGTCGTCGGGCGCGATCTCGGTCACCCGCAGCGTCGACGGGTCGGTCCGCTGTTCGGCCGGCCCGCGCTCCGACGTGCCGAGGGCAAGCGCATCCAGAGATTTCATCATTCGAGGCGGTCCCGCATGACGCTCTGAGCCCGTGGTCGAGCTCGGGGGACTCGGTGCGAATCGGAAGTTGTGCCGCCCGGTCGTCCCGCCGGAACGGGCTATCATCGCGGTGCGGCGGTCCGAATTACACCTTTCGTCGTATCGGTCCGGCCGACTGAAGTGGTGGTTGTGATCAACGACCGTAATCGTAGCCAATCACGTCAAATGAGACCTCGGGGGGCGCCGCGCGCGGCGCCGGTCCCCGTCCGGGACGACCGGCTCTGATCGGCCGGCGACCGGGGCCAGGTTTCGGGAGAACCGCCATGCAGGACCCCGTGAGCGCCGCCGGCGCTCCGCTCGTGACGATCGCCATGCCGGCCCTGAACGAGGCCGCGCACATCGCCGACGCCATCGCGTCGGTGCTGCCCGACCGGGACGCGATCGCCTGCGAGCTGCTGGTGCTGGACGGCGGCAGTCGCGACGACACCTGCGCGATCGTCGCCGCCCTGAGCGTCCGGGACCCGCGCATCCGGCTCGTCCACAACGAGCGCCGCATCCAGGCGGCGGCGATCAATCTCGCCGCGCGGCTGGCGCATCCCGCCTCCACCTACCTCGTCCGCGCCGATTGCCACGCCGTCTATCCGGAGGGGTTCGTGCAGAATCTCGTCGGCACGATACGCCTGCGCGAGGCCGTCTCGGTGGTCGTGCCGCTCCGGACCGTCGGGGTCACACCGCTGCAGCGGGCGATCGCGGCCGCGCAGAACAGCCGCCTCGGCAACGGCGGCTCGGCCCACCGGCAGGGTGGGATCTCGGGCTACGTCGCCCACGGCCATCACGCGGTCTTCGACCGGCGCGAGTTCCTGCGGGTGGGCGGCTACGACGAGACCTTCACCCACAACGAGGATGCCGAACTCGACCGGCGGCTCTGCGCCGCGGGCGGGCGGATCTACCTCGCCGCCGAACTCGCCATCACGTACTTCCCGCGCGCCTGCCTGGGCAGCCTCGCCCGGCAGTACCTCCACTACGGGCGCGGCTGCGCGCGGACCCTCGAGAAGCACGCCAGCCTGCCGCGCCCGCGCCAGATCCTGCCGGCCCTGGTCCTGCTCTACGCCGTCGCGGCCCTGCCGCTGGCGGCCCTGATGCCCGCCCTGCTGCTTCCCCTGCTGCTCTATGCCGGAGGCTGCGCCCTGAGCGGCCTCGCCCTGGCGCTGAAGGCGCGGGAGCCCGTCCTGGTGATGAGCGGCCCGGCGGCCGTGACCATGCACCTGTCCTGGGCGGCGGGGTTCCTGTCCTACCCGGGCTACCGGCGGACGCTGTTCCGGGCCGCCCTGCGCCGGAAGCGCCGCCTGCTCGGCCTGCCGCCGGGATCCGACGCGGCGCGCGTCAATTGACCGGCTGAGGCCCCGTCGTCCGCGCGCCCGGCCTGTTCGGGGCGCGGACGAGGCGTGTCAGAAGCCCGACGCTCTCACGCATCCGTCGCCCGTTGGCCCTTCGGGGCGGTGGTCTCGCGCGGCCAAGGCGATTATCGACACGCGCAACGATCCGGCCGCGCAGAGGGCTCGGAGACCGGCCGCGCGCCGCGCGCGGCACCCAGGAGAGTTGTGACCGTGCCCGACAGTACCCCGCGTCCCGTGATGCTCGTGATCCTCGACGGCTGGGGTCTGCGGGACGCCGTGGCCGACAACGCCGTCCACCAGGCCAGGACCCCGGTCTTCGACGCGCTGATGCGGGAGCGTCCCCGGGCGCGGCTGAAGACCTTCGGCGCCGATGTCGGCCTGCCCGATGGTCAGATGGGCAATTCCGAAGTCGGCCACCTCAATATCGGCGCGGGCCGGGTGGTCCTGCAGGACCTGCCGCGGATCGACGCGGCGGTCGCCGACGGCTCCCTCGCCCGGAACCCGGCCCTGATCCGGTTCATCGAGGCGCTGCGCGCGTCGGGGGGAACCTGCCACCTCGTCGGCCTGCTGTCGCCCGGCGGCGTCCACGCGCACCAGGACCACGCCGTGGCGCTGGCGCGCGCGCTGACGACGGCCGGCATCCCGGTCCGGCTCCACGGCTTCACCGACGGGCGCGACATGCCGCCCCGCTCCGCCGCCGCCTGCATCGCCGACGTCGAGGCGGCCCTCCCGAAGGGCGCCCGCATCGCCACCCTGTGCGGCCGCTATTTCGGGATGGACCGCGACCGGCGCTGGGAGCGGGTCCAGAGAGCCTACGACGCCCTCACGGAGGCGCGGGGAACCCGGTTCGAGCGGGCCGGGCAGGCCGTCGCCGCGTCCTACGCGCAGGACGTGTCCGACGAGTTCATGCAGCCCGCGATCATCGGCGACTATGCCGGCATGCGGGACGGCGACGGCATCCTGAGCTTCAACTTCCGCGCCGACCGGACCCGGCAGATCCTGGAGGCGCTCCTCGACCCGGCCTTCGCGGGCTTCGAGCGCGCGCGCGCGGTCCGGTTCGCCGCCGCCCTGGGGATCGTCCAGTACAGCGTCGAGATCGACGCCTTCGCCGAGACCCTGTTCGGAGCCCTCGACCTGCCCAACGGCCTCGGCGAGACCGTGGCCCGGGCCGGGCGCGCGCAGCTGCGCATGGCCGAGACCGAGAAGTACCCGCACGTCACCTACTTCATGAACGGCGGCCGCGAGGAGCCCTTCGCGGGGCAGGACGCGGTCCTCGTGCCCTCGCCGAAGGTCGCGACCTACGACCTGCAGCCGGAGATGTCGGCGCCGGAGCTCACCGACCGCGCCGTGGAGGCGATCGGCTCCGGGCGCTATGACCTCATCATCCTGAACTTCGCCAACCCCGACATGGTCGGCCATACCGGCAGCCTCGCGGCGGCCGTGAAGGCGGTGGAGACCGTCGACACCTGCCTCGGCCGCGTCGTCGAGGCGGTGACGGCCCAGGGCGGGGCGCTGCTGGTGACCGCCGATCACGGCAATTGCGAGATGATGCGCGATCCCGAGACCGGCGAGCCCCACACCGCCCACACCCTCAACCCGGTGCCCGCCGCGCTCGTCGGCGTCGACGGCGTGACCCTGGCCGACGGACGGCTCGCCGACGTGGCGCCGACGCTCCTCGACCTGATGGGACTGGACCAGCCGGCCGAGATGACCGGCACGTCGCTGATCCGCCCGCGGGGCCAGGGCTGAGGGCCGGCGGCACGCCGCCTGCAACGGCCGGGCTGTCATGCGCGCCGTCCCTGCGTTACCTCCCGCCACGGGCCGGTCTGTCCCAGCGTGGTGCGAGGTCGTGGTGCGTCTGACCGGTTCTAGGACATGATCGCCCGGCACAGCCTGATCTACGTCGGCTCCCGGGGCTTCGCGGCCGCCCTGAACATGGCCTCCGTGGCGGTGTTCACGCGGCTCGCGCCGGTGGAGAGCTACGGCACCTACCTGTACGTCCTGTCCTGGGCACTCGTGCTCTACGGGGCGACCTGCCAGTGGCCGAAATTCGCGTTCTTCGCCCTCTACGACGAGGCGCGCGAGCCCGCGCAGGTCGGCACCGTGGTGCGGATCCTGGGCGGCACGCTGCTCCTCGCCGGGCTCGGCAGCGCGCTCGCCGCCGCCCTCGGCCTGATGCCGGCGCGGATGGCGGCCGCGATCCTGGCGCTGGCCTTCGGGACCACCCTGTTCGAGGGCTCCACCGAGATCGCCCGGACCCGCCTGCGGGCCGGGGCGGTGGCGGCCTCGGTGATGAGCCGCGCCGTCCTGATCCTGGCCCTCGGCAGCCTGGCGCTGCACCTCTCGCAGGATCCCCTGCACCTCGCCTGCGCGGTGGCGGCCGCGAACGCCCTGGCGTCGCTCCCGGCCGCCGCCACGATCGCCCCGATGATGCCCGGCCGCGGCAGCCGGGCGGAGGCCCTGCGGCTGTTCGCCTACGGCTGGCCGCTGGTGCTGTCCTTCGGGACGGCGGCGCTCGCCCAGAGCCTCGACCGGCTGATCATCGCCAAGACGGTGGGGCCGGCGGGGCTCGGCGCCTACGGGGCCCTGGCCGACTTCCTGAAGCAGAGCTTCATCGTGTTCGGCGAGGCGATCGCCCTGTCGCTGATCTCGATCGCCAAGCGCGAGGCGCGGGTCGGCGGGATGGCGGCGGCCTCCGGGGTGCTGCGCGACGCCGCCCGGGCCATGACGCTGATCGCGGCCTTCGGGGCGGTGTTCTTCCTGTGCTTCGACGATCTGGTCGTGGCGGTGCTGCTCGGGCCCGACTACCGGGCCGAGGCGCGCGAGCTCGCCCCGGTGCTGATCCTGGCGAGCATCCTGATGATGTTCCGCGCCTACTATTTCGGGCAGGTGATCTACTTCGCCCGCTCCAGCGGCCTGGAGGCGGCCGCCGCCTTCGCGACCCTCGCCACCGTTGCGGCGCTGTCGCTCCTGCTGATCCCGCGCTTCGGCGCCGCCGGGGCGGCGCTCGCCTTCGCGGGCGGCCAGAGCGCGGCCTGCCTCGTGCTGGTGCTCGGCGCCCGCCGGACCGGCACGACGATGCCGCTGCCGCTCGCCGACATGGCCGGCATCGCCGGGATCGCGCTGGCCTGCGGCGCGGTGAATGCCGGCATCGCCCTGGTCCCCGGCGGCCTGCTGCCGCCGGGACAGGCCCTGCGCCTCGTCCTGCTCGCCGCCGTCGCCGGGGTGACGGCGTGGCGCTACGACGTGCTCGGCTTCGCCGGCGCGATCCGTCACCGTCTCGCGGCCTGACGGTCCCGCGATGGCAGGCCCCACGTCAGGCACCCCATCGGACACGGCCGCGCTTCCCGGCGGGCTCGTGGCGGCGGTCCGGCCCCTCGACGGGGCGGCGCCCTGGGTCCCGGCCTGGCGGGCCCTGGGCCGGGCGAGCCTGGTGCGCAACCCGTTCTACGAGGCGGGCTACGCCCTGGCGGCCCGCGACGCGTTCGGGGCGGGCGTCCGGCTCCTCCTCGTCGCCGACCGGCCCCCCGAGGCCGCCGGGGCCCGGCTCGTCGCCGCTTGGCCGTTCCGGCCGTCGCGCCGCCGCTGGGGCGTGCCGCTGCCGCTGCTCATGGGCTGGACTCACGGCTACGCCCCGTTCGGGGCGCCGCTCCTCGACGGCACCGCCCCGGAGGCCGCCCTGGCGGGGCTGCTCGCTGCGCCGGGCGCCCTCGGCCTGCCGCCGCGCCTCCTCCTGCCGAACGCCCCGGCCGACGGCCCCCTGCCGGAGCTCCTGGCGGCGCGGGGCGGGCGCCGCGCCGCCTTCTGGCCGCACGACCGCGGGCTGCTCGACCTGACCGGGCTCGGGCCAGAGGCGCGGGCCGCCTATCTCGGGCACCTCTCCGGGCAGCGCCGCCGCAAGCTCCGCCGCGCCCGCGCGCGGCTGGAGGCTGCGGGGCCCGTGACCTTCGACATTCTCGCCGCGCCCGACGCCCTCGGCCCGGCCCTCGAGGCCCACGTCGCCCTCGAGGCCGCCGGCTGGAAGGGGGAGGCCGGCACGAGCCTGGCGCAGCGGCCGGCGGAGGTCGCGTTCCTGCGCGCCGCGCTGGCCGATCTCAGTGCCGATCTCGGGGCCGATCGCGGGGCCGCGGACGGCGTGCGGATCGCGCGCCTGCGCCGGGGCGACCGGCTCCTGGCCTCCCTGATCCTGCCGGTCACCGGCCGGGAGGCCTGGGTTCTGAAGATCGCCAACGACGAGACGCGGCCGGAGACCGCGCCGGGCGTCCAGCTCGTCCACCGGCTGACCGAGGCGGTGGCCGCGGGCGACTGGCCGATCCACCGGATCGATTCCTGCGCGCCGCCGGGCTTCGCCCTCGGCACCACCTTCTGGTCCGCGCGCCGGCCGATCGCCCATCTCCTGGTGGAGGCGGGCCGCGATCCGCTGTTCCCGGTGGCCCGGATCCTGGAGCGGGCCCGGGAGGGCGTCGCCCGGGCCCGCGTCACCATCCGAAGCGGGCGATCTGCTCCAGCCGCGCCCGCGTCGCCGCCGCGTCGCGGCCCATGACGGCGATCCGCCCGGACAGGTCGTAGCAGGTCGCGCAGAACGGCAGCTGCAGCAGCGCGTACCCGTCGTCGCGCGCCCGGGCGACGGAGGCGACGAGGCAGGGCAGGACCGGCCCGTCGGGCGGTCCGGCGAGGCAGTCGGCCCGGGGGCTGCCGAAGGCCGGGCGGTTCGGCCAGGTCAGGAGGAGCGTGGTCCCGCCCCGGCGGTCCGGGGCCGGCGGCAGGGTGTAGCTGCGCAGGAACAGCGCGCAGGCCGCGAGGACGAGGATCGGCAGGATCAGGGCTGTGCGCATCGGCGGGCTCCGGACGCCTCAATCCCCCACGTCGAAGCGCGTCCGATAGAACACCTCGCGGCCGGCGCCGTCGATCACCCGGACGGCCTCGGCCGGCTCGCCCGAGCGCTGCGGCACCCGCGCGCGGGCGAACAGCCGCAGGGCCCGTTCCTGCGCGCTCTCCAGGCTGCCGACCCGCACGGAGATCCGCGTCTGGATCTCGTCCGGCTCCGGTCCGAGGACTTCGATGTGGAAGGTCTCGCGCACGGGTATCCGCCTGATCGAGGGACGTTCAGCGCCGGATATCGGGATCCGGCCGGCGGCCGCCATAGCATGTTCCGGTCAGATACCGGGTTCGGCGCCCCGCGCGGGCTGACCGCGCCGCGCTGTCGGGGCGCCGCGCGGCGATCCCTGGGCGCCGCGCCGCAGGCTCGGTCTCGGCACGAAGGCCAATTGCCCCGCGGCCCGCCGCGGCCCTAAGAGGACCGCTCCGCCCGAGGAGACATCACCGGAGCAACCCCGTGGACCCGCTCAAGGCCGCCGCAGCGACCCTGCTCTGCCTCGCCCTGTTCTGGCTGGCCTTCCGGCTGACCCGGCGCCTGGTCGATCTCGCCATCGCGGGGGGCTACGCCGAGGAGCGCCGGCGACTCGCCGAGGAGGAGGGCGCTCAGGCCGAGGCGGGCACCGTCCCGCAGGCCTCGGCCATCCGGGCCACCGCTTCGAGCTTGGCCTCGAACAGGGACCAGTCGTCGGCCGCGGCGATCGGCGCCCACAACGCCTCCACCTCGTCGATCAGGAGCGTGCAGGGCGCCTCCGCGAAGTAGGGGTGGTCGAGCCGCGCCCCCGGGGCGGGCGCGAGCGGCTCCAGTGCGGCCCGCACCGGCGCGAAGGCCTCGTGCGCGTAGTGGCCGGCGGACGGCCCGGCCTGCGCGCGGGGCGCGCTCGCGAGGCCGCCGTACCAGTCGAAGAAGAACCGCTCGAAGGGCGCCCGCGTCTCGGCGAGGAACCGCCAGACCGCCGAGACCAGCCGGTCGGTCTCCGGCCGCGGCGCCGCGGCGAGGCCGAGCCGGCGGAACAGCGCCTCGGCGAACGCCTCCTGCAGGGCCGGGCCGAAGTTCGAGAGGGCGGTTTCGAGGCGCGCCTGGGGGGCCAGCACCAGCAGGCAGTCGGCGAGCCGGGCGAGGTTCCAGAACAGCGCCTCCGGCTGGCGGCCGAAGCTGTAGAGCCCGGTCTCGTCGAAGTAGGCGGCCGTGAAGTCCGGGTCGAAGTGCGGCATGAAGCGCCACGGCCCGTAATCGAAGCTCTCGCCGGTGACGTTGATGTTGTCGCTGTTGAGCACCCCGTGGACGAAGCCGGCCGCCGCCCACTGCGCCCCCATCCGGGCGACCCGGGCGACCACGTCGTCCAGGAAGGCGACGGCGCGATCCTCCGCGCCGTCGCGCCAGAGTTCCGGCCGGTGGGTCGCGATCGCGTGGTCGAGGAGCCGGGCGATGTTGTCCGGCTCGCCGAGCGCCAGGAAGCGCTGGAAGGTCCCGATGCGGATATGGCCGTGGGACAGGCGCACCAGCACCGAGGAGCGCGCCGGCGAGGGCTCGTCGCCGCGCACGAGGTCCTCGCCGGTCTCGATCAGGCTGAAGCTCTTCGAGGTGTAGACGCCCTGCGCCTCCAGGAGGGCGGTGGCCAGCACCTCGCGCACCCCGCCCTTGAGGGTGAGCCGCCCGTCGGCCCCGCGCGACCAGGGCGTCGTGCCGCTGCCCTTGGTGCCGAGGTCGAGGAGGCGCCCGTCCAGCCGGTCGTGCAGCTGCGCGAACAGGAAGCCGCGCCCGTCGCCGAGGTCCGGATTGTAGGAGCGGAACTGATGGCCGTGGTAGCGCAGGGCCAGCGGCGTCTCGAAGCTGCCCGGTAAGGGCTCGAACCGGCCGAAATGGGCGATCCACGCTTCGTCGGACAGGTTGCCCAGGCCGACCCGCTCCGCCCAGGCCTGATTGCGGTAGCGCAGGATGGTCCGCGGGAACCGGGCCGGGGTGACGGGATCGAAGAAGGCGGGCCCGAGATCGGCGTGGCGCCGGGAAGGCGTGAAGGCGGTGTCGTCCATGCGGCGGCGCGTCTCTCCAGTCGGAAGGTAGACCACGTCCTACCAAGCCGGCGGAACGGGATCCGTTGCGGTTTCCGTCCTTGCGAGCGGAGCCGAGCAAGCCAGCCGGCGCCCCGGTCACGGAGGGCGCGCGGCCCTGGATCGCTTCCATCCGCTCGCGAAAACGGCGGGAAGCCGTCATCGTGCGCGCTGTCTTCGGCGGCGGTCAGCCCACCTGACGCAGGGCCTCGCCAGCGATCATCGCGGCCGCGACCGCGACGTTGAGCGAGCGCAGGCCCGGCCGGATCGGCACCACGATCCGCGCGTCGGCCGCCGCGTGCACCGCCTCCGGCACGCCGGCGGATTCGCGCCCGACCATCAGGCAATCGTCCGGACGGAAGGCGAAGTCCGTGTAGGGCACGGCGCCCGCCGTGGTGGCGAGGACGAGCCGGATCCCGGCCTCGGCCCGCCACGCCGCGAAGGCCGCGAAGGAGCGGTGCCGGGTGATCGCCACGTGGTCGAGGTAGTCGAGGCCCGAGCGCCGCAGGTGGCGGTCCGAGACGTCGAAGCCCGCGGGCTCCACGATCTCCACCGCCAGCCCGAGGCAGGCGGCCATGCGCAGCATCGTGCCGGTGTTCTGGGGAATGTCGGGCTGGTAGAGGGCGAGGCGGAGCATGGCGCCGGCCTTGTGCGGGGCGCGGGCCCGGCCGTCAAAGGCGCGCCGCGCCGACGCGCAGCCGGCAAACCGCCGCGGCAGCCCCGGCCGGCGCCGAGACCGCGCGGAACTTAAGCCCCGCCAGAACCTTGAGGCGGCGCCACCCCGTGTTCGGCCTCTCTGAAAGACCTGCTCCGATGCGCACCCCGCTCCTCGCCTCGGCCCTCCTGCTGGCCGGCCTCGCCACCGCCTCGGCGCAGACCGACGGCGCCAAGCCGGACGGCGGCAGCGCCGCGACCCCGGTTCCCGGTGCGCCCGCCACCATGGCCGACAACCTGCGCCCGACCTTCGTGGCGCAGACCCCCGACGACATGGTCGCCAGCAAGCTGATCGGCTCCAGCGTCGTCAACGGCGCCAACGAGACGATCGGGCAGATCGCGGATTTCGTCCTCGACCAGAAGGGCGCCGTGAAGGCCTGGATCATCGGGGTCGGCGGCTTCCTGGGGATCGGCTCGAAATACGTCGCGGTCGACCCGTCCGTGCTCAAGCTCGACCGCACCGACGGCAAGACCCTCCAGGCGCGGATCGACACGACCAAGGATCAGCTCCGGGCGGCGCCGGAATACGTCTATCTCGGCAAGGAGCCGCCGAAGGGCGCCGCCCCGGCGAGCCCCGCGGGGGAGCCGGCGTCGAAGCCGTAGCGGTCGCGCCGGCGCGGCGCCGGGCGGCCGGCGGCACCGCGCCGGCTTGCCTCCGCGCGCCGTTGTGTGCTGTGCCGGCCTCCCCCGGAGGTCGGAACCCGTCCCATGCGCCGCGCCCTCGTCCCGCTTGTCGCCTTCTGCCTCGGCCTCGTCGGCCTCACCGGGGCGGCGGTGTTCGCGTTCCTGCCCGACAAGGCGCCGGTGGGCGTGCCGAGCGTCGGCGGCCCGTTCACGCTGGTGAACCAGGACGGCCGCACCGTCACCGAGCGCGACTTCGCCGGCGCGACGCACCTCGTGTTCTTCGGCTTCACCCACTGCCCGGACGTGTGCCCGACCACCCTGCAGCAGATCTCCGACGTGCTGGCCGCCCTGGGCCCGAAGGGCAAGACCATGCGGGTCGCCTTCGTCACGGTCGATCCCGAGCGGGACGATCCGGCGAGCCTCAAGACCTACCTGTCGAGCTTCGACCCGCGCATCACCGGCCTCACCGGCACGCCCGAGCAGGTCACCGCCACCGAGAAGGCGTACCGGGCCTACGCCCGCAAGGTTCCGGCCAAGGACGGGGACTACACGATGGAGCACACCGCGCTCGTCTACGTCATGGACGCGCAGAACCGCTTCGTCGGCGCCCTCGACCTGACCCGGCCGGCCGACGAGGTCGCCGCGCAGCTCGCCAAGAAGATCTGACCGCGGGCCGGTCCGGCCGGAGGCGCGTCAGAGCGTCATCCCGGCGTGGAAGCGGTCGGGGGAGAGCGGCAGCAGGAACTGCACGCCGAAGCCGCCCTCGAAGTAGCGCACCAGCCGTCCCGGCGTGCTGCCCACCGTGACGGCGGCGCCGAGGGGCAGCGGCACCGGGCAGGAGATCGCCACGCCCGACATCGAGATGTCGATGAGGCGCGCCCGGATCTCGCGGCCGCCCTCGACGCGCAGGACGACCGCCGTGTTGGTCGGCACGAGGCGCTCGTGCGAGCGTCCCTCCGGCAGGCCCAGCATCTCCCGGTTCGCCAGCCAGGTGAGCTGGGAGGCGAGCTTGTCGCGCTTGCGGGAGGTGGCGTTGAGCTGGACCGCGAACCCGTCCGGGCAGGTGCGGGCGACGACGCCCTCGATCCGGCCGATATGCTCCAGGTAGAGCACCACCCGCTCGCCGACCTCGCCCTTGACCGCGCAGGTCAGCCGCACGCCGCCCGGTGACATGTCCACGGTCTGACAGGGATATTCCCGGCGGTCGGCCAGCATGTAGCGGCCGAGCACGGCGACCCGCACGCGCTGGTGGCGGCGCTGGTCGGCGGCGCCGCGCGCCGGCTCGGCGGCGAGGCCGCGCAGATCAGTTCCAGCGGTGGCCGCAACCGCGATCATTCCGAGTTTGGTCCTGCGCCGGGAGAATGGCCGGTGCAGACTAGGCGCGGACTGTTACGAAACCCTTTTTTCCTGTCTCGCGGTCTATCGGCCTTGTAGAAACATCCACTATCGAGCGCCGTCGCGGCGCGCGCGATCGACTTGTGCGCCGAAGATTTCCGCGGGCGCGCGCGCTGATTCGATCGAACTGGCCGGTGCGGCCCGGGCGTAACCTTGGACGAATACGGTTCTCAGGCGCGCCCGCCGGCATGGACGAGGAGGTGGCCGTGGCGGACCGGGCCGGGATAGCCCGCGCTCGTGCGCACGGCGGTGCGGGCGGGCGGGACCGGCTCGGTCCGGCGGCTCGGCAGGATGCGCAGGGAGGTGGTCTCGGCCTCCACCAGCGGGCGCAGGCCGAGCCAGTGCGGCGCGCCGTCGAGGCTGAGGGTGCCGAGGGCGCGGACCTGCGTCCGGCCGCGGTGGCGCAGGGGCAGGAGCAGGAGTTCGAGATCCGCCGCCTCGCCGGCCGCGTTGGTCCCGCGCAGGCCCGCCACGACGCCGAGGGTGTCGCTGGCCACGATCTCGACGATCCGCCACGGATCCGTCGCCCGGGAGCCCCACAGCCGGGCGAAGGGCTCGCCCTTCAGCTCGCGGCCGTACAGGGCGCAGACCCGCGTCCCCGCGAGCCGGATGCTCGCCGAGCGGCTCGGCATGTCGAGCTCCAGGATCAGGCTGTCGGCGAGAAGGTGCCGGATCTCGCCCGGCTCGATCTCGGCGCGTTCCGGCGCGGCCCGTTCTCCGCGCAGGCGCTCCCAATAGGCATGGAGCATGCGGCTGGTGGGATGCTTCATCGGTGTCCCGATTCTCAACGCCTGTGGTTCATCCCCGGATCATTCTGGCACATCCGCGGGGATGCGACCGGCTGATCCGGGCGTTCACCGCGTCCGGGCGCACGGGCCGTGCCGGCCCCGCACCCGCGCGTCGCCGGGCCACCGGCGACGCACCGGGCGGGGGGTAGCGCGTCGTGGCCGGCGACACAATCGTCGCACCCTGCCGGGCCCGCCGCGGTTGCCCGCGGTGGATCCGGCTCGAAGACGGGCCGGTCCGGTGTGGCGGACCGGTATCCGGCCGGTCTTCGCGAGCTTCAATACGTCGCCGGGGCTTGCCCCATCGCGCCGCACCCCGACATGGTGCCGCGATGGATGCCTCCCCCGATTTCCCGCGGCAGAGCCGCGTGCCCGTGTTCAACATGCCGGGCATCGTCACCGCGTCGATCGGGCTGCTCCTGGCGATCCAGGCGGTCCGCGAGTTCCTGCTGCCGGACACCTGGGACATCCGCCTGGTCCTGGACCTCGCGCTGGTGCCGGCGCGCTGGACCCTCTGGTTCGATCCCGACCGGGCCTCCGAGGTGATCCGCGCCGCCGCCGATACGGGCGATCCCGGCCTGGAGGCCGCCCGCGAGGCCTTCGCCCGCTACATCGTGGGCGAGCACGCGCTCCAGCCCTGGACGCTCGTCACCTACGGGCTGCTGCACGGCTCGTGGATGCACGTGATCTTCAACAGCGTCTGGCTCGCGGCCTTCGGAGCCCCGGTGGCGCGCCGCTGCGGCGCCCTGCGCTGGTGCGTGCTCGCGCTGGCCGGCACGGCGGCCGGCGGGCTTCTCCACATCCTGATCGACCCGCTGAGCGCGGGACCGCTGGTCGGCGCCTCGGCGGGGATCTCCGCCCTGATGGCGGCCGCCGCCCGGTTCGTGTTCCAGCCGCCGGTCTCCGGCTACGGCGCGCCGGCCTGGCAGGTGCCGCCGCCCCGGCCCGCCGAGACGATCCCGGAGCTGCTGCGCAACCGCACCGCGGTGTCGTTCCTGGTGATCTGGCTCCTGACCAACCTGCTCTTCGGCCTCGTCAGCGTGCCGCTCGTCGGCGAGAACGCCGCCATCGCCTGGGACGCGCATCTCGGCGGCTTCATCGCGGGCTTCTTCCTGTTCCCCCTGGTGGATCCCCGGGAGCCGCGCCGGCACTGAGTCCCGGCCCCGGCGCCCGGCACCTTGCCATCCGGCCGGATCGGTCACACACTCGCCACAATGTGAACGAGCCGGGCCAACCCGGCCGAGAACGCCATCAGGGCGCCGCGGGCTGACGGCGCACCGGACGCGTCACATAGGGAGAGAGCCATGACCGTCGCACGCATCCTCGCCGAGAAGGGCAGCTCCGTCGTCACCGTGGGCCCCGACAAGACCCTCGATGAGGTGATCCAGATCCTCGCCGACAAGCGCATCGGTGCCCTCGTGGTCGCCCAGGCCGACGGGACGGTGGCGGGCATCATCTCCGAGCGGGACATCATGCGGGCGCTCGCCCGGCACGGCGGCTCGGCCTTCGACGCGCCGGTCTCGGCGCACATGACCGCGGAGGTCACGACCTGCGGCCGGAGCGCGACGATCGAGGAGGTCATGACGCTGATGACCGACGGGCGCTTCCGCCACGTGCCGGTCTGCGAGGACGGGCGGCTGATCGGCCTCGTGTCGATCGGCGACGTGGTGGCGCGCAAGATCGCCACCGTCGAGGCCGAGCACCAGGCCCTGCGCGACTACATCACGATGGCGTAGCGGCGCCGGAACCGCGCGTCTCTCTCGCCCTCCGCCCCCGGGCCTCGCCGGTTCTGGGCAGGCCGCCGGGGCCGGGGCGCGACGCGCTCCCTCTCCCGTGCGGGAGAGGGTTGGGGCGAGGGATCAGGTCTTTCCGGAGCGGTCGCACCCCTCACCCTGTCCCTCTCCCGCACGGGAGAGGGGACCCGCGCCCCTTCGCGTCGACGGGCCAGCAGGCCGACATCGCGAGCCCGTATCACCCGCGGTCCGTCTCAGGCCTTCACGGGATCGAGCGTGACGTGCCAGAGGTCGGTGTCGGCCGCGTCCTTGAGGGTCACGGTCATCTGCTCGGTCCGACCGTCCACCGCCACGTGGCCGAAGAACTGGTAGCCGGCGGCCGGCGACAGGTTCACCTGCCCCTTGTCGGGCGCCTTCACGTAGCGCAGCTGCGGCCCGAACGTGTTGTCCAGCGCGTTCGGCCCGAAGGTGCCCGCGTGCAGTGGCCCGGAGACGAACTCCCAGAACGGCTCGAAATCCTGGAACTGCGCCTTGTCGGGGTCGTAGTAGTGGGCGGCCGTGTAGTGCACGTCGGCCGTGAGCCAGACCGTGTTGCGGATGCCCGCGCTCTTGATGAAGCGCAGGAGGTCGGCGATCTCCAGCTCGCGCCCGAGGGGCGGGCCGTCGCCCTGCGCCACCGCCTCGGAGCCGAAGTTGCGGTCCGTGTCGTAGGTGACCACGAGGCCGAGCGGCATGTCGGCGGCGATCACCTTCCAGGTGGCCCGGGATTCGAGCAGCGCCCGCTTCAGCCACGCGATCTGCTGCGGCCCGAGGAAGTGGGACTCGGGCCCGTACGCCGTCTGCCGGTTCTCGCCGTTCGGCCCCCGGTAGGAGCGCATGTCGAGCATGAACACGTCGACCAGCGGGCCGTAGCCGATCTTGCGGTAGACCCGGCCGGGCTCCGACGGCTCGAAGCGCATCGGCATGTACTCGTGGAAGGCCTTCGCCGCCCGCAGCTGCAGGGCCAGCACGTTCGGGTCGGCGTACTTCTTCTTCAGGTGCTCGGCCCGGGTGAGGGGCTCGCCCGGCCACCAGTTGTTGGTGACCTCGTGGTCGTCCCACTGCGCCAGGATCGGCACGGCGGCGTTCATCGCCAGCACGTTCCGGTCGGTGAGGTTGTACTTGTGCCGGCCCCGGAACTCCGCGAGCGTCTCGGCGGGCTTGGCGACCTCCTCGGTCACCCGGTTGCGCCACAGGCTGCCGTCGGGGAGCTTCACCTCGGACTGGATCGGCCCGTCGGCGTAGATCGTGTCGCCGGAATGGATGAAGAAGTCCGGCCGGTTCTTCAGGATGGCGGAGTAGATCGTCATGCCGCCACGGGCCTCGTCGATGCCCCAGCCCTGGCCCGCCGTGTCGCCCGACCAGCAGAACGACACCGAGCGCCGGTCCGCCGGCGCGGTCCGGAACCGCCCGACCTGGGCCGGTCCGACGATGGTCGGCGCGGCGACGTCCTCCAGGCGGACCCGGTAGAACACGTCCTGGCCGGCCGGCAGCCCGGTCAGCGCCACCTTCACGGTGCCGTCGGTCTCCGGCAGGGCGTCGGCGAAGACGCCGCCGCGGATGTCGGCGAAGCTCTCGGTGGTCGCCCACTCGACGATCGCCCGGGCGGGCCGGTCGGACCGGGCCCAGACCACCGCCGAGTCGGTGCCGACATCGCCCGACTGGAGACCGTGGGTCAGGACCGGCCGGTCGGCGGCGCGGCTCAGGCCGGGCCGTCCGAGGCCCGAGGCCAGCCCGACGAGGCCCGCGCCTCCGGACAGCAGGATCTGACGGCGACTCGTATACATTGGAGGTCCTCCAGCATGCACGGCGCCCATCGCAGGCGGCCACGACAGCCGGATGACGGCCTCCTCCGAAGGGGCGCGCCCGGACCTTTCAGGCCCGCGCGGCCGCACCCTCCAGCACGGCCCGGATCCGGGGCAGGGCGGCGCGGGCGGCGCGGTGCCCGAGGGCGATGCCCTCCGCGGCCCGGTGGAAGTCGAACAGCCCGAAGGCGGCGAGATCCGGGCCGATGGCCACGTCCGGCGGGTCGCGCTCCAGCCGCGCCCGCGAGATCCGGTCCTGCGTGGTGTTGAAGGCGTCGAGCACCACCCGGGCGATGCCCGGCACGGCGATCTCGGGCTCCGGCCGGTCGAAGCCCGGCAGGCGCCCGCGCACCCCCTGCAGGAAGCCCCGGCGCGGGGGCGGGTGCGGTGCCTCGCGCACCACCGGTCCGCCGGTGTCGCCGTTGAGGTTCACGCAGATGACCAGGTCGGCTCCGAGCGCGCGGGCGAGCGCCACCGGCACCGGGTTGACCAGGGTCCCGTCCATCAGCACGCGGCCGTCATGGGCCACCGGCGGGAACAGGCCGGGGATCGCGTAGGAGGCGCGCACCGCGTCCACCGCCGGGCCCGCGGTCAGGCTGACCTCGTGGCCGGTGCCGTACTCGGTGGCGACGCAGCCGAAGCGGACCGGCAGCGTCTCGATCCGGCGCTCGCCGAGATCGGCGGCGAGGCGCTGGCGGAGGCGGTTGCCGGCGATCAGCCCGGAGCCCGGCAGGCGGGGATCGATGAGCCCGACGACCCGGCGCCGGGTCAGCGCCCGGGCGAAGGCCTCGAGCCGGTCGAGGCGCCCGGCCGCGTAGCAGGCGCCGACCACGGCGCCGATGGAGCAGCCCGCCACCACGGACGGGTGGATGCCGGCCTCCTCCAGGGCGCGGATCACCCCGATATGCGCCCAGCCCCGGGCCGAGCCGCCCCCGAGGGCGAGCCCGACGAGCGGGCCGGGGCTCGGCGGCGGCCGGAGCGGCTCGACGGTTCCGGGCGGGAAATGCGGGTCGGCGGACTCGTCTTGCCACCGGGTGGCAAGAGGGCGGCTCATCGCCCGGCGGCTTTCAGGACCACCCGGCCGTCCGCCTCCCGGACGACGCTGCGGTAGAAGCAGTCGCGCCGGCCGGTGTGGCAGCAGCCGCCGTCGCCGCCGACCTCGACGCGGATCAGCAGGGCGTCCTGGTCGCAGTCGACCCGCATCTCGACGATGCGCTGGATCTGGCCGCTGGTCGCCCCCTTGTGCCAGAGTTCCCGGCGCGAGCGCGACCAGTACCACGCCTCGCCGGTCTCGAGGGTGCGCGCCAGCGATTCGGCGTTCATGTGGGCGAGCATCAGCACCTGCCCGTCCCGCGCGTCCACCGCGATGCAGGCGACGAGGCCGTCGCGGTCGAAGCGCGGCGTGAGGGTCGCGCCCTCCTCGACCTCGGCGCGGGTGCCGGGGGGATCGAAGGCGATGTCGCGCGCGGTCATGGCAGGGTGATCCGGCTCGCTCGTCGGAGCTACTTGGCGCCGCCGCGCACCAGGGTCAGGAAGCGGACCTGCTCGTTGGCGTTGTCCTTGAAGACGCCGCGGAACTGGCTCGTGATGGTCGAGACGCCGGCCTTCTGGACGCCGCGCATCGCCATGCAGAGATGCTCGGCCTCCACCATCACGGCGACGCCGCGGGGCTTGAGGATGCTCTCGATCACGTCGGCGATCTGGGCGGTCATGGTCTCCTGCGTCTGCAGACGGCGGGCGAAGGTGTCGACCACGCGGGCGAGCTTCGACAGGCCGACCACGCCCCGGGTCGGATAGTAGGCGATGTGGGCGAGCCCCATGAACGGCACCATGTGGTGCTCGCAGTGGGAGTGGAACGGGATGTCGCGCACCAGCACGATGTCCGAGTAGCCCTCGACCTCCTCGAAGACGCGCTCCAGCAACTTCTCGGCGTCGACCGCGTAGCCGCCGAACAGCTGCTCGTAGGCCTTGGTGACCCGGGCCGGGGTGTCGAGCAGACCCTCGCGGGTCGGGTCGTCGCCGGCCCAGCGCAGGAGGGTGCGGACGGCGGCCTCGGCCTCGGCGCGGCTCGGGCGGCCGGTCTCGATCCCGTCCGGGACGCGGGTCGCGGAGGCCGGCTCGGGCGCCACCTCGACGGGCCGCCCGTCATCGGCGGGCCGATTGTCATTGCGCATGCCGTTCAGACCTTGCCCCTCGATCCCGTTCCGGTCGAAACCCTGGCCGTCACCCTGGTAGGACAAGGATTTGAGCGCGGCATCCATGGCATCTCCGGCCCGCGCGATGCGGGATTTCATCGGGGTGCTGTCGGGCTTGGCGTACATCGTCGGATCGCGTCGGGCGTTCGAGGGAAGATCCCGGGCTCGAAAAGGTTTCAAGCCGGCGCCCCGGGATGGACGAAAGGCCGTGGGAACCACCGTGGCCGTGGGCGCGACCCTGGTCGACGGCCCGCCTCCTCGCGAAGCGGCCGCATCGCGCCTATATCATCGTTCGCGGGGCAACGCGCAATGCGCGTCGCACGCGGCAGAGTCCCGATGGACATTGTGCCTCCGGCCGAGGACCCGATGCTCGACGACATCTACAACCGCCGTATCCTGGAACTCGCCGCCGACATCCCCCGGCTCGGCCGGCTCGAGAACCCGGACGCGACCGCCACGGCCCATTCCCGCCTGTGCGGCTCGACCGTGACGGTCGACCTCGTCCTGGGCGAGGACGGCCGGGTCGCGGATTTCGCCCAGGAGGTCCGGGCCTGCGCCCTCGGGCAGGCCTCCTCGTCGCTGATGGGTCGGCACGTGGTCGGCGCCAGCGCGGAGGAGCTGCGCGGCGTCCGCGAGACCATGCGGTCCATGCTCAAGGAGAACGGTCCGGCGCCCGACGGCGCGTGGTCCGACCTCGCGGTGCTCGAGCCGGTGCGGGACTTCAAGGCGCGCCACGCCTCGACGCTCCTGACCTTCGACGCGGTGGTGGACGCCCTCGACCAGATCGCCGCCAAGCGGCAGGCCGCCTGACGGGATGGTCCGGCGCGCCGCCCACTGGGCGATCCGCGGCTACCAGCTGACGCTGTCGGGCCTAGTCGGCCGCCAGTGCCGCCACTGGCCGAGCTGCTCCGAGTACACCGACACGGCCATCACCCGGCACGGGCTCTGGCCCGGCGGCTGGATGGGCTTCGCCCGGATCTGCCGCTGCGGGCCGTTCGGCACGCACGGCATCGACCTCGTGCCGGAGCGCCTGCCCGCGGGAGCGGCGTGGTATCGCCCCTGGACCTACGGCCGCTGGCGCGGCGTCGAGGCGCCGCCGTCACCGTTCGCCTGCGAGGCGGTGGGGCAGGAGGCCGACATCCGCTAGGCCGATGTTCCTGGTTTGTTTCACGTGAAACACGCCCGCCGAGCCCGTGGCCCGGGACGACCGTCTCGCGTTCCACGGAGGCCGGCTCCGGCGATGATCGCGACCGCCGCGGCACCTCGGGACGGGGGCGCGGATCGTCGCCCCCGTCATCCGCCGAGTCTCACGCCGCCGAGTCTCACTCGCCGAGTCTCACGCCGCGCGGCTGGCCGCGAGCTTCTCGGCGAACTCGATCGCCTCGATGAGGCTGCGCTCGTTGGCGACGCCGGTGCCGGCGATGTCGAAGGCGGTGCCGTGATCGACCGAGGTGCGGATGATCGGCAGGCCCAGGGTGATGTTCACGCCCGACAGGTCCATCCACTTCCCCGTGGCCGGGTCGATCTCGAAGCCGAGCAGCTTCACCGGGATGTGCCCCTGGTCGTGGTACATGGCCACCACCGCGTCGTACTGGCCCGCGCGCAGCTTCACGAACACCGTGTCGCCCGGCACCGGCCCGTGCACGTCGAGACCCTCGGCATTGGCCTTCTCAATCACCGGCGTGCTGACGTCGATGTCCTGGCGCCCGAACAGGCCGCCCTCGCCGGCGTGAGGGTTCAGCGCGGCGACCGCGATCTTGGGCTTGGCGAGGCCGAGGCCCTTCAGGGCCTTGTCGGTGAGGTCGATGACGAGGCGCAGCCGCTCCGGGGTCAGGCGCTTCGGCACGTCCTCCAGGGCGACGTGGGTGGTGACGTGGGAGACCCGCATGTTGCCGTGGGCCAGCATCATCACCGACCCGCGCACCCCGGTCAGCTCCGCCAGCATCTCGGTATGGCCGGCATAGTGGTAGCCGGCCTTGTTGAGCGCCTCCTTGTTGAGCGGCGCCGTGACGATGCCGCCGATCCGCCCCGCCATGGCCAGGCGGACGCCGGCCTCGATCGCCTTGTAGGCGAAGCGCCCGCCGTCGGCGGAGAGCCGGCCGGGCTCGATGGGCGCGCCCTCGGCGTCGGCCTGGAGGCAGCACAGCGCCGGCCAGTCGCCGGCCTCGGCGACCTCCGGGATGGCCTCCGGCAGGAGGCCGAGCGCCTGCTCGGCCCGGCGCAGGGCCGGGGCGCTGCCGATGACCACGAGCTTCAGGTCGCCCGCCGCGATCCGGTCCTTCAGCCGGGCCGCGGCCTTGACGATGATCTCGGGGCCGATGCCGGCGGGATCGCCCATGGTGATGGCGAGATGTTGGGTCACGGGGCGCTCCTGTCGTGCGGGAAGCCGTTCTGGTGGAGGAGGTCGCGCCAGACGCCCTCTGTTCCGAAGGCGCCGGACTTCGACACGACCGGCAGCCCGTCCCAGCGGCCGCCCCGCAGGGTCGAGCGGGGCAGGCCGGGCGCGATCTGCCCGGTGACGTCGAGGCGCGCGACGGCGAGGGCGAGGCAGAGCGCCTTCAGGGTCTCGCCGCCGGCGACCAGCAGCGTACCGGGCCGCGGGATGCGGTCGATCACGCCCGCGAAGGTCGCGGCGATATGCGCCGCGGCGTCCTCCCGGGCGGTGCCGGCGGGCAGCGCGAGGCTCGCCAGGACAACGCCGTCCCGGTCGAGGCGCGCGGCCACCGCGCCGGCATGGTCGGGATCGTCCGCCGACAGGACGAGGTGGTGGGTGCCGCAGGCCGCGAGCTGCGCCGCGGTCTCGGGCCGGTCGGAGCCGAACAGCCCGAGCACGGGACCGGCCAGCCGGGCGTCGCCCGGCGGCGCCGCGCCCCGCGCCAGGGCGGCGGCGAGGCCGCCGCTGCCGCACCAGAGCACCGGGCCGCCGCCACCGAGACCCGCCACCCGGGCGAGATCGGCGTCGCTCGCCGCGTCGTAGACGGCGACGCCCGCCACGGGGCCGTCGGCCGGGTCGACCCGACGCGCCGGCAGCCCGACCGCCCGCAGGGCCTCGGCGATGTCGCCCGAGACCGGCTCGAAGCCCGCGCCGCGCCGGGCGAGCTGCCGCCCGCCCGCCGTGCGGCGTCCCTGGTACGGGAAGGCCGGCGCCACGACGCAGCGCTCCCAGGTCCCGGTCCGCAGCACCGCCGCGAGTTCCGCCGCCCAGGGGCCGCGCAGGAGGCTGTCGACCTTCTTGAAGGCGATGCCGGCTCCGTCCAGCCGGGGCGCGAGGGCGCCGACGATCCGCCCGGCGGCCTCCGCCGACAGTTCCCGCGTGCCGGAATCGATCGCCAGGCACCCGCTCGAGCCCTCGGCGGCCTCCGCGGCCAGGATCTCGGGCCACGCCACAGGGATCGACCCGCACAGGCCGGTGAAGCCCGCGGCCGTGTCGAGAGTGCCGGTGAGATCGTCGGCGATGAGGCGCAGGCGGGTCATGTCGGGCGGATCATGGCGGGAGCCTCGCCGGCCGCGCCGCCCGGCCGAGCGCGGCTCGCGTCCTTGTTGTCAGGTTGTCGCGAGGCATACAGACCGGCCGGCGCGGCGGTCAAGCGGGCGGCGCGGCGGCGCCGGCCTCCGCGGGCCGTCCGAGCGAGAGATCGAGGAGCCGCCCCTCGAACAGCCGGTCGCGGGACCCGGCGATATGGGCGGCCATGCGGCTGCGGGCGCCCGCGCCGTCGCGGCCCTCGATCGCCGCGAAGATCCCGCGATGCTCCTCCAGCACGCCGCGCAGGCCGGAGCGGGGGCCCTGCAGGGCGAGGCCGTGGATCGTCATGCCCACGGCGATGTGGGATTGCAGCGCCTCCAGGCAGGCCGCGTAGTAGTGGTTGTTCGACGCCGCCGCGATCGCGTGGTGGAAGGCGAAATCGGCGTCCGCCCGGTGCTGCTCCTGCCGGGTCGCGACCGCCAGCCGGTCGAGGGCCGCCGCGATCCGGTCGAGGGCCGCCGCGTCGTGGCGCAGCGCCGCGTGGTAGGCCGCCTCCGGCTCGAGGGTGAGGCGGAACTCGTAGCAGCGCTGGATGTCGGCGACGCTCTCCACGGGGGCGAAGCCCAGGGCCGGGCGCACCGGCCGCGCCCGCACGAAGCTGCCGGCCCCCTGCCGCGAGACGATCGCGCCCTCCCGGCGCAGCCGGTCGAGGGCGGCCCGCACCACCGGCCGCGAGACCTGGAAGCGTCCCGCGAGGTCGTGCTCGCTCGGGAGCCGCGCGTCGGGCCCGTAGGTGCCGTTCGCGATGCCGGTGCGGATCGCCTGATAGAGGCCGTCGGCCAGGGAGGCGGGCCGTGCCGGCTCCGCGCCGCGGAGCGCCCGCTGCCCGGGCGCCTCCGCCGGGTCAGGGGAGCCGGACAGGGAAGGGGACATCGCTGACGACATCCGGGGACGCCTCCGTGGATCGAGCCGATCCGCGCCGAGTCAGCGTTGCGCCGGCGGACTTGTCAACATTTGTGCTGATCCGGGCGCCAGTTGCGCCGACTTGTCGAAAGGTTGTAGCAGCCCGCCCGGGGGGAAGAGTGGGTGCCAGGGCCCGGGCAGGGCGGCACCGGAAGGGCGACCTATGCAGATACCCATCAAGCGCTCCCTGGAGCGCGTGCCCGGCGGCCTGATGGTCGTGCCGCTGTTCCTCGGCGCGATCCTCCACACGCTCTTCCCGAACACCGCGACCTTCTTCGGCTCGTTCACCGGCGCGCTGTTCAACGGCGCGCTGCCGATCCTGGCGGTGTTCTTCGTCTGCATGGGCGCGGGCATCGATTTCCGCGCCACCCCGGCGATCGCCCGCAAGGGCGGCGTCCTGCTGGCCGCCAAGGTCGGCATCGCGGCGATCATGGGCGTGGTGTTCGGCCAGCTCCTCGGCGAGGCGCCGGTGGTGGGCGGGGCTTTCGCGGGGATCTCGACGCTGGCGATCGTCGCCGCCATGAACGACACCAACGGCGGTCTCTACCTCGCGCTGATGGGGCAGTTCGGCCGCCCGAAGGATGCCGGCGCCTACGCGATCATGAGCCTCGAATCCGGGCCGTTCCTCACCATGGTGACCCTCGGGCTGGCGGGTCTGTCGGCCTTCCCGTGGCCGACGCTGGTGGGCAGCATCCTGCCGCTGCTGATCGGGATGATCCTCGGCAACCTCGACCGCGACATGCGCGCTTTCCTGTCGGGGGCGGCGCCGGTGATGATCCCGTTCTTCGCCTTCGCCCTCGGCTTCGGACTCGACCTCGCCAAGATCTGGCAGGCGGGCCTCCTCGGCATCGGTCTCGGCGTGGCGGTGGTGGCGATCACCGGGGCGGCCCTGTTCGTCGCCGACCGGCTCACCGGGGGCAACGGCGTGGCGGGCGTCGCGGCCGCCTCGACGGCGGGCAACGCCGCCGCCGTGCCGGCGATCATCGCCGCCGCCAACCCGGCCTACAGGGAGGCCGCCGGTCCCGCCACCGTGCTGGTGGCGGCGAGCGTGGTGGTCACGGCGCTGCTGGTGCCGCTGCTGACCGCCTTCGTGGCGGCGCGGGTCCGCCCGGACGCGGCCGAAGCGGATCCGGCGCCGGTCCCGAGCCCCGCGCCGACCGCACCCTGATCCGTCGCGCGCCCCGGCCGCCCGTCCCGCGCGACCGGCGGCAACCGAAGTCTCCGAGCCCGGTTGTCCCTCCAGGGCGCGCGGCACGGCCGCGCCTGACGGCGAACCGGAGCGGGCACAGCATGTCGACCGAGGCCAGAGGCAAGACGCATATCGACATCTACGACCGCGCCACCCGCGAGGAGTGGGCGCAGCGTTTCGGCGTCAGCGAGGAGCGGCTGCGCAAGGCGGTGACGATGGTCGGGAGCCGGATCACCAGCGTCGCCGCCTATCTCGACAAGCCGGCCTCCTGAGGCCGGCGCCATGGAAGTGCCCCCCGATTTCCGTCCGCCTCCGGATCACCCGATGGCGGGGACACAGGCGCCCGCGTCCGAGACCGGCACCGCGCCGGAACCCGCATCCGGGGTCGAGGCGGCGGCACCGCGGCCCCCGCCGCGGTCGCCCGACACGATCACCTTCGAGCAGATCCGCGAGCGGGCCTACGAACTCTGGGAGCGCAACCACCGGCCCGAGGGCTTCGAGATCGAGTTCTGGCTGCTGGCCGAGCGGGAATTGCGCAAGGAGCGGGATCGCCAGAGGGCCGACGCGGCGCCGGCAGCTCCGGGATCCGAGCCGCCGCCGGGCTGACGGCGTCCGATCGCCTCCTGAGACGGTCCCGGGTCGCGGCGGACCCGGGGCCGGCCGGCCTTCAGGCCTCGATCGCCGCCCGGGCTTCCTTCACCGCCGCCTCGAACGCCACGAACGCCGTGGTCGCCGAGTCCCAGGCCTGGCTGCGCACGTGGCGGACCAGGGCGGCCGCCTGCTCGCGGGCCTGCGCCAGGGGCGTCTCGATGGCGGCCGGCCGCGTCGCGTCGGCGGGGATCCCCTCCGGCGGCGTGTCGGTCGAGCGCATGCCGACCAGCGTCGCCGCGACGGCGCGCCGCCACGCGGCGCAATCCGCCGACAGGCGGATCACCCGCTGATCCGCGGTGGTTCCGGTCTGCCGGTCGAGCAGGGTGCGGCCGAGATCCTCGATCCGTCCGAGCTGCGCGAGGGCGTCGCCGATCTCCCGGCGCGCCTTGTCGGTCCCTTCCGCGATGCGGCCGACGTTCTGGGCGATGTCGCCGGTGGCCTGCATCTGCTGGCCGAGGATCTCCGAGGCCTCGCGCATCTGCGCGGCGACGTTCGCGACGGCGCCACTCTCGGCCTCGACGCGGGCATTGGCCCGCACCATCGCGGCCGCGCCGGCCTCGACGGCGTTGCGGCTGCGCGACACGGCCGCCTGCATCGCGGCCATCTCCTCGCGCAGGCCGCTGACCCGCGCCCGGATCTCGTCCGTCGCCTTCGCGGTCTGCGCCGACAGCGTCTTCACCTCGGCGGCGACCACCGCGAAGCCGCGCCCGGCCTCGCCGGCCCGGGCCGCCTCGATCGTGGCGTTGAGCGCGAGCAGGTTGGTCTGGGCCGAGATCGCCGCGATCGTGCCGGCCATCTCCTCGATCCGCAGCGCGGCGGTCGAGAAGCTGTCGAGACGGCTGCCGATCTCCTCGGTGCCCTCCTCGATCCCGCGCATGCCGTCGGTGGCCCGGTGCAGGTCGCCCACGCAGGTGGCGATGCCCGCCCGGGCGGTCTCGGCCATCTCGGCCGCCGACGAGGAGCGGGCCGCGATCTCACCGGTGGTCGCGGCGAGTTCCTCGCTGGCGGCCGCGATGAGACGGGCCTGCTCGGCGGTGCCGGAGGCGTCGTGGGTCATCCAGCCGATCGAGGTGCCGGCATCGGACGCGGAGGCGGACAGGCGCGCCAGGAGGGTCAGCCATTCCCGGTCGACGGCCAGTTCCGCGACGGGATTCGGTGCCGTCTCGACCGGCGCGGCAACGGCCGTCTCGACCGGTGCGATCGCCGTCACCGGGGTTGCTAGCGCGTCAGGGGTCTGACGCTGCCGGCGCAAACTGAACATGCGGGCCTCTCCGACATTCTAATCGGAGCGCATGGTCACACAGAACCTTCAACCAATGGTGAAGGATAGACTAGTCTCCGAACAAGCGTTGCGGGGCATCCCTGCGGCGCAACAGCTTTTCTTCGAGAAGTTGCGCCCCCGGATAGCGCTCTATCGAGGGGCGCAATGCTTCATTCGCCGGTCAGGGCCGCCTTGGTGCGGGACCACCAGCCGGCGCGCTTCGGCCGATCCGGGTCGGACGGGGGCGTCAGCACGATCGCCACGGGCTCGGGCGCCGGCTCGGCGGGGACGGCCTCGGGCGACGCGGGCTCGGGCGACGGGGCTTCGGCCTGCTGGCCGACGCTCGCCCGGTCGGCCGCCGGCGCCGCGGACTCGGCCGGCGCCACCGGCAGGTCCACCGCGGTCTCGGCGTCGGCGGCCGGTGCCGGCGCCGATCCGACCGCCTCGGCCACCGCCTCAGCGCTCACCGGCTCCTCCGCCGACAGGGCGACGACGTCGCCCGCGGCCTCCGAAGCGTCGTCCGTCGCGGACGCGTCGCGGGAGCGGCCCTCGCTGCGCCCGCGCCCGCCGCGGCGTCCGCGGCGACGGCGACGGCCGCCCTCGTCCTCGGACCGGGCCGCCTCGTCCGAACCGGCCACCGTCTCGTCGGCGTCGCCGGCCTCCGCGGCGACGGCCGCGGCGGGGGCCTCGGTCCCGGCCGGCTGCTCGCCGTCCCAGTCCCCGTCGCCTCTCTCCGCGTCCGAACGGGCGCCGTCCTGCGGGTCGTCCTGCGAGTCGTCCTGATCGTCGTCGCCGCGATCGTCCTCGGCGCGGCCCTCCTCGCCGCGGCCCTCCTGGCGACCGCCGCGCCGCCGGCGGCGGCGGCGGCGGCGACGGCCCTCGCCGTCCTCGCGCGACCCGTCCTCGCGGGCCTCGGCCCGGCCCTCGTCGGCCTCGCCCTCGGATTCCGTCTCGGCCTCGGCCTCGTCGGTCTCCTCGTCCTCGTCGTCGAACTCCATCGCGGGCGAGATCGCCTGGGCGCGCACGCCCGTCACCGGGCCCTCCGCCCGCTGGGCCGGCTCGCCGCGGTCGAGCTGGAACGGAGTGGTGGCCGCCAGCCGCTCGTCGGCCGCGATCGTGATCGTCACGCCGAAGCGCACCTCGAGCTCGCGCAGGTGCCCGCGCTTCTGGTTGAGGATGTAGAGCGCGATCTCGGTGCGGGTGCGCAGGACGAGGTTGTGCGAGGCCGACTTGAGCAGCACCTCCTCGATCGAGCGCAGGATGTGCAGGGCCACCGACGCGGTGGCGCGCACGAAGCCCGAGCCGCCGCAATGGGCGCAGGGGATCGAGGAGGATTCGAGCACGCCCGTGCGGATCCGCTGGCGGCTCATCTCCAGCAGGCCGAACGGCGAGATCCGGCCGACCTGGATGCGCGCCCGGTCATTCTTCAGGCACTCGTTGAGCTTCTTCTCGACGGCGCGGTTGTTCCGCTTCTCCTCCATGTCGATGAAGTCGATGACGATCAGGCCCGCGAGGTCGCGCAGCCGCAGCTGGCGGGCGACCTCCTCGGCGGCCTCCAGGTTCGTCTTGAGGGCGGTGTCCTCGATGTCGTGCTCGCGGGTGGCGCGGCCGGAGTTGACGTCGATCGAGACCAGCGCCTCGGTCGGGTTGATCACGAGGTAGCCGCCGGATTTCAGCGAGACGTGCGTGGAGAACATCGCGTCGAGCTGCTGCTCGACGCCGAAGCGGGCGAAGATCGGCGTCGAGTCGCGGTAGGGCTTCACGACCTTGGACTGGCCGGGCATCAGCATCCGCATGAAGTCCTTGGCCTCGCGGTAGGCGTCCTCACCGGCGACCAGAACCTCGTCCAGATCCTTGTTGTAGAGGTCGCGGATGGCGCGCTTGATCAGCGAGCCCTCCTCGTAGACCAGCGCGGGGGCCATGGAGGTCAGGGTCAGCTCCCGGACCGACTCCCACAGCCGCATCAGGTACTCGAAATCGCGGGCGATCTCGGGCTTGGAGCGCGAGGCGCCGGCGGTGCGCAGGATGACGCCCATCCCCTCGGGCACCTCCAGGTCCTGCACGACCTCCTTGAGGCGCTTGCGGTCGGCCGCCGAGGTGATCTTGCGGGAGATGCCGCCGCCGCGGCCCGTGTTGGGCATCAGCACCGAGTAGCGGCCGGCGAGCGACAGGTAGGTGGTGAGCGCCGCGCCCTTCGTGCCGCGCTCCTCCTTGACGACCTGCACCAGGATGATCTGGCGGCGCTTGATCACCTCCTGGATCTTGTACTGGCGGCGGTAGTGGCGCGGACGCTCGGGGATCTCGGCCAGCGCGTCGCCGTTGCCGCCGACCTGGGCGATCTTGGGCTCGGCGTCGGGATCGTCCGACTCCTCGTCCGACTCCTCGTCGTCGTCGGACTCGTCCTCGTCGTCCTCCGACTCGTCCTCATCCTCGTCGTCGTCGGACTCCTCGTCGTCCTCCTCGGAGGCCTCGTCCGCCGCGTCGGCGGCGGTCGGCGCGGCGGACTCCTCCGCCTCGCTCGCCTCCGTCGCGAGCGCGTCCGCGACGGTCTCGCCCGGCGCGTCGGACACGGTCAGCGCCTCCGCGACGGCGATGCGGGCCTCCGGCTCGGACAGGTCGGATCCGGACTCGGCGGCGACCGGTTCGGCCCCGGCGGGGGCGGCCTGCGCCTCGACCGGAGCGGTCTCGGACAGGTCGGATCCGGCCGCGTCGACCGCGGGCTCGGCGGCGCGCGCCGGCTCGCCGTCCGCCGGGATGTCGCCGGCGGCGGCCTCGGAGGCGAGGGCCTCCTGCACGGCCTCGGGGTTCTCGGCGAGCGTGTCGGGCTGGACGGCCGGGTCGATCCCCGACTCGTTCCGGACCTCGGCCTGATCCTCGCCCTCGGCGGCCGCGTGCGTGTCCTCGGCGCTCACGGTCTCGTCGGCGCCGCGGGCACGGGCCTCGGCGCGGCGGCCGCGGGACCGGCGCGACGACGACCGGCGGCGACGCTCCTCGCGCTCGCGGTGCTCCTCGGCGTCGCGGGCCTCCTCCTCGAGGAGCGCCTGCCGGTCGGCCAGCGGGATCTGGTAGTAGTCGGGATGGATCTCGTTGAAGGCCAGGAAGCCGTGGCGGTTGCCGCCATACTCGACGAACGCCGCCTGGAGCGACGGCTCCACCCGGGTGACCTTGGCGAGGTAGATGTTGCCGCGCAGCTGGCGCCGGTTGGCGGCTTCGAAGTCGAACTCCTCGACCCTAGACCCGTGGACCGTGACGACCCGGGTCTCCTCCGGGTGCATCGCGTCGATCAGCATTTTGTTGGCCATGTCGGACTCTCGGCATGGCGGCCGACGTCGTTCTCCGTGCCCGTGGTCCCGGCGGCGCCTCGCCCGACGTCAAACCTGTCGGGCGGGATGCCGGCCTCGTCGCCGAGGCGGATGGGTTCGAGGGGAAATTGCCGTCAACCGCCGTTCGGCGCCCTGGGCGCCTGGGGTTGAAACAGGCCGGGCGGACGGACGGACCGGTGCGACGCGCCTCGTGCGCCTCCGGGGCACGCGCAGCTCTATGCTGGGCCGTGCGTCCGTCCATCGTGGTCCCGACCTCGCGAAACAATCTCGGCCGGCGGGGGACCGGCCGTGAATTCCTGGGTGCGACGGAGGAACTCCGCCGCGTCGTGCGACACCTGCCCGATCGCGGGCGGCACGGGCCGCCGCCAGGCGGACCGACAGGGCCCGCCGCGACACCACGACCGATTTCGCGAGGAATTCGGTCACGTCCGCGGGCCGTTGCGGCGACCGGCGGGACCGGAGAGGGGTCGACATCATTACAGACCGCTGCGCGGATTTGGCAAGGGTCAACGTGAATAGATGTCACGGGCCTGTCACGGCGCGGAGGCGGCCGGTCCGCGGTCGCGAGCGCGGCCAAGCGATCCAGGGCGGCGCTGACGATCGCGGATGGGCCGCATCCCTGGGCCGCATCCCTGGGCCGCATCGCCGGATCGCCTCGCTGCGCGCGCGATGACGGCCTGCCGCGTCGCGACAGGCGTGTGCCTACTCCGCCGCTTCGAGCCGCGGCGCCACCCCGGCCAGCGCCGCGGGCTTCGGGCCGCCGGTGGCCCAGTCGAGCAGCTCGACCGTGTGGACGATCGGGATGCCGGTGCCCTTCCCGATCTGCGTGGCGCAGCCGATGTTGCCGGTGGCGATCACGTCGGGGCGCACGCGTTCGATATTGGCGACCTTCCGGGCGCGCAGCTTCGCGGCCAGCTCCGGCTGCAGGATGTTGTAGGTCCCCGCCGAGCCGCAGCAGATGTGGCCCTCGGGCACGTCCTTCACGGTGAAGCCCGCGCGCTTCAGCAGCGTCTTGGGCTCCAGCCGGATGCCCTGGCCGTGCTGCATCGAGCAGGCCGAGTGGTAGGCCACCACCAGGTCGGTCTCGGCGACGGGGGCCAGGTCGAGCAGCGCGAGGTACTCGGTCACGTCCTTGGCCAGGCTCGAGACCCGCAGCGCCTTCTCGGCGTAGGCCGGGTCGTCGCGGAACATGAAGCCGTAATCCTTGATGGTCGTGCCGCAGCCCGAGGCCGTGACCAGGATCGCGTCGAGGCCCTTGGCGATCTCGGCGTCCCAGGCGTCGATCGCCTGCTTGGCGTGGGCGTGGGCCGAGTCCTCCTTGCCCATGTGGTGGGTCAGCGCCCCGCAGCAGCCCTCGTTCGCGTGGACGACCTCGATCCCGTGCCGGTTGAGCAGCCGGATCGCGGCGGCGTTGAAGTCCGGCCGCAGCACGCTCTGGGCGCAGCCGCGCAGCAGGGCGACGCGCTTGGGGGCCGTCCCGGCCGCCCCCGCGCCCGCCGGCGGGAACCGGCCGGGCCGGTTCGTCGGCTCGCGGGGCGGCGTCCCGGCCGGCGCGAGGTCGAGCATGGCCGCGAGGCGGTTGCCGACCCGCGGCAGCCGGGCCACCAGGCCCCGGAACGGCGCGCCGAGCCTGGCGGCGGTGAGCGCGAGGCGGAAGCGGCCCGGATAGGGCAGGACCTGGGCGAGCAGCGCCCGCAGGAACCGGTCGCCGGCGGGGCGGGTGTAGGTCTCCTCGATATGCGCCCGGGCGTGGTCGACGAGGTGCATGTAGTGCACCCCCGACGGGCAGGTGGTCATGCAGGACAGGCACGAGAGGCAGCGGTCGACGTGCTTGACCACCTCCTGCGAGGCCGGCTTGCCGCCCTCCAGCATGTCCTTGATCAGGTAGATCCGCCCGCGCGGGGAATCGAGCTCGTCCCCGAGCAGCAGGTAGGTCGGGCAGGTCGCCGTGCAGAAGCCGCAATGCACGCAGGTCCGCAGGATCTTCTCCGACGCCGCCATGGCGGGATCGGCGAGCTGGGCGGGGGCGAAGTTGGTCTGCACGGGTCGCGTCCTCGGCGCCACGCCTCCCCACGGTCGGGAAGGGGCGAAATCTGATGCTTACAGTCCGGCGTACATCCGGCCGGGGTTGAGCACCCCGGCGGGATCGTGCGCCGCCTTGATGCCGGCGGTGAGCCGCATCAGCGGCTCGGCCAGCGGCTCGAACACCGGCACGGCGGCGCGCACGGCGTCGGGTGCGCGCACCAGCGTGGCGTGGCCGCCCTGGGCCTTCACCGCCCGGCGCACCGTCGCGGCGCCGGCATCGCCCGCCGAGCCGGTGGCGAGCCAGATCAGGCCGCCGCCCCAGTCGAAGAACCAGCGCGCCTCGCGCTCGGCCGCGACCGCCGCCGCGAGGGCCGGCCCGCGGGTCGGCGCGGTGGAGATCCGCCAGAGGGCGGCCTCCCGGGGCTCGGCGAGCGGCGCCGCGTCGCGCACCGACCGCCAGAGGGCGGCGCCGGCCTCACCGTCCAGGGTCTCGGGCTGACCGTAGCGCTTCAGCAGGCGGCGCAGCGCGCCCGCGCGGTAGTCGATGGAGTCGGAGAAGCCCTCGAGGCGCATCAGCGTCCGCGCCTCCGGGGCGCCGATCCCCGCCGGCAGGTGCGCGGCCCCCGTGAGCTCGAAGGGCGAGCCCAGCGCCTCCGCCAGGGCGGTCACCGCCCGGGCGTCCTCCAGGCCGGAGAAGACCAGGGTCGCCACCCGCTCGCATGCGGGCAGCACCTTGAAGGTGATCTCGGTGAGCAGGCCCAGCGTGCCGTGGGCGCCGGCCATCAGCTTCACGAGGTCGAGGCCGGTGACGTTCTTCATCACCCGGCCGCCCGACTTGATCGCCTCGCCGCGCCCGTTGACGAAGCGGACGCCGATCAGGCTGTCCCGGGCCGCGCCGGCGTTGATCCGCCGGGGACCGGCATTGTTGATCGCCGCGACCGCCCCGAGGGTCGGCTCCCCGGCGCTGCCGTAGAGGCCGCGCAGGTCCATCGGCTCGAAGGGCAGCATCTGGCCGCGGGAGGCGAGCAGCGCCTCGACCTCGGCGAGCGGCGTCCCGGCCCGGGCCGCCACCACCATCTCGGCGGGCTCGTAGAGCGTGACGCCGGTGAGGGCCTTCGCCGAGAGGGTCGCGCTGTCCTGCGCGGGCCGGCCGAGCCCCGCGGCGGTGCCGCCGCCGGCGAGGCGCAGGCGCTCGCCGCGCCCCGCGGCCGCCCGCACGATCTCCCCGGCCTCCGCCTCGGTGCCGGGCTCGTACACGCCCATCGTTCCCGCCCCGGTCCTGTTTGTATCCATTCCAGGACGGGTGTCGCCGGATCCGGCGGCGGATTCAAGCGGAGGTGGAGTCGCGGGGTTTCAGCGGCGGGATTTCCACTGCGGCGGCGGCGCGCGAGCCTACTCCGCCGCCACGGTCCCTGCCGGGCGCAGGCGCGCCAGGACCTGGCGGCGCAGGCCGGCGATGTCGAGGATCCAGACCAGGGTCCCGTAGAGAACCATCCCGGCCGGAACCAGGACCGCCAGCGCGGTGGCGGGCGGCAGCTGCCGGAAGGGGGCGAGGGCGAGCCCCATCGCCGCGCAGGCGAGCGCCGCGACGCCGATCTCCCCCCAGGGCAGCGCGATCCGCTCCGCGCCGGTCAGGGCGCGCCAGCCGAGCCACGTTCCGGCGGCGGCGAGCCCGGCGCTCTGCGCCAGCGCGACGCCGAGACCGCCCATCCGGTCCGGCAGGACGAGGAGGCCGGCGCCGTTCACCGCGAGGCCGACCAGGGCGGCGGCGACCACCGGCAGGGTCCGGCGGCGGATCTGGAAGACCGGGTTGAGGGCGTAGAACATCATCGCGAGGCAGAACAGGCCCGGCATCAGCACGGTGCTGTAGGTCTCGAACGGCCCGCGATAGGCGTCCGGCACCACCAGCCCCTGGAGGGCCGGCAGCACCGCCCAGAAGCCGACCGCGCAGGGCGCCAGCAGGGCGAACACGGTGCCGGCATTGGCGGCGACCTGCGCCTCGGCGGCGGCGCGGCCGCTCTGCTCCTCGGCCTGCACGGCGAGCTGGAACAGCAGCAGGTCGAGGGCGGTGCCCAGCGTCATCAGCGCGCGCGAGGTGACGTCGGCCGCCAGGGCGAAGTAGCCGGCCTCGGCGAAGCCGGCCTGGCCCGCGATGGCGCCACGATTGACGAAGGTGAGGCACTGGTAGGCGGTGTTGGCGGCGATGAGCGGCAGGCCGTAGCGCGCGAAGACCCGCCAGGTCGCCGACAGGCGCGGCCGCTCGAGGGGCGTGCGCGGGTCCCGCAGGGGGTGGCGCAGCACCACCACCGCGAGGAGCTGGCTCAGTCCCGCCGCCGCCAGCACCCAGGCCGGCTGGGGCAGCCACCACGCCGCCGCCGCCATCAGGGCGAAGGACAGGACGTTCTTCACCGCGACGAGGCCGAGATAGAGCTTGCCGTCGAAGCGCGCCCGGGCGAGGGCCGCGTGATAGTCGAACACGCCGATGCCCAGGGCCGCGAGGCCGGTGCCGCACAGGACCGCCTCGCGCCCGTCGGCGCCGCCGGCGAAGCCGAAGGCCCCGCACAGGGCCGCGGCGGCCAGGAGCAGGGCGCCGATGCGCAGGTAGGCCCGGTCGAGCCCGTGGCGGATCCACGGCTCGTCGACGCGCACGCGCCCCGAGTAGAACCGCGTCGCCGACAGGCGCAGCCACTCGAACAGCACCGTGTTCAGCACGATGGCGCCGGTGGTCGCGAGGGCGAACCGGCCGAAATCCGCCGGGCCCAGCAGCTTGGCGATCAGCAGGCCGAGGACGAAGTTGAGCCCCGCATTGATGACGAAGGCGACGATCACGGCCATGGACGGCGACTCATGCGCGGCGGGATTGCGCCCGCCCGTTGCGTACGCTGTAGCGCGCGAGCCGTAAGACTCCCCTAAACGGGCGAGATCGGGGCGGAGGCCCGCGGGCCCCGGCACCGTTCGGTCAGGCGGCCCGGACGCTGTCGAGGAAGCGCGCGACCTCGGCGGTGAGCGTCTCGGATTGCCGCGACAGCGCGGACGCCGCCGCGAGTACCGCGGCGGCCGCCCGGCCGGTCTCCTCGGCGGCCCCGGCGACCCCCAGAATGGTGCTGGTCACCGCGCCGGTGCCGACGGCCGCCTGCCCGACGTTGCGGACGATCTCCCGGGTGGCCGATCCCTGCTCCTCCACCGCCGCCGCGATCGCGCTCGCCACGCCGCTGATCTCCTGGATCCGCCCCGTGATCGCGCCGATCGCCGCGACGGCCCCGCCGGTCGCGCCCTGGATGCCGGCGATCTGGCCGGCGATCTCCTCGGTCGCCCGGGCGGTCTGCGCCGCCAGCGCCTTCACCTCGCCGGCGACGACCGCGAAGCCCCGGCCCGCCTCGCCGGCGCGGGCGGCCTCGATGGTGGCGTTGAGCGCCAGCAGATTGGTCTGCCCGGCGATCGCCGCGATCAGCCCGACCACGTCGCCGATCCGCGCGACCGCGCCGCTCAGGTCGCGGACCAGCGCGCCCGTCTGCCCGGCCTCCGAGACGGCCCCCTGGGCGAGCCTGGTCGATCCCTCGACCTGCCGGCCGATCTCCTCCACGGAGGCGCCGAGTTCCTCGGCCGCCGCCGCCACGGTGCTGACGTTGGCGGCGGCCTCCTCGGCGGCGGCCGCCACCGTGCTGGACTGGCTGGCGGTCCGGGTCGCGGTGGCCGTCATGGTCTGGGCCGTACCCTGCAGCGCGGTGGCCGAGTCCGAGACCTGGGCGATGATGCCGCCGACCGTCCGCTCGAACCGCTCGGCCATCGCCCGCAGGTCGGACCGGCGCCGCGCCTCCGCCGCCAGCCGCGCCTCCGCGCCCTCGGACTCGAGCTGCCGGCTGCGGATGAGGTTGTCCTTGAACACCTGGACGGCCCGCGCCATCGCGCCGATCTCGTTGCGGTAGGTGCGCGCCGAAACTGTGACGGAGGCGTCCCCGTCGGCCAGCGCCCGCATCGTCGCGGTCAGCGCCCGGACCGGGCGCAGCACGCCGCCGAACAGGGTCCACAGGCCGAGGGCCACCAGCAGGATCACCGCCAGCAGCGCCGCCCCGCTGCGCGCGACGTCGCTCCGGGCCGCGTCGGCGAGGGCCTCGGCGCGCGCCACCATCGCGTCCAGGGCCGCGTCGCAGAGGGCCACGAGGGAGCGCTGGTTCTCGGTGTTGCGGTCGCGCAGCTCCGCGAACGAGTGGCGCGGGGGCGTGTGCGTGCTGAGCGCGTCGAAGACCGCCTGCGCGATGGCCCTGGTCTCGCCCTCGAAATTGCTGGCCTTCGCCCGCTCGAACGCGGCCCGCACCGCCTCCGAGACGCCGGTCGCGGCCTCGGTCGTGCGCCGCCACGCCGCCAGAAGTTCGGTCCGCTCCTCGGCCGCCGCGATCGTCTCGGGCAGGGACCACGACGCGCCGGCGACCAGCGAGCTCTGCACCCGCACCGCGACGTTCCCGCTGGCCACGCGCGTGTCCCAGGCCGCCTGCTTGAGGGCGAGATAGCGCTGCAGGGCGGGATCGGAGCGGGGAATGGACGCGTCGACCGCCTTCAGCGTGGCCGTCAGCGCCTCGAGCAGGTCCTGGAAGGCGGCCATCGCGGCCTCCCGCAGCGCCGGGTCGCGCCGCGCCTTCGGCAGCCGGAGGGCCTCGTCGATGCGGGGGCGCAGGGCCGCCATCGCCTCCTGCGCCGTGGACAGGCGGTCGAGCGTCGCGCTGACCGCCGGCTCGGCCAGATCGCTCAGGCTGCGCTGGGCCCGGCGGTAATTCTCGGTCAGCGCCTGCCGGCTGCCCGCGACGGTCGACAGGGTCTTCGCGTCCGCGGGCGCCTCACCCCCGAGGGCGAGGGACGATCCGCGCTCGAGCCGCAGCGGCAGGATCGCCCTGAGGAGGCCCTGACTCGCCTCCGTCAGGGTCACGGCGCGGGCCGCGCGCGCCGCCTGCGCCCGCGCGTCGACGAGCGATTTGACCGCGTTGCCCAGCGCCATGCAGGCCATGATGACAATCACCAGGCACAGCAAGGTCCGGATCGAGAAGCGTCCCAGCCAGCGACTCATGGGAGAAAATCTCAGGATCTGCGATGCTCGGTCCTATAACGTCAGGTTTCGTCGGGCAATCGAGCGATCGCGCTATCCGTAATAAAGATTAGGATATTTTATGATCCGCCGTTTATATAGATAAATACAGAGATTATCAGCGCGAAGACTTGTCTGACGAAATCGCGCCGAATTTCGACGGGCCGAAATCGGCCCGCTCTTCGGCGGCGCGGCGGTGCGGCTCCCGCCCCGGGAGCGGCGGGGAGCGGATCTGGCGCCCCGCGCCGCATCCGCGAGGAGCCCCGGGCCGGGCCCGGGGCCGCGCGGGGTCGGCCTGCCGGCGTCCTGCCGGCGTCCTGCCGGCGTCCTGCCGGCGTCCTGCCGGCAACCTGCCGGCGTCCTGCCCGTCCGGCCGTCGCGCGCCCTCGTCATGGCGGATCGGGTCGCGAGAACGGACCGTTCGATCGGGGCCGGATATCGGCGGGGGCCTGCCGGCCCGCGGGCCGCCCGCGGACCGGCGGCACCCCGCGCGTCGCCTACAGCGCGCGCTCGTAGCGCCAGGCCTCCATCCCGTCCTCGTAATAGTCCGGCCGCACGGCGAAGCGGGTGTAGCCCCGGCGCTCGTAGAGCCGGATGCCGGCGCCGTTGTCCGCGCGCACCTCCAGCCGCAGCCGGTCGCAGCCCTGGGCGCGGGCGCGGGCCTCCGCGGCGTCGAGGAGCCGGCCGCCGAGGCCGAGGCCGCCGCGATTCGGTGCCACCGCGATCGAGGCCAGCCGGGCGATCCGGCTGCCGCGCCGCCGCTCCAGCACCGCGGCGCCCACGAGCACCGGAATCGGATCCCGGTCCGGCGGGTCGATCAGGGCCGCCAGCACGTCCATGGTGGGCGAGCGGATCGCGTGGCGGATCGCCCGGCGCTCGGCCCGGTCCGTGGCGAAGGCGGCGTGCTCCAGGGCGACCAGGGCGTCGAGATCGGCGAGGGTGGCGGTGCGGATCGTCGGCTCGGGGAGCCCGTCGCCGACCGGGCTGCGCAAGGGAGCGCTCACAGGGGGGCGCTCACGCCCGCGCCGTCGCGGTGGATCTGATCGGCCCGGCCATCGCTCGCTCGCCTGAGTCCTCTGCCCCCTCCGGTCAGATGCCCGCTTCCGCCGCGCTTGGGAAGCCCGCGCGGCCCGCCGCGCGCCGGCGGGATGCGTCGTTTTTGCAACGGAGCGCGCGGGGTGTGGATTGCGGGCGGAAAAGCGGGCGTTTCGGGGCGGTTTCCCCTTGTCGCGCGGGACCCGTCTCCGTATATGCGCCGTGCCCAATTTCGCACGTGCCTGTGGCCGCGTGTCGGTTGGTGGGCATCCGGTCAACTGCCGGACAGCCGCCAGGGGTCTTAAAGGATCGATGGTCGCAAGGGTGGATCCCTACGGCCGGCATCCAGGTGGCAACACCGGACCCCGACAACAACCGGCAGCCGGAGGCGAAACCGGCGAACCCCGCTCTCCACGGGGGACGCAGCTTAAAGCAACGACGAACGGGCTTTTTTGGTCTCGTCGGCCCTCCAAAGGCCGGCACCGAAGAGGCTTGTTTCTCTTTGCCCGGCGTGCGGTGGGGGTCCTCCCTTCCAATCCACGGCAGCTTCCGGGTGCTCTGCGCCCGCACTGACGCACGCGTCTCCAAAGCGCGTGGGTCCGCGCGACGCATCGCCCCCTGACGCCGGCGGCCTGTCAGGCCGTCATCTTCGACAGCGCGCCCCGCGTAGGGCGCCCGCGAACCCGTGCCGGGAGACGACCATGACCGACCGCATCCGTGACTACCTGCGCGTGCGCCGCGACCTCGGTCAGGACGAGGGCCCCGTGATGGTCCTCGACCTCGACGTCGTGCGCGACAACTACACCGCCTTCGCGCGCTCCCTGCCGGACACCCGGGTGTTCTACGCCGTGAAGGCGAACCCGGCTCCCGAGGTGCTGCGCCTTCTGGCCGAGATGGGCTCGTGCTTCGACACGGCCTCCGTCGCCGAGATGGAGATGGTGCTGGCCGCCGGCGCCACCGCCGATCGGATCTCCTTCGGCAACACCATCAAGAAGGAGCGCTGCATCGGCCGCGCCCTGAAGCTCGGCATCCGCCTGTTCGCGGTCGACTGCCAGGCCGAGGTCGAGAAGATCGCCCGGGCTGCCGAGGCCGTGGACGTGCCGGCCGGCGAGATCCGGGTGTTCTGCCGCATCCTCTGCGACGGCGCGGGCGCCGACTGGCCCCTGTCCCGCAAGTTCGGCTGCGTGCCCGAGATGGCCGCGGACGTGCTGGAGCACGCCCACCGCCAGGGGCTGGAGGCCTACGGGATCTCGTTCCATGTCGGCTCGCAGCAGGGCAACACCGAGGCCTGGGACGGGGCCCTCGGCTCCGCGGCGGCGGTCTTCCGCGAGTGCGCGGAGCGCGGCATCGGCCTGTCGATGGTCAATCTCGGCGGCGGCTTCCCGACCAAGTACCTCAAGGCGGTGCCGGGCGTGGAGAGCTACGGCGAGGCGATCTTCCGGGGCCTGACCAAGCATTTCGGCAACCAGATCCCCGAGACGATCATCGAGCCGGGCCGCGGCATGGTCGGCAATGCCGGCCTGATCGAGGCGGAAGTTGTTCTCGTGTCGCGCAAGTCTGCGGATGCCGACGAGGTCCGATGGGTCTACCTCGACATCGGCAAGTTCGGCGGCCTGGCCGAGACCATGGACGAGGCGATCCGCTACCCGATCCGCACCGCGCGGGACGGGGACGCGACCGAGCCCTGCGTCATCGCCGGCCCGACCTGCGACTCGGTGGACGTGCTCTACGAGCGGCAGCTCTACCCGCTGCCGGTCTCGCTCTCGATCGGCGACAAGGTGCTGATCGAGGGCGCGGGCGCCTACACCACCACCTACGCGGCGGTGGCCTTCAACGGCTTCCCGCCCCTTCAGCAGATCGTGATCTGATCGCGCGCGCCGCCCCGGGCACTCCGGGCGGCATCCTTCCGAGACTGCTCCCGGCGGGTGACAGGCGGCAGGAGGCGGACGCACGGATCCCGTGCGTATGGAACCACCCTGCGGTCACGCTGCGTTAAGGGCCGCTGCCGTTTCTCCGGAAGCGGCGGCCAGCCCTGATCGCTCGCCGAGACGATCCATCGCTTCTCCCGCTTGCCGGCCCGGGGAGGGCACAGCCATGATCGAGATCCGCGCGGAGCACCTTCACGACGTCCCGGCGCGCGAGCGCCTGCTCGACGCGTGCTTTCCCGGCAATCGACGCGCCAAGACCTCGGAGCGCCTGCGCGAGGGCCGGCTGCCAGCCCGCGGCCTCGCCTTCGCGGCGACCCGGGCGGGGCGCCTCGTCGGCACCCTGCGGCTGTGGCACGTCGAGGCCGGGCTCGCCCGCCCGGCGCTGCTGCTCGGCCCGCTCGCCGTCGATCCGGCGATCCAGGGGCAGGGGCTCGGCTCGGTGATGATGCAGGCGGCGCTCGGCCGTGCCGAATCCCTCGGCCACGGCGCCGTGCTGCTGGTCGGCGACGCGCCCTACTACGCCCGCTTCGGCTTCGACCGGGCGCTCGCGGACGGCCTGACCCTGCCGGGGCCGTTCGAGCGCGCGCGCTTCCTCGGTCTCGAGCTGCGCGCGGGGGCGCTGGCGGGCGCCGCGGGGATGGTCCGGGCGACCGGCGTGCTGTCGCCGGCGGGCGCGGTGGCCAACGAGGCGGGGGTGGCGCGACGACGCGCCGCCTGAGCGGGATCGTCAGGCGCCGAAAGCCTGAGGCGACGACCGCGCCGTCCCTGCGAGCGCCGCGAAGCTATCCGGGGCAGCGCGGTCCCCGAGCGCCGCGAACGCCCGGGTCGCCTCGCTGCGCCCGCGACGACGGTGTGCAGGCCAGGCATGTTGGGGATGCGGCCGCATCTGCGCGCCTGGCCGGCCTCGTGCATTGCGCCGGGCGCCCGCGATCCCGCATAGACGGTCCGCCGGCCTCCCGGAGAAGGTTGCTCGACCGATGCAGATCGCCACGCCCTACCTGATGTTCCTGGGCGACGTGCCCGACACGCTGGCGGCGAAGACCGCCTACGGGATCAAGGACTGGCGCCCCGAGTGGTGCGTCGGCCAGATGCGCCTGCCCGGCTGCGCCGCCGATCTCGGCATCCCCGACATGACCCTGGCCGAGGCCCTGGCGAAGGGCTGCCGGACCCTGGTGATCGGCGTCGTCAACGCCGGCGGCGTGCTGCCGGACCACTGGGTGAAGGAGATCGTCGCGGCGATCGAGGCCGGGCTCGACGTGGCGAGCGGCCTGCACGTCAAGCTCGGCACGGTCCCGGCCATCGCCGAGGCCGCGGCACGGCGCGGCCGCCAGCTCCACGACGTCCGCCACACCGACGAGCGCTTCCCCACCGGCAAGGGCACCAAGCGGGCCGGGCGGCGCCTGCTCACCGTCGGCACCGACTGCTCCGTCGGCAAGAAGTACACCGTGCTGGCCCTGGAGCGCGGCATGCGCGCGCGCGGCCTGGACGCCGATTTCCGCGCCACCGGCCAGACCGGCGTGTTCATCTCCGGCCGGGGCGTCGCCATCGACGCCGTCGTGGCCGACTTCATCTCCGGCGCCGTCGAGACGATCGCGCCCGAAGCCGCCCCGAACCACTGGGACCTGATCGAGGGCCAGGGCTCGCTCTACCACCCGTCCTTCGCGGGCGTGAGCCTCGGCCTGCTCCACGGCGCGCAGGCCGACGCCTTCGTGGTCTGCCACGAGCCGACCCGCACCAACATGCGCGGCGTGAAGCACCCGCTGCCGACCATCCGGCAGGTGATCGACCTCACCGTGCAGCTCGGCAGCCTGACCAACCCGGCGATCCGGCCGGTCGGCATCGCGGTGAACACACAGGCGCTCGCCGAGGGCGAGGCGCGGGCCCTCCTCGACAAGCTCGCGTCCGAGCACGGCCTGCCCGCCACCGACCCGGTGCGCTTCGGCGTCGACGGGCTGGTCGACCGGATCGTCGCCGACTTCCCGGAGGCCTGACATGGCGCGCCGCCTGACCCTCGCCGTCGAGCGCTTTCCCATCGCCGGCGCCTTCACGATCTCGCGCGGCAGCCGCACCGAGATCGCCGTCGTGGTGGCGACGATCGCGGACGGCGACGCGGTCGGGCGCGGCGAGTGCGTGCCCTATCCGCGCTACGGCGAGAGCGTCGAGAGCGTCAGCGCCCTGATCGAGGGCCAGGCGGAGGCGATCGCCGCCGGGATCGAGCGGGACGCGCTCATGGCCCGCATGAAGGCGGGCGCCGCGCGCAACGCCCTCGACTGCGCGCTGTTCGACCTCGAGGCGAAGCGCCAGGGCCGCCCCGCCTGGGAGATCGCGGGTCTCGCCGAGCCCCGGCCGGCGATCACCGCCTACACGCTGAGCCTCGGCACGCCGGAGAGCATGGCGGAGGCCGCCCGCAAGGCCGCCCACCGGCCGCTGCTCAAGGTCAAGCTCGGCGGGGACGGCGATCCGGAGCGCATCGCCGCGGTGCGGGCCGGCGCGCCGGAATCCCGGCTGATCGTCGACGCCAACGAGGCGTGGCGGCCCGAGAACGTCGAGGCCAACCTCGCGGCCTGCCTGAAGGCGGGCGTCGCGCTGATCGAGCAGCCGCTGCCGGCCGACGCCGATGCCCTGCTGGCCGAGATCCCCCACCCGGTGCCGGTCTGCGCCGACGAGAGCCTGCACGACCGTGCCGGACTCGACGCGCTGGCCGGGCGCTACGACGCGATCAACATCAAGCTCGACAAGACCGGCGGCCTGACCGAGGCGGTGCTCCTCGCCCGCGAGGCGCGGGCCCGGGGGCTCTCGATCATGGTCGGCTGCATGCTCGGCACCTCGCTGGGCATGGCGCCGGCGGCACTGCTCGCCAACGCCGCGGAGTTCGTCGACCTCGACGGACCGCTGCTGCTGGCCCGCGACCGTGACCCGCCGCTGCGCTACGAGGGCAGCCTGATGCACCCGCCGACGCCGGAGCTCTGGGGCTAGGGCACGCGGGCGGAGCGGTCGCCGTCCGCGGTCCGAGACCGCCCAGCGCGAGATCCCGGAGGCTCGGCCCTGTGGAGATCCCAGGTGCGGACGATAGGGATCGCCCCGCCTGTCACCGGCGGGGCCTCACAAAGGGTTTGGGATTAGGTATACCAGAAGGCTTGCCTTCCTCTTGCCCGGCTGCCATCCATCGCGTGTGCGCTCGGGGCGTGGCGTGGACGCGCTGTTCCCAGCAGCCAGACAACACACAGCAAGTCTTCAATGCTGGGGAGGAAAGACGTGGCCAGAAACATCCTGATCCTGGGGGCCTCCTACGGCTCGCTCCTGGGGACCAAGCTCCTGATGGCCGGTCACAACGTGACCCTGGTGTGCCGGCGGAAGACCGCGGACCTGATCAACCGCGAGGGGACCGAGGTCCGCATCAAGCTGCGCGACGAGAAGGAGCACCGCGCGATCCACTCGCGCGATCTGCCCGGCAAGGTCGACGCGATGCCGCCGGAAGAGGTCGACGTGTCGCGCTACGACCTCGTCGGCCTCGCCATGCAGGAGCCGCAGTACAACAACCACACGATCCGCGTCCTGATGATCAAGATCGCGGCGGCGAGGCTGCCGTGCCTGTCGATCATGAACATGCCGCCGCTGCCCTACCTCAAGCGGATCCCGGCGCTCGCCGCCATGGACCTCGAGGATGCCTACACCAATGCCGGCGTGTGGGACCGGTTCGAGCCGGGGCTGGTGTCGCTCTGCTCCCCCGATCCGCAGGCCTTCCGGCCGCCGGAGGAGGAGGCGAACGTCCTCCACGTCGGCCTGCCGACGAATTTCAAGGCCGCGACCTTCGCGGACGAGGCCCACAACCGGCTGCTCCGGGAACTGGAGGCCGACATCGACGCCGTGCGCCTCGACGGGCACGACGTGCCGGTGAAGCTCAAGGTGTTCGACTCGCTGTTCGTGCCGCTCGCCAAGTGGTCGATGCTGCTCACCGGCAATTACCGCTGCATCACCCCGGGCGAGCCGCAATCGATCCACGACGCCGTCCACGGCGACCTGGCGCGCTCGCGGGCGATCTACGACCACGTCGACGGCATCGCCCGGAAGCTCGGCGCCGACCCGGCCGACCAAGTGCCGTTCGAGAAGTACGCTAAGGCCGCCGAGAGCCTGCTGAAGCCGTCCTCGGCGGCGCGGGCGGTGGCGAACGGCGCGCCCTACATCGAGCGGGTCGACCTGCTGGTGAAGCTGATCTCGCACCAGCTCGGCGAGCCGAACGCCGAGATCGACCGCACCGTCGAGACCGTCGATCGCAAGCTCGACGAGCGCATCATCGAGGGCTGATCGGCCCCGTCACTGTCACGCGGTGCGGAGCGCCGCGCGGCGTTTGCTGTGCTCTCGTCTTCACGAGCGGGGCGAAGTGACCCCAGGGCGGCGCGCCATCGGTCGGCGTGGCGCCTCCGGGTCGCTTCGCTCTCGCTCGCAGAGACGGTCGGCGCGCCTTCACCTTACTCCGCCAGATCCAGGAAATGCCGCCCCTGGCGGTCGTCGATCTCGATGATCCAGAGATCGGAATCGAACCGGATCTCCTTGGTCAGGCGCTCCTCCACGTCGAGCGGGCTGCCGCCGGTGACGATCGCGGTGAAACGGCGGTCACCGCTCTCCTCGGCCTCGAACAGGGCCTGCGGCGCCGGCCCGTAGAGATCGGCGTTGCCGTCGAGGCGGTCGACCTTAACGAAGATCGCGCCCGCCTCCGCGGACCCGCGCCGGCGCAGCACGGCCGGGATGCCCGCGACGTCCAGGCGCCGCAGATGGGCCGAGACCCAGAAATCGGAGCGCAGGCGCATGCGTCTGTAGCCCTGTGAACTTCGGCTCGCCGCGGGAGGCGGTCCGACGCGGCGGTCGTCCCTCGAACCCCGCGGGCTCGGAGCGGTGCGGCCTCCGCCATGCGCGAAAGCGCCGGCGCGGGCAAGCGCGGGCCAGCGCGGACGTGCCACGCCGGCCATCTGGCATGAACGCTTCAGCGCGCAAAATATTCCGTCAGAAAAACCAGTCTTTTCCGGGATTAAAAAAGGATTGATCCGTGTGCGTCAGCGCACATCTATAGTATTTTTTGCTGATTAACTGAGCAAAGGGCGCCCGAATTCGCAGTTCACGATGATTTAAGGAGCACTCCGATGCGGAGAATGACCTCGCGCGCGACGCTGATCGTCGCCTGCCTGTGCGGTGTTGTGCCGTCGGCCCACGCCCGTCCGGAGACGCTCGTGGATTTACTGGGCAACCGCGACTCCACGTCCTGCCCGCGCTACCAGCGGACCCCGAGCGATGCCTGCAACATCGTCGTGCATCGGCCCGGCGGTAATCCCACGCAGGACATGACCGGATCGATCGGCCACGCGAAGTCCTGGCAGGCCAATGGCGGCCCGCGCTGCAAGACGATCTGCCGGTTCACCGGCACGCAGTACTGAGGGGCGGCGCACCGACTTGTCGCGACGATCGGCACCCGCGCCGCCCCTCCGGCGCGGGTTGCCGCCGGGGCTCGCTAGCCGTGGCCCGCCCGCGCCACCAGTTCGCGCAGGGTCCGGCCGGTCGCCTCTCCGGTCACCGGCAGCTTGGCGCCGCGCTCGAACTTCTCGATCGCCGCGCGGGTGCCGGGACCCATCGCGCCGTCGGGCTTCACCGCGTAGCCGAGCTTCGACAGCGCCTTCTGGGCGCGCAGCACCGGATCGCCGTCCTTCTCGGGCTTGGCCGCCTTCGCGTCCTTCGCGTCCTTCGTGTCCTTCGGGGTCGGCTTGGCGGCCGGCCGGACCGGCGACCCCTTCGGGGTGACCGAGGCGGTGGTCTCCTCGGACCGGATCAGCTCGCCGATCGCGTCCCGGGCCGCCGGCTTGGCTTGGAGCGGTGCGGCGGCACGGTCGGCCTCGACGACGCGCACCGGCTCCCGGGCCGGTTCCCGGGCGGGTTCCCGGGTGGCCTCCTTGGCGGCCGGCGCCGCCTCGCGGGGGGCGGGCGCTTTCTGGGCGAGCTTCGGCAGGATCGGCGCCGGGTGGCGCCCGGTCTGGTAGCCGAGGGCGTTGACGCAGACGAAACCCGCCGCGCCGAGGGCGACGAGGCTGCCGAGAACGGTGCCCGGACTGGTGCGGCAGGTGGCGCCCGTCGCCTTCAGCGCGCCGACGAGCACGGCGCGCCAGTCGCCCTGGACCGCGGGGCGGCGCGGCGCGGACCGGCGGGCGCGGCCGGGTTCGCCCGGTACGGTGATCTCGCGGTAGCCTGACATCATGTCTCCTTCCGGGGATCTTCGGGTCAGCCGGTGCGGCGCAGGACCGGCTCGGCCGGGGCCGCGGCGAGGCCCGGCTCCGCGTCGAACAGGCCGAGCGGCAGGCGCACCACGCGGCGCGGCGCCGGGGCGCCCCGCACGGCCGTGCGGATCGGGGCCGGGCCGTGCGCGGTCGCGGGGGCCTGGCAGACGAGGGGCAGGGTGACGGTCACCACGGTCCCGGCCTGCGGGGCGCTCTCGATCAGCAGGGAGCCGCCGTGGAGGCCGACGAGGCCCTGGACCACCGACAGGCCGAGGCCGGTGCCCTCGTGCTGCCGCTTGTAGCCGCCGCTCCCGGCCTGGAAGAACGGGGTGCCGAGCTTGGGCAGGTCGTCCGCGCCGATGCCGACGCCGGTATCGGCCACGACGATGTCCAGGCTGCCCGCGCCGCGCCGCAGGGAGAGGTCGATGCGGCCGCCCGACGGGGTGAACTTCACGGCGTTCGAGATGAGGTTGATCAGGACCTGCCGGCAGGCGGCGGGATCGGCCGTGATCTCCACCGGTCCCGACGGGGCGGCGGTGAGGACGACGCCGGCGGCGTCGGCCTTCAGCCGCATCAGGTCGCAGCAGCCCCGGAGCAGGTCCGCGACGTCGAAGGCCTCGGGCGCGCAGTCGAAGTTGCCGCTCTGGATCCGGCTCATGTCGAGCAGCGTGTTGACGACGCCGAGCAGGTGGTGGCCGGAGGCGCCGATGATGCCGGCATATTCCCGCGCCTGGACCGGCCCGAGGCTGACGGCGCCTTCGCCCGCCAGGACCTCGGAGAAGCCGATGATCGCGTTGAGCGGCGTGCGCAGCTCGTGGGTGACGTTGGCCAGGAACCGGCCCTTGATCGCGTCGGCCCGCTCGGCCTCGGCGCGGGCGCGCTCCAGCTCCGCGGCGTGCCGGTGGTGCTCGGTCATGTCGCGGGTGACCGCCACGACCGCCATGGCGGCGTCGTGCGGGCCGTGCTCGATCCGGTGGGCGCGCATCTCGGCGTAGATCAGGCTCGCGCCGTCGGCGCGGCCGGTCTCGGGCTCGACGTGCAGGCGCAGGGGCAGCGTCGCGGGGCGCCCGGTCGCGGCGACGTCGCTCACCGCCTTGAGGAAGGCCGGACGGTCGGCGACGTGGACGCGCTCCAGCAGGCCGTGGCCGCGCAGCCGGGCCGGGTCGCTGCCGAGGAGCCGCACGGCCGAGACCGAGGCCTCCAGGACGCGGCCGTTGCGGTCGTGCCAGGTCACGAGGTCGTCGATCGCCGAGAGCAGCAGCCGGTCGCGGGCCTCGTTGTCGCGCAGCCGCTCGCGCCAGACGCCCTCGTTGCGCATGTGCTCCAGGGCCTGGGCGGCGACGTGGCCGATCGCCGTGATCGCGAAGGCCGGCAGGGCGATCGCGGCCGAGATGTCCATGACCGGCAGGGAGCCGGCCCAGGCCCCGAGGGCCACCACGGCCAGCACGCCGAGGACCGCCATCGCGGCGGCCGCGATCGTCGCGCGGAGCGAGCCGGAGACCAGCGCCTCCAGGGGGATCGCCACGAGCCAGACCGCGGCGGGCGAGGTGACGCCGCCGGTGACGCCCGCCAGGGCGACGACGAGGCCGGTCAGGCCCGCCGACGAGACCGCGTGGGCGACCCAGAGGGAGCCGGTGCGGGTGAGGAGGACGGCGGCGAGGACCGGCAGCAGCAGGCTCGCGATCGCCAGGACCTCGAAGCCCGACGGCACCCCCCGCCAGAGCAGGTAGGGCGGCAGCCCGGCCATCATCACGGCGCCGGTCGCCAGCCGCGACACCAGGAAGCGCTGGTGGCGCGCACGGGCGGCCGGATTGTCGGCCACGGATTCGTGGACGAGACCCGCGAGCCGGTCGTCGATCAGAGACGTCAGGACAGTCTTGATGGTCAAGGTTGGCACGCGTCGCGCTGGCTGCGTTCCCGCATCCGTCGCGCCTCCGGTTCGACTTCGAACGACTACCGGACGGTCGCAGAGCCGGCTTAAACGAGTGTTGCGGGACTTGTCCGAATGGTCGGGATGCTTTCCGCGAGGTAACCAGCCGATCGCGAACAAACTTCGTTCACCATCGTGCGGGAAAGCTCGGGTTGGTAGAGGCCCGGTTCACGAAATCCGTCGAATGCTTCGCGCGATCTCGAGCGGAGGAACCGTCTCATGACCGTCCTGCTGCGCGCCGCGCTGGTGATCGGCGTGCTCTCCTACTTCGCCATGCTTCGCACCGGCGCGGATCCGGCCGCGGAGGCCCGTAAGCTCGCCGGGGCGGTCCCGAGCGCCCAGGCGGTCGTGCCGGCCGCCCTGGAGGCGGTCCCGCCCGAGACCCGGGACCGGGCGGTGCGCGCCGTGCTGGCCCGCGGCCTGATGGCGGAGCTGAGCCGCCGCGCCGCGGAGGCGCCGCCCTCGAACGACACCCTGCAGGAGACCGACCGGCAGCCCGCTTGGCGGGGCGCCGAGCCGCAGAGCGATCCGAAGAGTGGTCCGAAGGGCGATCTCCGGACCGAGCCGCGCTGACGGCCGGCCGGTCAGGCCGGCTCCCCGCCGCTCGCCGTCCGGGCCCGCGCCGGCACGGGCGGCCGCTGCGCGGCGACGCGCTCGGCGCCCTGGCGCAGCTTGGCCTCCGGGCCGTGCGCCGGCTGGTGGGCCTCGCTCCGCCCGCGCTCGGCCAGCGGCCGGTCGAGGATCGCGGCGATCAGGTCCCGGGAGGCGGGGCGGCTCACGGTGCGGAACAGCCGGACGAGGTCGGCCACGCGCTCGGCCGAGCGAGCCACCCCCTGGTTGAGGGTCAGGAAGATGTAGACCGCTTCCTCCTCGTGCAGGCCGGCGGCCCGCAGGCCGAGGGTCAGCAGATCGTAGCGGGCGCTCGCGTCGGCGACCACCGTCAGGAAATCGCGGGGCAGGCCGAGTCCGTCGGCCAGCGCCGCCATGAAGGCCGGCACGTCGCGGGCCGCGGACAGGCCGGTCAGGGTCTCGCCGAGGCCGCGGGGCGGCGGCGGGCAGGGGCGCAGGGCGGCGGTCGCCTCCACGGCCCGGCCGATCACCGTGCGGCGCATCGGGTCGGCGTGCAGGTACAGGGGCACGAGGTCGGCGGCCGACACGTCGGGCCGGACCAGCAGCAGCCGGGCGAGGTCGGGGGCGCCGCGGCCGCGATCCACGAGCCGCGACAGGGCCGCGCCCCGCAGGGTGTGGCCGAGATTGGCCGCCAGCGCGCGGTCGATCTCGGGGCGGCCCTCGCGGGACAGTTCGTCCACCGCCTCCCGGCTCAGCCCGGCCCGGGCGGCGATGCGGGCGGCGATGTCCGACCCCTCGGCCAGGGCCGCCTCGATCAGGCGGTGGCTCAGGGTCGGGGCCAGCTCCACCACCGCGTCGCGGGCGCCGCCGCCGCGCAGGGCGAGCGCCTCCAGCACCGCGGGTGGCGTCTCGGGGCAGGGGGCCAGCTTGCGGGCCACGACCCGGGCGGTCTCCTCGTCCACCGTCGGGATCAGGCCGCAGGCCAGGGACTCGAAGATCTCGATCTCGGTCCGGTCCCGGGCCGCGGCCCGGACGAACAGGTCCGTCTGAACCCGGAGGATCACCGGCTTGAGATCGAGATTCTCGATGCGCGACAGTTCGAGGAGCCCGGACAGGTCCGGCGGAGCATCGACGGATGGGGGCATGGAGGATCGGTTACGCAAGACTGCAGTAAGGTCACGCTAACCGCATCGACGTGAATCGACCTTTAAGCCGCCTCCGCCGCGACCGTGCCGTCCTGCGCCAGGATGGTACCGGCCCGGTTCCGCCCCGGCCCCGCCGTCAGCGCGTCAGCCAGAGCACGAGGCCGAGCCCCACGGCGGCCGCGACGATGAGGCCGGCGTAGAGCGGCAGGACCCAGGGCTGCCGCTGGTGCGGGTAGCCCTGGGCCACCCGCTCCGAGGGCGCCCGCTCGTTCTGCCTGGCGATCCGGACCTCCCGGGGCGTCGGCGGCGTCCCGCCGGCCTCCTCGCAGGTCCCGAGCGGGGCCGCGCCGATATCCATGTGCGGGGTCTTGTCGGCGGTGCGGCCGCTGTCGATGTCGCCCTTGAGCTGCGCGGCGGTCGGCGCCTCGGAATCCGGCGGCGGATCGACGGGCAGGTTCGCGGGGGGCGGCGGGGTCTCGGATCGCAGCGTCATCGGGGGGCTCCACTCTCCGAGATCAACGCCCAGTGAGCCGTGTCGGCTTCGGCCAGGATGTCGCGGATCTCACCCGTCCCCGGCGCCCCGCTTCAGCAGCGGCCGCGCGAGCATCGTCCCTTCTGCGGCGAAGCCGGCGGCGGCGCAGAAGGCGCGCAGGGCCTCCTGGTCCGGCCCCGCGGCCAGGAGCAGCCGGTCGCAGCCCGCCTGCCGCGCCGCCCGGCCGGCCGCCTTCAGCAGGACCCGTCCGATGCCGCGGCGGCGGGACTCGGCGGCGACCGCGAGGCCGGTGATCAGGCCGAAGGGCCGCGGCGCGTCGAGGGTCCGCACGGGGGCGACGGCGATGACGCCGCTCGGCGGTCCCCATTCCACGGCGACGAGGGCGCTGCCGCCGTCCCGCTGCAGGGCTTCGAGCCGGGCCGCGAGGTCGGCGGCACCGACCGAGACCCCCGCCTCGCCCAGCAGGGCCGCGAGGCCCGCGGCATCGGCCCCCGCGGCGGCGCGGATCTCCAGCCCGTAGCGATTGCCCAAATCCCGCTCCCGATCGGCCTGTCCGGCCGTTCAACGCATCGCGACGCCTCTCGGCGCCTCGCGGTGCCTCGCAGCATGGCGCGGCGTGTCTCCGCCCGGGTGTGTCGATCATCGGGCATTCCGTCGCCGATGCCGGAGGCCCGTCGGGCGCGTCCGCTCCGACAGCGCCGACCTCCCGGATCTCCCCTCCGGCCAGCCCGATCAAGCCGGCGCGATCGCCCTGGGCGGAACGCGGAGGGCCGTCCGCGCTTTGCCCTCCGGTCGTCGGGTCGGGGAGCGCGCAGCATGGCGGGGCGGGTGACGGATCGATTCCCCGAGGCGGAGGCCGATCAGGCGCGGCCGGAGCCCGCGCCGGTGCCCGAGCGGCCGGTGCCGCGGCCCGGGAGGACCGAGGCGGAGGCCGAGCCGGACGAGCGGCACAGGGCCGAGACGGAGATCGCCGCGGGCGACGTGGCCGACGACCTCGCCGACTTCGCGTAACGGACCGACGCGCGGGGCGCGCGCCGGCCGGTATCCACGAGCCCCGGGCGGGTGCCGGGCTCGGGCCTGCGTCGGGCGGCCTCAGGCCGTCTCTTTGGCCTTGCGGGAGCGGCTGGCGCGCTTCGGCTTCTCGGTCGCCTCCGCGACGGGCTCGGGAGCCGGCGCCGGAGCGGCGGACTTGCGGCGCTGCTGGCCGAGGCCGAGGCTGCGGGCGAGTTCCGAGCGCTGGGCCGAGTAGCTCGCGGCCGTCGACGGATAGTCGCGCGGCAGCCCGAAGCGCTCGCGATACTGCTCGATCGTCAGGCCGTTGCGCGACAGGTGCCGCTTCAGTGTCTTGTACGGCTTGCCGTCGATGAACGAGATCAGGGCGTCCGGTGTCACAGACTTGCGGATCTGGGCCGGCGTCGGCTTGTCGGCCGTCTCGGTGACGGCCGCCGCGGGGGCGGACAGCTTCGTCAGCGCGGCGTGAACGCCGGCGAGCAGACCGGGCAATTCGCTGATCGGCACGGAGTTGTTCGAGACGTACGCCGAGACGATGTCGGACGCCTGCTCGATAAAGGTCTGCTGCTGCTCAGTGGCGTTGTCGTCCATCGATGATTCCCTCTATCCGACCGTGGTGAGACGGTTCTAACGTCTGTGCAGCAAAATCAAGTCGTCGTCGAGCATTTCCCTACACAATGCCCCCGCCATGAACACGCATATTATTCAAACCGAGGGTCGAGCTGAAATCGACGGTGGAGCAAACCGACACCCCGGAGCCGAGGTTGGATGAGACCGGGCTACGCGGACGGGCATCGATTATGCCTTCTGCCGCGATCTCGCCGCCGGCTTCCTCTGCGAAGATCCGTCTCCGGTCAGATGAGAGGCGCAGAACTTCACGCGGGGGCCCGCCGGGACGGCCCGTGAGCCGGTCGGGGCGGGACGAACGTTTCGGCCCGACTGTCACGTGATCTGCGGCGGTCCGGTCATGGCCTCGGGGGCGGCCGGGCGATAAGGATCCGGGCGGGGCAGGAGCCGGGGCGATCGACGTGGACCAGCAATCGGAACCGGGCACCGTCTTCGGCGCCACCATCCCGTTCGTGGATTACTGCGGGATCGAGGCGCTCGACGTCCGCGCGGGCCGGACGCGGCTGCGCCTCCCCCTGCGACCGGAGCACGCCAACAACCTCGGCATCGCCCATGGCGGCGCGCTCTGCACCCTGCTCGACGTCGCCCTCGGGACGGCGGCGCGGCTGCGGGCGGGGCGCCCCGTGGTGACCCTCGACATGCAGACCCGCTTCCTCGCGCCCGGCCGCGGCGTCCTGACGGCCGAGGGACGGGTCACCCGGGCCGGGCGGTCGGTGATCTTCTGCGAGGCCGAGATCCGCGACGAGGCCGGGGAACTGGTGGCGACCGCCACGGGGCTGCTCAAGCCCGTCGGCGAGCGGTCGGCGCCCGCGTAGGCCGGCGCGGGAGCCCCGCGCGGTCACGCGGGGTCGCGACCGCATTGACGTGCGCCCGGCAGGGTGGAAAAGCCTGTGCCATGACGATGCCGGACGACGCGCGCGCAGCCCTGGCTGCGCCTCCCTCCGAGGCCGACGTGACGGCCATGAAGTCCGAGGCCGCGGCGTGGTTCGAGACGCTGCGCGACCGGATCGTCGCCGCCTTGGAGACCCTCGAGGCGGAGGCGGCGGGTCCGTTCCACCCCGACGCGCCCGAGGCCCCGGGGACGTTCGAGAAGACGCCGTGGAACCGGACCGACCATACCGGGCGGCCGGGCGGCGGCGGCGTCATGGCGATGCTGCGGGGCCGCGTCTTCGAGAAGGCCGGCGTGCACATCTCGACGGTGCACGGCGAGTTCGCGCCGGAATTTCGCGCCCAGATGCCCGGCGCCGCCGAGGATCCGCGCTTCTTCGCCACCGGCATCTCGCTGATCGCCCATCCGTGGAACCCGCACGTGCCGACGGTGCACATGAACACCCGGTTCGTCGCCACGACGCGGGCGTGGTTCGGGGGCGGGGCCGATCTGACGCCGGTGCTCGACCGGCGCCGCACGCAGGACGATCCCGACAGCCGCCACTTCCACGCCTGCCTGGAGCGGGCCTGCGCGGCGCACGGCATCGATCACGCCCGCTACAAGGCGTGGTGCGACGAGTACTTTCACCTCAAGCACCGGAACGAGCCGCGCGGCATCGGCGGGATCTTCTACGATTACCTCTGGAGCGGGACGCCGCAGGCCGACCTCGCCTACACCCGCGACGTGGGCCAGGCCTTCCTGGAGGCCTACCCGAAGATCGTGCGCGACAATCTCGGCACGCCCTGGACCGAGGCGGACCGCCACGAGCAGCAGGTGCGGCGGGGCCGCTACGTGGAGTTCAACCTGCTCTACGACCGGGGCACGATCTTCGGCCTGAAGACGGGCGGCAACGTCGCCTCCATCCTCTCCTCGATGCCGCCGACTGTGCGCTGGCCGTGAGTGCGGGTCTGCCGGCCGCCTACGCGCCGCAGCAGGACGCGGCGCTGAAGGCGATCGCCGCGTGGCGGCGGGACGGGGGATCGCAGGTGTTCCGGCTGTTCGGCTATGCCGGCACCGGCAAGACGACGCTCGCCCGCCGCATCGCCGAGGACGTCGACGGCACGGTGGTCTACGGGGCCTTCACCGGCAAGGCGGCCTCGGTGATGCGCCAGAAGGGCTGCTACGACGCCGCCACGATCCACTCGCTGATCTACCGCACCAAGGAGGCGGAGGAGGGCGGGCCCACCTTCACGCTGAACCGGTCGGGCCCGGCCGCCAAGGCGGACCTGATCATCATCGACGAGTGCTCGATGGTCGATTCCGACCTCGGCAACGATCTCCTGTCCTTCGAGCGGCCGGTCCTTGTTCTGGGCGACCCGGCGCAGCTGCCGCCGGTGCGCGGCGGCGGCTTCTTCACCGAGGCGGAGCCCGACGTGATGCTCACCGAGGTCCACCGGCAGGCCAAGGACGACCCGATCGTCCGCATGGCGATGACGGTGCGCGAGGGCGGCCGGCTGGAGCTCGGCAGCTACGGGCAGAGCCGGATCGTGTCACGCCGCGCCCTGGATCCGGCCGAGGTGCTCGAGTGCGACCAGGTTCTGGTCGGTCTGAACAAGACCCGCCGCCTCTACAATGCCCGGCTCCGGGAACTCGCGGGCCACACGGACCCGATGCCGGCGATCGGCGAGAAGCTGGTCTGCCTGCGCAACGACCGGGTGAAGGGCTTGCTCAACGGCTCGACCTGGACCGTGCAGGCCCTGCGCGCGCCGCCGCGTCCGGACCTGATCCGCCTCGACGTGGTGCCGGAGGACGACCCGGCGCTCCGCCGGAAGCCCACCGACATCAAGGTGCTGCGCGCGATGATCTCCGGCACGGACGAGGAGATCCCGCTGTTCCTGCGACGCGAGACGGACGAGTTCACCTACGGCTACGCGCTGACGGTGCACAAGGCACAGGGGTCGCAGTGGGATCGGGTGACGCTGTTCGACGAATCCTACGCGTTCCGCGAGCACCGGGCGCGCTGGCTCTACACCGGCCTGACCCGCGCCGCGCAGGCGATCACCGTGGTGGTCTGAGCTGGCGCCGGCGCGCGACGTCTCGCTTGTGAAGCCGGACCGCGCGTGCTACGCACCGCCCGTCTCATCGAGGCACCTTGCGGAGAGGTGGCAGAGCGGTTGAATGCACCGCACTCGAAATGCGGCATGCCTGCAAGGGCATCGGGGGTTCGAATCCCCCCCTCTCCGCCACACCAGTCCCTAGAGGGATCACCCTCGGGCGCGTGCCGAATTCGCGGGCCCGTCGCAGCAGCTCACCCGACTGGAGACGGAGTTGCTGGCCTGGCATCGTCTCGGCGACCGCGCTGGCCGCCTCGGTGAGCGAGCCCGAGCGCTGCCGCTCCGGTCGGCAGTTCGCGGCCTCGTGCGGCACCTGCCGCGGACCTGCGGCCGCGGCCGCCTGGCAGCAGGACGAGGAGGTTCTTCCCGGTCGCGAGGACGATGAGCGTCGATGGCGCATTGGTCAGACCGGGAGCCGGGATACCCCGCGTAAGGTCTCGGACGTCGTAGCCCGCGAAGCAGAGCGGGGCCCAGCTCGCGAAGACCGTGAGGGCCAGCGGTCAACACGAGCGACTGCATGGACAGGCCGGACACAGGACTGCACCCGACCCACGCGCCAGAAGCTCTGTTCGCCAGCGGCGATGCGGGAGCCATCCACACAGGGCTCCGCGAGGAGAGGAGCCGATCCTGAAGCGCTGGCGCCATCCTTGCCTTGGGTGACCCGTCCCCGAGCAGGAGCCGGATGTCATGGCTATCACAGATCATGCCCTCGCTTGGACGCAGCTGTTTGGCGAGCTTGACCGGAGCGGCTTGGCGCTACACCTGCAGATCCGCCGGGCGATCGTGACGGCCATCGAACGGGGGCTGTTCACCGCGGAGGCCCGGCTGCCTTCGACGCGCCAGCTGGCGTCCCTGCTCGGTGTCGCCCGCAACACAGTGGTGAACGCGTATCAGCAGCTCATCGACGAGGGTTTCTTGGTCGCTCACGAGCGCAGCGGGATCTTCCTGGCGCCGGATCTGACCGTCTCCGAAACACGCGGCCCGTCCCACGGACGGACGATCGCGTGGTCGCGGCGCTTCGCGGTCCGGCCCGCGCAGCTGCGGCAGATCACCAAGCCCCGGGACTGGCTCGACTATCCCTATCCCTTCCTGTTCGGCCAGTTCGATCCGTCCCTGTTCCCGGCTAACGACTGGCGCGAGAGTGTGCGGGCAGCCTCCGGGGTGTCCGAGATCAACGCCTGGGCGGGCGACCTGATCGACGAGGACGATGCCGATCTCGTGGAGCAGCTTCGCCTGCAGGTGCTGCCGCGGCGGGGCATCTTCGCGAGCGCCGACGAGGTGATGGTCACCATCGGCTCGCAGCAGGCGCTCTCGCTGCTGATCCAGCTGCTGGTCGGCCGCGACACGCCGGTGGGCGTCGAGGACCCGAGCTATCCCGATACCCGCAACATGCTGACCCTCGCCACCGACGACCTCGCGGCGCTCGCCATCGACCGGCACGGGGTCGTGCCCGATGCCGCCTTCGCCAGCCGGAACGTGGCGTTCGTCACCGTGGGGCATCAGTGCCCGACCACCGCGGTGATGCCGCTGGAGCGGCGCCGTGCCCTCCTCGAGGCCGCGCGGCGCCACGACGTCGTCCTGGTCGAGGACGATTACGAGGCCGACCTCGCCCTGGCGGACGAGATCCCGTCCCTCAAGAGCCTCGATGCGGACGGCCGCGTGATCTATGTCGGCAGCTTCTCGAAGGTGCTCGCCCCGGGCCTGCGGGTCGGCTACGTGGTGGCGCCCCGGGCCGTGATCGCGGAGCTGCGCGTGCTGCGGCGGCTGATGCTGCGCCACCCGCCGTCGAACAATCAGCGCGCCACCGCGATGTTCGTGGCGCTCGGGCATTACCGCACGCATCTGCGCCGGACCGCCGGCGTGCTGGAGGAGCGCGCCGTCCGGATCGCCGGTCTGCTGCCCCGCCTCTTGCCCGCGTTCCGCTGGCGGCGCGACCCGGGGGCCACGAGCTTCTGGGTGGAGGGGCCTGCCGACCTCGATGCCCGGGATCTCAGCGTGCGCGCCCGCGCCCGCGGCGTCCTGATCGAGCCGGGCGATATCTTCTACGCCGATCCGGAGGCCGGCCGGGCCTGCTTCCGCCTGGGCTTCGCCTCGATCCGCACCGACCGGATCGAGGCGGGCCTCACCCGCCTCGCGGAGCTGGTCACGCCGGCCGGAATCCCCGCGTCACAGGGGATGGCCGAGCAGGTCTGAGACCGCCTGCACCGCGCTCGTGACGGCGACGGTGCAGAGCAGCAGGATCGACAGGGCTCGATGACCCCGTCCGGCACCGAGCCTGAGAACCGCTTCGCCGAGCCGGCTGCCGGCGACGATGAGCGGGATGCCGACCATCACCGGGAGCACCAGGGAGGCCCCGAAGAGCCCGGCGGTCGCGAGGCTGACGGCGCTGGCGATCGACGTCGCCAGGAAGAACACCAGCAGCGAGGCGCGCCCCTGCTGCGGCGAGAGCGGCGTCGCGAGATAGTAGGCGACCACGGGCGGACCCGGCATCGCCGCGAGCCCGTTGCACAGGCCGGCGGCCAGCCCGACCGCCAGGGTCGCGCCGCCGCGCGGGAGCCCGGCGAAGCGAAAGCCGCGCAGGAGAGCGACGGTCCCGCAGCCGCAGACCAGCGCGATGCCGAGCCGGGCGACGTCCGGGCTCGCCGCAGCCAGCGCGGCGACGCCGAGCGGCGATCCGACCACCGTGCCGGCGACGAGCCAGCCGAGCGACGGCCAATGGCAGGTTCGGCGCGCCCGCGGCAGGTCGGACAGGCTCGCGCAGAACTGGAGGGCGACGGCGAGCGGGACGCACTGGCTCGGCGGCAGCGTGAAGCCGAGCAGCGGCACGGCAGCCAGGGCGAACCCGAAGCCCGTGAAGCCGCGGATGAGCGCCGCGGCGAAGATTGCGGCGGCGATCGCGATCAGGGTTGCCGGTTCAGCCATCGGTAGAGCGGGCGCCACCGCCCTAGCGCATGTCGACCACGATGGTCTTCTTGCGGGTGAAGTGCTCCAGCATCGACTCCAGGGAGGCCTCCTTGCCGAGGCCGGACTTCTTGAATCCGCCGTAGCTGAGGTTCGGCTGGATCGTCAGGTTCTGGTTGACTTGCACATAGCCGGCATCCAGCGCGTGCGACACCCGCAGCGCCCGGCGCAGGTCCCGGGTCCACACCGTCGCGGCGAGGCCGAATTCCCCCGCATTCGCGGCCTCCAGGACGTCGTCCTCGTCGGAGAACGGGACGATGCAGGCGACCGGTCCGAAGATCTCGTCGCGCATGAGCGGGCTGTCCTCGGTCAGACCGGTGAACAGGACCGGCTCGACGAACAGGCCCGCGGCGAGATCCGGCGCGGCCGGCAGGTGCCCGCAGCGCACGGCCCGCGCGCCCGGCGTCGCCTCGCCCCGGGCGATGTAGTCCATGATCTTGGCGCGCTGCCGGGTATTGATCACGGCGCCGATATCAGTGGCCTCGTCCAGGGGATCGCCCATCCGGAGGTTCGAGACGGCGGCGGCCAGACGCTCCACGAACCGGTCGTGCAGCTCAGCGTCGACGTAGATCCGGCTCGAGGCGGTGCAGCTCTGACCCTGTCGGGTGAAGCGCATCCCGGCCACCGCGCCCGCGACGGCCCGGTCGAGGTCCGCGTCCGCGAAGACCAGCATCGGGCTCTTGCCGCCGAGCTCCAGGCTCACCGGGATCAGCTTGTCGGCGGCCTCGCGGTAGATCGCCTCGCCCACCGCCTGCGAGCCCGTGAAGGTGACCTTGGCGACGTCGGGGTGCCGGACCAGCGGCGCCCCGCAGGCGGGACCGGTGCCGCAGATCACGTTGAGGACTCCGGGCGGCAGGAGATCGGCCAGGAGGCGCGCCGCCTCGATCGTCGCGAAGGGAGCCTCCTCGGAGGCCTTCACCACCACGGTATTCCCGGCGACCAGGGCCGGACCGATCTTGAGCGCCATCAGCACGAGGGGCACGTTCCAAGGCAGGATCGCCGCCACCACGCCGAGGGGCTCGCGCGTGGTCAGCGCGAGCATGTCAGGGCTGAAGGGCAGCGTCTCGCCCTTCAGCTCCGTGGCGAGACCGCCGAACATCGCGAGGATATCGGCCGCGGTGGCGATCTCGGGGCGACACTCGGTGCGGATCGCCTTGCCGGTCTCGGCGGCGAGCAGCGGGGCGAGATCCGGGGACGCCGCCGCGATCCGGCGCCCGCCCTCGGCCACCAACCGCCCGCGCTCGCGGGCCGGAACCCGCGCCCAGGCCTGTCCGGCAGCTCGGGCGGCCGCGACCGCCGCCTGGACGTCCGCCGGGCCGGCCGCGGGCGCCTGGGCCAGGGCGCGCCCGGTGGCCGGATCGACGACGGTGAGGCAGGCTCCGTCCACCGGGCCGACCAGCGCGTTCCCGACGAGGTGGCGCCCGGCGAGGGCGGCCAGGAGGTCACGCACGCCCTGGGGGAGGCGCGCGCGGCCACCCGCCAGGCTCTCGGATTCATTCGACATGGGCGGCTCGCTCGCGGTCGGACTGGGGCGTCCGGGCGTCGATACGAGCGCCCCGGGCGTCGCGACAGGTCCAGGCGGTGGCGAGTGAGCGGGCCAGGCGCAGCCCGGTGTCCTCGGGCTCCGGCCGACCGGACCCGCTCCGCCGCTCCTGTCGGGCGCCTCGGCTGACCCGCCAACTGGATGCGTCGTTGGCATCCGTCTGGACCTCGTCGGGCGGACGGCGGCGGCGCTAGGTCGTGGCGGACGATGGCCGCCTGCGGGCGCGCAAGGGGAGCGCAGTGCGATGACTGAAGCGACGACCGAGGCGGAGCGCCACGCCCTCCTGGAGCGCCTGTTCGCGGCCTTCAACCGCCACGACGCCGACGGCGTCATGGCCTGCTTCACGCCGGGGGTCGTGTTCGACACGGCAGCCGGACCGGAGGCGCACGGCCGCCGGCTGACCGGCCAGGACGCGGTTCGGGCGGCCTTCGTGGCGGTGTGGACCGACATGCCGGACGTGGCCTGGACGGTGTCGCGCCACACGCTGGCCGGGGAGCGGGCCACGTCGGAATGGCTGTTCACCGGCACCCGGGCCGACGGTGGCCGGGTGGCCGTGGAGGGCGTCGACCTGTTCGTGTTCGAGGGCCGGCTGATCGCCCGCAAGAGCGCCTTCCGCAAGGACCGCCCGGTCCAGGCGGCCTGAGGGAGGCGGATCGTGAGCCTGACCCCCGATCCCGTTCCGAGCCCGACCGGCGCGCCCTACGATCCGACCTACGACCCGCTGACCAGCGTCACCCCGGGGACGGACCGCGCCTACGCGCCGACCTACTGGGTGGCCACCGCCGGCCCGCCGCCGGCGGATGACGGCCCGATCACGGGGGACGTCGACGCGGACGTGGTGATCGTCGGCTCGGGCTTCACCGGCCTGTCCTGCGCCCTCAGCCTCGCCCGGGACCACGGCATCAAGGCCACCGTGCTGGAGGCCAACCGGGTCGCCTGGGGCTGCAGCACCCGCAATGGCGGCCAGGGCCAGAACGCCTCGGGCCGGCTCAGCCGCTCGCAGTGGATCGCCCGCTACGGCCGCGAGACCGCGCTCCGGCTCCACGCCGAGATCCTGGAGGGCTTCGCGTATTTCACCGGCCTCGTGCGCGAATTCGACCCCGATCCCCAGCCCGGCGGCCACATCTACGTCGCCCATCGGCCCCGCACCTTCGCCAAGCTCTCGGCCGAGTCCGAGGTGGCCAACACGGTCTTCGGCTACCGCACCCGGATGCTCGGCGCGGACGAGCTGCGCCGCGACTGGATGGACGAGGCCGGGGCGGTCGGCGCGCTCCACGAGCCGCTGGGGATCGGCATCCATCCGGCCAAGTTCGCCTTCGGTTACCTCCGGGCCGCGCGGGCGGCCGGGGCCAAGGTCCATCCGGCCAGTCCGGTGCTCGGGATCGACCGCGACGGCGGCGGTTTCCGGGTGCGGACGCCCCACGGGACCGTGCGGGCCCGCGCGGTGGCGATCGCCACCGGCGGCTATACCAGCCAGGGGCTGCACCCGCGCCTGCGCAGCCGGATCATGCCGATCCTGTCGAATTCCCTGGTCACGCGGCCCCTGACCGCCGACGAGATCGCGGCGACGCTGCGCACCACCACCTTCGTCACCGACACGCGCACCCTGCGGTTCTACTATCGCCGGCTCCCCGACGGCCGGGTGCAGATCGGCAGCCGCAGCGCGATCACGGGGGCGGACGCGACCCATCCGCGCCATCTGCGCCTGCTGGTCGATGGCCTGCACCAGAAGTTCCCGGCCCTCGCGGGGATCGAGATCGACTATTCGTGGTGGGGCTGGGTCGATGTCAGCCACGACATGATGCCCCGCATCGTCCAGCCCGAACCGGGCGAGCCCCTGTTCTACGCCCTGGGCTACGGCGGCAACGGCGTCTCGTTCTCGGCCCAGGCCGGCCGCCGGCTCGCCGGGCTGGTGGCCGGGCGCAGGCCCGCGGGCCTGCCGATCTTCGAGGGCGCGCTGCCGGGCCACCCGTTCGCCCCGTTCCGGCGGATCGGGCAGCGGATGCTGTATCGCTGGTACCACCACCGCGACGAGGCGGCCTGAGCCGGCTACAGAACGGATTGAACGGGCCGCCCCGCGCATTCGGGGCGGCCTTTCTCGTACGGGGAACCCGGCGGGATCAGGCGGCCTGGGCCCGGTCGAAGTCCGGCGCCTCGATCTCGCCGACCCGGTGACAGGCGACGTAGTGGCCCGGGCCGGTCGCCAGCAGGGCGGGATCCTCGGCGCGGCAGCGCTCGACCGCGAACGGGCAGCGCGCAGCGAACCGGCAGCCGGCGGGCGGATCGATCGGGCTCGGCGGCTCGCCGCGCACGAGGTAGCGCGCCTTCAGGGCATCCCGCGCCGGACCGGCCGGCACCGCCGCCGAGATCAGCGACCAGCTGTAGGGATGGCGCGGGGCGGAGAAGAACGTCCGGGTCGGCGCCTGCTCGACGATGCGGCCGAGATACATCACCGCGACCTCGTCGCAGAGATGCTGCACGACGCCGAGGTCGTGCGAGATGAAGATGTAGGCGAGGCCGCGCTCCGCCTGGAGCTTGGCCAGGAGGTTGAGGATCTGCGCCTGGATCGCGACGTCGAGGGCCGAGACCGCCTCGTCGCAGACGATGATGTCGGGCTCGGTCGCCAGCGCCCGGGCGATGCACAGGCGCTGGCGCTGCCCGCCCGAGAACTGGTGCGGGAACAGGCTCCGGGCCTCGGCCGGCAGGCCCACCGCGGCGAACAGCGCGTCGAGCCGCGCCGCCGCCTGCCTGCGCGACAGGCCCTCCAGCAGCCGCAGCGGCTCGGCCACGAGGTCGCCGGCGCAGCGGCGGGGATCGAGCGACGCGAACGGGTCCTGGAAGACCATCTGGATGTGGCGCCGCGCCTGCCGGAGCCGGGCGCCCCGGAGGCCGATTATGTCCTCGCCGCGCAGGACCACCTGACCCGCGGCCGCCGGGACGAGGCGCATGATCCCCTGCGCCGTGGTGGACTTGCCCGAGCCGGATTCGCCGACGATGCCGAAGCTCGCGCCCCGCCGCACGACGAAGCTCACGCCGTCGACGGCGTGGACCCGCCCTCCGCCCGGGACCGGGAAATGGACCTTCAGGTCGTTGACCTGCAGGAGGTCGGCCCCGATCGGGGCCGATGCGGCGTCCGTCGTCATGCGGCGCGGTCCTCCGGGTGCCAGCAGGCCACCGCCCGGGCCGGGCCGGCCTCGGCCAGGGGCGGCTGGGGATTGTCCAGGCAGGTGGCGTCGGCCCGGCCGCACCGGTCCGCGAAGGCGCAGATCGCCGGCCGCCGGCCCAGCGGCGGGACGAGACCCGGGATCTCCCGCAGCATCCCCGCACCCGCATCGGCCGCCGCGCCGAGGCGCAGGTGCGGCGTGCAGCCCATCAGCCCCCGCGTGTAGGGATGCTGCGGCGCGCGCATGACCGACCGGGTGTCGCCCTGCTCGATGCAGCGCCCGGCGTAGAGCACCGCCACGGTGTCGGCGATGTCGGCCACCGCCCCGAGGTCGTGGGTGATCAGCACGATGGCGGTGCCCATCTCGTCCTGCAGGGCCTTCAGCAGGTCGAAGACCTGCGCCTGGACGGTCACGTCGAGGGCTGTGGTCGGCTCGTCGGCGATCAGGAGCCTCGGCCGGCAGGCCAGCGCCATGGCGATCATCACCCGCTGGCGCATGCCGCCGGAGAGTTCGTGCGGGTAGGCGTGCAGGCGCCGCTCGGCCGCCGGGATCTGCACGGCCCTGAGCATCGCCAGCGCCCGCTCCAGGGCGGCGCGGTGCCCGAGCCGCTGGTGCAGCCGCAGCGCCTCGGCGATCTGGTCGCCGACCGTGTAGACCGGGTTCAGGGCCGTCATCGGCTCCTGGAAGATCATCGACAGGGCGCTGCCGCGCAGGGCCCGCAGCCGGGCCGGCTTGGCGGCCGCGATGTCCTCCCCGGCGAGCAGGACCCGGCCGCCGGCGCGGGCGAAGCCCTCCGGCAGCAGGCCCATGATCGCCAGCGCCGTCATGCTCTTGCCGCAGCCGGATTCGCCGACCAGCGCGACGGTGCGGCCGGCCTCGACGGAGAAGCTGAGCCGCTCCAGGAGCGGCACGCGGCCGCCCGGCCGCGTCAGGGTCACGGTCAGGTCCTCGACGGCGAGTACGGGGGCCATCGCTCAGCTCCGCTTGCGCAGGCGCGGATTGACCGCGTCGTTGACCGCGTCGCCCACGAGGCTGACGCCGAGGACCGCGAGGAAGATCGCCGCGCCGGGCAGCAGCACGGTCCACCACGCCTCCAGGGCGTAGGCGCGGTTCTGCCCGATCATCAGCCCCCAGCTCATCACGTTGGGGTCGCCCAGGCCGAGGAAACTCAAGGCCCCCTCGAACAGCACGGCGGTGCCGATCGCCAGCGTCGCGGAGACCACGATCGGCGGCGCGGCGTTCGGCAGGATCACCCGTCCGATCAGGTAGAGCGGTCCGGCACCGGCCGCCCGGGCTGCCTTGACGAAGTCGAGGCCGCGCAGGCGTAGGAACTCGGCCCGGGTCAACCGGGCGGTCGGCGGCCACGACACGATGCCGATCGCGATCGTGGTGATGGCGATCTTCTGGCCGAACAGGGTGACCAGAACCATCGCGAACAGCAGGGTCGGCAGCACCTGGAAGAACTCGGTGACCTTCATCAGCGCCGCGTCGACCCGGCCGCCGAAGAAGCCCGCGAGCGCCCCGAAGGTCACGCCGATCACCACGGTGATGAGCGCCGCCGAGAACCCGACCAGCAGGGTCGCGCGGCCGCCCTGGAGCAGGGCCGCCAGGATATCCTGACCCAGGTAATCGGTGCCCAGCACCGGGTCGCCGCCGGGTGGCTGGAACGGGGCGCCGACGATCTCGAACGGGTCGACCCCGTAGAGGTGCGGGCCCGCCAGCGCGGCGAACAGCAGGCCGATCAGGATGGCCAGGCCCAGGAGCCCGCTCGGGTTGCGCAGGAAGAGGCGCAAGGCGGCGAGGCCGGGATCCGCCGCCGGGCGCGGCATCGGTGGCGCCTCGGATCGCACCGGCTGGGGCCGCACCGCCGGTTCGGCCGCGGCGAGGGCGCTCATGCCGGCCTCCCGGCGCGGATCCGCGGGTCGATCAGGCGGTAGAGGAGGTCGGTGACGAGGTTCGCGGCGATGACCAGCAGCGCCGAGCAGAACAGGATGCCGAGCAGCGTCGGGTAGTCGCGCCGCAGGATCGAGTCGAAAGTCAGCCGGCCGAGCCCCGGCCACGCGAACACGGTCTCGACCAGGATCGCCCCCGCGAAGAGCTGCCCGAACTGGAGCCCGACCATGGTGACGAGGGGGATCAGCGCGTTGCGCAGCGCGTGCTTGCCGATCACGGTCCGCTCCGGCAGGCCCTTGGCCCGGGCGGTGCGGACGTAGTCGGCGTTGAGCGCGTCGATCATGCTGGCGCGCATCAGGCGGCTGTACTGCGCGACGTAGACGATGCCGAGGGTCAGCGCCGGCAGGACCAGGTGGCGGGCGACGTCCAGGGCGTAGGCGAGGCCGTGGCGTGGGGTGGCCACGTCCTCCATCCCGGCGACCGGGAGCACCGGCCACAGGGAGGCGAACACGACCAGCAGCATCAGGCCGGTCCAGAACACCGGAGCGGCGTTGCCGGCGATCGCCACCAGGGAGACGGCGTGACTGACGAGGCCGTTCGGCCTGCGGGCGCCCAGGATCCCGAGGCCGGCCCCGGCCAGCACCGCGAGGGCGAGGGAACTCAGAACCAGCAGCGCGGTGGCCGGCAGACGACCCAGGATCAGGCGCGAGACCGGCTCGTTGAAGTAGAACGAGTAGCCGAGATCCCCCCGCACCACCTTGCCGACATAGGTCGCGAGCTGCTCGGGGAGGCCGCGGTCGAGGCCGTAGCGGGTGCGGATCTCGGCCATGATCTCCGGCGAGGCGCCGCCCATCTCCCCGGCGATGACCTGCGCCGGATCGCCCGGCGCCGCCTGGATCAGCAGGAAGTTCAGCACCACCACGGCGAGCAGCAGGCCGGCGGCGTTCGCCGCCGTCGCGCCGAGCCTGCGCAGGCCCGTCATCGCTCGGCTCCGGCGGCGCCCTGCGCCCAGGCGACCTCGTCGAGGGGCGAGAGCGGCCCCCAGATCGACAGGGGCAGGTTCGTCAGGCGCTTGTCGTAGACCGCCTTGTAGGGGGTGAGGTTGATATAGGCGATCGGCGCCTCGGACACGACGATCTTCTGGAATTCGCTGTAGAGCGCCTTGCGCTTCTCCAGGTCGGTCTCGACCGCGGCGGCGTTTAGCAGCTCGTCGACCTTCGGATTCTTGTACTGCTGCGTGTTCGACCAGATGACGCCCTTGCGGATGTTGGTCGACAGGTAGGTCCGCGCCACGCCGATCACCGGGTCGCCCCAGTTGAAGACGTTGTCCATGGTCAGGTCGAAGTCGAAGTTGGAGACGCGCTGCGCCCAGGTCGGGAAGTCCGGCGCGGCCCGGACCTGAAGGGCGATGCCGATCCGCTTGAGGCCGGCCCGCAGGTACTCGGCGACGTTGCGCTGCTGGTCGTTGTCGTTGGGGATGTAGTCGATGGTGAGCGGGAACCGCGTGCCGTCCGGCCCCTTCTTCAGCCCGGCCTCGTCGAGCAGGGCGTCCGCCTTGGCGATGTCGAGCGTGTAGAGGTCGACGGCCGGCTCGTAGAACGGCGAGCCCGGCACGATCGGGCCGGTGGCGGGTTTCGCCACGCCGCCGAGCAGCTTGCCGGTGATGAAAGCGCGGTTGGCCGCCAGCGCGATGGCCCGACGGACGCGCACGTCGTCGAGGGGCTTCTTCCCGCAGTTGAAGGCCAGCCAGTTGATCGGGCCGATCCCCTCGAAGCCGCGATCCGTCACCGTCAGGGTCGGCGCCTTGGCGAGGCGCTCGATGTCCCGCACCGAGGAGAGGAACGGCAGCATGCCGATCTCGCGCCGCTCGGTGGCGATGACGAGGCTGTTCTGGTCCGGCAGGATCCGGTAGACGAGCCGCGCCAGCTTGGGCCGCCCGGGGATGAAGAACCGGTCGAACCGCTCGAGCTGGATCGACTCGCCCTGCTTGTACTCGACGAACTTGAACGGGCCCGATCCGACGGGCTTCAGGTTGGCCGGATGGGTCTTGATGTCCTGGCCGTCGCCGTAGACGTGCTTGGGCAGGATCGGCATCAGGCCGGGCGACATGGCCAGCAGCAGCGCCGGGTGCGGGCGCGCGAGCCGGATGATGACCGTGTGGGCGTCGGGGGTCTCGACCGTCGAGACCGGCTCCAGCATGGTCTGGAACGGATGGTTGGCCTTGATCACCCCGATCGAGAAGGCGACATCCTCCGCGGTGAGCGGGTGCCCGTCGTGGAAGACGGCGTCCTCTACGAGGTGGAGCGTCACGCTCAAATTGTCGGGGGCGATAGTCCAGGATTTCGCCAGATAGGGTTGCGGGTTCCACTGATCGTCGTAGCGCAGCGGGCTCGCGAAGATCTGCGTCGAGACCATCCCGGTGGCGATGCCGGACTGCACCGCGCCGTTGAAGTGGCGCGGCACTTGGTTGGTGCCGATCACCAGCGGCGCGATCGCGTCGTCGGCCAGCGCCTTCGGCAGGTCGAGGATCGGGGCCGTCAGGGGCGCGGCGAGGACCGAGAGGCCGGCGCCGAGGAGCGTGCGTTTGGTCAGGCGCATCGGGTTCGGTCTCCGTGTGGGGTTTGCGGGGGTCGCAGCGCGGCGTCGAGGAGGCCGGCCAGCGCCGGGCCGGCTCCGGGATCGGTCGCCGCGATGCCGACGAGCTCGGCCCCGTCCGGCGCGGGCTCCGGCAGCGGCGACAGGCTCCAGCGGCGCCCGACCATCTGAAGCAGATGCGTCTCGGATCGGCCGGCCAGACCGAGGCGCCCCTTCAGCCGCAGGAGCGAGGCCGGCATGCCGGCGAGCGCGCGCTCGAGCCCGACGCGGTCGAACGCGCCCGCGCGCCGGTAGAGCAGGCGCTGGAAGGTCTCCTCGTGCGGGACCGCCTCGGCCCGCAGCCCGCTCGATCCCGGCCGGACCCGCTCCGGACCCGCGCCGCTGAGATCGAAGACCGCCGCGGGCAGCGCGGCCGCCACGGTCTCGACCACCGGGACGCCCGGCGCGAGGGCGGCGAGCGTGTCCCGGGCGGCCGCGCGGCCGGACGCGTCCACGAGGTCGCGCTTGTTGAGCACGAGGAGGTCGGCGGCGCGGATCTGGCGGGCGAGCGTGTCGCCCAGGCGCGGGTCGGCGGCGAGGCCGGGCAGGCGCTCGGCATCCGCCAGCACGACGACGCCGCGCAGGACGAGGCCGGGCTCCACCAGGGCGATCTCCGCGATGGCGCCCGGATCGCCGACGCCGCTCGCCTCGATGACGATGTGGTCGAAGGGCTCGGGCTCCGCGAGGACGCGCATCAGCGTGTCGAGGAAGCCGTCGGCGAGGCTGCAGCAGACGCAGCCATTGGTCAGCCGCAGGGTCTGGCCGTCATGGTCCCGGATCAGGCCGGCATCGACGTTGATCGCCCCGAAATCGTTGACCAGCACCGCGTAGCGGCCCTGCGAGCCGGCGAGCAGCCGGTTCAGCAGCGTCGTCTTGCCGGCTCCGAGGAAGCCGCCGACGACCGTGAGCGGGCAGCGCGTCGCGGGCGCGGGAAGCCCGCGCCTCATGCCGGCGGCACCGCGAAGACGCGGCCGCCGAGCACCGTGGCGTGGACCGGGACGTCCTTGAGCGCCTCCGGGGGCACCTCGTACGGGTCCGCGTCGAGCACGGCGAAGTCGGCGAACTTCCCGGCCTCGATGGAGCCGACGCAATGGTCCATCCGCAGGGTGTAGGCGGCCCCCAGCGTCACGGCGTGCAGGGCCTCGGCGACGCTCAGCCGCTCCTCGGGGCCGAGCAGGCGCCCCGACGACGTGGTCCGGTTGACGGCGCACCAGGCGGTGAACAGCGGCCCGAGCGGCGTCACCGGGGCGTCCGAATGGATCGCCAGCGGGATGCCGAGCCGCGCCGCGCTCCCGGCGGCGTCGATCCGGGCCGCCCGTTCCGGTCCCATCGTCAGGTCGTGATGGGCGTCGCCCCAGTAATAGAGGTGGTTCGAGAACAGGTTGAGGCACAGGCCCAGGGCCTTGACCCGCCGCAGCTGCGCCTCGGTCGCCATCTGGCAGTGCTGAAGGGTGTGCCGATGGTCGGGACGGGGATGGGCGATCTGCGCCTTCTCGACCGCGTCGAGGGCCGCCTCGGTGGCCTCGTTGCCGTTGGTGTGGATGTGAAGCTGGATGCCGGCGGCGTGGTAGACGCCGACGATCCGGTCGAGATCCTCGGGGGCGACGTACCAGAGGCCGTTCGGAGCGCCGTTGTGATAGCCCGGCGGCAGGAGCCGGGCGGTGAAGCCCTGGATCGACCCGTCGACGACGATCTTGACGATGCCGAAGCGGAGGCGATCGGTGTTGGCGGCGACGAGGCGGCCGATCCTGGCGACGCCGTCTTCCGGGGGACACGAGACCGAGGCCAGAGCCGGCACGATCCGCACCGGCAGGCCCTCGACGCAGGCGGCGCCGTAGACCGCCACGGTCGCGTCGGTGAGGTCGTTGTGCAGGTCGGCGATGGTGGTGATGCCCTGCAGCTGCGCGGCCGCACCGAACCGGGCCACGTCGGCGGCGTCGAGGGTCCCGCTCATCGGGTTGTAGCCGAGCCCCCGGAACAGGCGCAGCCGGGCGGCGATCCCCTGCAGTTCGCCGGACGGGGTGCCGTCCGGCAGCTTCGGCACGCCGTCGATGGCGGTGGTTTCATCGAAGCCCGCCATCTCCAGGAGCAGGCTGTTGACGTTGGTGATGTGCAGGCTGGCGTGGTGGACCATCACCGGCCGGGTGGTCGAGACCCGGTCGAGGTCGTGCCGGGTCAGGCGCGCGCCGCCGAGATGCAGCGGATCGAAGCCCCAGCCGTAGAGCAGCTGGTCCGGATCGGCGATGGACCGGTCCGCCTCCGAGAGCCGGTCCACGACGGAGCCGATGTCGTGCAGGCCCGGCACGCGGCGCCCGTCCGGGCTGCGGCGGTCGCCGGCGCCGACATAGGTCTGGCGCCAGAGGGTGCCCTCCATCACGTGGGCGTGCCCCTCGACGAAGCCGGGGAGGATGACCTTGTCGGCGAAGCGGCGGTCCGGAACCGCGTCGAGCCCGTCGAACTCGGCCTGCGTCCCGACCATCAGCACGCGCCCGTCTTGCACGGCGATATGCGTCGCGTCCGGCCGCGACGGGTTCATCGTGATGACCCGCCGGGCCTCGAAGAGGGTGATCTCGCTCGGCATGGCTGTCCTCGGCACGGCGCCCAGGATGTCGGCCGTTCGCCCGGGCCGCTAGCGCCAGACGTCGGGGATGAAGGGAGCCAGGGCGCGGCGGTGCCACTTCAGAGCTTCGGCCTGAGCGGCGATGCGGGGCTGCCGGAGACGACGTGGCCGGTGCGGGCGTCTTCGGCAACAGGTGGCAGTAGGCGTCAGCGTGGCTTAGCTGTCCTCTGCTCGCGTCAGGACCCGCTCCGGCGTTCCACCGGCGACACCGCGCGCGTCGCGATCAGACGCCTCGGCTCAAGCCCTCCGGCGGCCTTGATCGCTCTCCCGGCGACCCATCATACGGTCGCGTTCCCGAGATGGTCCGATACGGTCGAGACGAACGCACGAAGACGCCGAAGACGCCGTAGATCCCGGTGGTATCCCACCCAGATATCTCGCGCTGGCGGTTGCGTCGGCAGGTCCAGCCTGCGGATACCCGGGATCTGAGTGCCGACGACGCGGGGCAGGACCGCGATGCCGACGCCTTGCCTGCACATGCGCCCTTGGACGTTGCGGTTGTTCGAGCGCAGGACCGGTCTTGCGTTGGGGAAAGTCTCGATGAGCCACGCGATGTCCGGGAAGTGACCCGTCGATGTCTCGTGGGTGATCAGCCGGAAACCCGTGCCATCGCCGTATCTGGGGTCATGTGATTCCTCGGCGATGTAGACGCCGTACTCGAGCCTGAAGAGTCGCCGCTGGACCACATCGGCGGTGTTGAACGGCACGATACGGAAAGCGAGGTCGGCCTCCCGCTGGGCGAGGTTGAACAGGCGCGTGCCGGTCAGGATCTCGACGTCGACATGGGGGTAGGCCCTCGAGAAGTCCGCCAGGATGGGAGGCAGGACATAGGCCCCGAACCAGTCCGCCGATGAGATGCGGAGACTGCCCTTGAGGTTCTGCTCCTGCCCTGCGAGCCGGCGCTCCATGGCCAGCGCGCCTTCTTCCATCTGCTCCGCCAGCGCGATGATCCCGTGACCCTCTTCGGTCAGAACGAGACCGTCCGCAGTCCGCTGGAAGAGCGTGTGACCGATCGCCTGCTCAAGCGCGCGCAGACGCCGGCCGACGGTGGGATGGCTTGTCTGAAGAGACCGCGCGGCGCCGCCGAGCGTGCCGGATCGCGCGATAGCGAGAAAGATTCTGACGTCACTCCATTCCATCGCGGCACCCACACAAAACTGAACGCTAGGAATACAGTTCTGTCACTTCAAGAACGATTCTGACCATCTAGGTTGCTGCCGATATCTGAGGACGCGGGTCTCAGCCCGATGATCGCTCAACAGCCTGCGTCCGATCCCGCGCACGGCCCTCGTCCGAACGGCAGGAGATAGATCATGCAGATCGGGTTCATCGGTCTCGGCAGTATGGGTTCAGCCATGGCCCTGAACTTGGTGAAGGCAGGCCACGAGGTGCGGGCCTGGAACCGTAGCAGGATCGTCCAGGATCGCGTTCCCGGAATAACGCTGGTCCCGGTCGCGGCTGATGCATTCCAGGCTGACGCAGTCTTCACGATGCTGTCCGACGATCCTGCCATTCGAGAAGTCATCCTCGATGCCGGTCTGCTCGCAAAGGCGCGTCCAGGGCTGACCCATGTCATCACATCGACGATCTCGGTCGCTCTCGCGCGAGAGCTGGAGGTGCTGCACGAGAAGGTTGCCCTCGGCTATGTGTCCGCGCCCGTGCTCGGGCGGCCGAACGTAGCGGCGAGCGGCCAGCTCAACATCCTGGCAGCCGGGAAGGCCGATGCGGTTGCCGCGATCGAGCCGTTGCTCGCTTCGATCGGCAAGAGAGTCTGGAAGTTGGGGGAGGATCCGGCGCGCGCGAACGCCGCCAAGATCGCCTGCAACATGATGATCGCCATGGCGATCGAGGCGATGGCTGAGGGTGTCGTGCTGACCGAGAGCGTGGGCTTGGACCGCGCGGACTTCTTCGAACTCATCCTGGGCACCCTTTTCTCGGGCCGTGCCTACGAGAGCTACAGCGCGCAGATCACGGACCGATCGTTCGAGCCCGGCTTCAAAGCCAAGCTCGCGCTCAAGGACATGCGCCTGGCGGTCGAGGCCGGCAACCAGATCGGACGCACGCTCCCGATGCTTGAGGCTGTCCGAGAAGGACTCGCCAACGCTGTCTCAGCGGGCCTCGGCGAGAAGGACTGGTCGATCATGGCCGACATGACGGTTCGTAACATCGCGACCGCCACCGATTCCGGCGAGCGCTGAGCGCCGGCCGCGAGCTCTGTCCGAACTTCAACATCGTGTGGAATGCGATCATGATCGCGACTTTGAAGGGATTTACCCAGCAGTCGATGCCGGTGAATGGCATCAAGATCAACGCCGTCACAGGGGGCTCAGGCCCGCCGATCCTTCTGCTTCACGGCTGGCCGGAAACATGGTGGGAATGGCACCACGTGATGCCGCTGCTGGCCGAGCGTTTCAGCGTGGTGGCCATGGACCTGCGCGGCGCGGGCTTTTCCGACTGCCCGCTCGGCGGCTACGACAAGGCGACGATGGCGCGCGACGCGCACGAAGTCATGGTCGCCCTCGGACACGAACGCTATGCCGTGTGCGGACACGACATCGGCGGCATGGTGGCGTTGCCGCAGGCGGCCCTTCATCGAAGGGCTGTCACGCATCTCGCCGTCCTCGACGTGCCGCTTCCCGGCTGGACCGAGTGGGAGGCGACGACCGCGAGGCTCTGGCATTTCAGCTTCCATGTGAACCGGGATCTGCCCGAGCGTCTGATCCATGGCCGCGAATATGACTATGTATCGGCCTTCATGGCTGAGCGGTTCTACGACCACAGCACCTTCAATCCGGCGGACATCGAGATCTACGCGAAAGCGATGGCGCTTCCTGGCCGCACCCGAGGCGGCATGGAATGGTATCGCACCCTCGCCGCCGACCATGCGGCCGCGCTCGAGTACAAGAAGCAGCCGCTCGAAATACCGGTGCTGGGTCTCGGCGGCGATCAGCGTTTCGGTGCGGAGATGGTGCCGATGCTCAAGGAATTCGCGATCAACGTGACCGGCGGCTCGATTGCGCGGTGCAGCCACTATGTCGCGGATGAGCGGCCGAACGAAGTCGCGGCCGCTCTGATCGATTTCCTCGAGGCCGATTGAGGTTCTGCTCCCGCGCCCGTGTCGCCAGGGCGAATCGCGGTTGATCAATCAAGAAGGGAACACTGTCATGACGGCACCTGTCACGCGCGGGGTCAATCATATCGGCATCACGGTGCCCGACATCGAAGCGGCAAAGTCGTTTCTGGTGGAAGCTCTCGGCGCCCGAGTGATCTACCAGTCCTTCGGACCGCAGGATCCACCGCGGCAGGGGCCCGAGTTCGAGCGGGCCGTCGGCGCATACCCAGGAACGGTCGTGCGCGGGCAGGCGATGGTCAAGATCGGAACCGGACCCGATATCGAGCTCTTCGAAATGCACGGCCCCGAGCAAGCCCAGCCGGTCCGAGCGAGCGACTTCGGCATCACGCACTTCGGTCTCTACACCGACGACATCGACGCCTCGGTCGAGCGCTTCGAGAGAGCCGGGGGGACCCCTCTCACCGCGCCACGCGTCATTCCCTATGCAACCGAGAAAGGTCCGGGAAACAAGGTCTGCTACTGCCGTATGCCCTGGGGCACGACGGTAGAATTCATCACCACGCCGGACCGCATGGCCTATCATGACCAAACTGATCTGCGCCGATGGCAAGACGAGGAGTGAGTAGGAGAGAAGGCGGCTCGCATCAGCAGCGGCTTCCACGATCGTCGGTGTCGTTGAAGCGACGCGCGCATCGATCCTGGGGGGCGCCCGGGCGCGACGGCCTGTGCGTAGAGCCACGGCCTGCGGATCTGCGCTGTGAATGCCGTGGGCGCCGGCCGGCCATTCTCACCCTGCGGCAGCCCGCTACCGGTGAGCACCGCCGCTGTGATCTGGTGGGCGGCTCGTGTGACGGTCACGGCAGACAACGGCTCAGCGCGAGGGCCGTTAGCCCGGCTCCAAGCTCGAAGCCTCCATCCTGCTCGCCCCCTCCCGGCCCTCTGCGCTCAGTCGGCACGGCGAGGCTGAGACTGCATCAGGCCTCAATGTCGGCCATCGAGGCCGCGATGATCCGCCTGTTGCCGAGCCTGCCCGCCGGTTGCTCGAAAGGACCGGTTCATGTGCAAGTGGTGCAGGCGGATACGGGCCGAATCGCAATTTATGCGGATCATGTAAGTTGATGCTCCCACTCCGTTGCGAAGATATGGTCGCGTGATAGATCGACGCTCGCATCATTCGAAGAAACGATCTCAGAAAATCGGCCTATAGCTTCGTGATCGCTGCGACTCCGGCGCCAAGGTGCCGGCTGTCGAAGAAGCATGACGCGATGACAGGAGACGACTGCGAAGCCATGATGCCTGATCTCTGCAATGGTCCGCGCTCGGCCCGTCCCCGAGCGCTGCGCGGCGCTTCCGTGCTGTCGCTCACGCTGCTGGCGGCGGGCTGCATGGCGACCGACCGTGATGTTGGGGCGATCGCGAGCGTCGCGCCGGTGCACCCGAGCTTCCTCGCCATGTACGCGGCGAAGCCCGCCGAACGCTTCCCGCTGCCGGCGACCGACATCAGCGCGGTCGATCCGCGCTACTTCCGCCAGGAGGTCGCATACCCGCGCAGCGAGCCGCCGGGTACCGTGGTCGTCGATCCGGGCAACAAGTTTCTCTACCTCGTACGCGAGAACGGCAGGGCCCTGCGTTACGGGGTGGGTGTCGGCAAGGCCGGTCTCGCGTGGAACGGGACCGCCGAGATCAAGCGCAAAGCGGAATGGCCGCGCTGGACGCCGACCGCCGACATGATCCGGCGCGAGCCCGAGCGCAACGGCCCTTGGCGCAACGGCATGGCGCCGGGCCTGACGAACCCGCTCGGCCCGCGCGCGCTCTACCTGTTCGACGGCGATCGGGACACCCTCTACCGCATTCACGGCACGACCGAGCCGCAAACCATCGGCACGAACGTCTCGTCCGGTTGCATCCGGATGTTTAACCAGGACATCATCAACCTCTACGAGCGCGTGCCCGTGAATACGAAGGTCGTGGTGCTGCGGCCCGACGCGCACGTCGAGCCGCTAGAGGCCTTCGCGACAGCGCGCGAAGAAGAGGGGCCTGGACATCGCAGTGCCGTTCCGAAGTCTTGATGATGCAGGGATACATTACGTATCCGAAAGCCGTCATTCTTGAGGAGGAAGGTTCGCTCTTGCACCGATCCTCCTTCGTGAGCGCCCGCCACACCGATCGTCCCGTCGACTGCTCGCTTCCCTGATACACCTCGGCATCTCCGCTCCTGAGCGAAGCGCGTCGGACCACAGCTGGCCGGGTGGGTCGTTCTCTGCCCGTCCGCTCCGGCTCGGCGGTGAGCCGTGAGCGGACACACGATGGTTCAGTCAACCGCTCGGGCCCTCGCGAGGGATCCGGCGATGCCGTTGAGACCATCGCCGGCCTCGGTGACGGCTCGGCGGCGCGATCAGAGGATTTGCATGCTGCTGCGCTCCCGGGTCACGGGATCGTCCGGCTCACAGCGGCCGCCAAGATGCGCAGCCAGGAACGCCTCGGCCTGGGCATAGAAGCTGAGAGTGTTCTCCGGCCGCTCGAACCCGTGTCCCTCGTCGGGGAACAGCAGATAGGTGACAGGGATGGCCTTGCTGCGCAGGGCCGCGACCATCTGGTCGCTCTCTGCCCGCTTCACCCGCGGATCGTTGGCGCCCTGCGCGATCATGAGCGGCCGGCGAATGCGGTCCGCCTGATGAAGCGGCGAGCGATCTCGCAGGCGTGCCAAGCCCTCGGCGGTGTCCGGGTCACCGATCATCCGCTTCAACTGATGGCGGCCCGCCTCCCAGTAAGGAGGAATCGTCTCTAGTAAGGTCTCCAAGTTCGACGGTCCGACGATGTCGACACCGCAGGCGTAGAGATCCGGGTTTCGGGTGAGCCCGACGAGGGTAGCGTAGCCGCCGTAGGACGCGCCGTAGATGGCGATCCGGCTCGGATCGATGGGCAAGTTATCCTTGGCCCAAGTCACGGCCTCGATGAGGTCGTCGTCCATCCGCCGCCCCCACTCACCCTCGGCGGCGTTGACGAACGCCTTCCCGAATCCGGCAGAGCCGCGGAAGTTGACGCTGAGCGCAGCGTAACCGCGATTGGCAAGCCATTGATGCTCCCGGTTGCAACCGAACTCGTCACGGGCCGTGGGGCCGCCGTGGACGACGAGCACGAGCGGAACGCGCTCACTCGGGCCCGCGCGTTCCGGCAGGGTCGCGTACGAGATCAAGTTTAGCCCGTCCCGGGTCGGGATCGTGTGCGGCTCCATCGGACGGAGACCTGCCGCTGCCAGCTCCGGCGAGCTTGGCGGCAGCCGCGTGAGCGTGCGGTTCGGCCGGTCGAACACGAAGACCTCGCCCGGGGAGACGTCGGAATAGGTCCCGACGAGCCAGATGTCGTCGGCCTCGGTGCGACCGACCACGACGGGGTTCTCGAGGCCTTGATCTGCCAGCCACGCGAAATCGCCGGCGCGCGGATCGACCGTATGGAACTCGCGAACGAGGTAGGAGACGCCGTAGCCCAGGATCTCCTGCGTCTCGGCGTCGGTGAAGGTCTCGGTGATGTCGGCCCGCGGGTCGCTCGCAATCAGGGTCCGCTCACCCGTGGCGAGGGTGATCGCGCTGAGCGCGGCGGTGTCGCGACCGCGGCTGTCGGCCATGTAGAGGATCGACCCATCGGCGCTCAGGTGGAGCGGGAACGTGGTGCGTGCATCCTCGCGGGGGATGGTCTGCCACGGCTGCCAGTCCTCGGGCGCGGGTGGCCCCTCGGCGCGTGCATTGCGCAGCAGGTGCATCTCGCCGTTCGGGTGCAGGGCGACCGCGAGGGTCGGCCGGAACGCCGCGTCGACCATGATGTCGGCAAAGCCGGGATTGTCAGCGAGCTTGCGCCGCTCGCCTGTTGCCGGGTTGATCGCGTATAGATCGTGAAACCGCGGATCCCGGTCGTTGAGATAGACCATGATCATGTCGCGGATCTTGCGACTCACACCGCCGAGGTTCGCCTTCACATCGGGTTCGGGCGTCAGGTTGCGCACGCTCCCGTCGGCGATGTTCAGCGCGTAGAGGCGGGTGTTTTCGTCGCCGTCAGTGTCCTGGCCGTAGACAAGATGCGTCGCACCCATCGTCCAGCAGTAGGCGGTGACGCCGCGGCCCTGATCGAAGGTCAGCTGCCGAGCGCGGTCGGGAGTCGCGCGCGGCGCGATGAAAATGTTCATCACCCCATTGGCGGGTGCGACCCAGGTCAACCACTCGCCGTCCGGGCTGATTTGCCGAAAGGCACGCTCGGGATTTCCGAACAGGATGCGCCGTGGGATCAGATCGCCTTGCATTTGAGAGCCTTCGATGGAGGAAGAGGGATTTGTTCTCGACCGGTAAATAGAGATCTACTGTACGCTGAGGTGAGGATAATCGTGTGGCGATTGTGGCGCGGCCCGTCGGTGCGATTTGTTTCATTGGGTGATGGTTTAAATTCTCGCACCGAATTCGGTCGACGCGAGTAGTCAGATAAACTGGGCGCCGTTGCGAGGCCGTAAAATCGTTGATTCACCATGCGATCGCCATCAGGCCGGCGCGGAAGCAACGTCGAGGGATAGGAGACGTCTTCCTGGGCGGAGAAGCGAACGACACGGCCGCGGCTGCTCGCAGGCCCGTTTCAAGCCAGCTGAATGGCGGGATCGGGCCGCATCGAAAACAGCCGATCGAGCTCCATCGGCAGGATCCTGGGAATCGGAGAACCGGACCGCTCATGCGTCGTGAGCAGCGGCCGGCTTGTGCTGCACGTCACCGCAATCCCTGGAAGAGCGCCTACAATCCTACACAGTTCGGCAGGCCAGCGTAAATTCGGATCGGCTAGATGCCAGCTGAAAGGCAGAAGGTGTTGGGCCGTGAAGAACCTGCTCGCAGCCGCCATATTGCTCGGATCGACGGTCGGCGCGACGGCGGTCGAGTCATATGGGGACTATCGTGACTACTTCGATACGAAGTCTGTGACTGTGAAGCGCGCGCCGAGCAGAGGTTTCAAGAAGACGGCTCCTGTCGACATCGCCGCTGACCTGAACGCCGTGCGACGCCCCACCAAGGGCAACCGCGGCGGGATGTACCGCTACGACCATGGGTCCAGGCTGATCGCCGATATGAGGCCTCGCAACTGGGACGGTGGGTATGTTCCCGTGCAGCCGCGCAGTTGGTCGCCGGACGGCTTCTGGGGGCCGATCGACTACTCACACGAGGGTCGCGAAATGAACCAGCACTCATACCAGGTTCGGGGACGGCGCGACCGCGCCTGGTGATGCCGCACCCTCGAGGGTGCGATAGACGCTGCGGCGTGAGATCTTGGGCGCGCGGGCGATGGCGGTTGGCCGCGCCCGCGCCGCTCGACGGCCGCGGATCTCCTCCTGGAGCGTGGATCACGGCCGGCCCCTGATCGGCAGGGGGCGGTCGGCAGCGGGAGGACCGCTCAGGGTGGATTTCCGTCGGTCCGCTTCTGCGCGACACGGGCGCCGAAGCGGACATCTCCCTGACGATCCAACCCGGTCAGCGGCGGGTAGTCAGGTTTGTCAGCCAGTCTGGTGAGGCGTCGACCGGGATAGTCTCCGCAGACTTGTCGTAGCCCGTGGCGGTCATCGGGCCGATGGCCACGACGGACAGCGCGAGGCCGGCGGGGAGGGCGCCGACCAGGTGGGGTCCGCGGCGACGGGCGGCTCAGTTCGAAGCCTGGGTGACGGCGCGGTCGACGTTCACGCGCTCGGTCCAGTCCTTGGCCTCGGACTGACCCTTGAGGTCGATCAACCGGGCGCCGCTGACGTCGACGTTCTTGAAGTCCGCGCCCGTCACCGTAGCGCCGGTCAGGTTGGCGCCCGACAAATCCGAGCCTATCAGCACCACGTCGGTGAGGTCGGCGTCCTTCAGGTTGGCATACTCGAGGCGCGACCGGCCGAGGTCGGCTCCCTTGAGGTTCGCGCCCGAGAGGTTCACCGATGTGAACACCGCCCGCATCAGGCCCATGGACTGGTTCTTGATGTCGGCTCCGCCCTTGAGGTCGACCAGCGTCGCGCCGCTCATGTTGGCGCCCTTGAAGTCGCCGATGGGCATGGAGCGGCTGAGGTCGGCGCCGCTGAGGTCGGCGTCCCGCGCCGTGATGCCGAACATCTTCGCGTCCGCGAGCTTGGCGCCGGCCAGGTCGGCCTTCAGGAACCACGCCTGTTCGAGGTTTGCCCCGCTGAGGTCGGCGCCGCGCAGGTTGGCCCTGTTCAGGCGCGCCGTCCGCAGGTTGGCGCCCCGCAGGTTCAGCCCGGAAAGGTCGAGGCCGGACAGAGACTTGTCGTGCAGATCGACGGGCTTGCCGTCCGCGCCCTCGATCAGCGCCTCGACGTCGGCGCGACTCATGTCGGCCTTGGTCATGGCGGGCGAGGACATGTCCGCCCCGAGCAGGAGGTCCTGTTCGGCCGCGGCGGGGCCGGCGGCGAGGGCAGCGAGCGTGAGGCTGAGGGCGAGGCGGCGCATCGGTTCACTCCCGGCGGGTGCCGCACATGGCGGGCGCCCTTATCGTGTTCGGTGTGGTCGGATGCTATGCCGACCCGCTGCGCCCGGTCGGTGACCCAGGTCACACAAGTCCGGCGCGGCGGGAGAAGAACGCGACGCTAGCCGGACGATCAGCCCGTCGTCATGGCCGGGGGGGGACGACGCCAGCCATGACGGATGCTCAGAAGGTCGAGCGTTGGATCGACCGGTTTCCGCTTCTTCGGGCGCTCAGCCCGGCGCACCTCCAGATCGCCCGGGGAACCGTGCACTTCCCGGTGCTGGACGCGGGCGCCATCGCCTACGAACTGGATGGCGCGTGCGCCAACTACCTGATGTGCCTGGAGGGTCGCACGCGCATCTTCCGCATGTCGGAGGGCGGGCGCGAGGTGCTGATCTACAAGGTCGGTCCCGGCGGCACGTGTGCCCTGACCACGCAGTGCCTGCTGTCCGGCGGCACGTTCCCGGCGCAGAGCGTGGCCGAGGAGAGGACCGAGTTGGCGGCGCTGCCGGTGAGCACGTTCCAGCACCTGATGGGCGAGAGCGCCGCTTTCCGCAGCTTCGTCATGGACGATTACACGCGGCTGATGTCCGGCCTGTTCACGCTGATCGATGAGGTCGCTTTCGCACCGCTGAAGCAGCGCCTCGTGCAGCGGCTCCTGGCCGAGTCCGAGCCGCGGGGTATCGCCGCGGTAACCCATCAGAAGCTTGCCGACGATGTCGGCAGCGTGCGGGAGGTGGTGAGCCGGATCCTGGCGCAGTGGGCCGAGGCGGGCCTCATCGAGCTTCGCCGGGGCGCGGTCGAGATCGTCGACCGCGCCAGCCTGGCGGCCGCCGGCCGCCGATGACCTGCGCGGTCGCGGAAGGCGGTGTCGGCAGGTATGTCTAGGGCGAGGTCGCGGCTGTCAGCGCGATGGCCAGCACCAGGCGTTGCAACATCGAAAGGTCATGCCGTCTGTCTTCGCGCAGGATCGGCTCCGACCTCCTGGCGCTCGCACGTCCGCTGATCGGATTTCTGCGGTTCCGGGGCGCCGCTTCAGTCCCTCACGCGGGCGATGACCGCGACCGGGCCGCCACCGTCCGGCCCCTGATGCTCGGCGCCGCCGGAGACGAACAGGTCCGTCCGGCCGATTGCGGCGGCGGCCACCCCGCCGACCAGGGCGCGGGCGTGCCGGGTGGCGTTGATGTCGCTGTCGTCGTTCATGATGTGGCGCCGTCCCCGTATCAGGCCGTCATGGGAAGGCTCGGCCTTGACGAGCAGGGCGATCACGCGCTCCGACTCCTGACGCGACAACGGCCCCGCTTCCGGGAAGCCGAGGTCGCTGAGGACCCCCAGTATCGCGGGCAGGTCGATACCGTCGTCCATGACCCGGTGGGCGATGGCGAGCGGGCCGGTCCAGCCTGGGGCGTTTCCGAGCACGATGATCTCGTTGCGCATCAGCTCGATCCCCGCCGAGGCACTGGCGCGGCCGGAAAAGAGATCGCGCCGGGTGCCGATGGCGGGATCCGTGAGCTGTTCGCGATCGACCTCCCCGAGGGCGAGGGCGATGCCGAGCGCCGAGGCGCCCCGGGACAGGCCCATCGAGGCGTAGGTGTCGTGCGTGGCGACGCCGTGGCCCCGGGCGGCCGCGTCGGCGATCCGGGCGCTCGTCAGAAGCGGGCACTTCACCTGCACGAGATGCACGTCGGCGGGATCGGTGAGCCCCGCCTCTGCCATGGCCCGGCCGACCGCCGCCGCGGTCGCCTCGACCTGCGACATCCGGCCGATCTCCTCCGGCCGGAACGCGTGGGTGAAGGCCGTGCCGATGGCGAGCGCCTTCCGCTCCGGCGCCGCGGGTCCTTCACGCCGGGCGAGGATGAGGAAATGCGGCGACAGCCCGCCTTCGGTGCCGCCGGACATGACGAGGGCGATCCGGGCTCCGGCCTCCGCCGGCGTGCAGCCGAGTGCGGTGGCGAGCGCGGTCTCCAGAGCCAGAACCGCGAGTTGCCGGGTGAAGTCATTCACGCAGCCATTGCCCTCGGTCTTGCCGAAGATCGCGACGATCTCGGGCGCACCCACCGTCCCGGAGGTGACGAGGTCCATCACCCCGGAAACGTCGGCGGGATGCTGCGCGGGCACGCGGAAGACGAGGCATTCGGGCATGAGGAACCGGGCGCAAAGAGGAGTGCGGCCCCGCTAGGCACGAACCGGACCAGCGTCGGAGAATCCGGGGAGCGCCGCTAGGCGTTCCTCTCGGCTGCGGACGATCCGGCACCGCCCCGACGGGACGACATGGCTGGCGGAGGCCCGGTCCCGGACTCGCCGCGGAGGCACGCCGCCGAGCGCCACGGGGTCGTGAGACGGTGACGGAGTCGTCCGGCACGCGCCTGGTCCCCAGCGTAAGCGCCCGAGCCGGGACCGGCGGGAGTCCGGGGACGCGCCGATCCTGCCGTGACTCTCCGGGGCTGCGGTTCCGGGCCGAGCCGCGGCATCGGCTTCCCCCGGTCCCACCGCTTGACATGGGCGTCACTTAGGTCTGTTATTTCTGTCATGACAGAAATAACAGATGCAACGCGTCCCCTGCCCGCCGCGGTCGAGCGCTTCGTACTGCACTGGGGTGACCTGGGCGGCCAGTGGGGCGTGAACCGCTCCGTCGCGCAGATCCACGCGCTCCTCTACCTCTCCGAGCGTCCTCTCACCGCCGAGGACATCGCCGGCCTGCTCGGCATCGCGCGCTCGAACGTCTCGAACTCGCTGCGCGAGCTGCTCGGCTGGAACCTGATCCGCCGCGTGCCGGTGATGGGCGAGCGCCGCGACCACTTCGTCGCCGAGACCGACCTCTGGGAGATGGTCACGCGCATCGCCGCCGGCCGCAAGGAGCGGGAGATCGATCCCGCCCTCGCGGCCCTGCGCGCCTGCGTCGCCGAGGCGAACGCGGACCCGGCCCTCGGGGCGGTCGCCAAGCGGCGCCTGCAAGCGATGCTCGACTTCACCGAGTCGATGGAGCGCTGGTACGGCCAGATGCTCAACGTGCCCCGCGGGACGCTGGCCAAGCTGATCCGGATGGGCGCCCGGATCGTGAAGTTCCTGCCGGCCAAGACCGAGTGACGGTCCGAGGATCGCGCTCAGAGAGCCCGAACGATCGAGGAATCAGGTGACCGCGATGGGAAGCGTCCGTCGAGCCGATGCTGGGCCGTCCCGCGAGACCCGCACCGCGCCGTCGTTCGACGGGCCGGGCGACCTCCTCGACCTGCGCTTCCGGACGCTGATCCCGGAACGCGCGTGGGCGAGCCTGTCGCCGGCGGTGCGCCGACGCTTCGGCAAGCGCCTGGCGCAGGGGGCGAGCGCGGTCTACGTCGGCCACGTCGTCGCGATGCGCGTCAGCCGCCTCGGCTGGCTCGTCGCGCAGGCGACGCGCCTCGTCGGCGCCCCGCTCCCCCTGGAGCGCGGGACCGGCCGTGCCGGCGTCGTCACCGTCACCGAGGATCCGGACGGGGGCGGTCAGATCTGGACGCGGCTGTACGCGCGCGCCTCCGGCTTCCCGCAGGTGATCCACTCGGCCAAGCGCTTCGCTGGCCCCACCGGCCTGGAGGAGCACGTCGGCGCCGGCGTCGGTATGACCCTGACCGTCGCGGTCGCGGACGGGGCGCTGGTGTTTCGCAGCCACCGCTACTTCATCGACTGCCTCGGGCTCCGCCTGCACCTGCCGGGCTGGCTCACCCCCGGTGCGATCACCGTCACGCATGCCGATGCTGCCCCGGACGCGCCAGCGGACGCCTTCCGCTTCATCCTCGACATCGTCCATCCCTGGTTCGGGCGGTTGATCCGCCAGGAAGCGATCTTCCAGGACGCTGAGCCGGCAGCGCAGGAGGGCGGGGCGTGAGCACGATCCTGATCTTCGGCGGCTATGGCGGCTTCGGTGCGCGCCTGTCGCGCCGGCTCGCGGCCGCCGGGCACGCGGTCGTCGTCGCCGGCCGGCGCCTCGCGCGCGCCGAGGCGTTCTGCGCGGCCCATCCGCCGTGCCGACCCCTCCAGGCCGACCGCGGCGGGGCGGTCGCGCCCGTGCTGGAGCGCGTCCGTCCCGACCTCGTCATCGACGCGGCCGGTCCGTTCCAGGGCAGCGGCTACGAGCTGCCCCGGGCCTGCATCGCCGCGGCGATCCCTTATCTCGATCTCGCGGACGGCCGCGCGTTCGTGGCCGGCATCGGCGAGCTGGACGACGCCGCGCGAGCGGCCGGCGTCGCGATCCTGGCCGGCGCGTCAAGCGTCCCGGCCCTGTCCGGTGCCGCCGCGCGGCGCTTGGCCCAGGGGATGGACGCTGTCAGCGCCGTCGAGATCGCCATCAGCGCCTCAAACCGCGCGACCGCCGGAACGTCGGTCGCCGCGGCCATCCTGAGCTACGTGGGCAGGCCGATCCGGCTCTGGCGCGGGCAGCGCTGGTCGGTGGCCATCGGCTGGCAGGAGTTGCGGCGCGAACGCTTCGCCCTGTCTGACGGCTCCTCCCTCGGCCGCCGCTGGCTGGCGCTGGCAGACGTCCCGGACCTCGAACTCCTGCCCGGTCGGCTTCCTGGCCGGCCGGCGGTCAGTTTCAGGGCCGGGACCGATCGCGCGCTGCAGGTGATCGGCCTCTGGTGTGCGAGCTGGCCGGTGCGCTGGCGCTGGATCCCCTCCTTGCAGACGCTCGCGGGCGGTCTCCTCCTGGCGCAGCAGCTGACCGCCCGCCGGGGCTCGGATCGGTCCGGCATGGTCGTCCGGATGTTCGGCTCGGCCGATGGGCGCCGCGTCGAGCGGTGCTGGACGCTCCTCGCGGCCGACGGTCACGGCCCGGAGATCCCCGTGCTGCCGGCGGCGATCCTCGCCGAGCGGATCCTGGCCGGCTCGATCGCCCCCGGCGCGCGCGACGCCGGGACCCTGCTCGATCTGACGGATTTCGAGCCGATCTTCGCGGGCCTGTCGATCCGTCACGACGTGCGGGAGTCGGTCCAGGCCGATGCGCTCTACGCGACCGTCATGGGGCCGCGCTTCGCCAAGCTCGCCCCGCGCGTCGCGGCCCTGCACGGCGTCCTGCGCGAGGCAGGGGCGCATGGTCGCGCCGTCGTGACGCGCGGCCGTCACCCGATCGCGCGAGCCCTCGCAGCGCTGCTCGGGTTTCCGGCCACGGGCGAACATGCCGTCCACGTCGGCTTCAGCGAGAGGCACGGAGTGGAACGCTGGACGCGGACGTTCTCCGGTCGCCGGTTCGCGAGCGCGTTCTTCGAAGAGCGCGGCTGCGTGGTCGAACGGTTCGGCCCGTTCCGCTTCCGGTTCCACCTCGCGAGCGACGGCGATGGGCTGCGCATGGTGCTGCGCGGCTGGTCGGTTGCCCGCCTGCCGCTTCCGCTGGCCTTCGCACCCCGCGCCTCCGCCCGCGAGTGGCAAGAGGCCGAGCTGTTCCACTTCGACGTATCGATCATCCTGCCACTCGTCGGGCTGATGGTCCACTACGCGGGCTGGTTGGCCACCGACAGCCGCGCGGGCGAGCGTTCCGGCTTCGCGGCATGAGCCGACACGCGTTCCATCCCGGAGACTGCGGGCGGCCCGCGGTGCGCGCGGGAGGAGCTCTCGGGAGCTCCGGGTGCCGACGCTCTGCCGCGGGCTCGAGCTGTCCGGGCGCCATCGGGATCACGCCGTCTCGGACGCGGACCTCCGAGGGACGTCGGACCTGATCGCGATCCCGAGATCGCGCGCCCGTATCATCCAAGCATCATCGCGGCGGATCGGCCCCGCGCCTAGATCAAGGGTCGCCGCGATGGTGCGCTCGAGTGTGTCAGATCCGATCGACGTCCCCAGCTGCCAGAATTCCAGGTTACAACCGTAACCGAATGATCTTCCGAATGACACGAAATAGATCGATTGCCGAATCTAATATGCATCTCGGACGGATGAGAGGTCTGAGAATGAACGTCGTAGCATCCTCGCCTGCCCCTGCCGCGAGGGCCGGAGATCCGGACGCGGCGCTGCTCGCGACTGTCGAGACACTTCGGCCTCTGATCGCGGAGCACCGGTCGGCCTTGGCTGTCGGACCGGACCTGCCGGAGCCGGTCGCGGAGGCGCTCGTCGAGGCCGGTCTCACACAACTCTGGCTCCCCCGGGGCCTGGGCGGTCCTGAGACCCATCCGCTGCGCGTTCTCGCCGCCATCGAGGCCTTGGCGGAACTCGACGGTTCGGTTGCCTGGTGCGCCGCGATCTCGTCCGGGGGCGCGTCGCGCTTCGCCGACCTCATCGATCGGGACGCGATGCGCGCGCTCATGCCCGCCGGCAAGAAGTTCGCGGGCAGCGGCAGCGGCCAGCCGACGGGAACGGCGGTTCGCGACGGGGCCGGCTGGCGGATCAACGGACGCTGGTCCTGGGCGAGCTTCTGCCGCTTCAGCTCGGTCTCGGCACTGATGTGTCTCGAGATCGAAGGGGGACAACCGAAACTCGACGCGCACGGGCGGCCGTCTGTGCGGGGCGTCTTCATGGCCTCGAGGGACGTCGAGGTCGTCGGCAACTGGAACGCCGGTGGGCTGCGGTCCAGCGGGAGTCACGACGTCGTCTGCACCGACATCTGGGTGCCGGACGCGCGGACAGTCGACGGCGCGCGCATCATGATGCCGCACGATAGGGAGCCGCTCTACATGCTGCCGATGGCATCGGCGGCCGCGATTGCCGCCGCCGGCGTTCCGCTGGGACTCGCTCGGGCCTCGATCGACGCGTTGATCGATCTCGCGCAGACGAAGACGCCGCATGGCGGCAAGGTGCCCTTGCGACTTCGCGAGGACGTTCAGGTCGCGGTCGCGCGCGCGGAGACGAGTCTCGGCGCCGCCCGCGCCTTCGCCCGCGATACGGTCTCCGGTCTCTGGTCTGAAGCCGAGAACGGCCGCCCGGTCACCCCCGCGTGGCAGGCCAAGATTCGGCAGGCCTGCTGGTACGCAGGCCACGTCGGGAAGCAGGTGGTCACGAGCATGTACGAAGCGGCGGGCAGTTCCGCCGTTCTCGAGGCGCTGCCGTTCGCGCGCCAGTTGCGCGATGTGTACGCGACCTGCCAGCACATGCAGTATCAGGACCGCATGCTCCTGCCGCCTGGCCGTATCCTCCTGAGCCTCGAGGCCGACGCACCTTTCATCTAGATAGAAGCGACAGATCCTTTCTGAATAGTGGGAAGACGCGCGGGTTTCGGCGGCGCCGGGAGCGCGCGGTCCCCTTTTCCCGTCGCGGCATCCGCGCCGGCCAGACATCGGGGTCGCCGCTCAGTGAAATCGGCGCGCCCGCTTCCGGCTGGCGGATGCCTTCGTGCGGCCATAGCCGCGGGAGCCGATCACGACGCTTAGGGAGCTGTGAGGACGTTCGGAGCCGGGTCGGACGCTGCCGAAGTCCTACGCCTTGTCGCTGGCATCCGGCAGGTCGCGGAGACGCTCTGCTTCGGCGGTCAGCACCGCGACGGAGCGCTGACGCTCTTGGGGGTCACGTACCGCAGCGAATGCGCTCAGGAGCGCCGCAACAGCCTTCTGCATCGCGTCGCTGTCGGAGGATGGAGATCCTGCCTGATCGTATAAGGAGGCGACAGGCACACCGAGCTCAGCGGCAATCCGCTGGACGAGGCGGGCGGTGGGTGTCTCGCGTTCCATCACAAACCTATGCCATCGCGACGCCACGCTGGCCCTAGTTCATGACCACGCCCGCAGCCTTGGGGCTGACCTGCGTAGCGAGATGGCGGCCGACGAGCATGAGGGCGTTCGCGAACAATGCTCGTCCGTCATCGTCGCCCACGGCGCTCGCAGTTTTGAAGGCCGCGATCAGGTCGTCGGTCATCTCTTCGAGATCGCTCTCGTCGCGCCCGAGTATGGATATCGCTCTGAGCACAGCATCGGATGGCGCTGGTTCGGATCCGTTCTGGTTGGCTGGCTCAGCGCGCAGCGATGCACGGTGGAGACGCACTGCCTTGAGCGTCTTCTGAGTATGGTCAGATACTTCCTTCAGTTCTCGCCGTATCGCTGAAAGACGCTGCCGCAATGCAAGACTGACCGCCTGCAACTCCCGGGCACGGGTTATGGTCGCTTCAACCGAAGCCCGGAGTTGTGAGAAGCGAGTTTCGATTTCAACCATTGCGCGGTTCCTGCGCGCCTTCATGCAACTCCTAGAATGAGTCGTCAAATTCGCTCATCGAGCGGTGGCTGCTTCGAGGCGAACATTCGAGGCCCGCTTGTTACCCCTGTCCGAGTTGCCGAGCAGCCGACGAGTGTCCGCTTCTGGGCAGCGCCAAAGCTCGTCCGTATGGCTGGCACGGGTCCGCAGGAGGCGCTCCGCCTCTTCCAGAGGATCTGCTTCGAAGCGGTCATCCGCTTGCGGCCGAGACTGTGTCGAAGGTCCCTCCCGAGACAGACCTTCGGCCTTACCTGCGGAGGCCAGCACGGGGCGGTTCGTCGAAGGACAGGACCGTCGGCAGTCCTGGTTGTTGCCCAGTCCGTTGGATGACGACGTCACCGCCGGCAATCCGGTTCGGGTGATCGAGGTCTTCATCGAGGAACGCGATCTGGGCGTCCCGGCTTCACCCGCTTCGAGCCCGCGGCGACGGGACGGCCTGCCTATGATCCGGCCAGCTTCCGCAGCTCCACCTCTACGGCCATCTCAACCGAGTGCCGTCGACCCCGAGCCTCATCTCGTCGTGGCCCATGAGGTCGTCCACGAGGGCCCGACCGGACCCAACTCCTCGCCTACAACGTGAATCGGATGATCCGCCTGTTCGGCACAACCTGGCTCATCCAGGCCGTTCGAGCCTGACCTGGCCGACCGCGCCGCCGTCATCGTCCTGCCGAGCGACGCTGCCGGCCACGAGCAACGCGTTCTGACACGGCCTCGGTCGCTTCCGGAACGGCAGTTCGGGGGGACTCCTGCCCGTCCGCTTCGAGAGTTCGGATGCACCGAGGCGGACGTAGCCGTGGCAGCCGTCCGCGACCCAGGCCGCCGTTTCGGACAGGAGAGGCGTGACGGGAATGTCAGGCTCAAGGCCGGGCCTGTTATGAACGGTATTTTCATCGTCTTCTTTCATACCGACTTCAGGGGGCGGCACGTACAGGCAAGACATGATCTATGGTGCTGCCGGTCTAGCCGCCGACCATTCGCGCGCGTTTGTTTTCACTGCTCTTGCTATCTGCCTCGTGGCCGGGTGGCTGGTCGCCGCACTCATGCGCACGATCAGCGAGGCCGATCTGGCTCAGCGGTACCGCTGGCTGGCGGGAACGGCAGTCGTGGCCGGCTTGGGCGTCTGGACAACCCATTTCGTCGCCATGCTGGGCTACCGGCCCGATATGGTGCTGGGCTTTGATGACACGACCACCATCTTCTCGGCGCTGGTCGCCATCTTGGTCGTGGGGCTGCCGCTGGCCCTGGCGAGGCTCTTTCCGTCTTGGCGTATCCGGACCCTGGCTGGCGCGGCCGCCGGGTTCGGTATCGGCGCGATGCATCACGCCGGCATGGCAGCGCTCGAGGGATGCCAGCAGACCCATTCGCCGGTCATGAACGTTCTGGCCGCAGGTATCGGTGCTTGCAGTCTCGCGCTGGTTTGTGGGCTGCCGCGACGCTTGGCGACGCCTTGGGTGGTCTGCGCTCTTTTCACCCTGGCAGTCACCGGTACTCACTTCGTCGCGATTGCCGGCACGACGCTGGTGCCCATCCAGGGCTATCGCGGCTTGCCGAACGAAAATATCGTGCTCAGCATCTTGACCACGGGAGGCGCTGCTGTCCTCTTCCTCGGGGCATTCCTGACGATCCTCGCGGCACGACGCTTCGACGCCCAAGAGCGTGCCCATTCATCAATTCTGAGAACCGCTCTCGACAATATGTCGAATGGGTTGCTGTATCTGGACCCGGCTGAACGCGTGCGCCTGTACAACCGGCGCTACCTGGAGATCTATCACATCCCTGTCGATGTCGATCTTACGGGCATGACCATCGATCAGATCATCGACCTTGTCGGCTATCGTCACGGCTGGACCGCAGAGCGGCGAGAGGCGGCGCGCCGGCGGGTCGACGACTGGCGGAGCGTCAAGAACTCCAAACAGATCGACTACCCGCTGGAGGACGGCCGCGTTCTACAGGTCGAGATCCGCCCCATCGAGGACGGCGGCAATGTCGTCACCTTCGACGACGTGACCAAAGAGCGCGAGGCGCAGCGCCGGATTGCGGAATTGGCCTTCTGCGATCCCCTGACCAAGCTCGCCAATCGACGCGCTTTGAGTGCACGGTTGGAGCACGATTTTGCACCTAAGCGCGTCGTCAAGCTCCTGCTGATCGATCTCGATCGTTTCAAGCAGGTTAACGATACCTACGGTCACGTGGTCGGCGACCAGCTCCTCATCCAGGTCGCCAACAGGCTGAGGACGATCGCGGGACCGGACGGCTTCGTAGCCCGGCTCGGCGGTGACGAGATGGCGGTGCTGGTCTACGGCGATCAGACCCAGGCCATGGCTGTCGCCACCGCGGTGATCGAGGCACTGGCCCTGCCGTATGGGATCGACGACCTCACTGTGTCGATCGGCTGCAGCATCGGTCTGTGCTGCACGGATGACGCGCAGGATGCGATCGAACTCATGCAGTTCTCGGACATCGCGCTCTACGAGTCGAAGCGCCAGGGTCGAGGTCGAACGAGCTGCTACACGCCCGACATGTTGAGGACCGTCGCCGATCGGGTTCAGCTGGAAACGGACATGCGTGCCGCGATCGAACGGGGAGAGATGTATCTGGCCTTTCAGCCGGTGATCGCCCTCGTCGACGACCGGATCATCGGCTACGAGGCGTTGATCCGCTGGGATCACCCGAAGCTCGGAGCCGTGTCGCCGGCCCGGTTCATTCCGTTGGCAGAGGAGACCGGGCAGATCATTCCGATCGGAGCCTGGGTGTTGCAGGAGGCGTGCCGGCAGGCCGCGCGATTGCCGAACGATGTCTACGTCGCGGTCAACGTTTCACCGGTTCAGTTTCGCTCTCCGCAGCTCTTGTCTGATCTCACGCAGGCTCTGGCCAGAAGTGGCCTGCCGGCCGAGCGTTTGGAGATCGAACTCACGGAAACAGCGATCGTCGAGGACGGCCCTCGGATCGCCAAGATCCTGGCCGCTATCCGCCGCCTCGGCGTGACGGTCGCGATGGATGATTTCGGCACGGGTTACTCGTCGCTCGCTCATCTGCGCGACTTTCCGCTCGACCGCATCAAGGTGGACCGTTCCTTCGTAGCCACGGCCGAGACGGACCGTCACTCGTTGGCGGTGCTGAAAGGCATCATGCATATCGCGAAGGCGCTGGATGTCGTGCTGCAAGCCGAGGGCGTAGAGACGCCGTCGCAGCTCGCCCTCATGCGCGAGATTGGTTGCGATGCGATCCAGGGCTACCTGTGTAGGGCGGTGACAAAACCATCCACTGGAGCGTCGGCGTCATGCTGATGCGGGCGGCGTAAAAGCCGGCCAGTGGAGAAGCTTCTCTTTCGAGAGGAGCCGGGGATGTTCGCCGTGGAAGTTTA
>Ga0209909_100158_pt1 | contig 107511 bp, 109 predicted proteins | sample FECB22metaG_FD_188302 | JGI IMG/M metagenome (GOLD analysis project Ga0209909, IMG submission 188302) | Cyanobacterial communities from the Joint Genome Institute, California, USA - FECB-22 (SPAdes) (version 3) | ecosystem: Environmental > Aquatic > Thermal springs > Hot (42-90C) > Microbial...
CCCTGCTCCCCAGCAGCCCAAAAGGCTCAGGACAGATCGGTCCCTCCATCGGTGGCCCGCCTGGCGGTGGTGCGTCAGGCGGGCATCCCGGATCGAAACCAAAATACCAGATCGCCAACACACAAGGACAGACCGCGCAGCGGCCGGGAGGGGGCGAGACGATGCCGGGGGCATGACGGCCTTGTATCACAGATCGAGTCGCCCCCGCCTGGTCGCTGGCGCGACCTGTCCTCCCCATTCGCGACGCGAATGGAGAGGTGAAATCACATCGGCGGCGGTCCCGCGAGGATATCCCGCTTGCCGGCGTGGTTGGCGGGGCTGACCACGCCTTCCTGTTCCATCCGCTCGATCAGCGAAGCCGCGCGGTTGTAGCCGATCTGAAGCCGGCGCTGGATGTAGCTGGTGGAGGCCTTGCGGTCGCGGGTGACCACGGCCACGGCGCGGTCGTACAGGTCATCGCCCGAGCCACCCTCGCCCTCGAAACCGCCGTCATCGCCGTCCTCGGACGGGTCGTCGGTGATCAGGTCGAGATAGTCCGGCTCGGCCTGGGCGCGCAGGTGTTTGCAGACGTCCTCGACCTCGTTGTCGCCGACGAACGGGCCGTGCAGGCGGGTGATGCGGCCGCCTCCGGCCATATAGAGCATGTCGCCCTGGCCCAGCAGCTGTTCGCCGCCCTGTTCGCCCAGGATGGTGCGGCTGTCGATCTTTGACGTGACCTGGAAGCTGATGCGGGTGGGGAAGTTGGCCTTGATCGTGCCGGTGATGACGTCGACCGAGGGCCGCTGCGTCGCCATGATCAGGTGGATGCCCGCCGCCCGCGCCATCTGGGCCAGGCGTTGGACCGCGCCCTCGACGTCCTTGCCGGCGACCAGCATCAGGTCGGCCATCTCGTCCATGACGACGACCAGATACGGCAGGGGTTCGGGGCGGATCTTCTCGGATTCATAGACCGGACGGCCCTGGTCGTCGAAGCCGGTCTGGACGGTGCGTTCGAAATGCTCGCCCCGGCCTTGCGCCTCGCGGGCGCGGTCGTTGTAGCTGGCGACGTTGCGGACGCCGAGCTTGGACATGCGGCGATAGCGGTCCTCCATCTCGCGCACGGTCCATTTCAGGGCGACGACGGCCTTTTTCGGATCGGTGACGACGGGGGCCAAGAGGTGCGGGATGCCGTCATAGACCGACAGCTCCAGCATCTTGGGGTCGATCATGATGAAGCGGCATTCGGCCGGGCTGTGGCGATACAGGATCGACAGGATCATGGCGTTGACCCCGACCGACTTGCCCGAGCCGGTGGTGCCGGCGATCAGCAGGTGCGGCATGCGGGCCAGGTCCGCGACATAGGGCTCGCCGCCGATGGTCTCGCCCAGCGCCAGGGGCAGCAGGTGGCCGGGCTTGTCGTATTCGCCGGAGGCCAGAAGGTCGCGCAGATAGACGGTCTCGCGCTTGGCGTTGGGCAGTTCGATGCCGATGGCGTTGCGGCCCTGGACCACGCTGATGCGGCAGGCGCGGGCGGACATGCTGCGGGCGATGTCGTCGGCCAGGGCGACGACGCGGCCGTGCTTGACGCCCGGCGCCGGGACGAGTTCGTAGAGCGTCACGACCGGACCGGGGCGGATCTGGTCGATGGAGCCCTTGACGCCGAATTCCTGGAGCACGCCTTCCAGCATCTTGGCGTTCTGTTTCAGGGCCTGTTCGTCGACCGTGCCGGTGCGGACCTGGGGCTTGGCCAGGATGCCGAGCGGGGGCAGGTCGAAGGCGCCCTCGGGCCGGACGAATTCGAACGCCGCCTGGGCGTCGTCGACGGCGCGTTTGGAGGTCTTGGCGGCCTTGATCGGGGCGACGCGGGGCTCGTCGTCGGCCATGGGCGGGAGCGGCGCGACGGCGGGTTCGTCCCAGGGCGGCATAAGCTCGGCGGCGGTGGGTTCGTCGTCGTCAGGCAGGACCAGCGGGGCCGGGCGCGCGACGCGGGGGGTGGCGGTCTTGGCCACGCGTTTCGCCGGCTGAGCCGTCGGCCTGCCCGCGCCGCCGGCCCAGGCGACCGCCTCGCCGAAGTCGCGAAGCCGCAGTCCGATCGTATAGGCGCAGGCCCACAGGCCGAGGATCGCGAACAGCACGCCCATGATGATCGCGCCGCCGGGAATCTGTACCGCCGTCAGCCCGTTGATGGCCAGGCCGGTCACCGCATCGCCCCACAGGCCGCCCAGCCCCGTCGCCAGGGGCCAGGCCGCCGGCCGCGCCAGGGCGGACAGGGCGGTCGAGACCAGCAGGGTTCCGGCCAGGGCCGAGGCGATCTTCAGGGCGGTCGGCTTGACCCGATGCTGGATCGCGTCGCCGATCGCCACCGCCAGGCCGAAGGCGATGCCCATCAGCACGCCGGGCCAGGCGGCCAGGCCCAGCGACTGCATCAGGATATCGGCGAACATCGCTCCGTTCCCGCCGAGCCAGTTGGTCGGGGCGCGGCTCGAGGCCACGTTGAGGCTGGGATCGGCCGGATTCCACGATACCAGTGCCACGACCAGCAAGGCCCCCAGCAGGGCCAGCACCATGCCGCGAAAGCGCACCATGAAGGGCGCGTCCCACACCACGCGGGCGCTCATCCAGGCGCGGTGGCCGATGACATGGACGGCGGACATGCGGGCGGGTCTCCGGGAAACGGGCGTCCGTCCCTTGTGAACTCATCAGGGTTAAGAGGCTGTTTACCAGAGAAGCGGCGCCGATCGGCCTGACCATCGCCGGTGGCCTTAACCCGGCGGCAACCACGCCTATCAGGACGAGGGAAACCACGCTCGTTGGCCATGGCTTTTACGTTTCCTGGTTACGGTCGCCATGAACCAGGGAGCGATCCGCCATGATCCGCACGACCGTTGTTGCCAGTGTTGCCGCCGCCTGTGCCCTCGTCGCCCTTGCGTCGCCGGCAATGGCATCGGACCCGTCAGGGGCCAACGTCACCATCACGGTGTCGAACCCGGGACCGGCCTCGCCGGGCCAGAGCCAGGCGGGGGGCACCTATCGCCTGACTGCCCGCGTCCCGGTCGCCTGCTGGGTGCGACCCGAAACGACCGTCACGGCAGGTGAGGGAAGCGCCGGCGCGGTGGTCGAGGCCTGCAACAACCCCGGTGGGTTCACTGTCACGGCCAGCTATCGGCCGCTGAAGACCACCGAAAGGGCCGAAATGGTTTATGGTGATCGGTCGCTCGAACTCGCCAAATCGGGTCAGCAACTGCTGCGCCGGTCGTCGATGGCCACTATCAAGCGGACCGACTATCGGTTCGGCGCTGTGGAGCTGGACGAGCCGCTGGTGCTGTCCCTGACGATCCAGCCGATCTAAAGCGCTGCGATGGTGAAGGTGAGGGTATCGCTATACTCGCCAGCACGACGACCTTCGGTGTCTCCGATCGTGATCGACAGGGGGTAGGTGTCGAAATGGGGGCGCCGCTCCGAGCGGTCCACCACACCCGCCCCCGCCAGGTCGACCATAGTCTTGCCTACCGCGAGCGCGTATCCGATCTGCCATCCACCGCTTCCGTGACGAAGTTGACCCTGTCCAGCCGAGGTGACCGTCACCGCGTACCCCGAGGTGCTGAGTACGAATAGTGAGGTGTTAAGTCGCCGCTGGCCGGGCGTCAGTTCACCGAGGTCAATCTGAGCCACGCCATTTGCGCGCTGGAACTGGCCTTGGAGCCCCATCACGGCCGCAGAGATGACGTTGACTGTCAGGGCCAAAGGACGCTGAGCGAGGACTTCACCGTCGTTCGTGACCACGGAAACGGTAGCGTTCTGGGAATATGTCCCCGCGCTGACCAAGTCGCCCGGTGTCGATGCGAAGTTCAGGCGCTCCAACGTCTGCTCGCCGGGAGCGAGGGAAAGGGGGCGTGCATTCAGCGAACGGGTAGTCTTGCCGGCGCGCGGGGTCAGGTCCACGCCGCCGCGCTCGTCAATCAGGGCATAGCCGATGCGTTGGGCTTGGCCGGGCCGAGACAGGCCGAGCGCCTCGCCGCGCAGATCGATCTCGAGCCGGCCAACGCAGGGGCTGGTGCCTTGATTGACTATCGCGATATCGAACGACTTTTGCGCCGCATCCTGGGCGAACGGATCGAAATCGATCCGCCACTGGTCGGTTACGGGCTGAAGCGACAGCCGGCACTCAGCTTCTGCGGGGGTCGATACCGCCATGAGAGCCAGAGTGGCCATGGCCGCGGCGAGCGTGAAGTGAGATCGCATGTCTAGTCTCCTACGGGTCGACGACATCGACGGGGACGGTGATCACGGACAGGTCAAGCAGGCCGGCGTTGTCCTCCGGCACGGTGAATTCGAAGGTCACGCCCGGATTGGTGAAAAGGGTGACAAGATAGCGTCGGCCGGGCTCCAGATCCTGGATAGCGAACCGTCCGACTGAGTTGGTGAAGAACAGCAGCGGCTCGGTCTCGGGCGCATCGACCGGCACGATGCGGCCGGACACCAGGGCCAGGGGCCGGTTCTCGTTGCCGACGATCCGGCCCAGGGCGCTGACGAAGGCGGCGCTGCCGACCTCGATGGCATAGCCGCTGCGATAGGTCGGACGCAGGCGGGCGATCCCTTCGCCGATGTTGTATCCGGGCGGCACGTCCTCGACGTCATAGACGATGGTCTGGTTGGCATAGGACGACAGGCTGTTGGCCACCGCCGGGCCCAGCGCACCGCTGGAGGCATAGTAGCGGCCGCCCTCCAAGGTGTCGCCGACGACGACGCGGCGGCCCTGAAGACTTGGGTGTGGATACAGCAGGGCGAAACTGTCGAAGATCGGACGACCGACCGCGACCCGGCCACCGGCCGTGGCGATCGAGGTCCCGAAGCGGACGGTGGTGATCTGTTCGTCGGTGATGTCGCCGAAATCGTTGCCGAAGGCGACGTGGGCCACCGAGGCGTCAAAGCGGTTGCCGATATAGTCGGCCTGACCGGACAGGGACACAGGGCCGTCGTCATAGGAGGCGGTCACGCCATAGCCGATCGCGCCGACCCGATTGTCCGCTGACTGACGATAGCTGACCGAGCCGGAGTTGCGGGCCGTCGAATAGCGGGCGTCGGCGCGGCGGTCGAAGCGCGGCTGCCAGACCAGGGCGAAGGTCGCGCCGAAACCGTCGGATCGGCCGCCGAACGAACTGCCGAAATCGACATATTCGACCCCGACCTGGGCCGACCATTGCGGCGAGAAGCGATAGTTGGCGATGACGTTGGCGGTCAGGGAATCGTCCAGCGCGTCGCTGCGGCTGAACTGATAGGCGGTCGAGGCCGAGACGATCAGTTCGGGACTGAACACGCGCGAGTAGTTGGCCGAGACGGTCCAGGAGATGGGGTTTTCGAACTGGCCGGTGCCCAGGGTGGCGAAATCTTCGGACGTATAGTCGGCGATGACCGAGAAACTGTCGCTGGTCCCGGCGCGGTCGATGAACTGGTTGTAGCCGACGGCGAAGGCATAGCCGACATCCTCGGCATTGCTGGCGGCGGCATCGAACTGGACCTGCGCCCCGTTGGCCAGGACGAACTGGGTTTGGCCCGAGACCCCCTGGACCTCCTCGGACAGCTGAAGGCCGACGCCCAGGGCCGGCCGGTTCAAGAAGGCCTTGCGCCAGAAGCCGGTGAAGGCCAGTTCGCCGTCGGAATAGTCACGGTCGCCGAAGAAGCCGTCGCTGGTAACGCCCAGATAGGCACCATATTCATAGTCGCCGGGCTCCAGGTCGATCGGGTCCAGATAGGCGCTGTAGCTGACCCGTTCGACCAGGCCGTTCAGGTTCTGGATCTCCAGCTCGACATTGTTGCTGCCGACGTTGAGCGGCAGCTGGCTGAGGTCATACTGGCCGGCGTCCAGCTGGAATTCCTCGTACAGGACGCCATTCCTCAGCACACGGACGGTCGCGTCCTGCTGCAGCACCAGGCTGCGCGCGGCGGACAGGACGCTACTGCGGAAACTGTCGAACCGGTCGCGGCGGCGATCCACCCCGATGCCGCCCAGTTCCACGAAGCCCTGGCGACCGCGCGTCTCGGGGTCCAGGTCGCCGACGAACCAGCGGCGATAGGCTTCGGGTTGGTCATAGACGAAGCGGGCAAAGCGGCGGGTGACGTCGTATTCGCCGGTGGTCAGGTCCTCGCGGCCCTGGACGTCGGCCTCGAACACCAGCGACTTGTAACGCATGGCTCCGTTCAGGAAGACCGACGGCGCCTCGACATCGCCGGTGCTCTCGCGGCTCTGCACCGCGACGTTGGAGTTCAGATAGGCGTTCCAGTTGCCCGGCGGCAGGCCCGGTTCCTCCGGCTGGCCGGCCGAGAACAGCTGTTCGACCGAGCGGCGCGTCGGCTCGATGCGCAGCACCAGTACGGCCAGCTGTTCGGGATCGTATTCCAGGGTGATCCCGGCGGCGTTCAGTTCCTCGGACGGGAACTGGTCGATGCCGGCCAGACGCCCGGCCAGTTCGGTCTGGGCATCCGGCGTCAGCAGGGGCGAGATCAGGGTTTGGAAACCCCTGGCATCGACCAGGAAGCGGTCATCGCGCGTCAGCAGCACCGGCAGTTCGCCCAGTACCCGACGGTTGAAGGTCAGGGGCACGGTGATCGGGACATCGCGATCATAGGGGTTGATGTCGCGCCGCTGGGGCGCGACTGGCACGACCGGCGGGGCGGGCGGTGGCGGGTCCTGTGGCATGCCCCGCGCGCGCGTCGCCCAGCCGAAATCCTCGGCGCTGAATGTCACCGACGGCGTCATGACGGCCATCAGGGCCGCCGCGGCCGCTCCCCCCCAGCGAGCGGTCATTGCGTGAAGCGAACCGTGATGGTCCGGTTCGGATCGAACGCCTGGCCCGTGGGCACCTTGAAGGTCCGCTTGCCGCCCGCGGGGGCTAGATAGCCGACCCCGACCGAGCGCGAGATAGCCCCGGAATCCAGTCGCAGCGTCAGGGGCTGGCCATCGGTGCCGGTGCCCTCGATATTCCAGGTGGCCCCGCTCATCAGGGCGTAGCGTTTGCCGACATTGGTGACGGTGACCTCGACGCCGGGTTCCGAAGGCGGGGCGACCTGGTCCTCGGGCGCGCCGGCCAGTTCGGGGTCGATGTCGGGCATGGGCGCCTCGACTGAAACCGCGCGGACGGTCTCCACCCGCACGTCGGGCACCGCGCCCGGCGGGGCCACAACGATCAGGGGCTTCATGACGTAGAGCAGCTTGACTGCGGCGGCCATGCGATCCTGCTCGACCGGGCCGTCGGTCTCGGTCGCGACTGGCAGTTGGCGGACGGTCAGATAATAGGCGCGAGAGGTGTCGATGTCGGGCGCGCCGACCCATTGCACCCGCACCACTTGGCGGCCGCCGACCGGCACCAGGCCCTGGGGCGGAAAGACCAGGAAATCCTCGTCGGCGGGCGTCTCCACGATACTGTCGTCCGGGCCCATCTCGATACGGGTGATCGTGGTCTCGAACGGCAGGGCGGCCCCGCCGACGTTGCCGACCTCGATCCGGGCGGCCGAGCCGATGCCCGTGGTCGACAGTTCCGCCACCATCGGCGCCACCCGCATCGCGTCCGCGCGCGGGGCCAGAACCAGCAGGCCACCCACGGCCACGGCGGCCACGCCGCGCATCAGCCGTCTGATTTCAAAACGTTTGATCATGATCGCCCGGCGACCTCCCCGACACAGGACACTGTTACGCAAACCTTTTACCAATCCTGAAGCGGCCCCCCGCCTCAGGCGAAACGAGGGGCGGCCCGTCGCCGGACCGCCCCTGTTCGAGCGGAGGCGGCTGGGCCGCCTCCATCCATCGACCAAGCGATCCTTACAGGGCGCTCAGCGTGACGGTCACCGAGTCGGTGTACTCACCGGCCACCAGGGCCTTCTGAGCGACCGGCACGACGAAGGTCAGGCGCATGTCCGACTTCCAGGCACCGTGACGCTGACGATCGACACCGTCGTTGCGGTCCACGACGACCCAGTTGCTGCGCGTTCCGCTCGTGATCGCGTTCGGCCCGGCGGCGCGATAGTTGGCGCGCACGATGTACGGCAGGTTGTTCTGGAAGCGATCTTCGTCATAACCGCCCGGGTTGTCACCTTCCATGCCGTCGGCCCCGTTGGCCTTGCGGACTTCCACCACATTGGCGGTGTTGCAGCCAGCGACGCTGGTTTCGACCTGCGCCGAGGCGGGCCCGGTCATTTCGAAGGCGTTGCCCAGGCCCTGGGTCGAGGTGTTGAAGATACCCAGGGTGCCGAAGTCGATGTCGACATCGCCGCCGCCCGTGAAGAAGCTGCAGTCTTCGGCGACATTGGCCGACAGGTTGAAGGTGGCGTCGGCAACATTGCCGGCGGACCCGTTCGATACGGTCCCGTTGTTGTAGTTCAGGGTGATGTTCGATCCGCCGGTTGAGCTTTCGATGATACCAGGAGCGGTTTGAGCCGAAGCGGCGCCGGCGGCGAGGGCCAGCGCAGCGGCGCCGGCGAGAACATAAGCGAGTTTCATTTGAAGTCTCCAAGACGTGGGTTTGTGAAGTTCAGGCGTTGATCGAGAAAAAGTGCCCCCTCGATCTAGAGCTTGACGTACTAGAGATTTTAGCAAGTCGTCAACTGGAAAATATGTTGTTTGGGAGTCAGGTTAGTCGCTCGGACATGTAAACCAATCTCCTAAGTGAGCTCATGCTTTCTGATATAGTTTAGCGGTGGCAATAAAACGTGGCCGCTTTACATGCTTCCCTACGTAAATTCCTACATCTGTGGCTGGATAGTCACCGTCAATGTTTCGGAATATTTTCCCGCGAGCAGACCGTCATCTTGCGGATCGGAGGTGGTGAACTGAAGCTGCAGCGGGCCGTTCGAAATCTGGCCTTGGCTGGAGGCGGTGCCGCCGGCCAACAGTTCGTCGGGAGCGAACCTGAACTGGGGGCTGCTGGTGCCGCTCGGTCCGATCAGGCGGGTGAACAGCTCCACGGTGTAGGGCAGGCTGCCCGCAAACGGTCCTTGGCCTCGCGGCAGGGTTTCATGCACGAGCGCGCCGTTGCCGGCCTGAAGCTTAAGGGAAAAGGGGACATTGCAATCCAGCGCCAGACTTACCGTCCGGCTCACGCCCTGCCGCTCCAGTCGGCCGAAGTCGATGTCCGCGCCCTGCCCCAGGCTGCACCGCTCGACGATGCGGCCGGTCAGTTCCAGCTTCAGGCTGTTGTTCAGCTTGCCGAAGCTCGACAGGGTCCGGTCTTCGGCCTGGGCGGGCAGCGCGCAAGACAGCGCGCCAACGGCCGCAAAGCCCATCAAGAATCGTCTCATCGTCCCCCCCCCTTAGAGGTGCGAAGTTAAAGACGGCCCTGATCATTTCTAAGGTTGAGTTCGGGCCGCACGCTATCGATCGCGCCCGGCGGGCACGTCGTACTGGTTCACGACGCAAGAAACGTCGTGTTTGAACCGCGTCTACGACTACGCGAAAACTGAAAACACCTGACGGGCGAGTGGATCGTCACTTCCGACATCTGAAAACCGATCGGGGGATCGGACTTCTGTTCGTGATGTCGTCTTGTCTTCGATCACCCTTCGACCGTTTACTCCCGAACCCCTCCCAAGATCCGTGCCAGGAACCGATGTGCCGTTCCGGGCCACCCCCGACGCGTCGATCCTTGCGTCGGTTAACAAATCATTAACAGCACGGGTCAATACAGGCGAACCAACGGTCGTGCAACAGTGATCTGGCGAATTCTCGCTAGCCGGTTCTGCGCAAAGCGCGGCCGTTCATAGGGTTAACGACAGGAACCGTACGGTTCCGTGACGGATCGTTAGTTGAAAAACGCGCTCGGGAGCGGGTTCAGAGAACGGCGAAACTTGAAATGTCCACAGGGGGGCGCCGAAATCTCAGTCTGCCCGACCTGATCAGCCGCCCTGCCTGTGCCGAAATGGCGCACCCGAGAGGATTCGAACCTCTGACCCCTGCCTTCGGAGTTTGAAAAGACGTTCTTCGCCACGGTTTCTCTCTGCACGCCAGAGCACGATAAGCCGCTGTGATCGTTCATCTTTTCTAGTCGTCTGCGCCGAAGACAGTATCCTGTGACAGGTCCGAACTTCCGTTCAGGTGCTTCCGTGGTGCTTCCGCGGAATGGACCCACGGAAGCGGCTAAGCCGCCGGAGTATGTCACATGGCGAAACTCAGCAAGCGCGTTGTCGACCAAGCGGATAAGGCCGACGCAGACTATTTCATCTGGGACGATGAACTCCCAGGCTTTGGGCTCCGCGTCTTCCGGTCCGGCAAACGCAGCTACCTCGTCCAATATCGCGCGGGTGGACGCACGCGGCGCTACACCATCGGGCCGCATGGCGTCTGGACCCCCGAGACAGCACGGAAAGAAGCGCGGGTTCTGCTGGGCCGCATCGCGCAAGGAGACAACCCGGCGGAGGAACGGCAACTCGATCATAAGGCCATTACGGTCAAAGAGCTCTGCGCTCTCTATGTGGCCGACCTTAAGGCCGGACTGATCTTGGGAAAGGGTGGTCGTCCGAAGAAGCCGACGACGATTGGCACCGACACGGGCCGGATCGAAAGGCATATCGTTCCGCTGATCGGAAGCCGGCGCGTCAAGGATCTGGTCAAGGCGGACATCAATCGGGCCATGAAGGACATCATGGCCGGCAAAACCCGGGTGAATTTGAAAACCAAGAAGCTGCGGGGCCGTGCGATTGTTCGCGGCGGCGCCGGGACGGCGACCCGTACCGTAGGCCTGATCGGCGGCATCCTGACCTACGCCGTCGAGGCCGGAATCATCGAAACCAATCCCGCTCACGGCATTCGCAAACCCAAGGACGTGGTGCGCACACGTCGGCTGACCGAAGCAGAGTATCGTTTGCTTGGAGCCATCCTGGCGGGCGCATCCCGTGACGGCCGCTACGCGATGACTGCGGACATCGTCCGCCAGATTGCGCTGACCGGTTGCCGCCGCAGCGAGATCATCACGCTCGCCTGGACCGAAGTCGATACCGACCAGAGCTGTTTGCGGCTCCTCGACACGAAAGAGGGCGAGTCCGTGCGACCGGTCGGCCTCCCGGTCGTGGAGTATCTCGAGGAGCGTCGGATGGGCGCGGACGGCACCTATGTCTTTCCTGGCCTCGGCGACGACAACGCCTTCGGCAGTTTCCCGAACCATTGGGAGAAGATCTTTAAGGACACGCCGCTTGCGGACATTACCGCGCACGTACTGCGGCACAGCTTCGCCAGCATCGGGAACGATCTCGGGTTCACCGAAGTCACGATCGCAGCGCTGATGGGCCATTCGAAAGGGTCGGTGACGAGCAAGTACATCCATACCCTCGATACGGCGCTCATCATGGCCGCCGACACGATCGCGGGCTACATCCAAGGGCTGATGGACGGGATCGAGTTTAAGCAGACCGCCTACGCGCTCGATCGCTCGTCACGTAGGGCTGCGCTCGATCGATTTATCGCACAGGCCGCTGTGTCGCCGGATGACTGCGAAGAGAGGTTGGCTGTCTGATCGAGCCCACTTCCAATTTGCCACGACAGCGAAGGATAAGGCGCGCCGGCCTCCGCATTGCATAGCTGGCTTTGAGAGGAACCTGCCGAACTGGACGGCGCGTGCACGCGGTTCAGGGCGAGCCAATCGGCAACCCTTCCGCCTCTCGACGTCGCACCCAGGCCTCCATCGAAATGCACTCAGGGAAATGACGCTGTTCGTCATGGTGCAGCCAGCTTCGGAACGCTCCTGAGAAACCGAGCCGCTCCAGGACGATGCGTGTGACCAGCTCGCGCACCCAGATGGTGTGGTCGAGCGTGTCAGGCTCCTGCTCCTCAAAGTCGCTCGAGACGCCGGTATGCACGATGGTGTTGCGTTGCCGAATGACCTTCGCCAGCCAGTTTTCCGGCATGTCGTCGACGACGATCCCGCGAGCCTGCACCAACGCCATGATCTTTTCGCCGAGAGACCGGCGATTGAGCTCCGGCACTTTGCCTGCCATGCCTTCGGGCACGCCGATCTCGCGCAGCAGCTCCCGCACACGGCTTGCGACCCGCTTGAAAGCGCTCGAGGCCATGAATCCCTCGACGTCATCGAGCCCGCAGCGGTCGAGGATGTTTTCAAGTGCGCTCATTGCGTTGACCAGCCGGCTCTCGTCGTAGGCAACCGGCGCCGTCAGCCACCTGATCGCGGCGTCAAGATCTTCGATCGCCTCGTGCCGGATGAAGAAGGTCTCGCACGCGCAGGCGAAGATCGGCTCCATGTGGAGCTCATGGAAGGGTGCCATGAACGGCGCAGATGCCCGACCCTGCCGGACGATCCGCACCGTGACGCCGCCAGCTTCATAACGTTCTTCGATCACCGGGCGCAGGTAGGTGTCGCAGGCGAAGGAGAGCACCCGCGCGACATGCGCCAAAAGCTTCTCACTCTCCGCCCACCAGTCCTCCCGCGCATCGCGCTCGGGCCGGTGAACGGCGATGAAGCCGTCCGGGCTTTGATTGTCTCGATCCTGGAGCGGTCCGCCGATGGTGACATGGCCGAGCGGCGTGTCGTGCGCGATACGCCGAAAGGTGCGGAGCTGCCGCACAAACCAGACCCGCGCATCTTGGCGATGTTCGCGCTCTGGGCCGCTAGGAAGGACCAGCTCGGCGTCGAAGCAATCACCCTGATAGCTGAGTTCCTGCCCCGGTTGCGAGCCGTGGTTGAAATGCGCGATATGGAAGGAGTCAGATCGGAACGTGTGTCCAGTCTCGCTTCGCCCCTCAAGAAAGATGAGATCGACGGGCGTGCCTGGCCGCCCGTCCACCCGAAGCGCGTAGGCGTCCTGCGAGAATGGTACACGATCGAGGTTGAGTTGAAGCGCACCGAGCTCGTCGACCGTGACGTCGAAGCCCAGCGACACGCGGACGCCGTGCCCCGATAAGGCGCCTTCAAATCGTGTCGTGTTGAAGAATGGCATGATCGTTCGATATTGCTTTGAAGGCAGGCTGCAAGTCTTCCGTGGCCTTTGCGTCAAAGCCCACACGGAAACCGTTCCGCTTGATCGCGCGGATTCTCAATGCGCTCTAGGACCAGGTATGACCGATTTCGACCAGGCAACGCTGATTGCGGCCAATTTCTACGATAAGCATTATGCTGGCGCGGATCCGATCTTTCTCACGCCGGGCACAAAGCTGACGCTTGGCAGCGCGGCGCGGCCTCGCGGCTGCCGCTTCTGCGGCCTGAGCGAACCCCAAGTCACGTTCCAAGACGAAGCCCACGCGCTGCCGGCGGCTTTCGGCAACACCGGATTGTTCAGCAACTATGAGTGCGACGCGTGCAATCACCTGTTCGGCGAAGGCATCGAGAACCACCTCGGTCACTGGTCGAAGCCGATGCGAACACTCGGCAGGATCAGGGGCCGTAAGGGCGTTCCGACAATCAAGAAGCTCGGCGCCGAGAAGGGTTGGCGGGTCGAATATGCCGACGGCGGCTTCCGGCTCACCGAATATGAGGACGATCCCTTCTTCGTCGTCGACGAAGAGGCAAAACAGCTGCGCTTCACGCTCCTCCGGGACACCTACTTGCCGGTCGCGGCGCTCAAAGGCTTGGTCAAGATTGGGCTCACCCTTATGCCCGAGGTGGAGATTCCGAATTTCGCCGAGACGCTCCAGTGGATTCGCGACCCCGATCACAGCCGAAACTTCGTCAACGAGTTTCCTGTGTTCCGAACCTTCATTCCCGGCCCGATGCGCAACGACCTGATCGTTCTGATGCTGATGCGCCGCCGCAAGGAAATCGATACTGTGCCCTATGCTTTCTTCACGATGGCTTTTGGCAATGAGGTTCTACAGGTTTTCATCCCCTCCGTGGCGATGGACGCGTGCATAAACGGCAAGCAGCTGACGATGACGCCGTTTCCCAACCCCGGGTCGCGCGATCCGGTCCGCTATGGACGGCCGAAATTCAGGGTCGAGACGCTGACGGGTCGCGAGCCGGTCCGTGGAGAAAAGGTGCCCGTCGCATTCGGCTTCGAACACGTCGAAACCGATGCTCCTGACCCGTGAGTGTCACCCACGGGCCGCCGTCCTGGCGAACCGCCGTAGGATACGCGCCGGGCCGCAGCTTACGCGGCTTTCCGATCCCTTGATTAAGTTGGCGCACCTGAGATCAACCGCAAATTAAGCCAAGTCGCCATCGCTTAAATGAGGCCGGGTCGGCGCTCTTGCATGTCAGAAAAAGATAGCCTATTTTCTGACATATGAAGACGCTCCTCACCTCGGTTCCCAATCGGGTCATGAAGCGCGCCCGTGCCAGCGGGCGCGGCAGCGTCTTCACGCCCAGCGACTTCCTCACCGTCGCGGCGCGGTCATCCGTCGATCAGGCGCTCTCGCGGCTGGTGAAGGGTGGACAGCTGCGCCGCCTGGCCCGCGGGCTCTACGACTTTCCGAAGCTGCATCCAAAGCTTGGCCCGCTCTCGCCAGCGCCGGACGATGTGGCCAAGGCTCTCGCCCGGGAGACTGGCTCGCATGTGCAGATCACCGGCGCGCGCGCGGCCAACGCGCTCGGCCTTTCGACGCAGGTGCCCGCCAAGAGCATCTATCTGACCGATGGTCCTTCGCGCCGTGTCGTGCTGGGCAAGCGCGTGGTGGATATTCGCCACGCCTCGCCCAAGCATCTGATCGCGCCGGGTAGCCCAGCCGGTACGGTGGTTCAGGCGCTTCGCCATGTCGGGCCTTTGAGAGCGGCCGATGTCGCCCAGGTCGCTGCGCGGCGGCTTTCGACCACCGACAAGAAGACGCTCGCCTCCAGCGCCGTCCAGGCTCCTGCCTGGATGCGGCCGACGCTCGTGTCGATCTCCAGCACAGCTGCGGTCGATGTCGATGGATAATGTCGCGCGCCTGCCCGCTGACGATCGTGCCGCCCTATTCGGAGAAACGGGAGCCGCTCGCGGCGTCGCCGATACGATCATCGAAAAGGACTTTTGGGTCTGCTGGAGCCTGAGACGCCTTTTCGGGTTGGAAAAGGGAACCACGGCGACCCTCGTATTCAAGGGCGGCACGTCGCTCTCCAAGGCGTTCGGCGCGATCCGTCGCTTCTCCGAGGATATCGACCTATCGTTCGACCGCGCCGAGCTCGGCTACATCGGCGATCGTGACCCCGAGAAGGAAGGGATCAGCCGGAAGCAGGCGGATCGTCTGATCGACGATCTGGTCGGCGATGTGGAGCGGCACGTCGCCGACCAGCTTCTGCCGGCGTTGCGCGCCTCGATCGTCGAACAGCTTGGCGAGCCCGCTGATGGCGCTTGGTCTCTAAAGATCGACGCTCGCGACGCTCAGACCGTCAATTTCTATTATCCGACGGCGCTGGCCGACGCCGACTATGCCGGCATGGCCTACATCACGCCGCGCGTGAAACTCGAATTCGGAGCACGCGGTGATCCCTGGCCCACCGAAGAAAAGATCGTCCGCCCTTACGCCGCAGATGACCATCACGGCTTCTTCGAGGATGCCGAAACAAGCGTGACCGTGCTTTCCGCGCGGCGCACCTTCTGGGAAAAGGCGACCGCGCTTCATGCCGAAGCCCATCGCCCCGCTGGATCGCCGACGCCGCAATACTTCTCGCGGCACTACTACGACCTTGCCATGCTGATCGACACCACCGAAGGGCAAGCCGCGGTTGCCGACGTCGACCTGCTCGCGCAGGTGGCGAAGCACAAAGACACCTTCTTCCGCTCGGGCTGGGCAAACTACGAGACCGCACGGCCGGGGACGCTGCGGCTGATGCCGGCTGATGCCAGGGTCAGGGATCTGCGTGCCGATTATCGGGCGATGGCGCCGATGATGTTCGACGACACCCCGCCGTCCTTCGAGGAGATACTTGCGAAAATTGCCGCCGTCCAAGAAACGATCAACGGCTAATTGAAGGCCGCGCGCCGGGAGAGATTTCTATCAGTTCGATTCGATCCATCGATTTGCGCTTGATTGACGACCTCGTCGACTTCGTCCGGGGTCCGGGCTTCGTGCTGGATTTTTCCGACACCAGTTTTTCGGACTTCTTCGCCTCCGAGCTCAAGGTCAACATCGATGATCCCAAATACGCCGCCAACGGCGGCTCGAAGGGGAAGCGCCTGCGCTATTTCCTCCAGGCCTGTGACGACGCGACGGCGGTTCGCGCCCTGACGGCGCTCTGGGAGCATCGCGGTGAGTATCTCGCCCGCTCCGGTGCCACGGACCCCGTCGTCAATGCCGAGTCCCGTTATCAGGGGCTGATCAACCGGCTGTCTGGCGGCGGCGCCCCCCAACGTCCGACGCCACAGCCAGAGCCCGCCGCCGTCGACCGACAGACGATCGCGAAAATCAAGACGGAGCTCATCCAGGTCTCGTCGCTCGCTCCGCACGCGCGCGGGTACGCGTTCGAGGCGTTCCTCAAACGGCTGTTCGACGCGTTCGGGCTTGCCGCCCAAGAGCCCTTCCGGCTCCGGGGCGAGCAGATCGACGGCAGTTTCCAGCTCGCCAGCGAAATCTACCTTCTCGAAGCGAAATGGCAGGGCCAGCCGGTCGGCGTCGCCGATCTGCATACCTTCCACGGCAAGATCGAGCAGAAGGCGGCATGGACCCGCGGCCTGTTCGTCAGCAACAGCGGCTTCACCGAGGACGGCCTTGCCGCCTTCGGGCGCGGCAAGCGCGTCATCTGCGTGGACGGCCTCGACCTTTACGAGATGCTCGACCGCGAAATCCCGCTGACCCGCGTTCTCGAACGCAAGGTGCGCCGCGCCGCCGAAACCGGATCGCCGTTTATCCGCGTCCGCGATCTCTTTCCTCAATGACCGGGAGGAACGAGAATGCCGCAGTTCAATGACTGGTGTTTGGCGGTCGATGCGCCCGTCGGCAATCACCTCCGCCGAGTCATGACCGGGCAGGCTGTAAACTTGGCGACCGGCATACAGGCGACGGCAGCGATTGTCCCCGCGCACTATGCGTCCGAAGAACAGGTGGCGCGCGGGCTCGCGCGGCTCGGCAAGTCCGCGTCCGCGGCGCTCATCGAGGGCAAGCTCCCGACGACCAAAGCGATCCGCTCGGGCGACCTGGGCGAAATCTACGCGACCGAATGGATCGATGCCCATAGCGGTGGCTACCGCGCACCGATCAAGCGGCTGCGATGGAAAGACCATCGCAACATGGCGATGCGCGGCGACGACGTGATCGGTATCCTGCAGGACGCGCAGTCCCAGCGCCTTCACTTCCTTAAGACGGAGGCCAAGAGCCGCGCGGCGCTCACCGCGCAGGTGCTCACCGACGCGCGGACCGCGCTCGACAAGGACGGTGGTCTGCCCTCGGCGCATGCACTGTCCTACATCTCGGCGCGCCTGCTCGAACTCGACAATCTGCCGCTCGCCGATGCGATCGACGACGCGCTGCTGAAGCATGGCATCCCGCAGCAAAGCGTTCGGCATCTGCTCTTCACCTTCTCCGGCAACGCGCCCGACGCGCTGCTGACCGCCTCGCTTCAAGCCTATCCCGGACCCGTCAACCAATGGGGCATCGGCCTGCACGTTGACGGACATGGCGCCTTCATCGGCGCGGTCTACGATCGAGTGATCGCCGATGCCTACAACCCCTGAAGCGATCGCGGCCGACATCACCGAAGCCGCGACCGCGGGCTTTCGCGGTAGGCTGATCGCACGCGGCCAAGCACGTGCGATCATCTGGCGCGACGGCGTTCTTCCGCCAGACGCGCCGGCCTTCGCGCCACAACTCAGCTACGATCTGCACTCCTACGCCTATGCGCTTCTCGGCCTCGGCCTGCGTCTTCGCGAGCTCGACGGCGATCCGGCTCAGGCCCGCATCGCGTTCGAGCAAGCGGCCACCGCCCTCGAGGCGGTGATGGCGAAAGGCAACCGCCAGGAAGTCGATCGCGACTTCCACTTCGTGATGGCCGCGGCCGCCTATCACCTCGCGCACCTCTCAGCGCGAGCCTACTCCTTGTTGGCTGTCGTTGCGGCCGACGAGAACTTCTCGCCGGTCGAGCGAATCCTGGCGCTCTTGATGCGCCGTAACTTTGCGGCCCTGCGCGAGAGCGTTCTCGGCTACCGGGCCTCCGGCGAAGGCAGCGACGAGCGGATCGCCGCTGGCATTCAAGCCCGGCTCGATCAGGCCGAGGGCACCGCCGACGCGGGCGAAGGCGCGAACGACTTCCTCCTCGACGGGCTCGACGTTGCGCTGACCGACGCCTTCATGTCCGGCCTGTCGCTCTTCCTGCTTGCCCTTGAGCGCGGCGAGCGGCTTCTGGTCGAACAGGCGCTGGAACGGCTGCGCCTGAATCTCGCGATCTGCAGCGAGATGAACCTGCTCCCGCAATGGTGGGCCCATCGCGTCGCCATCCATCTCCTCTCGGACCTGTGGTCAAGCACGTTCCATGAGCGGGTTCCACTTCAGCCCGCCGGCGGGATCGCGGCCGACTGGCCTCGGCTGCGGCAGCTCTTCATTGCGACGCTCCAGAGGCGGTCCAAGGCGGAGATCGACCTGTGGCCGTCGCAGACCGAGGCGGCGGCCCGCGCCGTAGATCAATCCGATGACCTCGTGGTCTCGCTGCCGACGAGCGCCGGCAAGACCCGCATCGCCGAACTGTGCATCCTTCGCTGTCTCGCAGGCGGCAGGCGGGTCGTGTTCGTCACGCCGCTGCGCGCCTTGTCGGCACAGACCGAGACGACGCTGCAGCGGACCTTCGGGCCGCTGGGCAAGACCATCTCGGCGCTCTATGGCAGCATCGGGGTGAGCGGCTTCGACGAGGACGCGATCCGCGATCGCAATATCGTCGTCGCGACACCCGAGAAGCTCGATTTCGCGCTTCGCAACGACCCTTCGCTTCTCGACGACGTCGGTCTCCTCGTGTTCGACGAAGGACACATGATCGGCCCGAACGAGCGGGAAGTCCGATACGAGGTTCAGATCCAGCGGCTGCTACGCCGCCCCGATGCGCAGACGCGGCGTATTGTCTGCCTGTCGGCGATCCTGCCCGATGGCGACCAGCTCGACGATTTCGCCGCTTGGCTGCGCCGCGACCATCCAGGCGGGCTGATCAAGAACGACTGGCGGCCGACGCGCTTGCGGTTCGGTGAGGTCGTCTGGGCCTCGCCAAACGCACGGCTCAATCTGCGTGTCGGCGACGAGCGCCCCTGGGTTCAGCGATTCTTGACAGGCGTCGTGCCGCCGGATCGAGTTCCGCCGAAGCGTTTTCGGACACGCCTCTTTCCGGACGACCAGCGAGAACTCTGTCTTGCGACCGCGTGGCGGCTTGTCGACGACGGACAGACGGTTCTGATCTTCTGTCCGCAGCGGCGCAGCGTCGAGCCGTTTGCGGATGTCATCGTCGACCTTCACGAGCGCGGCGCCTTGCGATCGCTGCTCGACACCGATCCTAACATTCTCAACACCGCGATCGCGCTCGGCGAGGAATGGTTAGGCGCCGACAGCGCGATCCTGAAGTGTCTACGCCTCGGTGTGGCTTTACATCATGGCGCGCTGCCGACCGCCTATCGCAAGGAGGTTGAGCGCCTGTTGCGCGAGAATGTTCTCAAGGTCACCATTTCCTCGCCGACCCTCGCGCAGGGGCTGAACCTGTCGGCGACGGCCGTGGTCATGCATTCGCTTCACCGCAGCGGCGAGCGCATAGAGATCAGCGAGTTCAAGAACGTCATCGGCCGCGCCGGCCGCGCCTATGTCGACGTAGAGGGCATCGTTCTCTTTCCGATGTTCGACGACATCGCCAAAAAACGACGGAACTGGGAAGAGCTCATCAACGATCTGGGTGCACGCGAGATGGAAAGCGGTCTCGTGCGCCTGGTCGCCTTATTGCTCAAACGGATGCAGGCGCGGATCGGTGGTGATCTCAACCAGCTCGTCGAATATGTCGTGAACAACGCCGCGGCCTGGACTTTCCCCGAAGTCGCCAATGAAAAGCCCGAGGACCGCGACCGCGCGCTTGCGGATTGGGAGCGTCACGTCGCGACGCTCGACACGGCGATCCTCAGCCTCATTGGCGAAAAAGACATTCCCGACGATGCCATCGAGGTCGCGCTGGACGACATTCTTCAGTCGTCGCTTTGGCATCGCCGCCTCCAGCGGCAGCCAGCGCCGGTGCAGCAGGTGCTCAGGGCTGGCCTGTTGTCTCGGAGCCGGCTGATCTGGAGCCAGTCGACGGCTGCCCGCCGTCGCGGTTACTTCCTTGCCGGCGTCGGGCTGACGACCGGCCACGCCCTCGATGCCATCGCGGCTGACGCGAACTTGCTCCTCATTCAGGCCAACGGGAGCCTATTGGCGGGCGACGCCGAAGGCGCGATTACTGGCATCACAGAGCTCGCCGAGCGTGTATTCAGCTTTTACCCGTTCACACCGGATCCTTTACCGGCGAACTGGTGCGACATCCTTCGGGCTTGGCTGCTCGGTCAGCCGCTCGCCGCGCTTGGGGCGGCCCAATCCTCGGACACCCTGCAATTCGTCGAGGGCGGCGTCGTCTATCGTCTGCCTTGGGCGATGGAGGCGATCCGCGTGCGCGCCGCCGCTAATGGCGACACGATCGGAATGTTCGACCTGCTGTTGGAAGACCATGAGCTCGGGCTTGCTGTACCGGCCGTCGAAACCGGAACCTTGAACCGCTCCGCGTCGATCCTCATCCAGGCCGGCTTCAACTCGCGCCTCGCAGCGATCAAGGCCGTCACCGACACCGGCGCCACGTTCTCTACGGGTGCCGAATTGCGGGCCTGGCTGCGCACGCACGAGGTCGCATTGTGGTCGGCTCAACCCGATTGGCCGACGGCCGAAACCAAAGCGATGTGGCTCGAGTTCATGCAAGAATTCGAGCCGACCGACAATCGAACATGGGCGCAACGCGACTATCTGGGAGATGTCCAGTGGTTCGCAGGAGCAGCGCATGCCGGCTCGCCGCTTCACGTCCACCATCACAATGGCCAGCCACTTATCCTGTCGTCTGACGGCCAGCCGATTGGTTTGCTGCCGCATCCGCTCAACATTCATCGGCGGGGCTTGCTGCGCGCGAGCGTTGCACAGAACCGTGCCAAGCTCGACCTCAGCTATCTCGGTCCCGACGATCTATGGACGGGTTGAAGTCTGACGGATCGCTTCAACGGAAATCTCGCGTCCTCAAACGGATCGCTTCGAGCGACAGGTCGGGAATGTAGATGTCGCGGACTTTGGGCGGTCGCGGGTCGAGGTCGCGATAGTCGGGCCCGCCGCCGTGCTTGGCCTCGTCGCCGCGTCCATGCGGCAGCGGAAACGCCTCGCCGCGATCGCCGACGCTGCCGAGCATCGCCGACAGATCGTGGAGCCGCGTGGCGACGACGTGGACCACGTCGCCCTCGCGCTGAATACGGCCGTCGATCGCCAGCATCCCGGCCGACAGCACGACGCGGCGCTGCTTCTCAAACAGCTGCGGCCAGATTACGAGGTTGGCAACGCCGCTCTCATCCTCGATCGTGATGAACATCACCCCCTTGGCCGATCCCGGCTTCTGACGCACCAGCACCAGCCCGGCAACGGTGACGCGCCGACCGTCGCGCTGCGCGGTCGCGTCCGCGCACGTCATCAATCGGCGCCTGGTCAGTTCCTCGCGCAGGAACGCCACTGGGTGTTGGCGGAGCGTCAGCCCGACATGGCCATAATCCTCGACCACCTCCCGGCCCTCGGTCATCGGCTTCAGCGTGGTCGCAGGTTCCGAGACCTCAGGCACGACTTCGGCGTCGCGTTCGGACGCGGCCGTGAAGAGGGGCAGCGGGTCGTCGCGGAGCGCCTTTATCGCCCAGAGCGCCTCGCGCCGGGCGAGGCCGAGGCCGGGACGGAAGCCGTCGGCCTCGGCGATGCGGACCAAGCCCGCGACGGGGACGCCCGCGCGGCGCCAGGCATCTTCGATGCTGGCGAACGGCGCATCGCCCCGCGCCGCCACCAGCCGCGCCGCGTCGGCGTTGGCGAGGCCGCGGACCTGGCGCAGGCCGAGGCGGACCGCGAGGCGTCCATCGTCGAGCGGCTCCAGCGTGCAGTCCCAGCGCGACGTTTGCACACAGACCGGCCGCACCTCCACGCCATGTTCACGCGCGTCGCGCACGATCTGCGCGGGCGCATAAAAGCCCATGGGCTGGGCGTTGAGCAACGCTGCGCAGAACACGTCCGGGTGCCAGCATTTGAGCCAAGACGAGGCGTAGGCCAGAAGCGCAAAGGAGGCTGCGTGGCTTTCCGGAAATCCGTAACTGCCGAAGCCCTCTAGCTGGCTGAAGGTCTTCTCAGCGAACTCGGGCGCGTAGCCGCGCTCGACCATGCCGGCGATGAGCTTATCCTTGAAGTGGCTGACCCCGCCGGTGAACTTGAACGTCGCCATCGCGCGGCGCAGCTGGTCGGCTTCTCCCGCCGTGAAGCCGGCGCATTCGATCGCGACGCGCATCGCCTGCTCCTGGAAGAGCGGCACCCCCAGCGTCTTGCCGAGCACCTTCTCAAGCTCGGGCTTGGGATAATGGACCGGCTCCTTGCCTTCGCGCCTTCGAAGATACGGATGCACCATGTCGCCTTGGATCGGTCCAGGGCGGACGATCGCCACCTCGATGACGAGGTCGTTGAAGGTCCGCGGCTTGATCCGGGGCAGCATCGCCATCTGCGCGCGGCTCTCGATCTGGAAGACGCCGAGGGTGTCGGCCTTCCTGATCATGGCGTAGGTGCGCGGATCCTCGGGGGGAATGCTGGCGAGGTCGAGCCGGATGTCCTTGTGCTCGGCGAGCATGTCGAGCCCGCGCTTCATCGCGGTCAGCATGCCGAGCGCCAGAACGTCGACCTTCATGAACTTCAGCGCGTCGATGTCGTCCTTGTCCCATTCGATCACCTGGCGATCGACCATCGCCGCCGGCTCGATCGGCACCAGCTCGTCGAGCCGGTCATTGGTCAACACGAACCCGCCCGGATGCTGCGACAGGTGGCGCGGCGTGCCGATCAACTCGCGCGCCAGTTCCAGCGCCAGCCGCAGGCGCCGGTCGCCGAGGTTCAGGTTCAGTTCCTCGGCGTGCTTCTCCTCGACGCCCTCGGTCGACCAGCCCCAGACCTGGCTCGACAAACCCTTGATCATGTCTTCGGAGAGGCCGAGCGCCTTGCCGACGTCGCGCAACGCGCCGCGCGCGCGATAGCGGATCACGGTCGAGCAGAGCGCGGCGTGGTCGCGGCCGTAGGTGTCGAACACCCACTGCATGACGATCTCGCGCCGCTCGTGCTCGAAATCGACGTCGATGTCGGGCGGCTCCTTGCGCTCCTGGCTGACGAAGCGCTCGAACAGAAGGTCCGAGCGCTCGGGGTCGATCGACGTGATGCCCAGTACGTAGCAGACCGCCGAGTTGGCGGCCGAGCCGCGGCCTTGGCACAGGATGTCGCGCGAGCGCGCAAACCGGACGATAGAATTGACGGTCAGGAAATACGGCGCGTAGCCGAGCTCGGCGATGAGCTTTAGCTCGTGCCGCAGCAGGTTCTTGACCTTATCGGGCACGCCCTCGGGGTAGCGCTCGGCCGCGCCTTCCCAGGTCAACCGCTCCAGTGCCGCCTGCGGCGTCAGGCCGGGGATCGTCGCTTCCTCGGGATATTGATAGGCGAGTTCGCCGAGGTCGAAACGGCAACGCTCCGCGATCTCGCGCGTGCGCGCCAGCGCTTCCGGGTAGCGTGCATAGAGCCGCTCGATCTCGGCAGCCGACTGGAGATGACGATCGGCGAACCGCTCCTTACGGTCGCCGAGCGCGTCGATGGTGCAACCCTCGCGCACGCAGGTGACGACCTCCTGCAGCACCCGGCGGTGCGGGTGGTGGTAGAGCACGTCGCCGGTGACGACGGTCGGAATGCCGGCTGCCGTAGCCATGTTGGAAAGGTTATGTAGGCGCAGCTGATCGCGCGGCCGCCGCCGCAGCGTCAGCGCGCAATAGGCGTAGCCGGGAAAGGTCACGGCAAGATGCGCAAGGTCGGCGGCGGTGCTCGCGTCGGCCTTGTCCGGTACGAGCACCCCGATCAGGCCCTCGGCATAGGCGGCGAGGTCGTCCCAGGCGATCACGCACTTCGCCTTGCCGCCGCGCGTCTTGCCGAGCGACAGCAGCCGGCAGAGCCGGCCGTAGCCCGCGCGATCGGTCGGATAGACCAGCAGCGTCGCACCCTCGGTCAGCTCGAGACGGCAGCCGACGATCAGGCGCACCCCCGTCACCTTTGCCGCTTCATGAGCGCGGACGATGCCCGCCAAGCTGTTGCGGTCGGTAATCGCCAGCGCCTTCAGACCGTTGACCGCAGCCTGCGCGAATAGCTCCTCGCAGGAGCTCGCGCCGCGCAGGAACGAGAAATGGCTCATGCACTGGAGTTCCGCGTGGCTCATCCGAACAACCCGTGCAGGAACCAGGCTTGCGCGCCCGTCGCCGGATCGGCGCCGTCGCCGGTGCGGTAGAGCCAGAAACGCTCTCCGGAATCGTCCTCGACCAGAAAATAGTCACGCACAGCAAGAAGCTCGTCATCGGAGCGCGCCCACTCGCCGAAGATCCGTTCGGGTCCGTCGGCGCGCTTCACGCGCCGCCGCACGCCCCGCCAGACGAAATGCACCGGCGGATGATCGGGCAGCAGCGCCATCGTCTCGACCGGCTCGGGCCGATCGAGCAACCGCGTCGGTCGCGGCCAGTCGACCGGCCAGCGTGTCGCGGTCGGCCCGGCGAGCGGCGCGACCTTGCCGACGCTGCGCTCGGGCACGTCGCTCTCGATCCGCGCCAGCCGATAAAGCTTGTTTGCGCCGACCCGATTGGCCAGCGTGTCGACCAGCGCCGAGACGTCGGCCTCGGCCGTCTCGCCGAACGCGTGGCCGGCCTTGTAGATCAACGGCTCGACGATCGGCGCGACCAGCGTCATCCGCTCGATGCCGAACCCTGGCGCCACCGTCTCCAGCTTGTCGGTCAGGAGCCGCGTCAGACGCTTCGCGCCTCGCACCGGCGTCGCGGTCCCGACGCGGATCGCCTCGATGCGGTTGTCGACGCGGTGGAAGCGCAGATCGAGCGTCCGGGCGCCGAGACCTTTCTCCTCGAGTGTCGCGCACAGCGCCTCCACGAGCAGGCCGGTATAGCGCGCCAGCGTCTCTGGTGCGCCGATCGGCTCGGCGAAGCCGCGGCTGACCTGGATCAGCTCCGGCGCCTTGATCGGCGTGACGATCTCGAAGGCCTGGCCCAGCGCCTGGTCGAGCCGGCGGCCGAGCTCGGGTCCGAACCGCAACAGCAGCGGCGCGCGCTTCTGAGCGGCGACCTCTCCGATCGTGTCGAAGCCGAGCCGCCTCAGGCCGTCAACCATGTCCATCGCGAGCCTGAGCGCCGCGATCGGCAGCGGTGCGAGCGCGGCAGCGAGGCGTTCGACAGTGATCACCTCCATCGGATTTGGCCCGAACCGCGCCAGCGCGTGCGCCGCCCCCCAGCTCGGCGCCATTGCAACGCGCGCGCCGGTCCCGGCCGCTCGCAGCCGTTGCACGAGATCGGCGAGCAGGGCTTCGTCGCCGCCGTGCAGATGGGTCGCGCCGGTCACGTCGATGACCAGACCGTCGGGCGGGTCCGCAGCGACGATCGGGGCGTAGCGGCGCAGCGCCCAGAGCGCGAGACGATCAAGCCCGTCGGCGTCCTCGACCGGAGTCGAATCGTGAACGACGAGGCCGGGAACGAGCGCATGAGCCTGGGTCGCGGCCATGCCGGGCCGCAGCCCCGCGGCGCGCCCGGCCGGGTTCGTCGCGGTGACGATCCGCCGGCGTCCCTCTCGGCCGATCAGTGCGAGCGGCGTCTCACGCGGAGGCGCGGATACGCCCAACCTGCGGACCAGCCGATCGCTCGGCCAGCTCGGCAGGAAGAGCGAGACGACCTTGGTCATCGCAAGCCTCCAGGGTGAAATCCGCGCTCTCGCCGGCGCGGGCCCGGATGAGCTCGACCAGCCAGCGGGCGCGGCCGACGCCGGGCACAAGCAACGGCTCGGACGGCAGCGCCGTCACCCGCCAGCGTGTCAGCGCGGCGGTTGGCTGCCCGAAATCCGACGCGTCGGCGGGACGCCGCCAGCGGCGAAGCGCCAAGCCCATCGTCCCGGTCTGCTCGGCGGCGAGTTGGAGTCGCCGTGATGCGGTCATCGGCAGCCTGGCCACCTCGGCGACCACGCCCGCGAGCCCGCCATGACGCAAACCCTCCTCGCAGCACGCCAGTACGCTCGTGTCGTCGCCCGCCTCGACATAGATCACCCGATCCGGATCGAGCCCGGCCTGATAGGTGGCGGGGGCAAAAAGGTCGGGCCGGGTCAGGCACCAGAGCACCCAGCCGTCGAGCCGGGCGACGACGCCGGCGGCGAACAGGGCCGCGGCCGAGCCGTGGACGACGGCCAAGCCACCGCCTGCGATCTCGTGCAACGCACCGCGCGCGAGACCGCCGCCCGGCAAGCGGGAGTCGACCTCGTCTATACCAAAGGGCAGCGCCGCGTGGACGCGGCGGCTTTGCGACTCGAGCCGCGCGATCTCGGCGCGGAGCTTTTCGACGGCAGGACGCGGCCGCATGTCCGTCATGGGCCCTCCTCGGCGCGTTGCGGATTTGAATGTTCGCTATTCGTTCTCTATAATGACCCCATGAGTCAAGACGTCACAGGGATGATGTTGGGAAGATTTGCCTCTCCGCTGCCGTTCGGGTTGGATGGCAAGACGAGGATTTAGGCGATGTGCAACCTCTATACCGTCCGGAAATCCGCGGCCGAAGTCGCGGCGCATTTCGACGTAAGCGAGCCGGCGTCCTTCAACACGCCGGACGAGACTTTGCCCGGTTATCCGGGGATGGTCGTGCGCGAAGACGCCGGGCAGCGCGTCCTTCAGTCAATGGTGTGGGGCTTTCCGTTGCGGCTCAAGTCGATGCGGCCCGAGTCGAAGCCGAAGCCGGTCAACAACATCGCCGACCTGCGCAAGGGCATGTGGATCGGTCTCGCGCGAAAGCCGGAATGGCGCTGTCTCATCCCGGTGACCGAGTTCGCCGAGGCCGAGGGGCCGAAGGGCGCCAAGACCCGCACATGGTTCCGCGTGAAAGGCCAGCCGGTGTTCGCCTGGGCCGGCCTGTGGCGCAAGAGCGCCGAGTGGGGCGACGTCTATTCTGGTGTGATGACCGACTGCAACGAGGCGATCCGGCCGGTGCATGATCGCATGCCCGTGCTGTTGATGCCCGACGAATATGACCACTGGCTTCATGGCGGCTTCGACGAGATCGTCGGATTCCAGGACCGGTGCTTCCCCGATGACCTGATCGAGATGGAGAGGACGACCACGCTTTGGGTCAAGCGTAAAGTCGCGAACGATCCTGCGGTGCTCCATTAGGCACCGTCAGGACGCGGTCGGCTGCCTGTTTGAGATGGGCGAGCGCTTCTGCGAAATCGCCGAGCGGCACGTCGTGACGGGTGGTCCGGCGCATCAAGAGGAAGTCTATCAGACCCTGCACTGGGGGTTAGAACTTGTCCTCAAGGCCTATCTGCATCGTCGGGGTTGGGATGATCAGCGCTGCATCGACGAGGTGCGACACGACCTGTCCAAGGCCCTCGCCGCGTGCGAGCGCGAAGGGCTGGGCGGCGTGAGCCAGAAAGCGCGAGAGTTTCTCGCCGTGCTCGGCTGCTATTCGAAAGTTCACCGTGTCGACGAATTCGTCGCGATGGGCGCAGGTGGTTGGACGCCGGTGGAAGCGACGACCTTGGCGGCTGACCTGCGGTCCGCTGTTCGCCGAGCTTTCGTCTGAAGTTTTCCGGGAGGGGAATGCCTTCCCCTGCGGCCGAGCCTCGCGTCTCGGCCGACCCCTTCTGCGGGGCCGCGCCCCGCAACGCCCCGCTTCAGAGCAAGAGGGCCGCGGCTGTCGCCGTGACGGGTTTCAAAGGTCGAGAGAGTTTCTCGGCTGGCCCGTCCCGGAGATCCGCGATGCCTCGTTCCTCCTCCCGGTCGCAGCCGACCGACCGCCCCAATCTGTACGACGAGATCACCGACCGCATCATCGCCGAGCTAGACGCCGGCCGACTGCCCTGGGTCCAACCCTGGGGTTCGACCGGCGTCGCGCCGCTCGGCATGCCGAAGAACGCCGCGACCGGTCGCGGCTACACGGGGGTGAACGTGCTCATCCTATGGGGCGCCGTCGTCGCGCGCGGTTTCTCGGGCCAGAGCTGGCTTACCTTCCGCCAGGCGCTGTCGCTCGGCGGCAATGTCAAGAAGGGCGAGCGTGGCACCACCGTCGTCTACGCCGACCGCTTCGTGCCCGACGACGAGAAACGACGCGCCCGCGAGACCGGCGACGAGGCCCATGCGATCCCGTTCCTGAAGCGCTTCACGGTGTTCTCGACCGACCAGTGCGAAGGCCTGCCCGAGGATCTCGTCACCGTGCCGCCGCCGATCCAGGACGGCCTGATCCTGCCCGAGGTCGAGGCGCTGATCCGCACATCAGGCGCCGATCTGCGGCTCGGCGGCGACCAGGCCTTCTATGCGCCGGGACTCGACTACGTCCAAGTGCCGCGGCCCGAGGCCTATTTCCAGCCGATCGACTGGCACCGAACCGCGCTGCACGAGCTCGGCCATTGGAGCGGACATGCCTCGCGGCTCGATCGCGACTTGACCGGCGGTTTCGGCTCCCGGAAATACGCGTTCGAGGAGCTGATCGCCGAGCTCAACGCCGCCTTCTGTTGCGCCTCGCTCGGCATCGTCCCGACCGTGCGTCACGCCGACTACATCGGCTCCTGGCTCGACGTGCTGCGCGAGGACAACCGCGCGATCGTGCGTGCGGCGTCGGCGGCGTCGAAGGCGGCTGACTATCTGCTCGCCTTCCGGCCGGGCTCCCTGTCGCCGCCAGCCGAGCAGGCCGAGCCCGAACGCGAACGCGAAGCCGCGTAAGCGCGGCTGTCCGGCTCTGCGCCTGTCCTGATCTCCGTATCCGCGGCGCGGCTCTCAAGAGAAAGAGGGCTGCGCCGCACTTCGTGACGGGTTGGAGGTCGAGAGAGAGGCTCCCGACCGCCCGTCGCGGAGTAAATGACATGGCCACCGCGGTTCAGAAGATCGCCTCACTGGGCGACCGTCGCGACATCCCCTTCAACAAGCTGGTCTTGAGCCAGGCGAACGTCCGCAAGGTCAAGGCGGGCGTCTCGATCCCCGAACTGGCCGAGGACATCGCCCGGCGCGGGCTGCTGGAAAACCTCAACGTCCGCCCCGTCGTCGACGCCGCGGGCGAGGCGACCGGCATGTTCGAGGTCCCGGCCGGCGGCCGCCGGTTCCGCGCGCTCGAGGTGCTGGTCAAGGCCAAGCGACTCGCCAAGACCCATCCCATCCCGTGCAACGTCCGCGACGCCGGTTCGGCGATCCCGGCCGAGGAAGACAGCCTCGCCGAGAACTCGCAGCGCGAGGCCTTGCATCCGCTCGACCAGTTCCGCGCCTTTCAGGCGCTGGTCGAGCGCGGCACGGGCGAGGAAGACATCGCCGCCCGCTTCTTTGTCCCAGTCGCGATCGTGCGCCAGCGGCTGCGCCTCGCGTCGGTCGCGCCGGCGCTGCTCGACGTTTACGCAGAGGACGGCATGACGCTCGACCAGCTGATGGCCTTCACCGTCACCGCCGACCATGCGCGCCAGACGCAGGTCTGGGAGCAGCTCGAGAAGAGCTACAACCGGGAGCCATATTATATCCGCCGCATGCTGACGGAGGGCGCGGTCGCGGCGACCGACCGCCGCGCGATCTTCGTCGGCGCCGAGGCCTATGCCGACGCCGGAGGCGTCATCGGGCGCGACCTGTTCACCGAGGATCGCGGCGGCTGGTTCGAGGACGTCCCACTGCTGGAGCGACTGGCGACCGAGCGCCTGGCACGCGAGGCCGAGGCGATCGGCGCCGAGGGCTGGAAGTGGGTCGAGGCCGCGATCGACTTCCCCTATGGCCACACCGGGGGCCTGCGCCACCTCGTCGGCGAGCGTCCGGTGCTGACCGACGAGGAGCAGGCGACCTACGACGCCCTCGCCGAGGAGCTCGACCGCGTTTACGCCGAGCACGAGGGCGACGAGGATCTGCCCGAAGCCGTCGATCTGCGGCTGGAGGAGATCGAGACCGCGATCGCGGCTTTCCAGAACCGTCCGACGCTCTACGACGCCGCCGAGGTGACGCGCGCCGGCGTCTTCCTCTCGATCGACAGCGGCGGATCGCTCAGGGTCGAACGCGGCTATGTCCGCCCCGAGGACGAAGCGCAGGTCGGCGGGTCCGGCGCGACCGGTGAGCCGGAAAGCGACGGGGGCGATCCCGCCACGCCGCCGCGGGCCGTCATCACCGTCGGCGGCCAGCCGACCGAGCCCGACGAGGACGAGGAGACGATTAAGCCCTTGCCCGACCGGCTCGTCACCGAGCTGACCGCCTATCGCACGCTGGCGCTCCGCGACGCGGTCGCCGCCAACCCGGGGGTCGCGCTGACCGCGCTGCTACACCGGCTGGTGCTCGATACCTTCCGTCATCGCGCCGTCGGCGGATGCGTCGAGGCGCGGATCGCTCAGGTGCATTTCCCGGTGCAGCCCGACGAGCTGAAGGACAGCGTACCGGCTAGGTCGGTCGAGGAGCGGCACGATTGCCTCGCCGCGGACCTGCCCGCCGACGACCAGACGCTGTGGGATCACCTCGCCGCGCTCGGTGATGACGCGCGGCTCGCGCTCTTGGCGCACTGCGTCAGCTACGGCGTAAACGCCCTGTTCGAGCGTGTCAGTCCCTATGGCGCGGTCTCGCCGGCCAGCATCGAACACCGCATCGCCGAGGCCGATCGGCTCGCACAGGCCGTCGGGCTCGACATGGTCGACGTCGGCTGGCGTCCGACCGCGGCCAACTATCTCGGGCGCGTGACCAAGGCGCGGATCCTTGAAGCCGTGCGTGAGGGCAAGGGCGAGATGGCGGCGCAGCTGATCGACCATCTCAAGAAGGGCGACATGGCCAAGGAAGCCGAGCGGCTCTTGGCCGACACCGGCTGGTTGCCCGAGCCGCTGCGCGTCGCCGTTTCCGACGCGGCCGATGACGACGGCGAGATTGAGCCCTTGCCCGACTTCCTGGCCGATGATCCGGACGCGGGTGACCCTGATGCGGTTGAGGAAGACCCGTCCGATCCACCGCTCGCGATCGCCGCCGAGTGAACCCCTCCCGCCCGGAGCGCCCGCGCGCTCCGGGCGCCGTTCCCGTCAAGGAGACCTCAAATGACCGAGACCGTGACCGGCGGCGCGCCCGCCTTCGACATCAGCCAAGCCTATATCGACTACGCCGCCAAGGCGGCGGCGCGCACCGCCAGGGCCAAGCAGCTTCGCCCGATCAACAAGGCCGCGCTGTTCGACGCGCTCGTCGCCGCCGGCGTCACCAGCGTCGTCGTCGCCTTCGACGGCTATGGCGACAGCGGCCAGATCGAAAGCGTCGATGCGCGGCGTGGCGACGCCGAGACCCGGCTGCCCGCCGTAGACATCGAGATCGTCTCGCCGACCCATGATGGGGCCGACGTCGACCGGCGCACGATGCCGCTCGCCGAAGCGATCGAGACGCTCGCCTACGACCTGCTCGAGGAGACGCACGCCGGGTGGGAGAACAACGACGGCGCCTATGGCGAATTCGCCTTCGACGTCGCCGCCCGCACCATCACGCTCGACCACACCAGCCGGTACACGGCGGTCGAGTCCTTCTCATACGAATGGTGAGGAGGCGATCATGGGCCATTGCTATCACCACGCGCTGTCCTCGGTCCGCAAATGGGGCGGGACGCCGGAGGATTATCTGCCGCTCCACCAGTGGTTCGACGAGTCCAAGAGCATCACCGCCGACTTCCGGCATCGGGCGCTCCGTCACCACGCCGAGGGCATCTTCATGCTCGAACGTTTCTTCGGGGCGACGCTGACTGTAGCGACGGGCCGCGTCGTCCCGGTCCGGCTGATCGGCGAGCAGCATGTTCTCGAAGACCTCGGGTTCATCCCGAGCTTCGCCGACTGGGTGCGGTGCATCCGCCCCGAGCCTTGGATGGGACGCGCGCAGCCCCTCCACAAGCTGGTCGATCCGTTTGCCGCGCCGACCGGAACGCCACCCGATCAGGCTCCATTGCGCATAGTCGCGGGAGGTGCCTCGTGACCGCCGTCTATCCGATGCGGCTGTTCCTCGACTGTTCGACGGCGCACCTCTCGCCGGCGGCGCGATCCTGGCTCGACACCGGCGACGGTGTCGCATCGCCGACGCCCTACGGCTGGTTCGTCTATGCGAGCGAGGAGCCCGACGAGCACGTCCCGCCCGACCTGGTCGCGGTCATGGCGCACGCGCGCGGGCGCGGCGCCGAATACGTCAACTTCGACTGCGACGCGGCGGAGATCGCCGAACTCGAGACGTTTGACTGGTCCGACTGACCGCCGCCAACCTCCGTTTGACCCCACCCGACGAGCCCGGCCTCCGCGCCGGGCTTCGTCGTTTTCGAGAGGATTTCATCCCATGGCCATTCCTTCTCACGTCAGCACGAACTTCCAGACGCTGCTCCGCGCTGCCGAAGCCGGCGACCTCGCCCTGATGGAGTGCCTCGACGTCGGCACACGCGAGCTGCGCTACGTCCTCGCCGCCGTTGGCCGGGACGGCGCGGACTTCGTCTTCACGCCCTTTGGCCATCTCGCGCCCGGCAATCCCTATGAGGCCTATCTGCCGCCGGCCGAAGGCGGCGGCTTCGTCGAACCAGAGTGAGAGGCTGGCCGGGACGGGTTTGGCCGAGGCGGGTGGAGAGAGAGCGCCCGGCGGCCGACCCGTCCCGCTCTCCCGAAGGTCCGTCCCATGCCGCTCACCGCTTCGGCGCTTGCGCACCCATCAGTGCCGACCGCCTCCGTCATCCTATCCGCCGCCCAGGCCCTGCTCGACCCGCTCGCGCAGGGCGTCGCGATCGACGCGCGCACGCTGCGCGACGCCATGACCCGCGCCGCCGGCGGGTCCGACGCCGAGGGCGCGTGGGACTGGAAGGCCGCGTATGACGCCTGCGAGGTCGCGCAGATCCTGTTCCTGCGCCGGTTCGGCGCGGCGATCGCCAGGCGGTCCGCCGCCGCCCAACTCGCGATGATCGCCAAGGTCGCGGCGCTCCTGCCGACCCACACGAGGCGCTCGGAGGAAGCGCAAGCGCTCCAGCAATTCTCGACGCCGCTGCCGCTCGCCTTCGTCGCGGCCCGCGCGGCGGCGATCGGGCGCGATGACGTCGTCCTGGAGCCGTCGGCGGGCACCGGTCTGCTCGCCGCCTTCGCCGAACTGGCCGGCGTATCGCTCGCGTTCAACGAACTCGCCGACACCCGCGCCGATCTCCTGACGGCGCTCTTTCCCGGCGCCCCGGTCACCCGCTTCGACGCGGCGCGCATCCACGATCATCTCGATCCCGGCGTTGTCCCAAGCGTCGTCCTTATGAACCCGCCCTTCTCCGTGGGGGCGGCGGTTGACGGCCGCGTCGCCGACGCCACCTATCGCCATATCGCCTCGGCGCTCGCGCGGCTCGCCCCGGGCGGGCGGCTGGTCGCGATCACCGGCGCGGGCTTCTGCCGCGACAATCCGGCCTGGGCGGAAGCGTTCGCCCGGCTCGCCGAACGCGGACAGGTCGTGTTCAGCGCAGGCGTCGATGGCCGCGCCTTCACCAGGCACGGGACGTCGGTCGCAACGCGGCTGACCGTCATCGACAGGGTCTCCGCCATCGACGCAGCGAGGGCGCGGCAGCCCCTGCCGATGGCGCGCGATGCTGCCGAGTTGCTCGCGATGATCGAGGCGCACCTTCCGCCGCGACCCGATTGTACGCCGAGCCGGATACGCGCCACTACGGAAACGCGGATCGGCGCGAGCCCGGCCAGGTCGCGTCCGGCGATTACGGCGCGACCGCTGGCGCCGGTCGCCGAGAACGCGATTGCGCTCGCCTACCAGACCATCGACGCAGCGCCCGAAACCGAAAGCCGTATCGCCGACGCGCTCTACGAACCGTTCGCGGTGACGACCGTCCGCATCCCCGGCGCCGCCGCCCACCCGACACCGCTTGTGCAGTCGGCCGCGATGGCGAGCGTGCGGCCACCCAGGCCCTCCTACCGGCCCCATCTCCCGACCGGCTTCGTCGAAGCGGGGCTGCTCTCCGAGGCCCAGCTCGAGACGCTCATCCTCGCGGGCGAGGCGCACGGCGCCCAGCTCTCAGGCGCGTGGATGGTCGATGCGACCTGGGACGTCGTCGCGGCCGCTCCCGACGGTGCCGAGAGCGCGGTGCGCTTCCGGCGCGGCTTCATGCTCGGCGACGGCACCGGCGCGGGCAAGGGCCGGCAGGTCGCGGCTGTCATCCTCGACAATTGGCTCAAGGGTCGCCGCCGCGCGCTGTGGGTGTCGAAGTCCGACACGCTGATCGAGGACGCGCAGCGCGACTGGTCGGCGCTCGGCCAGGAGCGCCTGCTGATCCAGCCGCTCTCGCGGTTCCGGCAGGGGACGCCGATCCGGCTCGATCAGGGCATCCTATTCGCCACCTACGCCACGCTGCGCTCCGACACGCGCGAGGAGCGGGTTTCGCGGGTCGCTCAGATCGTCGATTGGCTTGGGTCTGACTTCGACGGAGTGATCGTCTTCGACGAGAGCCACGCCATGCAGAACGCCGCCGGCTCGAAGGGCGAACGCGGCGACGGCGCGCCGTCGCAGCAGGGACGCGCCGGGTTGCGCCTGCAGCATGCGCTGCCGAATGCCCGCGTGCTCTACGTCTCGGCGACCGGCGCCACCACCGTCCAGAACCTCGCCTATGCCCAGCGCCTCGGGCTTTGGGGCGGCGAGGACTTCCCGTTCGCCACGCGCGCCGAATTCGTCGCCGCGATCGAAACCGGCGGGGTCGCGGCAATGGAGGTCTTGGCGCGCGACCTCAAGGCGCTCGGCCTCTACACCGCCCGTTCGCTCTCCTACGACGGCGTCGAATACGAAATCGTCGAGCACCCGCTCAGCCCCGAGCAGACGCGCATCTACGACGCCTATGCGGGCGCGTTTCAAGTCATCCATCAGAACCTAGACGCCGCGCTGGAGGCCTCGGGCGTCACAAGCACGTCGGCCCAGGGATCGTCGACGTTGAACGCGCAGGCGAAATCCGCCGCGCGCTCGGCGTTCGAGAGTTCGAAACAGCGTTTCTTCGGTCATCTGCTGACCTCGATGAAGACGCCGACACTGATCGCCCGGATCGACGAGGACTTGCGCCTCGGCCACGCCTGCGTCGTCCAGATCGTCTCGACCGGCGAGGCTCTGATGGAGCGCCGCATCGCCGAGCTGGCTCCGCAAGAATGGTCGGACGTCCAGATCGACATCACCCCGCGTGAATATGTCCTCGACTATCTCGCCCACGCCTTCCCGGTGCAGCTCTACGAGCCGTTCACCGACGGCGAGGGCAACCTGTCGTCGCGGCCGATCTATCGCGACGGTCAGCCCGTGCTCTGCCGCGATGCCGTCGAGCGTCGCGACGCCCTAATCGAACGGCTCGCCAGCCTGCCGCCGGTCGCGGGCGCGCTCGACCAGATCGTCCAGCGCTTCGGCTCCGAGATGGTGGCCGAAGTCACCGGCCGTTCGCGCCGCATCGTCAGGAAGCGCGGCGAGGATGGCGCCGATCGCTTGTGCGTCGAGGGGCGGCCCGGGGGCGCTAATCTCGCCGAGACCACCGCCTTCCAGGACGACGACAAGCGCGTGCTCGTCTTCTCTGACGCCGGCGGCACGGGACGCAGCTACCACGCCGACCTCGGCGCGAAGAACCGCCGTCTGCGCGTCCACTATTTGCTGGAAGCCGGCTGGAAGGCCGACGCGGCGATCCAGGGGCTCGGGCGCACCAACCGCACCCATCAGGCGCAGCCGCCCTTGTTCCGACCGATCGCCACCGACGTGCGCGGCGAGAAGCGCTTCCTGTCGACCATAGCACGGCGGCTCGATACGCTGGGGGCGATCACCCGCGGGCAGCGTCAGACTGGCGGCCAAGGCCTATTCCGCGCCTCCGACAATCTCGAAAGCGATTACGCGCGAGCGAGTCTGCGGCAGCTCTACGTGCTGCTCATCGGCGGCAAGGTCGACGGCTGCCCGCTCGGCCGCTTCGAGGACGCGACGGGCCTCAAGCTCCTCACCCGCGACGGCCAGGTCAAGGAGGAGCTTCCGCCGATCACGCAGTTCCTCAATCGCGTGCTCGCACTGCCGATCGCCCTGCAGAGCCTTCTCTTCGAGGTCTTCGACGGTCTGCTGAACGCCCGCGTCGAAGCCGCGATAGAGGCCGGCACGTTCGACGTCGGCGTCGAGACGCTGCGCGCCGAGTCGCTCACCATCGTCGACCGTCGCCGCGTCTACACCCATCCCGGCACGGGCGCCGAGACGATCGCGCTCGAGGTGCGGCGGCTCGATCGTACGGACTCGATCGCGCTCGATGACGCGCTCGATCTCGCACGCGAACAGCGCGGGCGCCTCCTCGTCAACGCACGCTCCGGTCATGCCGCGGTCCAGGTCAGGGCGGCGAGCCTCACCCTCGATGACGGCGAGGTCGAGCGACGCATCCGGCTGGTCCGCCCGACCGAGCGCAAGAACCTCGCCGAAGCCGCCTTCCTCGGCTCGCACTGGGAGAACGCCGACGAAGTGAAATTCGCTGCAGCCTGGACCGCCGAGATGGCCGCGCTTCCCGAGTTCGTCGAAAGTCGCATCCACATCGTCACCGGATTGCTGCTGCCGATCTGGCGTCGGCTGCCGCAGGACGGCTGCCGCGTGTACCGGCTGCAGACCGATGACGGCGAGCGCATCATCGGCCGCCGCGTCGCGGCCGACTGGGTCGCGCAGGCGCTGGGTGAACCCGCGCCGGCGGTCGACGTCGGCGACGCCTGGGCCGCCGTGCTCGATCGCGGCGGTTCGCTGCAGCTCGCCGACGGGCTCGCCGTGCGGCGTTCGCTCGTGATGGGCGTCCAGCGCGTCGAGCTTACCGGCTTCACCGACGGAATGGTCGCGCGACTGAAGGCCGACGGGCTGATCTCCGAGATCATCGCCTGGCGGCTCCGACTGTTCGTCCCCACCAGCGGCGAGGGTCCGGCGATCCTCGCCCGCGTGCTGGCGCGCCATGCCGTCGCACGCGTCATCGACCGGGTCGCGGCGTGAGGGGCCGAGACCGATGATCGGACCCGCCGCCGAACTGGCGCACCGCCTCGCGCGAGAGGCCGAGGCCGTGTGCCGCCATTTCCTCTCCAACGGTCGCCGCGAGGGCCGCTACTGGCTCGTTGGCGACGTCGACAACACGCCCGGCCGATCGCTGTTCGTGCGGCTCAACGGACCACCGTCGGGCAAGGGCGCCGCCGGCAAATGGACCGACGCCGCCACCGGCGAGCACGGCGATCTTCTCGACCTGATCGCCGCCAACCAGCGGACCACGAGCCTCAGGGACACGCTCGACGCGGCCCGTGATTTCCTGCGTCTGCCGCGACCCGAGCCAATCGCGCCGACGAGGCCCGAGCCCGCGCCGCAAGGTTCGCCCGAAGCCGCGTGGCGGCTATGGGCGATCTCGCGTCCGAGCGCCGGCACGGTCGCCGAGACGTATTTCCGCAATCGCGGCATCACGGATCTGCGGAACTGCGCGAACCTGCGGTTCCACCCGCGCTGCTGGTATCGCCCCAATGCCGACGATCCTCCGGGAATGCGTGACGCCTGGCCCGCGCTAATCGCCGCCATTCGCGATGACGAGGGTGTGCTGACGGGCGTTCACCGCACCTGGCTGTCGCCCGATGGAAACGGCAGGGCGCCGGTCGCGACGCCGCGTCGCGCCATAGGTCATCTCCTCGGGCACGGGGTGCGGTTCGGGGCGACCGACGACGTGATGGTCGCTGGTGAGGGCATCGAGACGATGCTGTCGCTCCGGCAGGTAATGCCGTCCTTGCCGATGATCGCCGGACTGTCCGCCAACCACCTCGCCGCCGTCGTCCTGCCAAAGACACTCCGCCGCCTCTACATTGCGCGCGACGCCGACCCTGCCGGACGCGCCGCCGTCGAAGCATTGGCTACGGGAGCACGCGACGCGGGGATCGAGGCCCTCCCGCTCGATGCCGCGCTGGGCGACTTCAACGACGATCTGCGTCGGCTCGGTCGCGATGCGCTTGCGCGGGGCCTGGCGCCGCAACTGGCCCCGGAGGACGCCGAGCGATTTCTGGTCGTGGGAGTCCGGGAAGCGGGCTGATCTGCGCCATACTGCTCGGATCGATCAGGGGTCTCACCCTTAGCCCGGACAGCCGCGCCTTCGGCCTTCCCAAGAGGGCGATCGGACCGGAGCCTGCCCGGACCGGCAACGGCTGCGCGCGACTTTCTTCCCCGGCGCTGCGCGCCTTCCTCGCGAGGCAAGAAAGCCGTGCTCGCCGTCCTCCGCTTGCGCTTCGGCCGCGTCCACGAGGGCCGCGGTGCAGGTCCGGCCTGTCCCCGCTCTTCGTCGCCCGCGAAGGCCGCGAGAAGCGCGGCCCCGGACAAGGGAACCGACCATGACGACCGACCGCGACGATCCCACTGAGGCCAGCTCGACCGCCGAACTCCTCCACGAACTCCAGCTGTACGGCTACCGCCCCTTCCAGGACGAGGCCGATCCCCGGCCGCTCCCCGAGAGCCGCATCGTCACCGGAAGCCTCGTTGACACCTTCGACGCCCTTGTCGTCATGCTTCAAGACACCCGGCTCGAACCAGACCTCGAAGATCTGCTCTGGGGCCAGGTCAATCTCTTCCACCGCGCCGCCGAACGCATCGAGCGCGAGCTCGACGACAACGAGCAGGCGCAGAAACGCCTGCAACGCGAGCAGGACGGCTCGGAGGTGCGTTCGGTCGAGCTCGAACGGTCGATCGCCGAAGGCATCCACATCCTGGAGCGACGCGACGCCTTCGAGCTGATGCGCGACACCGCCGGCGACCTCTACCGCCGCCACACCGGCTCGGCCTGGCAGCCCCGGCACGGCTCGCTCGCCAACCGCCGGACCCTGACCGCGACGATGATCGACAGCCGCGACTTCCTCGCCGCCCGGCGCAAGGCCGAGACCGAGACTCTGGTCCCTCCCGGACCCAAGGTCGCCTTCACCGGCGGGCTCGACTGGATCGACGTCGATGCGGTCTGGTCGGCGCTCGACCGGGTCCACGCCAAGCATCCTGGCATGGTCTTGCTCCACGGCGGATCGCCCAAAGGCGCCGAGCGCATTGCCGCCTGCTGGGCCGACAATCGAAAGGTCACGCAGATCGCCTTCAAGCCCGACTGGGCGAAGCACCAGAAGGCGGCGCCGTTCAAGCGTAACGACGTGATCCTCGACATCCTCCCGATCGGCGTGATCGTGTTTCCCGGCACCGGCATTCAAGACAATCTCGCCGACAAGGCGCGCAAGCTCGGCATCCCGTTGCTCGACTTCCGAAAGAGCGGGGCGTGAGCGCCGCCATCTCAAAGCGCCGCTGAAGGCGTCACGAGGACCGAGGCGCGCTGAAGATGTCGCGACCGCCAGCCTCCATCAGGAGATGCGCCGCATGGAACAGGATGCACCATCCGGCCTCCGCGAGGATGCCGATCGTGCCGCCATAATATTCGCTCGCCTGCTGTTCGCTGTAGTGTCCGGCGGAATCCGAGAAATCGACGCCATGGCGCTCGAGCGCCCGCGCGAGCGCGAGGGTTTGGGCGAGCGTCACGCTGTGCCCGAAGATGTGCGCAAAGTCGTTACGGAAGTCGTTGACGAGATCGAACGCCGCACGATCGCCGGCGGAGATCACGCCGCTTGCGACGAGCGCGCTCGTCTTCGCCGGGAAGCTCATCTTGTAGACCTGGTCACTGGGATCGGTCAGCTGGATAAACTCGATGAGGATCGCTTCGAGCGCCAGGTGAATCTTCAGCGCCAGCGCGATCACCTCGGCATCGTCGCCGATGATCTGCGATGAGATGATGTCGTCCAGTTCGACCGCTCGGCTCGGTTTGCGCACGGCACCCTCTTCGATTTCGGCGGTTTCGACCCGACGCTTCTGATCGTCCTTGCCTGAGCTGCCGCCGGAGCATTGCCACGGTTGGGGTTCTGGAGCCACGCCGGCGTCGAGCCGTTTCTGTATGCCGATGACGCATCTCCGGTTGCCCGCGTGCCCCACCCCGCTCGCGATGGCGCTGATCCTTGGTCCAGTCAGGTCCCTCATTCGATCAACCCGTGAAGGGTCGGTACGCTGACGCTTCCGCCGGCGACCGCGTCGCCGGTGATCGCGGGCCATGCCCGGACACGTCGGGCGCCTGTCGAGCGGGGACGGTCCCCGCTCCCGAACAGGAGCCTCGGACATGTCGAACCTCAGACTCGCACAAGCCAACGCCTGGAGCCTCGCCAAGACCCTGATGGTCTGCGTCGTCCTCTTCCAAACCGCTGACGGCTACGGCGTGATGCTCGCATCCGAATTCGATGGCGATCCGGCCGCAATCGTTCACGAATATGACCCGTTCGCATGACCGGACGATCTCGAGACGCGATCACGCGGCGTCGGAATTGACGTTTCGGCGCCGCCAATTCTTCGCTATGCTTTGCCCGCGCGCTGTGGAGGTGGTGGAAGCGCGTCCTCGCCATTGCTTTGGAGGACGCACATGATCATCGCCACGCTTCTGAGCTTCGCCGGCATCGGCCTCATGTTGTGGCTGCTCTTCACCTTCGCGGTTTATGCGCTGCCCTTTTACGCCGCTCTCTCAGCGGCTTTTCTCGCCTACGAAAACGACGCGGGTTGGCTCGGGGCCGGCATCATCGGGCTTTTGACTGGCGCCGCGATCTTTCTGGTTGGCCAGCTGTTGTTCGCGACGCTGCGATCGCCGATCGCGCGCGGCGCCGTCGCGGCCGTCTACGCGGTTCCCGCTGGCCTCGCGGGTTATCATGCCGTTCACGGCTTATCTGCGATCGGCGGCATGGGCGACGTCTGGCGCACCGGCTTCTCGGTCATCGGCGCGATTCTGATCGCCGGTGTCGCCTGGATGCGCGTGAGCGCCCTTTACACGGGCGATTCCGGGCGGGACGTGGTTGGACGGCGCGCGATCTCGGAGCATACAGTGGGAACGCCCGGCCGCAGCTGATGCCGCCCCTCGCAAAGCAGATATTTGCGGACGACACGGAGTCGCGCCACGGATGTTCTGGCCGGCCGACCTGACCGATGGCCTCGTTCGCCGATTGCGAGTCTTTCGCCGAATCCTCGTTTGCTGACAGGATACCTGTCGAGAGCGCAGCCATCGACGCGTTTTGCCTCGAGTCCAAAGGGCGTCCGATCTGCACCCGCGAGCCTGTCTCTGCGCGACTGCGCGCCGCCCGGTCTTGTCGGTCGCACGAGGGGTCGGCCACGTTTCCTTCGGGGTGCTGCCAGTCCGCGGCCCGTCACGTCCTCTCTTTGGCTTGATCTGGCCGAGGGACGGGCTTCGCCCTCGATCGCCTATGCCGCAACGGAACCTGCAAACTTTCTTCCCCTGGCCTCACGGCCATTCCTCGCGAGGCAAGAAAGCCCGCCGGATCCGTCCTCCGCGCTGCTCCGGTCCTACGGATGCGGCGTCGATCGCCCCCGGCCTCGCGATCGCCATCGAGGCTGCGATAGGCGCGGGCTCGAGACAGCACAAAGGAAACTCATCATGGCGACCATCGGCACTTTCAAGAAGTCGGGCAACACCTACACCGGCACCGTCAACACCCTCGCGGTGCAGGCCAAGAACGTCCGCATCGTTCCCGAGGAGAATCGCTCCAACGACAACGCGCCCTCGCACCGGGTCTTCGTCGGCAGCGTCGAGGTCGGTGCCGCCTGGGCGAAGCGGTCGAACGAGGAGCGCGACTACCTCAGCCTCAAGCTCGACGATCCGAGCTTCGTCGCTCCGATCTACGCCAACCTCTTCGACAACGAGGACGGCGACTACAGCCTCATCTGGTCGCGCTCCAACGGCAAGCGCCAGGGCGACTGAACCGGCCAGCGACGCCCCGCCCGGGACGACCCGGGCGGGGCGCTCTCGCATGTCTTCAGGCGATGGCGATCGGCCGCCGAGCAGAACCGCAAAGCCGGATCGCCGCGGTTCCGGGACTACGGATCGGCGGACCTACGTTTGCGCGCCTTTGCGACCTGGGTCGAAGCCGGGCGCCGCAGCAGGTCGGCCGCAGCGAGGCCGAGCTCGCGGGCCAGCCGATCAACCACGTCGATCCCCGCATTGTAGACGCTGCGCTCCAGCGAGCTGATATAGGTCCGGTCGATCCCGGCGCGATGCGCCAGCTCTTCCTGGCTGAGCCCGGCCTCGCGCCGTTTCTTCCTCAAATTGAGGGCAAGCACCTCGCGTATCTCCATGCCCGCGAGCGCAGCCGTTTGTAGAGTATTTCACCACGGAGTATTCTCGACAAACCGTTCGGCGATGTCCTAGAGGTCGAAGGCTTCGCAGGTCATCGGCAAGTCGTCGAACTATGACTAGGATGGGTCGACCGTCGATGGCCGAGATGACAGGGAACTGGCCGATGCCGACGCCGCCTCTGAATCCTCCCGTCGCCGATCTGGTGCCTACAGCCGATTCGCTGACCGACTATGACCGCGCTCACCTCGTCACTTACCTGCGCCTCCTCGACGCCGAGTCGGACGGCGCGGATTGGCGCGAGGTCGCGACGCTCGTCCTCGGCTTCGACGTCGCGGCCGATTTGGACCGCGCCGAAGCCGCCTGGCGCAGTCATCTCGAAAGAGCGCGGTGGATGAGCGCCAGCGGGTATCGTGCGCTGCTGCGCGACGCGCGGCCCGACTGAGAGGTTAAGATTTCGTGTGATCACGTGATCGCCAAGCGCGATCACCGGTTCGCGGCGTGCGGGCTATCCATTTGCAACTGTTGCGGGAATCAGTGGGGCATGCGGCCCGCCGGCTGCCGGCGGTCCTCTTGTTTGCGAGGAAGCCATGCCCACACCCGATTGGCGTTCGCCCGAGGCGTATCGCCCCATACAGACCATCACGACCCCTGGCTTCGCCTGGGAGTTTCTCCGCCGCAGCGCCGAATACCAGGCCGACGCCCGCCGCTACCTGACTGCCGGTCAGGTGACGATGCGCGCCGACGCAGGGTTCGGCCAACGATGGGGGTTACCCTTTCGCAGTGGACCCCCGGCTCTCGGCTATCGAGATCCGCGTGTTCTGGCTACCGACGGCGACGCCTTTCACGATCGTGTTGGCGCCAGCGCCGCCTGAGCTCGTCGTCGCGGAAACGCTGCCGCTTCCGCTCGCCGAACCCCGATCCTTCTCGCCCTATGAGGCGATCGGCTCGCCCGGACACGAGCAGCCGATCCTGCTGCTCGGCGACGCGGGGCTCGCAACGCTTGCGGCGGCCGTTCCGCTCGACGCAGACCTTCCGCAGCGCGTCGGCGCTTTGATGCGGCTGTGGCGCCGGCTGGTCGCGGGCGCCGGGGAACCCGCCGGCGCGCTGACGGCGCAACGCCGCCGCCGACTCGTCGAAACGCTTCGCGCGCTCGACGCTCATCTGGAAGGCGCGACCACGCGCGAAGTCGCTGGCGGCCTGTTCGGCGAGGAACGCCTCCCGACCGGCGCAGAGTGGAAGTCGCACGATCTCCGGAGCCGCGCGAAGCGCCTCATCGCTGCCGGCCGCGCCCTGATGAACGGCGGCTATCGCGCCTTGCTGCGTCCGCCGCGCTGATTGCACCCGCGCGGGGGTCGAATTCGTCGTTTCCTTCTTCGTCCTCCCTCCCACCGTCCGCGCTTCGCCACCGTGCGCCAAGCCGCTCGCCGATCCCCGGCGGCGCGCAGCAAGGTCCCGGAAAGGTCTGCCATGTCCCAACCCACGCCAGCGACGTCCTCGACCCCCGGCGCCATCCCGCCGCGCTACCTGCGCACGCCCGAGGCGGCGCGCTTCCTGGGTCTCTCCGGCCGGACTCTGGAGAAGCACCGCACCTACGGCACCGGCCCCAAATACTCCAAGCTCGGCGGCCGCGTCGTCTATGCCGTCTCCGATCTCCAGGCTTGGGTTGATCGCGGCGCCAAGGCATCCACCTCCGACGACACCGGCGACGTCGTGCTGCCGGCGAAACGCCATGCTGCGATTTCGCCGGCTTATGCCGGCGCGCGCCGCTAGCCGCCGCTACCCCGCGTGCGGAGGCGCGACCTCGGCCAAAGCGAACGCGCGACCCTCGATCCGTTCGAGGCGCTCGCCGGCGACGTGAAGCCCCGCGACCAGCGCGACCTCATGGAGCGGCCGTTCTTCAGCCTCGCCAAGGCCAAGCGCACCCAGCCGATCCTCTACAAAACCGGAGATACGCAAGTGCAGGTCTACGCCGTCCCGGAGCACGGGCTCGCCACCATCTGGGACGCCGACATCCTGATCTGGGCGGGCTCGCAGATCGTCGAGGCGCTCGACCGCGGCCTGCCAACCTCCCGCTTTTTCCGCTTCACGCCCTACCACCTTCTGACCGCGATCGGGCGCGCGACCGGCAACCGCGACTACAAGCTCCTGAAAGGCGCACTCGCGCGCCTGCAGTCGACCGTGATCCGGACGACGATCCGGCAGGGAGAGCATTGGCGGCGTCAGCAATTTTCCTGGATCAACGAATGGGAGGAGCTGACCACGCGCTCGGGCCGCTGCGAGGGCATGGAGTTTGTCCTGCCCGACTGGTTCTACCAGGGGGTCCTCGACCGCCGTCTCGTCCTGACCATCGACCCGGCCTATTTCGCGCTGACCGGCGGCATCGAGCGCTGGCTTTATCGCGTGGCGCGCAAGCACGCCGGCCGCCAGCGCGACGGCTGGCGCTTCGAGCTCAGACACCTCCATGCCAAGAGCGCGAGCCAAGCGCGATTCTCCGACTTCGCGATCGACGTTCGGCGCCTTGTCACCCGCCAACCGCTGCCCGGCTATGTGATCGAGATCGAGCGCCTGGTCGAAGCGGGCGGAGCCTGGCGCGACTTCATTGTGCTGAGGCCCACCGGGCCTGTGGACAACACGCTGGAGCCCGCCGCCGCATATCGGGACTTCGGGCGCACGCATATCGGGACTTCGAGCGCACACTTATCGGGACTTCGGGCGCAAGCCGCTTTTACGGATGACGAAATCACCGCGCGAAATCAGCAGCTTCGGCTGACGCTCGATCCGCCTAACTCTTCTAACGAATCTAACTTCAAAGACGCGCGCGCGAGCCGCGACGGCCGTTCGGCGGCGGAGCACGAACGACGTCCCGGCCCTGGAGCGAGGCGATGATCGTGGCGCTCCTCAACCAGAAAGGCGGCGTCGGCAAGACCACGCTCGCGCTACATCTCGCCGGTCGCTGGGCAGCCAAGGGCGCCCGCGTTCTGGTGGTTGATGCGGACCCGCAAGGCTCCGCGCTCGACTGGTCGGCCGAACGCGCGCGCGAGGGCCTGCCGCGCCTGTTCGGCGTCGTCGGTCTGCCACGCGATCTCCTGCATCTCGATCTGCCTGAAGCCTCGAAAGGCTACGACCGCGTCGTCATCGACGGGCCGCCGCGCATGGGCGTCATAACGCGCTCGGCGTTGCTCGCGGCCGAGCTGGTGCTGATCCCGGCGACGCCGTCGCCGCTCGACGGCTGGGCGTCGGCCGAAATGCTGCGCCTGCTCCGCGAGGCGCGCGTCTATCGCCCGACGCTCCCGGCGCGGCTCGTGCTCAACCGCTGCGCGGCACGCACGGTGATCGCCCGCGAAACCGCTGCCGAGCTTGCCGACCACGATCCTCCCGTGTTGGCGACGCACGTCGGCCAACGCATCGCCTTCGCCGATGCCGCCCGCTCGGGACGGCTGGCAGACGAGGTGCCGACCGGCGCCATCGCCTCGCGCGAAATCGTCGCGCTCGCCGCCGAGATCGACGGGATCGCGTCATGAACGGCGGTCCCGCCCGTCGCGGCTTCGCCTCTCGGCCGACCACGCCGGAGGCCTGGGCGAAGGCCCCCGATGTCCGGCCGCCCGCCGACAATCCCTACACTGCCAGGCTCACCATCGACGTCACACCGATCCTTCGCGGCCGGATCAAGGTGACCGCGTTCCAGCGCGGCCAGACCGTGGCCGCCCTGTTGCGCACGCTGCTCGAGCGCGAGTTTCCTGACGATTTCGGGGGCGCGCCATGACCGGCCGCACACGCGTTGAGCTCCTGCATCTCGAAGGCCGCATCGAGCGCTGGGTGCGCTTCGGCCGCGTCGCCGAGGAGGAGATTCTCGACCGTCGCCGTCGCGCCTTCTGGTTCGACGCCGGCCAGGTGTTCGCCTTCGTGCGCTGGGCCTCGAACGACTATGGCACCGCCGTCAGCCGCATCGACATCCTGCGTGCCTGCGGCTCGGCCGAACCGGTCACGGCCGTGCCCGGCGTGACGCCCGGCGGCGACGTGCTGCTGCGCCTATCGGGCTGGCCGAAAGTGGAGGCCGCGCTCGCCGCGATCGACCAGGTCGAGCGCCTCGGAGTCGATCCGGCCGACGCCTGCCCCGACCATTGGCGGCACGTCCACAACCGCCTCACCGCCGGCGATGCGCCGCGCGCTTACGCGCCCGAACGGCATCGCGCCTGGCTGCTTCGACGGGAGATGACCGCATGATCAAGCTGCTCACCGTGACCGCTGGAACAAGCGTCTTGCTGGGCCTTTCAGCCCTCGCGCCGCCCGACACCAGGCTCGTCTGGAACGCCTCGGCGAGCGTGCCGATCGGCCTCTACGCCATCGGTCCGGTCGGCAAGGTCGAGGTCACCGATCTAGTCCTCGCGCGGCCGCCGGAACCGCTGGCGACCTGGCTCGACGAAAGCCGCTACGTGCCGCGCGGGGTCCCGCTGTTGAAGCGCGTCGCCGCCCTTCCGGGGCAACGCGTCTGTCGCGACGGCGGCGCGCTGGCCGTCGATGGGATCGTGCTGGCAAGCGTGCGCGAACGCGACAGTCGCGGTCGCGAATTGCCGCAATGGCACGGCTGCCGGGCACTCTTCGACGGCGAAGTGCTGCTCCTCAATTGGGAAGAGCCGGACTCACTCGACGGCCGGTATTTTGGGCCGCTGCCCGCGTCCAGCATCGTCGGCCGCGCGACGCCGCTCTGGACGCAGGAAGACCAGTGATGCGCCTGCTTACCCTCTCTTCCCGGTCCACGCTCGTCATCGCCGTAACGGCGATCGGGATGCAGTCGGCGATCATTCCGCCGGTGCACGCGCAGGTCGCGGCACCGCGTTCCACCGCGATCGTTGCTGCCACCGATCCGGTCGACGCCGCGGTAACTGAGGCGTCGGAGCGGTTCGGCGTGCCCGAGCATTGGATTCGCGCCGTGATGCGCCAGGAGAGCAACGGCGACGTCCACGCCGTATCGTCGGCTGGCGCGATGGGGCTGATGCAAGTCATGCCCGGCACCTATGCCGAGCTGCGCATTCGCTACGGTCTCGGCGCCGATCCGTTCACGATCCGAGACAACGTGCTCGCCGGCACCGCCTATCTTCGTGAGATGCACGACCGCTACGGCGGGCTCGGCATGCTCGCCGCCTACAACGCCGGTCCCGGTCGATGGGAAGACTTTCGCGCCGGCATCCGGCCGCTGCCCCGCGAAACGATCGGCTACCTCGCCCGTCTCGGTCCCGTGCTCGATGTCGGCAGCTTGCCCGCCATCTCCAGCACAACCGAACCCGCTCGTCCATCGCCCTTCGCGGCGCCGATCTTCGTCGCGATCAGCGACACATCTAGTGCAGTCGAAACTCCCGCCAATGATCAGACGACGCGCGCCGTGCTGGCCGCAAACGCAACCGCCGACACGCCATCGAACGGTCTCTTCGTACAACGCCAGAGCGCCGAGCCTACGAATCCTGCAGCGTCATCAAGCACGCCACCGCCGACTGTCGCGCCCGCAGCTGAGCCGTCGCCGCCGAAAGCTTCAACGTCCGCTGAGCCTTCCGTGAACGGTCTGTTTCCCCCGCGATCGGGAGGCAACCGACGATGAGGCTGCGGATCGGGTTCTTGCGTGCATTGGCGGATCCTAGAGTGCTCAAGTGTCGACGTGCCGGGGTGCTGACGGAAAACCACGACGGAGGGCGAGATAAAAGCGGCGCCAGCTTGCGGGGTGGTGGGGCGACATTCGTCGTTAGAAATCAGCCGCTTCGCGGCGCGCGAACTGCCAGCCTAGCCACTTTGGCGGCTGGCGCGTCCGACGCATTTACGTGCCCGCACAACGACTTGGCCGCCAGCCACTCGCGGCCCGGTCATCGACCCACGCTATGAGCCGGCGCGACAACGAAATCCGCATCCGGCCGGGACGGGTGCGCGACGGCGGGGCGCGTGGGCCCCGCCCGAAGCGCTTCGTCGACCAGGTGATGCGGGCCGCGAAAAAGGCGGGGCATGGTGGCCGCGGGTTCGGCAAGGCGGCCGCGCGATCCGGCTCCCGGTTCGGGCGCGGCCGGGTCGCGGCGGTGGCGGCGACACTGCGCTCGCCGCACCGCCGCGTCGTCGTCAAGGCGCGCGTCGTGCGTCATCGCGGCGCGCGCTTCCGCTCGGCGCCGATGGCCCAGCACCTGCGCTACCTGCAGCGTGACGGCGTGACCAAGGACGACGCGCCGGCCCGGATGTTCGACGCGAGTTCCGACAGCGTCGACGCCAATGCGTTCGCCGGGCGCTGCGAGGAAGACCGCCATCACTTCCGCTTCATCGTCTCGCCCGAGGACGGGCATGAGATGGCGAACCTGCGCGCCTTCACCCGCGAGCTGATGGGCCAGGCAGGCCACGACCTTGGCACGCGGCTCGACTGGGTCGCGGTCGATCACTGGAACACCGACCAGCCGCACGTCCATGTGCTGGTGCGCGGCCGCGACGAGGACGGCGCCGACCTCGTCATCGCCCGCGACTACATCAGTCGGGGCTTGCGCGGACGGGCGGAAGCGCTGGTCGATCTCGAGCTCGGGCCGCGAAGCGAGCAGGCGGTGACGCGCGCCCTCGAAAGCGAGCTTCGCGCGGAGCGGTGGACGAGTCTCGACCGGGCGCTGCAAGCCGCCGCCGACGAGGGCGGCGGTGTAGTCGACCTGCGGCCCAGCGCCCCGGCGGGCGACGACCGCGAGCTCAAGCGTCTGATGATCGGCCGCGCTCATCATCTCGAACGGCTCGGCCTGGCCGAAACGGCAGGCCCGGCGACGTGGACGCTGAAGCCCGCGTCCGAGCAGACGCTGCGTCAGCTGGGACTGCGCTGCGACATCATCAAGACCATGCAGCAAGCGCTGTCGCGCGAAGGGCGAACCCTCGATGCCTCCGCCTTCGCGATCCACGGCGAGGCGCCGTCCGCCGTGCTCGGGCGGCTCGCCGATCGCGGCCTGCACGACGAGCTGTCCGGCTCGGCCTATGTCGTCATCGAAGGCGTCGATGGGCGCGTTCATCATTTGCGATTCCCGTCGATCGAAGCGAGCGGTGATGCGAAACTCGGCGCGATCGTCGAGGCGCGGCCGTTCACCGGCGAAGACGGCAAGCTGCGCGTCACGCTCGCCGTCCGCTCGGACCTCGGTCTCGAGGCACAGGTCAAAGCCGACGGCGCGACCTGGATCGACCGGCAATTGGTCGCGGGCGAGCCGTCGCCGTTGTCGGGTGGCGGGTTCGGCGGCGAGGTGCAGGCGGCACTGGGGAGCCGGGCCGAGCATTTGGTCGGCCAGGGCCTCGCCCGCCGCCAGGGCCAGCGGGTCGTGTTCGCGCGCAATCTGCTCGATACGCTGCGACGGCGCGAGCTCGATGCGGCCGCCGCCCGGCTGTCGAGTCAGAGCGGCTTGCCTTACCATCCATCGCGCGAAGGCGAAGCGGTCAATGGCGTCTACCGTCAGCGCCTCGACCTCGCTTCCGGGAGGTTTGCGATGCTCGACAATGGCCTTGGGTTCGAACTCGTACCTTGGAAGCCGGCGCTCGAACGCCAGCTCGGGCAGCAGGTGCAAGGCGTCATGATGCCGGGCGGCGGCATCGACTGGTCGCTCGGCCGCAAGCGGGGCTTGAGCAGGTAGGGTGAACGTCGACTGGTCTGGCTCGATATCGCAGGCGAGGAGCTGCAACTGCGTTCAGAAGCGGAGGATACCCTCGATCCAACGCTTCGACTGCTCGGTTCCGATCGACGGCGCGCGTGTCCCGCGAACCCCATTCATTGGACATGCGCAGGTCATCGGGAGCCTCGAAGCGACTTCAATCAAGTCATCTGCTGCCGCCGCATCGCGACGACGACATCACCGTCGCTGGAGAGGCGATTGCGATAGGCGAGGAGGTGCGGGAAGTCGCCGATCGGAACGGGCGTGCCGTCGATCCAACGCAGGATGACGAACAGGTAGGCGTCGGCGATGCTCCGTTCGCCGAGATACCAGGAGCCGCCCGCGGCTTTGAGGGCGCTTTCGAGCCGCTCAAAATGCTCGCGCAGTTTTTCGTAGGTGAGCTTTCGCACCTCGGCCTGCCCCGCTTCGCTGTTGGCGTAGCGTTGAGGCGCGAAATGCCCGCCGAAATCCGCATGGATCTCCGACGTGAAGTACGACAGAGCCTCATCGATCCGCGCCCATTTGAGCGAACCGTTGGGGTCAAGCTCACCCCTACTCGCCTGTGATGCCAGATAGCGCAAGATGGCGGCTGCTTCGGTGACGACCGTGCCGTCGTCCAATACGAGCGCCGGAACCTGGCCCTTCGGATTGATCGCCAGATAGGGTGCTTCGCGATGCTCACCCCGCGCGAGGTTGACCAGCTCCAGATCGATGCCACCCCACACGGCGACGATGTTTGGAGCCAGCGCGCAGGTGCCGGGCATGGCGTAAAGTCTCATCGTCAGTTGCTTTCGATGTCGGCGCACAGCGCCGTTAGTGTGTCCAAGACGGTGCGGACAGCAGGCGACCGGTAGCGCTGTCTGCTGCTCACCAGCCAAGCATCGGCTTCGTCATCCCAGATGTCGTTCAACACCGGCATCAGCCGGCCCATGATCCGATCGTCGTGGGTCAGGAAGTCAGGCAGGAGCGCGATGCCGTGTCCGGCGAGCGCCAGTTGGTGGGCCACCAGCATGTTTCCGGCCGCCACGTTCCAGCGCAGGTCGCACTCCCACCCGTCGGCAAAGCGCCAGGTCGTGCGCCTGGAGTCCGTCACGATGGCGTTGTGGGATGCGACGTCGGCCGCGGTCACGGGGGTGCCGTTCGCCCGAAGATAGTCGGGTGACGCGACGAGCCGGCGGCGCACCTTGCCCAGGCGCCGCGCGACGAGGTCGCTGTCGTTCAGCGGACCCATCCGAACCGCGAGGTCGATACCGTCGCCGACGATATCGACCCGCCGTTCGGTCAGCCGGAGTTCGATCTGCAGGCCGGGGTGCTGGTCCGTCAAAGCCGCTAGGTGTGGCGCGATCAGGTGAACGCCGATGGCGGCGGTGGTCGTGATCGCGACGCGGCCGGTGACGGTGTGTTCGCGCTCCCCGATCGCGCGGGCGGCGTCACGGGCGGCGTCGATGGCGGGTTTCGCCAAGGCGTAGATCCGGCGACCCTCGTCGGTGAGCGACAAGGACCGCGTCGACCGCTGAAAGAGGCTGGTGTGAAGGTCCGTCTCCAGGTCTGAGAGCCGCCGGCTCACCGTCGATTTGGGAAGTCCCAGAGCCTTAGACGCGGCGGAGAAGCCCTTCTCGTCGGCGATCGCGACCAAGAGGGCCAAGTCGTCGAGCGAGGGCTTCATCGGCCCGACAATGGAACAGCGCCTTCCCATTCGCAACCATTATCAGGACGATCCTCCGCCGCTATCTCCCGACCGTCGATCCAAGGAAATCGTGATGATCAGCTTTTCAGCTCCGTACACCCCGACGACGATGAAGCTTGGCGACGTCTTCAAGGCCCGTCAGTATCCGCGTCAGGCGTTCGACGACCTCGCCGACCCGGTGCTCAACATCGACTGGTTCGAGATGAAGGGTCCGACATTCCCGACGCATCCGCATGCGGGCTTCTCGGCGGTCACCTACCTGTTCGCGGACTCGCCCAACGGGTTCCGCAACCGGGACAGCCTTGGCGAGGAGCACGAGATCAAGCCGGGCGGTTTGCACTGGAGCCGCGCCTCACGCGGCCTGCTGCATGAGGAGACGCCTCTTCCCGGTGGCGGCGCGGTGTGCGGCCTTCAGATATTCGTCAACCTGCCTGCAGCCAGCCAGAGCGCGCCTGCGGCCGCTTTTCCCGTGCCTCCTCAGCTGGTGCGTCACGAGCGCGGCCCGGGCTGGAGCCGGCGGGTCGCCGTCGACGGCACATCGATCGGTGGGGTAGCCGGCGCCTTGCCGTCGCCCGTCCGCCTCGGGGAATTCGAGATCGAGCAGGACGGGTCGATCGCCGAAACCGTTCCGGCCGGTTGGGGCGGCATGATGATCGTCCTGGCAGGCAAGGCGAGCATCGACGGCGCAACGGCGGTCGAAACGAACCAGGCGATCGGCTTTGCAGCCAACGCGGAAAGCGAGCTTCGCATGGAGGCGCAGGACGAGCCGACCCGGCTGGCGCTCGTGCTCGGGAAGAGGCTTGGGCAGCCGATCCACGCCCACGGCCCGCTTATGATGGCGACACCCGACGCCCTCCTGACCGCGCGCGAGTACGTCGGTAGGCTTCGTATTCCCGAACTCGCGCCCACGGCCTGAAAGGAGCAATCGATGACCGACACAGCCGCTGCAGCCCGCTTCTACGACTACATCAACGGACGAGACGTCGACCGCTGGGCCGATTACTTCAGCAACGGTTGGCGCGCCGTGCCGGCTCTTCCGGAGCAGCCCGATCAACTCGCCGGCTATCGCGCGGTGATCGACCAGTTTCGCGAGGGCGCGCCGGATCTGCATGTCGAGACCCTCGAACTCATCGCAAACGATGACGTCGTCGCGGTCCGGTCGCGCGTATCGGGTACGCATTCGGGCGAGCTGTTCGGTCATGCCGCGACGGGTAAGCCCTTCGCGTTCACCGCGATGGACATACACCGGATTGCCGACGGTCGGATCATGGAGACTTGGCACGTGGAAGATTTCGCAGCCCTCATCAACCAGATCACCAACTGACTATCGAAAAGGAAACCGTACCATGGACGATAATGCCAAAACGCTGACCATCAGCACGGCCGATGCTCCCTTCACTGTCATCAACCGCTTCACGCCGCAGGCGTCGGACCAGGACGAACTGGTCCGCGTGCTGACCGATGGCATCACGAATGAGATGGCCAAACTGCCCGGCTTCATCTCGGCGGCGATCCACCGCAGCACCGACAGCGTCGACGTGCTCGTCTATGCGCAATGGGACAGCCCCGAAGCGCTCGGCCACGCCGGCGCACAGGTTCAGGCAGGTCAGGCACCGAACATGCTGCGCGGGTTCGAACTCGGCCAGCCGCAATATCACCCGTACGAGGTCAGCGCCGTGATCCGTGCGTCCGGCGGTGAGGCCGGATGACCATGCTCGACCGGCAGAAAACCGCCCTGCTCCTCATCGACCATCAGGTCGGCACGCTGCAGTTGGTGAAGAACATCGAGCGCGAACTGGCTCAGCGCCAGGCGATCGCGTTGGCCAAGATGGCGAAGGTTCTCGATATCCCCGTCGTCCTGACATCGAGCCAGGAGGACCGTGCCCAAGGCCCGATCCTTCCGGAACTGGCGGCGATCCTGCCCAAAGAGCATGCCGCCAGGATCAGGCGACCGGGGATCGTCAACGCCTGGGCCTATCCGCCCTTTCGCGATGCGGTTCTCGCGACGGGTCGCAAGCAATTCGTCATGGCGGGCATCACCACCGACGTCTGCCTCATCTTTCCGGCGATCGATGCGGCGCGCGAAGGCTTCGCGGTGCAGGCCGTGATGGACGCCTCCGGCTCGCCGAGCGAGCTTTCGGAGAGCCTGGCGCGGCGTCGCATGCAGGACGCGGGCGTCGTGCTGACCGCCACCAAGACGCTTATCGCCGAACTGGCGCGGGACTGGTCGACGCCCGAGGGCAAGCGGCTGATCTCGCTTCTGTTCAGCGATGTCTTCCCGGCGCTCGGTGCCGGAATTCAACAAACCTAGGGACATTCCGATGAAGACCGCAATTGCCGCAACGGCGCTCGCGCTGGCTCTCGCCGTATCGCCGGCCGTCGCCCAGCAGGAGACCAGCCGTTGGACCGCGCTCGCTGAACGCGACTGGGCCGACCTGCCGAACGTGGCGCAGGATGAGCCCATCCCACAGGAGGCGGGTTTTCTATCGCGCGAGGTCAAGCCCGGCGTGTTCGTCGTGACCGACGGCCTTTACCAAGCGATGTTCGTCGTCACGCGTCGCGGCGTCGTCGTCGTCGATGCGCCCCCGACGATCGGACCACGGCTGATGACCGCGATCCGCGCGGCGACGCCAATGCCCGTCACCCATTTCGTCTACTCTCACAGCCACATCGATCACGTCGGAGGCGCGGCGCAGTTCGGCGACGTCATTCGTATCGCGAGCCGCGAGACCGCCGAAAAACTCGCGCGATATCGCGACCCGAACCGTCCGCTTGCGACCCAGATCCTATCCCAGTCATCAAACACGATGACGATCGACGGCACCGAGTTCCGGTTCGACGAGCATGGCAATCAGCACGAGCCGGGGAACCTGTATATCCACTTGCCCGAGCAACGGGTTTTGATGGTCGTCGATCTGATCTTCCCCGGCTGGGTGCCGTTCACGAATCTCGGCATGGCCGAAGATGTTCAGGGTTTCATCGAGGCGCACCACACTGTCCTGTCATACCCCTTTGACGTCCTCGTCGGCGGACACCTGTCGCGCCCCGGCACGCGCGCGGACGTCGAAACACAGCGGAGCTACACGATCGACCTCATCGCGGCGGCCAAAGCTGGACAGCAAGCCGTGGATTTCGGCGCGGTCGCGGGCGAGATCGGTTATGCCAACCGTTGGCTCCTAGTGAAGACCTATATGGACCGGGTCGCCGATCATTGCGCCTCGTCGATGCTCGAGCGCTGGCGTGGCCGCCTGGGCGGAGCGGCGGTCTCGACCCCGGGTCACTGCTGGGTGATGCAGGAGCACCTGAACATCAACGGAACTCCGGCCAGCCGACCCTGACAGCTTGATTTCGGTTGCTTAAGCGGGGTGACGTTATCGCCCGCAAACCTCGTTTGCGGGCGATTGAAAGCGACGGCTTGCGCTTTGCGACTGTCAAGGGAATGAGGGGGCTTGCATAAAAGCCGTCTGGGTTCCGTTCCGGCTGACAGCGGAATGATACCCGCAGCTCACCACGCTCGTTGCGACGGTCTGGGAAGGGATCGAGAAATGGGAAAGCCTTGGTTCGGATGCCCAGACACATGATGCGACGGGTCGTCTTGCTCGGCACTTTTAGAGCTGCGCGCCTTTGGCGTCCCAGGCCGCCATTTCACCATCGGCAATGGTCAGTGAGACGCGCCAGCGATCACTAGGACGCAGGACGTAGATGTGCTCCCACTCGGCGACCAATTCGGCACCAGCGCCGCGCATCCGGTAGGCCATGCGGGCTTGAGCGACATTCGGGAACAGCTCGGTAGCGGATAGCAGCTTTCCTTCGGGCCGAACGATACCCTATCGGCTGTAGAACTCCATCAGGGTCAAACAATGATCGCGGAACGCCTGCCGCTCCATGGCGAAGTTGCCGGTTCGCGAAGGGAACAAGCCAACCTCGTCCCAAAGCGCACTCAGCGCGTCGGCATCGTTGCGGGCAAACGCATCGACATACTCGGCAAAGAACTCTGCGATTTGATCGTGGAAACTCATCTCGATTCTGACGGGTCAGTGGGGCGCTCGTCAGGCAGCAACTGCCGGAACAAGACGGACATTGGCTTCGGCCAGCTGAACCTTGACGATCTCTGTGAAAGCCATCGTGGGATTGGCTTCCGCGAGCATCCCGATCTTCATCCAGAACTGGGCCTGCGCATTGATGGACCGGCACATAACCGCACTGGCCCTGCGAGCTTCCTCGTGCAGCTCATCGTCGATCTTCACAATTCCCATCAAAGACCATCCTCGCAGATTGCTATATGATACATATATGAACTGTATGCTTCGACGTCAAAGATCGTTCAGGCCAAATTTGCGGTTTCGGTACTCCCCTCAGAACCTCTGACCCGCCGATCTGCACGACCGCACCGCCGTTGGCCCGATCCGTCCACATGCGCCCTTGCGTTCGAGCGGATCGCTCCCCGACCTCTGCCGGCATGGAGGTTGGAAGACGATAGGTGTCGGGCACGCGCGTCCTCTGGGGTCAGCTCCTCATCGTCGGCCTGATCGCGCTCGCCGCGGTCTGGGGCGCGACGCAATGGGTGGCGTGGCGGCTCGCCTATCAGCCCGAACTCGGGCCACCCTGGTTCGTGATCGGCGAGCTGCCGGTCTACATTCCGCCTGCCTTTTTTTGGTGGTGGTACTGGTTCGACGCCTATGCGCCCAAAGTCTTCTACGAGGGAGCGATCATCGCCTCGATGGGCGGCTTCGTCTCGATCGCGGTCGCGATCGGCATGTCGATCTGGCGAGCCCGCGAGGCGAAGAAGGTCACGACCTATGGCTCGGCGCGGTGGGCCGACCGCCGAGAGGTCCGGACCGCCGGCCTGCTCGGCGACGACGGCGTGCTGCTCGGGCGCTTCGGCGACGCCTATCTGCGTCACGACGGTCCCGAGCATGTGCTCTGCTATGCGCCGACCCGGAGCGGCAAGGGCGTGGGTCTGGTGGTGCCGACGCTGCTCACCTGGGCAGGCAGCTGCATCGTCCATGACATCAAGGGCGAGAACTGGGGTCTGACCGCCGGCTGGCGCGCGCGATTCGGGCGCGTGCTGTTGTTCGATCCAACCAACGCGGCGAGCCATGCCTACAACCCGCTGCTCGAGGTGCGGCGCGGACCGTGGGAGGTGCGCGACGTCCAGAACATCGCCGACATCCTGGTCGATCCCGAGGGCGCGCTCGAAAAGCGGAACCATTGGGAGAAGACCAGCCACGCGCTCCTCGTCGGCGCCATACTGCACGTCCTTTACGCCGAGGCGGACAAGACGCTGGCCGGCGTCGCCGCTTTCCTGTCGGACCCCAAGCGGCCGATCGAAACCACGCTGAAGGCGATGATGGCGACGGCGCACCTGGGAAAAACGCCGCACCCCGTCGTCGCGAGCGCGGCGCGCGAACTCCTCAACAAGTCCGAGAACGAGCGGTCGGGCGTGCTCTCAACCGCCATGTCGTTTCTAGGCCTCTACCGCGACCCCGTGGTCGCCGCCGTCACCGCGCGCTGCGACTGGCGGATCGCCGATCTCGTCGAAGCCGATCGCCCGGTCGCGCTCTACCTCGTCGTCCCTCCATCCGACATCAGCCGCACCAAGCCACTGGTCCGCCTGATCCTCAACCAGGTCGGTCGGCGACTGACCGAGGAGCTGGCAAACGGACGCAGGCGACACCGCCTCCTGCTAATGCTGGACGAGTTCCCGGCGCTCGGCCGCCTCGATTTCTTCGAATCCGCGCTCGCCTTCATGGCGGGTTACGGCCTAAAGAGTTTCCTGATCGCGCAGTCGCTCAATCAGATCGAGAAGGCCTACGGGCCGAACAACGCCATTCTCGACAACTGCCATGTCCGGGTCGCGTTCGCGACCAACGACGAACGGACGGCCAAGCGCGTCTCGGATGCGCTCGGCACCGCGACCGAGATGCGCGCGATGAAGAACTATGCCGGCCATCGCCTCTCACCCTGGCTCGGTCACCTGATGGTCTCGCGCCAGGAGACCGCGCGGCCGTTGCTGACGCCCGGCGAGGTCATGCAGCTGCCGCCCGACGACGAGCTGGTCCTTGTCTCCGGCACCCATCCCATTCGGGCGAAGAAGGCGCGCTATTTTGCCGACCGGCAGTTGAAGGCGCGCGTCATGCCTCCGCCCGATCCCGCGCGCGACCCCCGCCGCGCGGGCGACTGCGGCGGCCGATCCCCTGCCGACGACTGGAGCCGGCTGCCCCCGCCGGTGACGGCCGAGACGGAGAAGGCTGGGTCGGCCGCCGCCTTGTCGGACGAGGACGATGCCGCCAACGGCGGGATCCGGCGCGAGCCCGAGCTGCCCAAGCATGTCGCGGTCGCGCCCGAGACACCGCCGCCGGCGCGCGAGTTCGAGGCGCTCGATGACGAACCCGACGACGATGGAATCCGCGCGCGCGCCTTGCAGGGCCAATTCCGGCAGGTCGCGCGCCAGGCGTCGCTCGATCCTGATGACGGCATCGCGCTGTGAGCCGCACGATCAGAGGCAAACAGACCTTCCGGCTGCCCGTCCACTTGCTGCGCGCGCTCGCGGATCATGCGAGCCGCACCCGGGTGAGTCAGGCGAGCATCGTCGAGGCGGCGATCGCGTCGCACCTTTCGCCGGACGGCGCGGACCGCTTGGAGGCTGCGCTCGCGCGCCGGCTCGATCGGCTGACCCGCCAGGTCGAGCGGCTGGAGCGGCACGTGACGATCTCGAACGAGACGCTCGCACTCTTCGTGCGCTTCTGGCTGACCTCGGTGCCGCCGCTTCCCGACAGCGCCCAGGCCGCCGCGCAGGCTAAGGGACGCGAACGGTTCGAGGGTTTCGTCGAAACCCTTGGCCGTCGGCTCGCGAAAGGGCGCGCCTTCGCCGACGAGGTGACCCAGGACGTCGAAGGACGCGACGCCGACCTGGCCTGACCCGCCGGTTCGCCGGTCTCTGCGCGCCACGACGCTACTACGCCCTCGGCCTTGTTGAACCGGCTGCGATCGGCCGCTTTGTATCCGCCCCATCCGCTGTCCCGCCTTCATTGCGCCAGCACGATGGGGTGATCCTTGACCACACTCGCTTTCCGGTCCGAATCCTACGCGCGGGGCGCGCGCATGCTGCGCACCGCGCTCGGATCGTCGATCGCGAGTTTTCTCGACGATCCGAGCGTGGTCGAGGTCATGCTCAACCCCGACGGCCGGCTCTGGCTCGACCGGCTCTCAGGCGGCCTGGAGGACACCGGTGCGCGGCTGTCGCCCGCTGACGGCGAGCGCATCGTCCGACTCGTCGCCCACCATGTCGGCGCCGAAGTGCATCCGGGGTCGCCGCGTGTCTCGGCCGAACTGCCCGAGACGGGAGAGCGCTTCGAGGGCCTGCTGCCGCCCGTCGTCGCCGCGCCGAGCTTCGCGATCCGCAAGCCCGCGGTCGCCGTGTTCACGCTCGGTGACTATGTCGACGCCGGCATCATGTCGGGGGCCCAAGCCGAGGTGCTGCGCGCCGCGGTTCAGGCGCGCAAGAACATCCTCGTCGCTGGCGGCACCTCGACCGGCAAGACGACGCTGGTCAATGCGCTCCTCGCCGAGGTCGCCCGGACCGGCGACCGCGTGGTCCTGATCGAAGACACCCGCGAACTGCAATGCGCCGCGCCCAACCTGGTCGCGCTGCGCACCAAGGACGGCGCGGCGACGCTCACCGACCTCGTGCGTTCGGCGCTGCGGTTGCGTCCCGATCGCATCCCGATCGGCGAGGTGCGCGGCGGTGAGGCGCTCGACCTGATCAAGGCCTGGGGCACCGGTCATCCCGGCGGGGTCGGCACGCTCCACGCCGGCTCGGCGATCGGCGCCATGCGCCGGCTCGAGCAGCTGATCCAGGAAGCCGTCGTGACCGTGCCGCGCGCACTGATCGCCGAGACCATCGACCTCGTCGCCGTGCTGTCGGGCCGTGGCTCGGCGCGCCGCCTCGCCGAGCTCGCGCGCGTCGAGGGGCTCGCCGCCGATGGCGACTACGAACTCATCCCCGCCGGAGACCTCGCATGACTGCTTTCGCCAAACGATTTTCAGCAGGCGCGTCGCTGCTCGCCTTCTCGATCCTGACCGCGCCCGCCTACGCCGCCGGCTCCAACATGCCGTGGGAGCAGCCGCTCCAGCAGATCCTAGAATCCATCCAGGGCCCGGTCGCCAAGATCGTCGCGGTGATCATCATCATCGTCACCGGTCTCACGCTCGCCTTCGGTGACACCTCGGGCGGATTCCGGCGGCTGATCCAGATCGTGTTCGGCCTGTCGATCGCCTTCGCCGCGTCGAGCTTCTTCCTCTCGTTCTTTTCGTTCGGCGGCGGAGCGCTCGTCTGATGCTGACCGGCGACGAGCCCGTATCCGGCTTCTACGCGCCCGTCCGGCGTAGCCTCACCGAGCCGATCCTGCTCGGCGGCGCGCCGCGCGCGCTCGCCATCATCAACGGCACGCTCGCCGCCGCGCTCGGCCTCGGACTTCGTCTTTGGCTCGCCGGCCTCCTGCTCTGGCTGGTCGGTCATATGGCCGCGGTCTGGGCAGCGCGGCGCGACCCCGCCTTCGTCGATGTCGTACGCCGTCACCTGCGCTATCCCGCGCATCTCGGGAGCTGAGCACGATGCTGAACCTCGCCGAGTATCGCACCAAGCCGCAGGCGCTGCACGATTTCCTGCCCTGGGCGGCACTGGTCGCGCCCGGTGTCATCCTCAACAAGGACGGCTCGTTCCAGCGCACCGCCCGTTTTCGCGGGCCCGACCTCGACAGCGCGACACCCGCCGAGCTTGTTGCAACCACCTCGCGGCTCAACAGCGCGCTCCGCCGCCTCGGCTCGGGCTGGGCGGTGTTCGTCGAGGCGCAGCGCCATGCCGCCGGCGCCTATCCGCGCAGCATCTTTCCCGATGGCGTCTCGGCGCTGGTCGAGTTCGAGCGGCGCGCCCAGTTCGACGAGGCCGGCGCGCATTTCCAGTCAAGCTATTTCCTGACGCTGTGCTGGCTGCCGCCCGCCGAGGACGCCGCCCGTGCCGAGAGCTGGCTCTACGAGGGCCGCGAGCGCGCCGGCGCCGATGGGCGCGAGCAGCTCGCCGGCTTCATCGACCGCACCGATCGCGTGCTCAACCTCGTCGAAGGCTTCATGCCCGAGGCCGGCTGGCTCGACGACGAGGAGACGCTGACTTTCCTGCATTCGACCGTGTCGCCAAACCGGCACCGCGTGCGCGTGCCCGAGACGCCGATGCATCTCGACGCGATCCTGGTCGATGCGCCGCTGACCGGCGGGCTCGAACCCAAGCTCGGCGATGCGCACCTGCGCACGCTCACCGTCATGGGCTTCCCGTCGCAGACATGGCCAGGACTGCTCGACGACCTCAACCGGCTCGCCTTCGACTATCGGTGGGTGACCCGCGCGATCTGCCTCGACAAGACCGACGCGACCAAGCTGTTCGGCCGCATCCGCCGGCAATGGTTCGCCAAACGCAAGTCGATCGCCGCGATCCTGAAGGAGGTGATGACCAACGAGGCGTCGGTGCTGATGGATTCCGATGCCGCAAACAAGGCCGCCGACGCCGATCTCGCGCTTCAGGAGCTCGGCTCCGACTTCGTCGGCGCGGCCTATGTTACCGCGACCGTGACGGTCTGGGACGAGGACCCGCGCGTCGCCGACGAGCGGCTGCGGATGGTCGAGAAGGTCATCCAGGGCCGCGACTTCACCGCGATGATCGAGCGGGTGAACGCGATCGAGGCCTGGCTCGGCTCGCTGCCCGGCCACGTCTATGCCAACGTCCGTCAGCCGCCCGTCTCGACGCTCAACCTCGCGCACATGATGCCGTTCTCGGCGGTCTGGGCGGGACCGGATCGCGACGCGCATTTCGACGGGCCGCCGCTGTTCCTGGCCAGGACCGAGGGGTCTACGCCGTTCCGTTTTTCGCTCCATGTCGGCGACGTCGGCCATACGCTGGTCGTCGGACCGACCGGAGCCGGCAAGTCGGTGCTGCTGGCGCTGATGGCGCTGCAGTTCCGCCGCTATGACCGCGCGCAGATCTTCGCCTTCGACTTCGGCGGCTCGATCCGCGCCGCCGCGCTCGCCATGGGCGGCGACTGGCACGATCTCGGCGGCTCGCTGACCGACGAGGTCGCCGAGCCCGTCGCGCTGCAGCCGCTCGCACGCATCGATCAGGCCGACGAGCGCGCCTGGGCGGCCGAATGGGTCGCGGCGATCCTCGCCCGCGAAAAGGTCGAGGTGACGCCCGAGGTCAAGGAGCATCTGTGGTCGGCGCTCACCAATCTTGCCTCGGCGCCGGAGAATGAGCGCACCCTGACCGGTCTGTCGGTGCTGCTCCAGAGCCAGCCCCTGAAACAGGCGCTCAAGCCCTATTGCGTCAGCGGGCCCTGGGGCCGGCTGCTCGACGCCGAGGCCGAGCGCATCGGCTCGGCGCAAGTCCAGGCGATCGAGACCGAAGGCCTGATCGGCACCGGCGCGGCGGCGGCCGTCCTCGCCTATCTCTTTCACCGCATCGAGGACCGCCTCGACGGGCGGCCGACACTCCTCATCGTCGACGAGGGCTGGCTCGCGCTCGACGATGACGGCTTCGCCGGACAGCTGCGCGAATGGCTGAAGACGCTGCGCAAGAAGAACGCCAGCGTCATCTTCGCCACCCAGAGCCTCGCCGACATCGACGGCAGCCGCATCGCGCCGGCGATCATCGAGAGCTGTCCGACGCGACTGTTCCTGCCGAACGAGCGCGCGCTCGAACCGCAGATTTTCGCGGTCTACGAACGGTTCGGCCTGAACGCGCGCCAGATCGAGATCCTCAGCCGCGCGACGCCCAAGCGCGACTATTACTGCCAGTCGCGGCGCGGCAATCGGCTGTTCGAGCTCGGCCTCGGCGAGGTGGCGCTCGCCTTCACCGCGGCGTCCGCGAAGTCGGACCAGGCGCTGATCGGCCGGCTCCTGGCCGAACACGGCCGCGACGGCTTCGCCCGCGCATGGCTCGAAGCCCGCGGCGTCGCCTGGGCCACCGACCTTCTTTCCACCATCCAGCAGGAGAACGACCGATGAACCCCCGTTTTCGCAGCATCCTCGCGGCCAGCGTCGCCGCGCTCACCCTGACTACCTCGGTCGCGCCGAGCCAAGCGCAGGTCGTGGTCTACGACCCCACCAACTATGTCCAGAACGTGCTGCAGGCGGCGCGTTCGCTCAGCCAGGTCACCAATCAGATCACGTCGCTGCAGAACGAAGCGCAGATGCTGATCAACCAGGCGCGCAATCTGGCGAACCTGCCCTATTCGTCGCTCCAGCAGCTTCAGCAGTCGGTGGCGCGAACGCAGCAACTGCTCAACCAGGCGCAGCGCATCGCCTATGATGTGCAGAACATCGACCGCGCCTTCCAGACCACCTACGCGCCCGCGAATGCCTCGATGTCGTCGCAGGACATGGTGGCCGGTGCACGCGAGCGCTGGCAGACCAGCGTCTCGGCGTTGCAGGACGCAATGCGCATCCAGGCGGGCGTTGTCGGCAACATCGACACCAACCGGGCCGAGATGTCGGCGCTGGTCACGCGCAGCAACGGCGCATCGGGAGCGCTACAGGCCGCGCAGGCGGGCAATCAGCTCCTCGCGCTTCAGGCGCAACAGCTCGCCGATCTGACCGCTGCGATCGCCGCGCAAGGACGCGCCCAGTCGCTCGAGTCCGCCGAGCGCCAGTCGGCCGCCGACCAGGGTCGCGAGCAGCGCCGGCGCTTCCTCGAGCCCCGGTCGAGCTATCAGCCTGCCACCGTGACCATGTTCCACAACCGCTGAGCCCGATCATGCGGCGACGGATCATCACCGAGGAAGAGCTCGACCGGCCGAAGATTAAGCGCGTCATCGTCATCCTCGTCGCGGGGACGCTGATCGCCGGCGTCGCCGCCTGGCTTGCCGGGGTCGATGTCCGCGATGAGTTGCGGGAGCGCGATACGCCCGCCGCGAGGCGGGCGGTCGATCCGCTTCGCACCGAGCTTCTCCGCTGCAACGGCTTGGGCCAAGCCGCGCTCGACGATGCCCTCTGCCGCAATGCCTGGGCCGAGAACCGTCGGCGCTTCTTCGGGTCGCCCGACCGGGAAGCGCCGAGAGTCAACGAAACGCAGGCAGCACCGCTCGCCGACGCTACGCCGCCTTCGCCAGCGGAGCAGACGCGATGAACGGCATGGGCGTCATCGATCGCTTCCTCGAGGTCTTCACCCGCTACATCGACAGCGGCTTCGGGCTGCTGAACGGCGAGGTCGCCTTCCTCGCCTCGACGCTGATCGTCATCGACGTGACGCTCGCCGCCCTGTTCTGGGCCTGGGGCGCCGACGAGGACATCCTCGCGCGGCTCGTCAAGAAGACCCTGTTCGTCGGCGCCTTTGCCTTCATCATCTCCAACTGGAACAACCTCGCCCGGATCATATTCGAGAGCTTCGCCGGGCTCGGGCTCCAAGCGTCGGGCACCGGCATGTCGGCGGCCGATTTCCTGCGGCCCGGCCGCATCGCCCAGACCGGTCTCGAGGCGGGACGCCCAATCCTCGACTCGATCTCCGGGCTGATGGGCTTCATCAGCTTCTTCGAGAACTTCATCCAGATCGCGATCCTGCTCTTCGCCTGGGCGATCGTGCTGCTGTCGTTCTTCATTCTGGCGATCCAGCTCTTCATCTCGCTGATCGAGTTCAAGCTCGCGACGCTCTGCGGCTTCGTCCTCGTGCCGTTCGGTCTGTTCAACAAGACCGCCTTCATGGCCGAGCGCGTACTTGGCCTCGTCATCTCTTCGGGCGTCAAGGTGCTCGTCCTCGCCGTCATCGTCGGCATCGGCTCGACTCTCTTTGGCGAGTTCACCCGCGGCTTCACCGGCCAGCCGACCATCGAGGACGCGATGGCGCTGGTCCTTGCCGCCTTGTCGCTCCTGGGCCTCGGCATCTTCGCGCCGGGGATAGCCAACGGCATCGTCTCGGGCGGCCCGCAGCTCGGCGCGGGCGCGGCGGTCGGCACCGGGCTCGCCGCTGGCGGGATGGTGGTCGCTGGTGGGGCCGCCGCCATGGGCGGCGCCCGGCTCGCGGGCGCGGCCGTCGCTGGCGGCGCGCGGGGCGCCGCAACCGTCGCGGGCGGCGCGTCGACCGCCCACCAGCTCGGCAGTCAGACGTCCGGCGGCTCGGTCGCGGGCGGTCTTTCCGGCGTCGCCAAAGCCGCCGGCTCGGCCGCGACCTCGCCGCTGCGTCGCGCCGCCTCCGATCTCGGCGAGCGTTACCGCGCCGGCGGCCGCGCCGCGTTCGAGAGCACGGGTGGCTCAACCGGCACTCCCGCTGGCGCGAGCGCGGCCAACGATCGCGGAGGCGGAGAGCCAGCTTGGGCCCGTAACATGCGCCACCGCCAGGCCGCCGCCCACGGCGTGCAGACCACCGCCCATGCACTGCGCTCCGGCGACGCCGACGGCGCGGGATCCTCCGTCTCTGTCCGGGAAGGCGACTAGATGTTCTTCAAGCGACCCTCGATCCGCTATGCCAAGACGCCCGAGCCGGAGACGCCGTATCAGCGCGCCGCCCAGGCCTGGGACGACCGCATCGGCTCCGCCCGCGTCCAGGCGCGAAACTGGCGGCTGATGGCGTTCGGATCGCTGATCCTGTCGGGCGGGCTCGCCGCCGGCCTCGTCTGGCAGTCCGCCTCGGGCTCGATCGTGCCCTGGGTGGTGCAGGTCGACCGGCTCGGCCAGGCGCAGGCGATCGCGCCAGCCGACGCCGGCTACCAGCCGACCGACCCGCAGATCGCCTGGCACCTGGCGAGGTTCGTCGAACAGACCCGCGGCATCCCCGCCGACGGCATCGTGCTCCGCCAGAACTGGTTGCGTGCCTACGACTATACGACCGATCGCGGCGCGGCCGCGCTCAACGACTACGCGCGGGTCAACGACCCCTTCGCCAAACTCGGCCGCGAACAGCGGACGATCGAGGTGTCGAGCGTCATCCGCGCCTCGCCCGACTCGTTCCGTGTCGCCTGGATCGAGCGCCGCTACGTCGACGGCGCGCTCACCGCGACCGAACGCTGGACCGCGATACTGACGATCACGCTCCAGACGCCCCGCGACGCCGAGCGGCTGCGCAAGAACCCGCTCGGCATCTACGTCCACGCCCTCAACTGGTCCAAGGAGCTCGGCTGATGCGCCAGATCCCCCTCACATTGGCGCTGCTGGCTTCCGTTTCGCTCGCCGCCTGCTCGACGACGAACTGGACGCCACCCGAGATCAGCTACGACGAGACCGTGCCGCCGACGCCGGCCGTGCTCGCGGCCGATCCGCCGCGGCCGGTCGAGGTCATCCAGGTGCCTACGCCGCTGCCGCTTCCCGGCCAGCTCCAGCGGGTACCGCCGGCGCGCACCGCACCCCCCGAGCCGACCGATCCGCGCGCCCGCGTCGAGCAGGCGAACGGAGCGGCACGCGTCCAACCGTTCCGTTCGGGCTACTTCAACGCCGTGCAGGTCTACCCCTATTCGGAAGGCGCGCTCTACCAAGTCTATTCCGCCCCCGGGCAGGTCACCGACATCGTGCTCCAGCCCGGCGAGCAGCTGGTCGGCTCGGGCCCCGTCGCCGCCGGCGACACCGTCCGCTGGATCATCGGCGACACCGTGAGCGGCACGGGCGCCAACGCCCGCGTCCACATCCTGGTCAAGCCGGTCCGGCCGGACTTGCAGACGAACCTCATCATCAACACCGACCGGCGCACCTATCATCTCGAGCTGCGCTCGGCCGAGCGGACCTACATGGCCTCTGTCTCCTGGTCCTACCCGCAGGACGCGCTGATCGCGCTCCGGCGCAACAACGAGCTGGCCGCGGCGGCGACGCCGGTCGCGACCTCCGACCTGCCGTCGATCGAGAATGTCAACTTCCGCTACCGCATCGAGGGCGATCGCCCCGCCTGGCGGCCGGTGCGCGCCTTCGACGACGGCCGGCAGGTGTTCATCGAGTTCCCGTCCGGCATCGGCCAGGGCGAGATGCCGCCGCTCTGGATCATCGGCGCGGCCGGCGACGCCCAGCTCGTCAACTACCGCATCCGCGGCCGCTACATAGTGGTCGACCGGCTGTTCGGCGGCGCCGAGCTGCGCCTCGGCGGCGAGCGGCAGCGCCGCGTCCGCATCGTCCGCACCGACGCGCGGCCGTCGTCATGAGCGAGGTGCGTCCCGACGAGCCGGCGGCCGAACCCGCGAAGCCGCAAGAGGACATCGCCGCCGAACTGCGCCTGCGGCCCGAGCGGCCGCGCGTGGTGCGGCTGTCGCGCAAGGTGCTCGCGGGGCTCGGCGGCGTTTCGGCGCTCGCGCTCGGCGGCGCGTTGATCTGGGCGTTGCAATCCAACCGGGCGACCGCGCCGCAGGAGCTCTTCAACACCGAGAGCCGCACCCAGGCCGAGGGCCTGTCTCGGTTGCCGCGTGACTATGCCGGGGTGCCGCAGCTCGGTCCGCCGCTGCCCGGCGACCTCGGACGCCCGATGCTCAATGCCGGCGTTCAGCCGCCGCCGCTCCCCGGCTCACCGGTTCCGGCGCCCGCGCAGCCCGATCCCGAGGCGCAACGGCTCGCCGAGGAACGTCGTCGGATCGCTCAGGAGATGGAGGCGGCGCGGGGCAGCCGACTGTTCGCGGCGGAGACCCAGGCGCGCGCCGGCGCTGCACCAACGGCGCTTGCGGCCCCGGAATCCGCGTCGCTGCCCAACCCCTTCGGCATACCCGGGCTCGGCCTTCCTCAGCCGCAGGTTCAGCCGACCGAGAACGAGAGGCGGCTCGCCTTCCTGAACGGTCCGGTCGACCGTCGCACGGTCAGCGCCGATCGTGTCGCCACGCCGCCGAGCCCGTTCGTCGTCCAGGCCGGCGCTGTCATTCCTGCGGCGCTGATGACCGGCCTGCGCTCGGACCTGCCGGGCCAGGTCACGGCGCAGGTGACCGAGAATGTCTATGACGGGCCCACCGGCCGCACGCTGCTGATCCCGCAGGGCTCGCGGCTGATCGGTCAGTACGACGCGCAGACCAGTTTCGGTCAGAGCCGCGCGCTGCTCGTCTGGACCCGGCTCATCATGCCCAACGGCCGCTCGATCGTGCTCGAGCGCCAGCCCGGCGCGGATGCGTCCGGTTATGCCGGCCTCGAGGACGAGGTTGACAATCACTGGGGCCAAATCCTGCGCGCCGCCTTCGTCTCGACGTTGCTGAGTGTCGGCAGCCAGGCCGGCGCCGGAGATGACGAGGATCAGCTCGTCCAGGCACTGCGGCGCGGGTCGTCCGATGGCGTCAGCCAGGTCGGACGGCAACTGGTCGGTCGGTCGCTCGACATCCGGCCGACGATCACGATCCGGCCGGGGTTTCCGGTGCGCGTGATCGTAACGCGCGATCTGGTGCTCGAACCGTGGCGAGGTTGAAGGAGGTGGATTATGCCCAAACTCAAACTCGATCCTCTCAGCGACGATCGGCCGGTCAAGATCACGGTCGAACTTCCCGCGACCCTCCACCGCGATCTCATTGCCTATGGCAAGGCGCTCGCGGAAACTGGTCCCCCGGTCGATCCTGCGAAACTGGTCGTTCCCATGCTGACCAAGTTCATCGCGAGCGATCGTGGATTCGCTTCCGTTCGCCGCGGCGGGTGACGCCCCGCATTCCGAACCAAGGCCATCGATCTGAATGATGAAGCGAGCCGAGTTGGCACCTCTCCACCGTTCGTCCGGGCCATCGACGCCAATTATCAACTCTCGTCGATATGAGGCCGCGACAGAGTCGATGCGCCTTGGCGCGATCGTCGGCTCACCAACCTGGCCAGGCTGAGAAAACGCCTGAGTGCAGGGTTATCGTTTTCGGCCAGCCACCATGCGCTGAAGGGAATGGTGTCGCTCGTGGGCCGGAACACGACGCCGGGATAGCTGCAGCCGATCCAGTCTTCCGCGACGACGCTGATGCCAAATCCCAAGCCCACCATGTTCATCAGCGTCTCACGCTGGACGTCGTGGACCGACAAACGCAGCGGGCGGCCGAGATCGCCGAGCCGCTGGACGATGTAGTCGCGGATCTCCGGACCCGGCTCGCGGGCAGCCAGCACGAAGCGATCCGAACTGAGTTCGGCCAGCTCAACCGTTTTTAGTGTCGCGAACCGGTGATCGACGCAGAGCGCAGCGATGACCTGCTCGCTCGCCAGCACGACATGTTCGATACCAGGCACCGGGTGCGCGCCGGCCGCGTAGACGAGATCCAAGCGGCGTTCCCTCAAGCGTCCCATCAACAATTCGCGTTCTCCCTCAATCAGACTGACCTCCACATCCGAATGAAGCGGCCGGAAGTCGGCCAGCGCATCGCGCAGCACGCCGCGCGACAGCGACGCGACGATTCCGAGTTTGAGGTTCCCGTTCGCGCCCTTGCCCGCCTCCCGCGCGTGATCAAGAGCCGCGTTCAAGTCGCGCAGCGGCGGACGCACCTGCTCGAACAGAGTCTTGCCCTCGCCGGTCAACCTGACGCCGCGGTAATCACGCTCGAACAAGGACACCCCGACCCGGTCTTCGATGGCGCGGATGCGCGCGCTGACCGCCGACTGCGGCAATCCCAGCCGTTCGGCGGCCCGGCGCATCCCCAGCGTCTCGGCGACGACCAGGAAGCATTGCAAGTGCTTCAGATCGATCTCGCCGCCGCGCCGCTTCATCGACGATCAATCGGTCGGGACGGCGCGGCCGCGTCCTCCGCCGCGACGGCGCGGACGTCGAATGCCGCTGCGTCGTCGCCCAATCCAATCATGAAACCGGCGGACCGCCATCGGCTGCCGTGTCCCATCCCAGTCCGAGCGCGGTGCTGAGAACGGCGTAGGTTCGCGCCGCTTGCGCTTGCGCCTCACTCAGCGATCGTCGGGTGTCGACTCGCTCCCGTTCGGCCTCGAGCACCTCGAGCAGCGTCGCGGCGCCACCCAGATAGGCCGTCCGCGCCAACGCCGCCGAACGGTCGGCATGGCCAAGCGCCCGCTCGCGGGCCTCGACCTCCTGCCGCGCTCGCCTGTAACGCGCGAGCGCCGCCTCGGCGTCGGCCAGTGTGGACAGCACGGTCTGCTCGTAGTCGGCCAGCAATTCGGCGAGGCGTCCTTCACGCTGAGCGATGCGTGCGCGCACGCGACCCAGATCGGGAAAGCTCCAGCTCAACAAGGGGCCGATCGAATAGGTGAAGCTGTCGCTTCCGATATTGCCCACGCCATCGGCCTGGACCCCGATGTTTCCAAGCAGGCTGACCTTCGGAAACAGATCGGCGGTCGCGACACCGATCTCCGCGCTGGCCTCAGCAACCCGGCGCTCGGCGGCACGAACGTCCGGGCGTCGGCGCAGCAGGCCGGCCGGGTCGCCGACCACGAGCCCAGGCGGCGGAACCGGCATCGACGTGCCTTCCGACGCGATTGAAAGGGCGGCCAGTTCGCGACCGGTCAGGAGGGCGAGCCGCGTGCGCGCGGCTTCGATGTCGGCCACGATGCCGGGCCGCTCGGCCTGGGTTGCGACGCGCCGACTGTCGACGCGCTCGACGTCGAGATCGCTCGCGACCCCGAGCCGCCGCCGTTCGGCGACGAGGTCGCGCAGCCGCTGCTGGAGCGCCTCGTCTTCGCCATTGAGCACGAGACGTGCCTCGGCGTCGCGGAGCGAGACATAGGCGGCGGCGGTCTCTCCGAGCACGACCAGCCGCACGTCGTCGACCGAGGCGTCCGCCGCACCGACCTGCGCACGCGCCGCCTCGACCGCGCGCCGCCGGCCCCCGAACAGGTCGAGCTCCCAGCTCGCCAGATAGCCGATATCGACGAGGTCGATGTCCTGCGCGTCGACGCCCGGAACCGCGACGCCGAACGCGGCGATGGCTGGCCGGGTGCGCGCATAGCTCGCGCGTGCTTCGCCCGAAGGCCCAAGCTCGCCGCGGCGTGAGCGCAGGACCGCGCGGGCCTGATCGAGCCGCGCCTCGGCGGCGGAGATGGTGCGGTTGGCGGCCAGCGCCCCGTTCATCAACCGGTCGAGTTCGGGATCGCCGAAGCCTCGCCACCAGCTGCCGAGCAACGGCGTATTGGGAGCCTCCTCGGCATTGACGAACCGCGCGCCGGACGCGGCGAGCGGCGCGGGGGTGGACGGACCGGCATAGTCCGGTCCGACCGCCGCACATCCCGACAGCGCCAGTCCGGCCAAAGCGATGTTTAATCCGATCGTGCGCATCAGTGCATCGCCATCCCGGCGCCCTCCGGGGGTTTTTTGAGGAGCAGAACCGCGGGGATCGCGACCAGCATCGCGACGCCGAACAGCCGGAAGCAATCGGCATAGGTCATCACCAGCGCCTCGCGCTGGACGAAGGCGGCGAGCTGCCCGAACGACGCCGCTTGCGCCCGCGCCAGATCCATGCCGTCGGCCAGGAACGGAGCCGCGCCCGCCGCCACGCGCTCCTGCGCGAGAATGGCGTTGGCGGTCACCGACTGCCCGATCTGCTGGCCGTGGAACTCGAGCCGGGTGTCGATCAGGATGGCGTTCCCGGCGAGTCCGAGCGAGCCGCCGAGGTTGCGGGCGATGTTGAACAGACCGGAAGCGTCGGCGGCATCGTCCTTGGCGACGCCCGCCAGGGCCGCCTGGCTCAGCGGCAGGAAGATGAGCGTCTGTCCGATCCCACGCAGGATCTGCGACCAGAAAAACTGGTCGCGGCCCGACTGGGCGGTCAGGTCCGCGTCCATGAAGCAGCTGATCGAGAACAGCATCAGGCCTGCCGCGACGGTCAGGCGGACGTCGACGAACTTCATCAGCAACGGGAACAGCGGGATCACCAGGATCGCCGCCGCACCCGAATACATCGTGACGACGCCGGTCTGCTCGGCGTTGTAACCGGCCACCGTGCCGAGGAAGACCGGCAGGACGTAGAGCACCGTGTAGAAGGCCGCGCCCATCACGACGCTCACCAGAAAGGCGCCCGCGAAGCTGCGCTCGCCAAGCACGCGCAAGCGGACGACCGGGTCCGGACGGCTGAGCTGTGACCAGAGGCTCAACGCAGCGCCGAGCGCGACGACGAGCGTCAGCTGGACGATGTGATCGCTTTCGAACCAGCCCTCGCGCTGACCCTCCTCGAGCACGACGGTGCCCGCGCCGAGAAACAGCGCCATGCCGGCGATGCCGAGCCAGTCGGCGCGCGGAAGCTCGCCGAGGCGCGCGCGTTCGGCGGGCAGTGCGGTCAGCAACATCGCGATCAGCACGGCGCCGACCGGCACGTTGAGGAAGAACAGCCAGTGCCAACTGACGTTGTCGGTCAGCCAGCCGCCGAGCAGCGGCCCGAACACCGGGGCCATGATCGCGGTCATTGCGAACAGCGCGAAGCCTTGCGTCTGCTGGCTCGGCGGCAGGCGCAATGCGATGATCGTCATCGCCGAGGGGATCAGCGCGCCGCCGAAGAAGCCCTGACCGACCCGCCCGAGAATCATCACCGAGAGACTGTCGGCCACCCCGCAGACGACCGAGAACAGCACGAACAAGGCGGTACAGGCGACAAGCAGAGTGCGCAGGCCGAAGATTCGCACCAACCACGCGGTCAGCGGAATCATCACGATCTCGGCGACCAGATAGCTGTTGGCAATCCACGTGCCCTCGGTCCCCGACGCGCCGATCTCGCCCTGGATCTGCGGAAGCGAAGCATTGACGATCGAGATGTCGAGCGCGGCCATGAAGGCGCCGATGATGCCGGCGAACACCGCGATCCAGTCGGACAGCCCCGCCTTGGCGACGGGCGTCGGCCCGGCGGCCTCGCCGGCGTCCGCGACGGTCGCGGCACTCACCGCGGGTCTCCGCGCGTATCGACCGCGACCTCGCTCGACAGGCCCGGCGCGAGCCGCGCGGCGATCTCGGGCGTCAGCTCCAGCCGGATGCGCAAGGGCACGCGCTGGACGATCTTGGTGAAATTGCCGGTCGCGTTCTCGGGCGGCAGCAACGCGAAGGTCGCGCCCGTTCCCGGCGCCAGGCTGTCGACGACGCCCTCGATCTCGCGATCCGGCAAGGCATCGATGCTGACCCGAACCCGCTGTCCGGGGCGGATACGGGCGAGCTGCGTCTCCTTGAAGTTGGCGCGCACATAGAGGTCGCCGGTCGGAACGATCGTCATCAGCCGGGTCGCGGGCTGGACGAACTGGCCGGCCTGCACCGTGCGGTCGCCGATCCGGCCCGGGCGGGCCGCGCGGATTTCGGTGGCGGCGAGGTCGAACTCGGCGGCGCGCAGCCGCGCCTCGGCCGCGTCGATCGCCGCGAGCGCCTGTCCGCGCTGGGCCTGGAGCGTGCCGACCCGCTCGCCCGCCACGCGGACCGACGCCTGACTGGCGCGAAACCGACCGCGCGCCTGGTCGCGCGCGGACGCCGCCTCATCGCGACGCTGCGCCGTTCCGGCTCCGCTCGCCGCCAGCGCACCCGCACGTTCCGCGTCGGTGCGGGCGAAGTCGAGCGCGCTCGAGGCGACCGCAGCTTGCGCGCGCGCCTCGTCGATCGCCGCGGCTTGCGCCGACATCTCGGCCTCGGCGCGGCGCAGATCGGCCTGGCGCTGCGCTAGCTCGGCGCGCGCCGCGGCCACCGCCGCTTCGAACGGCGCGGGATCGATGCGGGCGAGAAGGTCGCCGGCGCGCACCGACCGGTTCTCGGCGACCTCGACCGCGAGCACGTAACCGGCGACGCGCGGCGAGACGACGACGCTGTCGGCGGCGAGATAGGCGTTGTTCGTCTCCTCGATGAACCGCCCTTCGCGCCACCACGACAGACCCCACCAGCCGCCGGCGACGAGCGCGGCGAGCAGGACGAGCGCGAGAACGAGCCGCACACGCGGCGATTTGAGCGGCGATGGCTTGACCGCGGTCTCCGCCGCGGGCTCGGGGCTGGTCGTGTCGGTCATGGTTGCGTAGGTGCTCGTGCGGCAAGGGCTGCCGCCTTGCGCGACAGGAAGGGCTCGTTGAGGAAGGGGCCGAACGGCACGATCGTCAGCACCGCCGTGCGCAGCACCTCGAGCGGTTTCCAGCCGCCCGACGCCGTCGCTTCGGCGAGCGCCAGCAGATAGACGATGAAGGCGATGCCGTGGATCGGTCCCATCGCGCTCACACCCTGCGGCAGACCGGCGAGATATTTGAGCGGCACGGCGAGGCCGACGAGCGTCACCAGCGTCGTGCCCTCGATGCGCGAGGCGATGCGCAGCCGTCCGATCGGCGTGCGCCAGGTGATCGGCACGCGATCTGGAGTCCCGCTCATGACGCCCGCCGCAGATGGCGATCGAGGAAGGTAACGACTGCCGTCCGCGCATGTTCGGTCGGGGTGCCGGGCTTGTGGTCGGATGCGAGCACGCTGTGCGCGATGCGTGAGAAACCGTGCCGGTTGCCGGGAGGATTGTCGATTTCGAAGAGCGCGAACCGCTCGCCGAACCGGCGCTGCAATTCGCCGATCCGCGCATCGGGCACCGATCGATCGTGGGTGAAGCGCAGCCCCATGACGCACCAGTCCGCCGCCGCCGCGCGCGTTTCGAGGGCGGCGAGATCGGACGGAGCGATGGCGAGCGCACGTGCTCGCCGCGCGCCGATCGCCAGCGGGATCGAGGGTTCGGCCGCGATCGTGGCGGCGACGGCGCGGTCGGTCGCGAGCGCCATCGCGACCCCCGCCGTGAAACATAGCCCGATGGTGGCGATGCGCTCGCCTGCCGCTTCGCCGGCGATATGACGCACCAGCGGCCGCAGCCGCTCGGTGATCGGCGATCCGCGATCCGTCGCCAGAAAGGCGAATTCGCGCGCGATGCAGATGCGCGCCATTTCGCCCAGCACATAGCCCGCCGAGAGCCCCCGACCGTCCTCGCCGGTCAGGCTCGGCAGCCAGACGGTGAACCCCGCCTTGACCAGGCTTTCGGCATAGGCGACGACAGGCGGCGTGATGCCGGGCGCCTCGCTTAGGAGCAGGACGGCGGGCCCGGCGCCGCGCCGATAGACCGGCCTCTCGGGCGAGACGCCGATGCCGTCGAGCCTGTCGAAGTCGGCGAGCGGCACGGTCAGTCGGCCTTCGCCCGGGCCTCGGCATAGGCCTTCGCCGCGATCTCCACCAAGGGCCGCATCATCGGCTCGTACTGCGCGATCGACTGCGCGCTCATCTGGGGGCCGGCCTTCTCGGGCGTGCCCACGCCGTGCGGCGGATGCGGATCGTATTCGATCGTCAGCTCGATCATCTTGGCGATCTCGGCGCCGCGCAATCGCTCCAGCACCGCGAACGCCGCCTCGAACGAACCGGTGACCGGTCCCGCGCTGACGAACTTGCCGTCGATGACCACCTCGCCGCCGCCGACGGGTTCGGCCCCGACCTGCTTGAGGTCGTCGAGCATCTGGAAGTTGGTGGTCGCGCGGCGGCCTTCAAGCAGCCCGCAGGCGCCGGCGAGAAACGCGCCGCCGCAGACGGTGATCACAGCGCTCGCCGTCTCGGCCTGACGCGTGAAGAAGCCGCGGACCTCGGGATCGTCGACGATCTCGTGCGGGATCGCACCGACCATGATGACATCGAGCTGAGGGCAATCGGCGAAGCTGGTCGTGGCGCGCGTCGGCCACGGCGGGATGCCCATGAAGGGTTCGACATCCTTCCAGACCAGATGCATCTCGACGTTGGGCGACACGCCGAACACCGTGTGGGTGCCGAGGACGTCCATCGGCGCGAAGTTCGGGCAGACGATGATGCCGACCTTGAGCGGGCGGTCGAGCGGGATCGGGGTCATGACAAAGGCTCCTTTCGCTAAGGGGTCAGAGACGGATGAGCGGTCGCCACCACGGAATGGCGGCAAGCGTGACCAGAAGGGCGGAGAGGAAGATGAGGCCGCCGCGACGGGTCGCGCCGCGGCGGACCGAGATGCCGGCGACATGGGCGAGCACGACGACGGCGAGCATCGCGACGAAGTGGAGCAGGCCGAAGAACAGCGCCTCGAACCCACCGTCGCTCTGGCGCAGCGCCGACATGCCGATGGGGCTGAGCCAGAGGTAGAGCATCAATCCGAAGGTCAGCTGAAGATCGACCGCGATCACGCCGACGCGACCGAGCGCCCGCGTGTGGAAGCCCGTCAGCGCCGCTACCGCAGCCATCGCCAGTGCCGCGATCACCACCCAGCGCCAGGCGGAGTGCAGCACGAGCATCGGGAAATAGAGATCGGCGGCGAGGTCGGTCATGGCGCTCCGTAACTAGAGTGATCGCTCTAGTTAAGGGCTATTGCGCATCTCCGCGAACGAGTCAAGAATCTTAGATTGATCGCTCTACCAAATTGGCAAAATCTCGCCGAGGCTATTGACTTCTCGGAACGTCCATAGCTGACAGAGCGCGGGCTGGTGAGAAGGCCGATGGAGCGGCCTGTCATTGCGGTGCGTCGTCGATGGTAGCCGCGACTGCCTTGGCGACAACCGCACTCGCCATACGGCGACATGCTGCAGCCCAGAGGGCAATACAGAGATTGGCCTGCGGCGCTACGGCCGTCCAAAACGCATGCGGATCACATGAACACGCGAGTTTATGTAGTGAATTTTTCCGCCGCTAATGCGCCCATTCCGCCACGGATGGGCTAACGTCCACGATCTGACTTAAATGAAAGGCCACCGATGGCTGACCTTAGTCGACCTCGATGAGGCAAGCCTTATGCGGTTGGCGGGCCGGAACCTTCTGAGCGGGCTCCTGAAACGCCCGTCGTGATTGCCCCGCTAACCTGTCAGGGTCCCTCCTTACGCTCCGATCGGCTTTCCGAGGCGAGTCGACCTCAGGAAGAACCTGCTGGAGGGGTGACGGGTCGTCGGTCTGCCAAATACTGCCCACTCCGAAGACGCGCGGTAGATGATGACCAGTTCCTGGCAATTGCACGGCACACCAAGTCGGGGACGACATGCACGCCGACCTGCCGTTAACAGGGTGATCGCAAGCTGCCGTGGCCGCGCTTAGTCCCTTCCCTTCTTGCCTCGGAGCCCAAATAGCCTTGAGGTGCAGAGGTTTCGGTTCCGTCGCCATCCGGGCAGCGTGCCCCGGTGGAAGTTTACGAGCTTCAGCGATACGCGCCGACGATGACCCGCGCAGCGTCCGCGATCACGCGCGCCCGCTCGCGGGCAGGCGCCCGAGACTCGGCTACGAAGGCCGCGACCGCGACGAGTCCGCCGTCAGGGGCGGTAAGGACGCCGACGTCGTTGGTCACTCCGTTCACGCCCCCCAGCGTCTGGCTCGTACCCGTCTTGTGCCCCACTATCCAGCCTTGCGGCACGCCCGCCCGCAGCCGGTCGGGGAAGGTGACCGTTTCAGCCATGACCTGAAGGAAGTGGCGGGTGGAGACCGGCGACAGGAGCCGCCCCGCAGCCAGAGCATGTAGGAATGCCGTCATACCGCTTGGGGTCGCGGTGTCGCGCTCATCCGCGAGGTATGCCCGGAACGCGTCCGCCCGGCGCGCTTCGGAGACCGCCGTGCGCGCCGCATCCAGCCGCTCGGGGAACACGAAAGCTGGGTCCCAGGCAAGCCCGGTGGTTTCGGTCTGCAGTTGGCGCTCGGTACGGTCTATGCGAATGCCCGTGACCCCGGCCTGAACAAGAAGCACCTGCACCGCTCCAACGCCTCCGAGCCTTTCGATCAGCAGGTCGGTTGCCGCGCTGTCGCTCTCCACCACGGCCCTACGCACTAGATCGCCGATCGTGGTTTGAAACACGCCCTCTTTGTTCACGATGTCGGCGATGGGCTGGATATTGACGCTCAGATCCTCACGCCGGACCGTAACCGGGTCGTCGAGGCGCATACGGCCTTCGTCAACCGCTCGCATCGCGGCGACACCCACAACCAGCTTCATCACACTCTGCAGCGAAAACCGCGCATCTCCGTTCACGCAGACGGGTGGCCCCGCAGCGTCCTGCGCACAGACGCCAACACGCCCGGGATGCGCGTCGGCCAAGGCTTGCAGCCGTGCGCGGAGTGCCGTCCGGTCGGACAAGCCGCCGGCCGAGGCGGGCGAGTGGCTAATCGTCGTAAGAACGGCGGTTAAAATCATTACCGCGCCAACGCTGCGAAGGCTCGAAGTCACCAGGCTATCCTCAATGAAGGTTCGGCTTAGCCTGCGAGATGCCGGCCATGCGACCGAAGTGATATCGACTCCGCGCCGGCGGAATCCCAATCAGTGGACTGAGATGCAGGTCCTTGGTTGGACCGATCCATTTCGACTTGGCGTAGCTATACGACACTGGCGTTGAACCGGCAAGTGAGTTAGATCGAATACTCTACGAATGCGGCCATGCGCCGCGAGGAGCCGTCAGGGGTGCGCAAGGCAGATCCCGAGAACACCGAGCAGCGCCGGCGCCAAGTGCTGGACGCCGCGCTAACCTGCTTCCGGCGCAAAGGCTTCGCCGGAGCGTCGATCGGCGACATCTGCAAAGAGGCCGGGATGAGCCCGGGTCATCTCTACCATTATTTCGCGAGCAAGGACGACATCGTCGCCGCCATCGCCGAGCAGGACCGCAAGGCGGCAGCCGCCACCTTCGATACGCTGGCCCGTAGGAACTCCCTCGTCGATGCCATCGTCGACGCACTCGATCCGTCCGTGGATCTCGGCGATTTCGGCATCGACGGCGTGCTCGCCTTCGACGTCTTCGCCGAAGCGGGCCGCAACCCCCGCGTCGCCGAGGCGGTCAAATCGATCTATGGCGAGGTCAATCGTCGCCTCGCCGATCTGATCCGGCTAGAGCAGGCGGAAGGCCGGGTGCCGTCCTCGATCGATCCCAACGGCGCTGCCCTGACGATCACCGCGCTCGTCGAAGGACTGGTGGTCATGGGCGTGAGTCACGACGAGACCGAACTCGCGCGGGCGGCGCCGAGCGTACGGACGATGATCGCCGCCGTCCTCGGCTCGCCGGTCAGCGATGGCGTCGGCCCGAGCAAACTGCGCGTCCGCCGGGCGAAGTCGCAATGATGCTGGCGCGAAAACTCACCGCGCTGCTCTTCATCCTCGCGCTCTGCATCCGCGTTGGAGTGCCGCAGGGCTATATGCTCGCCAAGGCCGACGACGGCCTGGTTCGGATCACCATCTGTTCGGGCCAGGGCGCGGTCGAGATGGGGCTGGACCGCGACGGCAAGCTGGTCGAACTGCCAATTCAGTCGCCCGCCCATGGTGACGGGCACCCGGATAAACCCGACAAGCCGTGCCCCTTCGCGCTCGCGGCTGCGCCCGCCTCGCTGCCCGATCTGGCGTTGCCCGAGCGCCTTGTTATCGTCTTCGCGGCCGCGCCGACACCCGTCTCCTTACCCCAACCCGGACGCGGCCTCGCCGCACCACCGCCGCCCGCGACCGGACCGCCCGCGATCGTCTGAGCCCGCGCGCGCCGACGCGCGCCGTCCTCCTCACGATTCGAACGGGATCCTCCAATGCCGACTGCCGTACCGCGCGCTCTTTTGGGCGCGTCGATCCTCGCCTGCCTGTCGACGCCGGCGCTGGCCCAGACGTCCCCAACCGACCTTCCCGAAGACGATCCGCCGCCGACTCAGATCGAGGAGATCATCGTCGTCGGTCGCGCCGACCAGCCGATCACCATCGCGCCGCGCGGCCTGTCGGTCTCGCTCGGCCAGACCGAGTTCGACGCCATCAACGCGGTCAATGTCGAAGACCTGATGAAATACGCGCCCAATTTCTTCGTGCGCAAACGCTACATCGGCGATGCGAACGGCGTTCCCGGGTTCAGAGGCACCCATTCGACCCAGTCGGCGCGCACGCTCGTGATGGTCGACGGCTTCACGGTTTCCAACCTCCTCGGCAACAGCTTTTCGTTCGCCCCCAAATGGGGCGTCGTCGGCCCCGGCGAGGTTCGCCAGTTCGACATCGTCTACGGTCCGTATTCGGCGCGCTATCCCGGCAATTCGATGGGCGGCATCGTCTCGATCACGACGCGCCCGCCGCGATCGGACGAGGCCTATGCCGTCGTCCAGGGCTTCGCGCAGCCCTACCGCCAATACGGGACCGACGAGACCTATGCCGGCTATTCGGCGGAGGCCGGGATCGGCTTCGCCGATACCGACGCGCGCTGGTCCGGCCGGGTCAGCTTCCGCAGGCTGGACAATGTCGGCCATCCGCAGACCTTTCGGCCATTGGCGGCCGTGCCGGCCTCGGGCGGCACGACGGTGACCGGGGCGCAGCGCGACGGGCAGGTGCTCTATGCCGGCGCGGCATCGCCCGATCACACCGTGCAGCATCAGCTCCGCGCGCGCATGGATTTCGACCCCGGCGGCGACGTGACATTGCAGGGCCTGTTCGCGCTCTGGAACTCCAGCTCCGAGGGCGACGAGCCGCAAAGCTACCTGCGCGAAGCGGGCGGAGCCATGATCTACGAAGGGCCGGTGATCGTCGACGGGCGATCCTATCTCGCGCCCGCAGCGCCTCTGCAGTCGTCGGACCGGCTGGAGTTCCTGACCGGCCTGAAGCTGGCCGGCACGTTCGACGACTGGACGCTCACCGCCAACCTCTCCCGCTTCTGGATCGAACGCCAGCGCGCCCGTGCCTCGAACTCCTATGCGAGCGGGCTGGCCTCGGGCGCTGGGACGCTGACGCGATCGGGGGACATCGGCTGGACCACGCTCGACCTGCTCGCCGAGCGTCGCGCAGGCGCCCACAAGCTCGCGTTCGGCGGCAGCGCCAACCTCTACGAGACCGCGCAAACCAGCTTCGCGACGGTCGACTGGCGACGCGGCACGTCTGCGGCGTTCACGGCGGAGACGGCTGGCAAGACCTCGGTGCTCGGCCTCTTCGCCGAGGACGAGATTGCACTAGGCGATGCGTTCAGCCTGACGGTCGGCGTGCGCTACGAGCGATGGCGTGCCTTCGACGGGCGGATCGGACGGCCGGTCGGCGGCGCGCCCATATCCGCTTCCTATGACGATCGCCGCGACGATGCGCTTAGCCCCAAGCTCAGCCTGCAATGGGCCCCCGCCGACGACTGGCAGCTCCAGCTGAGCCTCGCGACGGCGACCCGGTTTCCGACGGTCGGCGAACTGTTCCAGGGCCGGCTCGACAGCCAAGGAAGTTTCGATTCCAACAGCTTCGATCCCAATCTCAAGCCCGAGCGTTCGCGCGACGCCAATCTGATCGTCCGGCACCGGACAGGCCCGGTGCGTCTCACCGCGAGCCTGTTCTACCAGGGGGTCGAAGACACGATCTTCTCGCTCCAGGGTCTCAACCAGTTCGGGGTCTTGACCTCTTCGTTCAAGAACATCGACGTCGTGCGGCAATATGGCGTCGAGCTGATCGCAGAAGCGAGCGACGTCCTCGCTCCCGGACTCAACATCGATGCCAACCTGGCCTGGATCGACGCCGAGACAGTGCGGAACGCAGCGCTGCCCGCTTCAGAAGGCGTGCGGTTTCCCCGCATCCCAGCCTGGCGCGCCAACGCCAACGTCCGGTACGCCGTCAGCGACGCTCTCAGTCTGTCGCTCGGCGCGCGCTACGCGTCCAGGCCCAACAGCGATCTAGCCGGGCTGGAGCGCGGCGACACCTATGGCTTCACGTCCGAGCTGTTCATCGTCGATGCGCGGGTCACGTTCGACCTGACGAATGAGGCCCAGCTCAGCCTCGGCGTCGACAATCTCAACAACGACCGGGCCTGGGTCTTCCACCCCTATCCGCAACGCACCGTGCTCATCGAATTGCGGTGGAAACCATGAGGCGACCATGAACACGCTCCAAACCTTTGCGAATACCCAGTCCTCGCGCGGCGCCTTCTATCGGGCGGTGTGGCGCTGGCATTTCTATGCCGGCCTGTTCTGCATCCCCTTCGTCATCGCGCTGGCGCTTACTGGTTCGATCTATCTGTTCAAGCCGCAGGTCGAAGCCTGGCTCGACCGTGGCTATGACGATCTCGCCGTCTCCGCGCCCTTCGCCAGTCCCGACGATCAGGTTCGCGCGGCGCTGGCCGCCCATCCCGGCGGGCGCTTCAAAGCCATCGAAGTCCGACGCTCGCCGACCGACGCGGCGCGTGTGCTCTTGGACGAGGGATCGAGGACCGTTCGCGTCTATGTCCATCCGAAGACAGGCGCGGTGCTGGCCAGCATCGCCGAGGACGATCGGCCGATGCCGATCGTCAGACGCATCCACGGCGAGCTGATGGTCGGCGAGATCGGATCGATCCTGGTCGAGCTCGCCGCGTCCTGGGCGATCGTGATGATCCTGACCGGCCTCTATCTCTGGTGGCCGAGGCAGGCGCGCGGACTGGGTGGGCTCGTCTATCCGCGATGGCGGCTCAAGGGCCGACTGTGGTGGCGCGACCTCCATGCGGTCACCGGCGTCTGGATCTCTCTGCTGGCGCTGTTCCTGCTGCTGAGCGCGCTGCCCTGGACCAGCGTGTGGGGCGAAGGGTTCAAGACGCTGCGTCAGGTCACCGGCACGGCCGCGCAGCAGGACTGGTCGACCGGGCGCTTCGCCGGCCATGCCGACCACGATCACGAGGCACCTGAACACGCTGCGGGTCGGCCGACGTCCATCGGTCGGATGGTCGCGACCGCGCGCATGCTCGACCTGCCCGGCCCGGTCGTCCTGTCGCCGCCAGCGGGCGGTGATGGTGCGTGGACGCTGCGTTCGGACACACAGAACCGGCCGCTTCGCTCGACGCTCAAACTCGATCCGGTCACGGGCCGCGTCGTCGCGCGGCAGGACTTCGGTGAGCGCCATCCGATCGACCGCATCGTCGGCTATGCGATCGCCGCGCATGAGGGGCAGCTCTTCGGTGCCATAAACCAGGCGCTGGGCGTGCTCACGGCCGCCGGGCTCGTCGCTCTGAGCGTCAGCGGCGCGGTCATGTGGTGGCGGCGACGACCGCAGGGCGAACTCGGCGCGCCGCGTCGGCTGGCGTCTCACGCGAGCGCCGGCCTCGCGGTCTTGATTGGAGCGCTCGCGCTTCTCCTGCCGTTGTTCGGCGCTTCGCTGGTCCTCGTCGCCCTGATCGAACGACTGGTTCTGAAACAGGTGCCCGAGGTGAGCCGCTGGCTTGGCCTTGGGGTCGCGCCAGCGCCGACAGGTCGGCGCTGATGCCGTCGCCGTTCCCGATCCACGCGCAACCGCCCTGAGCGCGAAACGCAACCCCGCCCATCGAACCCCAATCACAAAGGACCAAGTCATGATCGATCGTCGAACCCTTGTGCAAACCGTCACCGGAGCCGCCGCGTTGAGCCCCTTCATTTTGTCTGGCAGGGCCGGCGCTCAGCCAGGCACGTCAGCGCCTATCGGTCCCGTTCAAGAGGCCCACCCGGCGACCGAGCGCCCGGCACTGGACATGCGCCGGATCCCAGCCAGCTGGTTCGGCAAGGAACAGGTGGCGATCCTGATCTACGACAAGATGACCGCGCTCGACGTGGTTGGTCCGCAGTACATGCTCTCGGGGCTGATGGGGGCGACGATCCACATGGTCGCCAGGTCGGACAAGCCGATCGTGAGCGACAGCGGCCTGATCCTGACGCCGACCGCGACGTTCGAGACCTGCCCGCGCGATCTCGACCTGCTGCTCGTCGGCGGCGGCCTCGACGGCACGCTCGCCGCGATGCGCGACGAGGCGACTGTCGGATTTCTCGCCGATCGCGGCAGTCGCGCCAAATGGGTGACCAGCGTCTGCACAGGCTCGCTGCTGCTCGGCCAGGCGGGCCTGCTTCACGGCTACCGCGCAACCTCGCACTGGATCGGCCGGCCACTCCTATCGCGGTTCGGCGCGATCGAGGTCGATCAGCGGCTGGTGTTCGATCGCAACCGCGCGACGGGCGCCGGCGTGTCCGCCGGGATCGACCTCGGTCTCGCGCTCGTCGATCGCCTTCGGCCACGCGACCTCGCCCAGACGATGCAACTCCTTGCCGAATATGCCCCCGAACCGCCACTCGCTGCCGGCACGCCCGACACTGCACCGGCGGAGGTCACCGCCGGAGTTCGCGCACGGCTTGCCGGGTTTGTGAGCGCGGTCGAAGAAACCTCGCACGAGGCGCGACGATGAGTGGTCATCATGGTTTCGCAAACCTGCCGCTCAATCATCCGCGGGTCGGTCCTGGCCATCACCTCGTGCGTGAGTCAGCTTCAAAGGGTGGGTCGGGTTTCGCAGCGTTCGACGCTCGGACCTTGATGGGCTGATGGCACGCCTCCGGCTGCTGGCATAATCCTACATACAAGCGTCCAACGCACGGGCGTCTCTATGCAATCGGTCTTTCGTGCTGCAACCAATTCAAGACGTCGCTTACACTGCGGTCGGGCGGAAAGACCGGATAGAAGACCTTCACGATCTTGCCGTCCTCCAGCACCATCGTCAGGCGCTTGAGAAGCGTGCTGCCTCCGACCGTGAAAACGGGAAGCGACAATTCGTCGGAAAGCCGGCGATCGGCATCGGAAAGAAGTTCAAACGGCAGATGCAGGCGTTCCGCTGCCTCCGCCTGATACTGTGTGTCTTGAACCGACAAGCCGAAAAGATGGTCGGCTCCGAGAGCGCGCAACTCCGCGAAATGGTCGCGGAACGCACACGACTGTGGCGTGCATCCGCGCGCACCTGGGATCATGTCCCATCCCTCGGGCAGCGGAACGTCAGGTTTTCCCGTCAACGGATATACATAGACGACCGTGCGACCTGGCAGCCGCGACAGATCAACAATCCGTTCAGCCGTCGAAGCAAGCCCTACGGATGGCAGCACTTTCCCCTCCAGATGCAAGGCCCCGCCATCGTCTTCCGGCGTGGGGATCAAGGTCCAGTCAACTTCCAAAAGGTTCGTCATGGCCATCTCAACGCCGCTCTTGCGAAGGTACACCTTCGATCACCAAGGCACACAGAACAACTTCTGGATGTCTGCATGTCGGATTCTCTTTGAAGCCCGTCGAAGGGGTCGGTAGCTCCGTGGCGCTGTGTCTCTTGGATGCACGAGACCACGTCGTTCGTCACCTCACCGCTGACTCTCTCTCAGGTTTGATTTCAGGATCGACGGCCTTCACGCCTTGCCGTTCGAGACGCTCGACCCGCCGCCGCAGATCGTCCAGCGGATCGAACTCCATCGCTTCGGCGAAGCGTGCGAGCCAGCGGTAAACAGATTTCAGTCTGTCGATAAGGCTCATCGCACGTCCTTTCAGTTCGGGGAGGGTTGGCGCCGGCGCGGCCAGAAATGACGCCTGAGCAGGGGCGCGCTCGCGAGCCCGAAGAACAGCGCATAAAGCGCCGGCAGCACGATCAAGGTCAGCACCGTGCCGACGATCGTGCCGCCGATGAGGACCATCGCCAGCGGCCCCCAGAAGGTCGACAGGGTGAGCGGCAAGAAGGCCAGCACGGCGGCGAGCGCCGTCAGCAGAACCGGGCGCGAGCGGCGCACGGTCGCCTCAATCACAGCCTCGCGTTCGCTGAAGCCGCGCGCCTTCTCGATCCCGATCTGGTCGACCAGGATGAGCGTGTTGCGCATCAGGATGCCGGCGAGACCGATCAGGCCCAGGATGGCGTTGAACCCGAACGGCGCGCCGGTGACGACCAAGGCGATCACCGCGCCGATGAGGCCGAGCGGCGCTGTAATGAATGTCAGCGCCATCAGCTTGAACGAGCGCACCTGAACCATGATGATGACCAGCATCACCAGGATCATGATCGGAAAGATCGGCGCGAGCGCCGCATTGGCCTTGGCACTCTGCTCGATCCCGCCGCCGGTTTCGATCGCATATCCTAGGGGCAGCGATGCCTTGAGCGTGTCGAGCTTGGGCAGGATTGCGGACGAGACGTCGGGCGGCTGCAGGCCGGGCTGGATGTCGGCGCGCACGGCGAACGTCGGCAACCGGTTGCGGGTCTTGATCAACGGCTCCTCATAGGCCGTCGTGATGGTCGCGAGCTGGCCGATCGTGACCGGTTCGCCGGTCGCGGTGCGGATCGTCAGTCCGGCGAGTTGCGACGGATCGGCGCGCGCATCGGCGTCGGCGCGGATGACGACGCCGCTCACCCGCGTGCCCCGCCGAACCTCGGTCACGGGGATGCCCGAGACGAGCCCGGCGACCTGGCGACTCACATCGGCGGGGGTCAATCCGATCAGCCGCAATCGCGCCTGATCATAGTCCAATCGCATCACCGGCGCGCGGTCGCCCCAGTCGAGATGGACGTCGACGGTCTGCGGGTCGGCGGCGACGATCGCCCGCACCTGGTCCGCATAACGGCGCGTCGTTGCAATGTCGGGACCGCTCACCCGGAACACCACCGGGTAGGGCACCGGCGGGCCGAAGATCAGCTGCGAGACGCGCACCCGCGCGCCCGCAAACCGCCCATCGTCGACCGCGCGCTCGAGGTTCGTCTTCAGCCGGTCGCGGGCGGCGACGTCTGCGGTCTGCACGACGATCTTGGCGAAGCTCGGATCGGACGGTTCGGGGTTGAGCGCCAGGAAGAACCGCGGCGCGCCCGCCCCGACGAAGCTGTCAATCTGGTCGATCCCCTCCTGCTTGCGGATCTCGTCCTCGATCGTGCTGACGCTCTCACGCGTCACGTCGAAGCTGGTGCCCTTGGGCAACGACACATCGACCAGGATCTCGGTCCGGTCCGAACTCGGGAAGAACTGTTTCGGAATGACGACCGCGAGGAGGATCGCAGCGACGACCATCGCGCCGATCGTGATCGCAGCGATGAAGGGGGCGCGAGCGACGCTCTGCCCGACCCAGCCGCGCAACCGTGTGTATCGCGGGGTGGCGTAGAGCGCGTCGTGCCCGCCTTCGACCGGCTTGATCTCGGGCAGCAGTTTGACGCCGAGGTAGGGCGTAAAATAGACCGCGACGACCCAACTCGCGAGCAGCGCGAACGCGACGATCCAGAAGATGTTGCCGGCATATTCGCCCGCGCTCGATTGCGCGAAGCCGACCGGCAGGAATCCCGCGATGGTGACCAGCGTGCCCGACAGCATCGGCGCGGCGGTGGCGTGCCAGGCGAAGGTCGCGGCGTGGACGCGGTCCATCCCCTCCGACATCTTCACGATCATCATCTCGATCGCGATGATCGCATCGTCGACGAGCAACCCCAGCGACAAAATCAGCGCTCCGAGCGTGATGCGGTCGAAGTCGCGGCCGGTGACCAGCATGATGACGAACACCACCGCCAGCGTCAGCGGCACCGCGCAGGCGACGACGATGCCGACCCGCCAGCCGAGCGTCACCAGGCTGATCGCCATGATGACACCGAGCGCGACGGCGAACTTGATCATGAACTCGCCGTAAGCCTCATCGATGTTGTGCGCCTGGTCGGCGATCTGGGTCACCTCGAGCCCGAGCGGCAGTCCGGCCGCGATCGCCGCCGTCTCGCGATCGAGCGTCGCGCCCAATTTCAGGCCGTTAAAGCGCGGCTGCATGACCACCCCGAGCAACACGGCGGGCCGACCGTCATGGCGCACGGCGTAATCGGGCGGATCGGCGTTGCCGTAGCGCACCTCGGCCACGTCGCCGACCGTCAGCGTGCGGCCACCGGCGGCGATCGGCACCGCGCGGATGGCGGCGATCTCTTCAGGCGCGCCCGACGCGCGGACCGCCACCGCGGGCCCGCGCGTCTGAAAGCTGCCGGCGGGCACGATCTCGTTCTGGCGCGCAAGGCTGTCGATCACGGTCTGCACGGGCACGCCCAAGGTCGCCAGCCGCGACGGCGCGATGTCGACGAAGATGCGTTGCGGCTGCTCGCCGATCAGCACCACTTTCTGGACGCCGGTGAGGCCGAGCAACCGACTGCGGATCGCTTCCCCCTCGTGCACCAGCTCGCGGTTGGAAAGACCCCGTCCGGTCAGCGCGAACAGCGCAAAATAGACGTCGGAATATTCGTCGTTGAAGAAGGGGCCGATCGTGCCCTGCGGCAAGTTGGCTGCCTCGTCGGACAGTTTCTTGCGCGTCTGATACCATTGCTCGGGCACCTGCGCCGGCGGCGTCACATCGCGCAGTTCGAGCTGTAGCGTGACGAACCCCGGACGCGCGGTCGCATCGACATGGTCGAACCAGCGCAGCTCCTGCATGCGCTTTTCGAGCCGATCGGCGACCAGTTCCTGCATCTCCTGCGCGGTCGCCCCGGGCCAAACGACCGTCACCGACATCGCCTTGACGGTGAAGCTCGGATCCTCGGCGCGACCGAGCTTGAGAAACGCAAACGCGCCCGCCGCGACGATCGCAATGATCAGGAACAGCGTGACCGCGCGTTCGCGCACGCCGAGCGCAGAGAGGTTGAACCGATCTTCCATCTCAGCGCGCCGCGACCGCGGCAGGACTGCCCGCGACGCGGACCGGCTGTCCCGGCTGGAGCAGATGCGCGCCGAGCGCGACGATGCGGGCTCCGGTCGGCAGGCCGATGACGGCCGCATGCTCGCCGTCCATCGCCTGCACGTCCACAGGGCGCCATCCGACCTTGCCGTCGCGCCCAATGATCCACACGCCCGGACCGCCGCCGCGCTCGGTCACGGCGGCGATCGGAACGCTCGCGGCACCGGTGTCCTCGCCGGCCATCGACAGCGTCACAGTCGCGCCAAGCGGCGGAACGGCATCGACGATCCGGTAGCGCGCGCGATAGGTGCGAGTGGCGGGATCGGCCGAGGCGGAGATTTCGCGCAGCGTCACCTGGAAGCTGCCGCCGCCATAGAGCCGGCCGGACGCGGTCTGCGGGACGTTGCCGCGTCTCTGCTCGGGGACGTCAATGACGACTTCGCGCGGGCCGCTTCGCGCCAGGCGCATGACCGGCGTCCCGGCGGCGACGACCTGTCCGGGTTCGGCCAGGACAGAGGTGATCACGCCGTCGGCATCGGCACGTAGTTCGCTATAGCCTCGGCGATTGCCAGAGACGCGGGCGTTGGCGCTGGCGGCGGACGCCTCCGCCCGCGCGGCAGCCAGACGTGCCTCAGCGGCGCGCTCGGCCTCGACCGCCGCGTCATAGGCACTCCGTGAGATCGCGCCACTCTTGACGAGGGTTTCCAGACGGCGCGCATCAGCGGCTGTCCGCTCGGCGGTTGCCCGGGCCGCATCGACGTTGCGCCCGGCCGCAAGCGCCTGCGCCCGCGCGGCGTCGGCGGCTTCGGCGAGATCGGAGGGATCGATGCGGGCCAGCAGCGTGCCCGCACGCACGGCCGCGCCGTTATCGACCTCGCGCGCGATGATGCGGCCACCCTCGCGAAAGGAGAGCGTCGACTCGATCCGCGCCGCCACCGTCCCGGTCAGGACCCCGCCGCCGACCGCTGCGGAAGATTTGCTGCCGCCGACGACGAACGCCCGCACCATCGGCGGTGCCGCGGTTGGCTTATCCGCTGGCGAGCATCCGACCAGCGACGCCAGCGGCAGGAGGAACAGGATGGGACGCATGGGAGGTCTCCGCCGTTGGGGACGATAGACCTAGGCGCTAGTTACGAATACGTCAATCCGTAACCTTGATCGATGCGGCTGGGCGGAGCGCGCGAACGCAGTATCGGCCGATGACGCCGGCACGCGCCTCGAGATCCTGATCGATCGACTGTTCGAGCACGCGCGGATGCGCGAACGGGTGAAGTCCCCAAAACAGCGCCTCGATCGCCTCGTCCCGGTCAAGCGCCTGGTCGAACGCGCCCGTAACCACGCCTTCGTCAAAGATGTAAGCGACCACCGCCCGCAGCTGCTGCTGGTGGCGCCCGATCGAAGACCAGTTCTGCTCGAGCGAATGAGCGACCATGTCGTGGAGCTTGCGTTCGGCGAAGAACATTCCGACGCTCTGCTTGAGCAAGGTGCGGAACAGCTGGGTGAGTTTTCTGGAAGGCTCGGCATGCGACCTTGCGACCGCCCATAGGGCCTCGTCGATCGCGTCTAGGATGCTCGCGCAGACAGCTTCGCCGATCGCCGTCTTCGATTGGAAGAACTTGTAGAGATAGGTCGGCGCGACGTCGAGATCGGCGGCGATCTCGGCGACGCTGGTGCGCGCGAAGCCCTGCGAACGGAACATCGCATGCGCCGCATCAACGATACGCTCACGCATGGCGTGGTCGGCCGGTCCGCGCTGGCCGGGGAGAAGCTTGGTCGTCGCCATCGCCGGACGATAGGCCGTTCGGGGCTTGCTCACAAGTAACGATTAGGCCATACCGTAACCGAAAGGTCGTCCTCGCGATGTCTCATGCCGTCCTGCTCTGGCTTCTCGCGCTCGCCGCCGCGCCGCAGGATGGGACGCCCGCGTCGCGCGCCTCGGACACGCCTCCGGCCGTGCCGATGGCGCGTGCGTTCGACAATCTCCAATCCGCGGATGCCGCGCCGGTCAACGCACTCTGGTGGCGCGACTTTGGCGATCCGGCCCTCGATGACCTGATCGAGACCGCGCTCGCCGAAAACCTGACTATCGCCGAAGCTGGAGCACGGCTTGACCGGGCGCGAGCCGGCATCCGCGCGGCCGACGGCGCCAAGCTGCCAGCGGTCACCGCCGATGCTGCGGCGGGCTATGCCCGTCTCAGCCGCGAGGATCCAGAACTCGGCCCCGCGACCCGGCTGCCGGGGTTCGAGCGTAACCAGGATCGCTACTCGGCGACGATCGGTGCGTCCTGGGAGATCGATCTGTTCGGACGGTTGGGCGTCCGCAGCCGCGAGGCCCGCGCCGATGCGCGAGCGAGCGCGGCCGACCTCGAAGCCGCGAGGCTCGCAGTCGCGACCGAGATCGCGGAGCGCTATGTCACGCTTCGCCTGCTTCAGCAGCGGCGGATCGTCGCCACCGCGCGCGCCAACGCGCTTGGCGAACTGGCGCGGCTATCGACGCAGCGGGTCGACAGCGGCGTGTCGGCACCGATCGAGCGCGATCGCCTGATCGCCGAGGCCGAAGGCGCGCGAGCTGTCATTCCCGGCCTGACCGCCGCGATCGAGGACCAATATGGCCGGCTCGACGTGCTGCTCGCTCGGGAAGTGGGAACCGCGAGCCGCGAGTTATCCACGCCGACCGGGCTTCCGGCCGCGCGCGTGATCGACTTAGCGGCAACTCCGGCCGACCTGCTCGCACGGAGGCCCGATATCGTCGCTGCCGAGGCGACTTTGGCGGCGCGTGATGCGGGCGTCGCGGGGGCGCTGCGCGACCGGCTGCCGCGCTTCAATCTTGCGGGGCTGATCGGCACGATCGCGGGTGCGATCAATCCGCTGTTCGGAGCGGCGGCGTTCACTGGGCAAGGTTCGGGCGCGATCAGCTACAACGCCTTCGACGGCGGGCGCTCGCGCGCGGCGGTCGACGCCGCGCGCGCCGACGTCGCCGCGGCTGCCAGCGTCTATCGGCGCACGATCCTGACCGCGATCGCCGACGTGGAGGCCGCCGGATCCGCGAGCGACGCCGCGACGGCGAGATTGGGCTCGCTCATAGAAGCCGAGCGCAGGCTCGACGCGACAATCGCTGCGGTTCGACAGGGCGAGGCCGCGGGCACCCTCGCGCTTGTCGACGTGCTCGACGTCGATCGCCGGCTGCAGGACGCTCGCGATGCTCGGCTGGTCGCCGAGGCCGATCAGGCGCTCGCTTCGATCGCCCTGATCCGCGCCTTGGGTGGCGGAACCGGGCCGTCAGCGCGTGCGGAGCCTAGAACGGCGCAGAACTGACGTGAGGCCTGCAAGGCCTTAACTTCGCACTCTTGCTATTTGAAAACTGTTAGGATCGACCAACCGCAAGCCGCCCAATGCGACCTCGCCGTGTGTCTTACCCGGCGCGAACGGCAACGCCCATCGCAAGCTTAATTCGCGCCTCGCCGATGTTTCGCGCGAAGTTCGCGGCCATCTCTGGGAATCGCGGCCCCATCACCATCGCCAGACCCACTCCAGGCGCAGGGGTTTGCGCTTGCGCGAATGCCGCCATCGCCGCCGGGGAGGCATCGCGCCACTCCAGCAGTCGAAACCCCGAGCGTTCGAGCGCGGCGACGGTCTCCTCCTCGGTCAACAGATAGCTATCGGCGGCGCTGCCAGCCCAAGGGACCGGATAGTGCGGCGTCGCACTCGAAACAGCGACCGGTTCGTAGAATGCGACCCTGCCGTCGGCGCGCAGGACGCGGTGAAATTCGCGATAGGCGGCGTCGCGATCCGCCAGGTTCATGAGCACATGCTCGGTCCAGACGAGATCGACGGCGCCGTCTGCCAACGGGAGCTTGGCGATGTCACCCACCTGGTAGCGGACGCGATCCGAAAGACCCGCGCGCTCGGCCAGGTGCGTCGCGAGCGAGACGAACTCCGGCGTGAGATCGACGCCGAGGACCGAGCAGCCATGGATGCGCGCCAGAAAGCGCGACGGTCCGCCCAATCCTGATCCCGCGTCGAGCACCCGCTCGCCCGCCCGCACCTCCGCCAGTTCGGCAAGCTCGGCGCTGGCGGCAGGCCCGCGGACGTGGAAATGGTCGAGCGCGGCGAGTTGCCGCTCGCCCGCGTCACCCGGCGGCAGCGCATCGAGCATCGGCTGCAATCGGGCGAGCAGGCCTTCGTCGCCGATACCGGCCTGATAATGGCGGCTCGCCGGCGTTTCGGTTGCGAGGACGGTCACGGGATCGATGGCCATCGCTCAAACTCCCGCGAGCATCGGCTGGCCGCCATGCCGCGCCACCCAGTCGGTGTTCGCCATGGCGAGTTTCGGCCTGGCCGGCGGCTCGGCGCCGACTTCGCGGTCGAACGCTTTCAGGTCGTAGCCCGGCATCATCGGGGCGCGCATGAAATTGCCCCAGGCGCGCGCCACGCTCGCGACCGACCGCTGCGCCTCGGGAAGCGCCGCGTAACGCTTGGCGATGGTGGCAAAATCTTCTGGCGGCCGGCCGGTTAGACGCTCCACGACATCGTTCGGCGCACCACGTTCGAAGGCGCCCTGCTTGTGATCCTGGACATAGTAGCGGAAGCCGCTTAGCTCGAACGCACCGACACCCTGCATTCGCGCAGCCTTGAGGAACAGCCACATCGGCATCTCGACGCGGCGGACCGTCCGCCCGAGAACCTCGCCGATGATGCGCGCCATGTCGGCGGTCGAGAGAAGCGCAGGCCCTGTCGGCCGGTAGCTCTTGCCCGCATGCGCCGCCGGATCGGCGAGCGCCGCGACCGCGACACGCGCGATATCTTCGTTCGAGGGCGGCGCGTTGCGACTGTCACCGGTCAGCGACGGCAGGACGCCGAGCTGCGCTGCAAACCCGATCAGCCGCAGATAATTATCGGCGAAGAAGCCGGGATTGACGATCGTGTAGGCGATCTGTGGCGCGAGGCTCTCGAACAACCGGTCGGCAGCGTAGGTATCGCGAGTCAGGAGCGACGGATGCGCTGGCGATGCCAGCCACTGGCTGAGGCCGACGATCTGCTCGATACGCGCTTCCTGCGCCGCTTCGGCAAAACGCTCGGCCACCGCAAGCGACTTGGGGTCAAATGGGGCGCACCAGTAGGCCCGCTGCACGCCTGATAGGGCATTGGTCAGCGCGCGCGGATTATGTAGATCGCCGACCGCAATCTCCGTGCCCAAGCTGGCCAAGTGGCGGGCGCGCGCATCGTCGCGCCGCACCAGCGCGCGGACCGGACGTCCGAGCCGAATAAGTTCCATGGCGACCGCGCCGCCGGTCTTTCCGGTGGCGGCGACGACGAGGGTCTTTGCAGAGGTCATGACACGGCTCCTTTGCCTTCACTTAGCTGTTGATCGTCATCTTACTTGATTAGATGATGCACATCCGCTAAGCAGTCAAGCGAGAATTTCGTGAGGGAGCCGCAATGCGCAGGACCAAGGCCGAAACCGCCGAGAGCCGCCGGCAAATCCTGGAACAGGCCGCGCGCCTGTTTCGCCAGCACGGGCCCGAGCGCGTCTCGGTCGCCGATGTGATGGCGGCGGCGGGGATGACGCACGGCGGCTTCTACAAACACTTCGCCTCCAAAGAGGCGCTGTTCGCCGCGGCCATCGAGGCAGCCTTCACGGAGCGGCTCGGCCACCTGGCGCAGCTTTCTTGGAGAGAACCGGCGGCCGGAGTTCGCGATTACCTCGACCACTACCTCACGCGCGGCCATGTCGAGAGCTTCGGCCGAGGCTGCCCGATCGCCGGCCTCGCGACGGATGCGGCGCGCACGTCACCCGAAGCGCAGGGGGCCATGTCGGAGGGAGCGTCGAGCCTGCTGGACCAGTTCACGACGGCCCTGGCCGACGACGCCGCCGCGATCCGGGCGCTGACCTCGGCTATCGGCGCGATCGTGCTCGCCCGGGCGGTTCAGGACGACGCCCTGAAACTGCGGATTCTCGATGTCGCGGCGAAGCAGAGCCGAGCGGAACTCGCACCATCCGCGTGATTGGCGCTGAGCTTCCCTGGACTCGATACGCCGAACACGCCGACTTGCCGGCGATCCTCGCCAATCAACCCACGAGGCCATCATGGATCGCCGGGTCTTCTTCCTCGCCGCAGCGAGTTTCGCGACCGGGACCGAAGCCTATGTCTATGCGGGACATCTGACCGCCTTGGCGTCCGATCTCGGCCAACCCGTCGCGACCGCCGGGCTGCTCGCCTCCGTTTTCGCGCTGACTTACGCGCTGACGGCTCCATTCATTGCAGGCGTTGCGGGACGATTCGGACGGCGCGGCGTCATGGTCACGGGTCTCGTCCTCATCGGCTTCTTCAATCTTATGGCCGCTTTGGCGAGCAGTTTCGAGATGCTGATCGCGATCCGCTTCGCCTGCGGCCTCGCGGCGGGGTTGGTGGGGCCGATGACCTCGCTCGCTGCCGCCGAACTCGCTCCGCCCGAGCAGCGGGGCCGCGCCATGGCGGTGGTGCTGGCCGGCATCACGCTCGCCTTTGTGGTCGGTATCCCGACCGGCAGCGTGATCGGCGATTTCACCGGCTGGCGCGGCACCTTCGTCTATGCGGGACTGCTCGCCCTCGCGGCGGCGGTTCTCATCCGAACCGGACTGCCGGCTCTACCAGGCGGCGCACCTCTGAAGGCGCAGGCATTCAAGGCCGCGCTCCAGCCGGCTGTGGCCGCGCCGCTCCTGCTTACGCTCGCGGGGTTTGCGGCGACCTTCACCGTCATCGCTTATGTCGGGCCGATCGTCACCGCGATCTCGGGCCTGACCGGTTCGGGCATCGGCGCGATGCAGGCGCTGATCGGCGTCGGCAGCATCGCCGGGATTGTGCTCGGCGGACGCGCGGCTGACCGGCCCGGGACGCGCCGGTTTCTAGCAGGCAGCTTCCTCGTCTCCGCCATCGCGCTCTCGGGCTACAGCATTTTGATGGGCCTTGAGGCGCCACGCAATTGGGTCATCGCACTGCTGTCGCTCGCCATGATGACGGGCGCCGCGGCGCTATTCGCACGCACGCCCGTTATCCAGACGCGACTCATCGCCACCGCCCCGGTTGCGGCGCGTCCCGTCGTCCTCGCGCTCAACGGGTCGATGATGTTCGCAGGCCAAGGACTCGGCGCCGCGATCGGTGGCGCTGTGATCGCCGGAGCCGGCATCGCTATGGCAGGCTATGCCGCAGGAACGATCGCCTTCGCCGGAGCGCTGCTCTCATCAATGCTGCTGCGCTCGCATCTGCAATCCCGGCTACAACGACGAAATAGCGAGGCGAGCGTTTGATCTGCTGCTCGCGCCTCATTGCCAGTGGGCTGATCCTCTGACCGACGGAGGCGACACGCTTCTTCCGCCGAATAGTTTTTTGCAAGAGCGTCTGAATCGCGCCGTGTCGGCGCACATGCAGGTGAGCGATGACAGGCTTCGCTCCTGTTGGCGCACCAAGGTGCCGACGGATGACAGCCTAGGAGGTTAGAATGCACTATATGCTCTTGTTCAATGAGACGGCAGACGAAATGGGCAAGCGTGATGATCCCGCTGCGGCCGCCAATTACTGGGGCGGCTGGAGCGCCTATATGGGCGCGATCGCGCAGAGCGGGGCGACGGTGAGTGGCAATGGCTTGCAGCCCCCAGCGGTCAGCACGACGCTTCGCATCGAAAACGGCGCCCGTCATGTCGCGGATGGACCGTTTGCGGACACCAAGGAGATGTTCGGCGGATATGTGATTATCGATGCGCCCGACCTCGATGCCGCGCTGGAATGGGCGTCGCGCGCACCGTGTGTGTCGGCCGGCTCCGTAGAGATCCGACCCGTCATGTCGCCGCCAGCCAGCTTATGACCGACGCGCGCCGCGTCGCCGCCGAAGTCGCGGAAGACGCGGCGCGTTCGTCCTATGGCAAGCTGCTGGCGATCGTCGCCGCCCGCAGCGGAGACATCGCGGCGGCCGAAGATGCTTTGGCGGATGCGTTCGCCGCCGCTCTGCGACAGTGGCCGGCCTCAGGCGTGCCGAACAATCCGCAGGGGTGGCTGGTCACCGCCGCACGCCGAAGCGCGTCCCATATGAGAGCGCGCGAGCTCACGGCGCGCCAAGGCGGGGCCGTTGTCGCCTTGCTAGACGCAGAGCGGTCTGACGACGCCGACAACACATTCGGCGATGAACGCCTCAAGTTGATGTTTGCGATTACCCATCCCGCCATCGACGCCGAAGCGCAGACGCCGCTGATGCTGCAAACGGTGTTGGGACTGGATGCGGCCTTGATCGCGGCCTGTTTTCTGGTGTCGCCAGCGTCGATGGGACAGCGTCTGGTCCGCGCCAAACGCAAGATCCGGGACGCCGGCATCGCCTTCGCCATTCCTCACCCCTCGGAGGTCGAGGGCAGGGTCGATGCGGTGTTGTCGGCGATCTACGCGGCTTACGGCACGGGCTGGGAAGACGTGCTCGGCGCCAGTCCCAAGCTCGGCGGACTGGCCGAGGAAGCGATCTGGCTGGCTCGGGTGGTCGTCGAACTCATGCCGGAGAATGCGGAGGCCAAGGGTCTCCTCTCGCTTATGCTCCATTGTGAATCGCGCCGCGCCGCCCGGCGCGACACCGCCGGCCATTTCGTGGCCCTGCGCGACCAGGATCCTTTCACCTGGACTAAGTCTATGGTGATCGAGGCGGAGACACTGCTGCGGACCGCTGCTTCGTTCGGCCGCGCCGGGCGGTTCCAGACCGAAGCGGCGATCCAGTCGCTGCATGCCGAGCAGGCCATGACGGGCGCTCGACTGACCGGACCGCTTGTCCAGCTCTACGATCTCCTGGTTGGGTTCGCGCCGACTGTGGGCATCCGCGTGGCGCGCGCCGTCGCACACGCGGAACATGGCGACGGCGAGGGCGCTTTGGCCGAGCTCGACGCCATTGCCGAGGCCGATGGCTACCAACCCTGGTGGGCGGCCGGGCTCGTATTCTGACGCTGACCCAGGATGCCGCGGGTGCCGCTGCGGCGGGCCGAATCGCCGCCGGACTGAGCAACGACCCCAGCGTGCGTTGTTTCCTACTCGACGGCGGGTATGCGTACCGTTCGAACTGAGCGAGGCGACGCCCATGTTATTGAGATCGCCGGGCCTGTTCGACCTCTCCCCTTCGACTGAATGTCCAGATCTGGCCGCTGCACGCAGCGGTCAGGGCCAGGCGGTGCAATTCAAAAAAGGCTTCCTTCGCGCCCGATCGGTGCGCCGCCTGACGGCGCGCAAGTGTCTCCAAATGAGTGAGAAATGGGTCGCCCAAACAATAATCGCACGGGCGGTGTCTGAATCAGCGGAGCTCGCCGCACATGGTCGTGACACAACAACCGGCCTGGCCGGATAGGAGACTGACCATGGAACTTACAGCTTCGCGCCCCTCAACACCGGTCTGGCTTTGGGTCGTTGGCGGCCTGGGTATGGCGTGGAATCTTTACGGCGTCATCCAGTTCGCGGGGTCGTTCAACCAGACACAAGACAGTCTGATGACGGCCGGCATGTCGGCCGAACAGGCGCGGGTTTACTTCGAACTCCCGGCTTGGACCAAGATCGCCTTCGCGATCGGGGTGTTCGGGGGCCTGGCAGGGTGCATCGCGCTTCTCGCGCGGAACAAGAACGCCGTCCCGATCTTCCTCATATCGCTGATCGGCTATGTCGCCCTTTTCACCGGCGACATCCTCCACGGGCTATTCGCCGTACTCCCCAGCCAACTGGGTATTCTTTTGGTCGTCGTGGCGGTCGCAGTGATCCTTTACGGCGCATCGTTGGTCGCCAAGCGCAGGGAATACATCAGTTGATTCGACCAGCGGATGGCAGAAGCGTCTTGAGGGTCAATGACGTTGCCAAGTCTCCTACGGAGCGGAATGCGGCGAGGCAGGGGTGGATCAACAAAACGTCGTAGCGATTTCGCGCGATAGAACCAGTTTGAGTTTGGCGCACCCGACACGATTCGAACGTGTGACCTCCACCTTCGGAGGGTGGCGCTCTATCCAGCTGAGCTACGGGTGCCTGCAGGTCTCGTAACCGAGCAACGCTCAAGCGGTCAACGACGATCCTGACACGTGCCGTCGAACACGCGCTTCCATACGCCAGGATTTCCACGCTGCTGCTTCCGCGATGCTTCCGTGAGCATTTTAGAGCTTGGAAGAGCCTAACAAAACCCTTGCTAAGTCGCTGCTATCGCTGTAGAAAAGTGGCGCACCCGACAGGATTCGAACCTGTGACCTCTGCCTTCGGAGGGCAGTACTCTATCCAGCTGAGCTACGGGTGCATCTGGCGCCCAAGGGCGACGGACGGTGGTCCTACAGCAGGACCGCCGCCGTCTCAATGGCCTATTGCGTGGCGGCCAGGCGGACCAGCTTGCCGTCCGCCTCGTCGGTGATGGCCCAGACCGCGCCGTCCGAGGCCACCGCGACGTCGCGGATGCGCTCGCCCAGATCGGTCAGCAGGCGCTCCTCGCCGACCACGCGGTCGTTCTCAATCACCAGCCGGGCGATGTGCGCCCCGCCCAGGCCCGCGATCAGGGCATTGCCTTCCCAGCCGGGGAACATGGCGCCGGTATAGAAGGTCATGCCGCCCGGCGCGATGACCGGGTCCCAGTAGTAGACAGGCTGTTCGGTGCCTTCGGCCTGGGTCTGGCCCTCGCCGATCGGGCCGCCGCGGTATTCGATGCCGTAGGCGGCGTTGGGCCAGCCGTAGTTGCCACCGGGGGTCAGGCGGTTCAGTTCGTCGCCGCCGCGGGTCCCGTGTTCGATGCTCCAGGGCGTGCCGTCCGGGGCGATGGCGATGCCCTGGACGTTGCGGTGGCCCAGGGTGAAGACCTCGGGGCGGGCGCCGTCGCGGCCCATCAGCGGATTGTCCTGGGGCACCGAGCCGTCGGCATTGATGCGGATCACCTTGCCCATATGCGAACCGGGATCCTGGGCCTGGGGCCGCATCGGGGCGTCGGAACGGTCGCCGGTGGTGATATACAGGGTGCCGTCGCCGGCGAAGGCCAGGGACGATCCGAAATGCTGGCGACCGTCATAGACCGGCAATGCGCGGAAGATGACCTGGACATTCTCCAGCGCCGTGCCGTCGGCCGACAGGGCCCCGCGCGCGACCGAGGTGGCATTGCCGCCCTCGCGCGGTTCCGAATAGCTCCAGTAGACCATGCGATCCTGGGCGAAGCTCGGGCCGGTCACCACGTCCAGCAGGCCGCCCTGGCCGCGCGCATCGACGGCTGGGACACCGGTGATCGGCTCGCCGACCTGGCCGGCGGCGGTGACGATGCGCATCCGGCCGGGCTTTTCGGTGACCAGCCAGTTGCCGTCCGGCAGCAGGGCCAGGCCCCAGGGGTTCTCCAGGCCCGAGGCGACGACGGTGTGGGCGGTGGCGACGTCGCTGGTCACGCCGGGGGCGCGGGTCTGGCCAGGAAAGGCGGGTTGCTGATCCGGGGCGTTGGCGGGGTTGGTCTCGACGGGCGAGCCTCCGGCGGTCTGCGCGGTCGCGGGGTCCTGGGATTCGCCATTGGCCCCGCAGGCGGCGGCGAGCACGAGCAGGGAGGCGGACGCGGCGGCGAGGGTCAGGCGCATGGCAGAAGCTCCAGTGGCAAGGGTCCGGTCGGGAACGATGCGCGAGCGTGACCGTTCCGGCCGGGCTCAACACCTAGGCTGCGGCGCTGAGGCGCACCAGTCGTCCGTTGGTCTCGTCGGTGATGACCCAGATCGCTCCGTCGGACGCCACCGCCACGTCGCGGATGCGCGCGCCGAGAGCGGTCAGCAATCGCTCCTCGCCGACGACCCGGTCAGCGCCGAGCTGGAGCCGGATCAGATGCTGGCCGGCCAGGGCCCCGATCAGCAGATGGCCACGCCACTCCGGGAACATGGCGCCGAAATAGAAGATCGATCCAGCCGGGGCCACGGTCGGATTCCAGAAATAGACAGGCTGTTCGGTGCCGGCGCGCGCCGTGACGCCCGCCCCGATCGGCGAGCCGTCGTACTCCAGCCCATAGGCCACGTCTGGCCAGCCGTAGTTCAGGCCGCGGCCGATGCGGTTGACCTCGTCGCCGCCGTTGGTGCCGTGCTCGATTTCCCAAAGGGCCCCGGTCTCGGGATGGACGGCCGCCCCCTGCGGATTGCGGTGGCCGAGCGACCAGATCTCGCCCAGCGCCCCGGCCTGGCTCACGAAGGGATTGTCGGACGGAATCGAGCCGTCGGCATTGATCCGCACCACCTTGCCGAAATGGGAGTCGAGCTGCTGCGCGCGGGTCCGATTGACCGTGTCTTGACGATCGCCCAGCGTCACGAACAGCCGCCCGTCCGGGCCGAACACGATCCGCGCGCCGTAATGGCCGGTGCCGTTATAGGTCGGCAGGGCCCGGAAGATGACTTGGATGGCCTCCAGCCGGGTGGCGTCGGCGCTGAGCCTCCCGCGCGCCACGGCGGTGCCGCTGCCGCCGGTGCGGGGTTCGGCATAGCTCCAGAACACCAGGCGATCGGTGGCGAACGTCGGGCTGAGTTCGACGTCGAGCAGGCCGCCCTGACCCTGGGCCAGGACCGCGGGCAGCCCCTGGATCGGCGCGCCGACGACGCCCTGGGCCGACACGACCCGCATCCGGCCGGGCCGTTCGGTGATCAGCCAGCGCCCGTCGGGCAGGGACGTCAGGCCCCAGGGATTGACGAGGCCTGAAGCGACGACGGTCGTGGCGAGAGCGCGCAGGGACCGCTGGCCCGGCGCGCGCGTCTGGTTGGAGAAGGCCGGAGCCTGGTTGGGGGCGTTCGACGCGCGGGTCTCGACCGGGGCTGTCGTCTCGATACCGGGCGGTGGCGGAGGAGGTGGCGGTGGCGGCGGGGGCGGAGGCGGAGGAGGTGGTGGCGGAGGGGGCGGCGAGGGGGCATCGGGGCCATCTCCGTCACCGCCACCGCCGCCGCACCCCGTGACGGCCATCGATACGGCGAAGATCAGAGCGGGCCAGACCCTGGACATTGTTCGGTCTCCATGGACGCACGCGGAGCGATCTTGAACCGGAAGGACGACCTCTATATAGGCACGCCTCTCTCGGACGCGGGTTAATGACGGCGTCACCGGGGCTGGGTAGCTCAGATGGTTAGAGCGGTGGATTCATAACCCACAGGTCGGCGGTTCGATCCCGCCTCCAGCCACCACTCACCGGTCGCGAATACCGCCATGAAACCGAACCGCCGGCCGACCGTTCGGGCGTGGGCAAGGAGAGTTCGACATGGCCCTGTCCCGTATCGCGACCCTGGTCGGTGGTCTGCTGCTGTCGCGCGGAGGGCGTCGCCTGGCCGGGCGTCACGGCGGCAAACTGGCGCTCGCGACCCTGGCCTGGGAGCTGTACCAGCAGCACAAGCGGCCCGGACAGCCGATGGCGCAGGCCCAGCGGCAATCCCAGCCCCATGCCCGCAAACGCTGGAGTGGACGCCGCGTCTGACCGCTTGCCGGACGTCGCGTCAACCGATCTAGGCTGGCGCTGCGGAAGCGGAGCGCGCCATGATCGTCGTCCACCATCTCGAGAACTCGCGGTCCCAGCGTGTGCTGTGGCTTCTGGAGGAGCTCGGCCTGGCCTATGAGGTGAAGCGGTACGAGCGCGATCCGGCGACGATGCTGGCGCCGCCCGAGCTGAGGGCCGTGCATCCGCTCGGCAAGTCGCCGATACTCGAGCAGGACGGCGAAATCATCGCCGAGACGGGAGCCATCGTCGAACATCTGCTGGACAGCTCGCCGGGCACATTGCGGCCCGCGGGAACGGCGGAGGCGCGACGCTATCGCTACTGGCTGCACTATGCCGAGGGATCGGCGATGACGCCGTTACTGCTGAAGCTGATTTTCGGCCAGCTGCCCAGGCGATCGCCGGGGCTGGTCCGGCCGCTCGTCAGCGCCATATCGACCAAGGCCCAGACGGGCTTCATCGATCCCCAGATCGCCAGCCACGTCGCCTGGTGGGAAGCCGAGCTCCGCAAGTCCGAATGGTTCGCGGGCGACGCCTTCACCGCCGCCGATATCATGATGAGCTTTCCGCTGGAGGCGGCGTCCAGCCGAGCGCCGCTGGACGGCAGGCCCAAGGTCGAGTCCTTCCTGAAACGCATCCACGCCCGGCCGGCCTATCAGCGGGCACTGGAACGCGGCGGGCCCTACGCCTACGCCTGAACGCACGGCGTTCGGCAACCGGAGGGCGTGACGTGCGTTGACGCCTCCATGCGTGTTCAGACCGTCCAGATCGCCGCCCTGATCGCGGCCGTGGCCTTCACCCTCGCCTTCATCGCGGCGGGCATGTTCCTGCTGTCGATGGTGTTCGTGCTGATCGGGGCCGGGGCGGTGGCGTGGCTGACCTATCACATCGCCCGGCGGGTGCTGGAGCATCGCCGCGCCCGGGCGCTGACGATCCCGCGATAGAACCCGGTTCGATGGGCCGACTTGAAGTCGGACGCCGTCTGCCTTACCCTCTTTGGCCGGTCGCGCGCGCCCTGCGACCCCGCCAGTCTCGCGTAACTCCCATTTCCGCTTTCGGGCGCCCTTACAGAAACTCCTGATACCTATGGAAAAAGTCCCCATGACCGGCGAGGGCTATCGTGTCCTCGACGATCAACTGAAGCAATTGAAGTCGGTCGAGCGCCCCAGCGTCATCGCGGCCATCTCCGAGGCCCGCGAACACGGCGACCTGTCCGAGAACGCCGAATATCACGCGGCCAAGGAACGCCAGGGCTGGATCGAGGGCCAGATCGCCGAGATCGAGGACAAGATCAGCCGCGCCCAGGTCATCGACGTGTCCAAGCTGTCGGGTAGCCAGGTCATGTTCGGCGCCACCGTGACCGTGGTCGACGAGGACACCGAGGAAGAGGCCCGCTATCAGATCGTCGGCGAACACGAGGCCGATGTGAAGTCGGGCAAGGTGTCCGTCGCCTCGCCGATCGCCCGCGCCATGATCTCGAAAGAGGTCGGCGACGTGGTCGAGGTCAACACGCCGGGTGGCGTCAAGGCCTATGAAATCCTCAAGGTCGAGTGGAAATAGGCCGATGACCGATCCGACCGGGACGCGCCCTCTGGTGTCGCATGTCTCGGTCGGCGTGACGGACGTCAGCCGGGCCGGGGTCTTCTATGACGCGGTCATGGCCACGCTCGGCGCGCGACGGATTCTTGAGCACGGGGTCGGCATCGGATATGGCCGGGCCTTTCCCGAGTTCTGGGCCGCTCGGCCTCACGACGGGCGCGACTCCAAGGCTGGCAACGGGGCCCACGTCTGTTTCAACGCCGGCTCGCCCGAGGCCGTGACGCGGTTCCATGCCGCCGGCCTGGCCGCCGGCGGATTCGACGACGGCGCACCGGGGCGTCGGCCGCACTATGCGCCGGGCTATTTCGCCGCCTTCCTGCGCGATCCCGACGGCAACAAGATCGAGGCCATGTGCTGGATCGAGGCCGATACCGATGTGTCCGCCGCGACCGGCCCCCGCACCGGGTCTTGACCCGCCCCCTGTCCATCCGGGTCGTCTCGGACGGCCGCGCCGGGATCGAGAACCAGGCCCTGGGTCTGGCCGAGGCGGTGCAGCGGCTGACGCCGGCCGAGATCACGGTGTGTCGGGTGAAGTGGCGACCGGCCTTCGACCCCCTGCCCGTCGCGGTAAAGCAGCCCTGGATGCTGCACCCGACATCGGACAAACCGTTTCCCGGGCCGGACGAGACCTGGCCTGATTTGTGGATTGCGACGGGGCGCGCGACCTTGCCTCTGTCCCTCACCGTCCGCGCCCTGTCGAAGGGTGGGACCTTCGTGGTTCAGACCCAGAACCCGCGCCTGTCGCCTGCCCAGTTCGACATGGTCGTGGCCCCCGCCCATGACGAGCTGGACGGCGATAATGTGTTCGCCATCACCGGCTCGCCGCACCGCATCACGCCCGCCCGTCTGGCCGAGGCCGCGCCGGTCTTCGCCGATCGACTGACCCCCCTGCCGCAGCCGCACGTGGCCCTGCTGGTGGGGGGGCGGTCGGGAGCCTTTGACCTGCCGCCCGACCATGCGCGCACTTTGGCCGCACGGGTGGTCGAACCGGTCCAGGCTGCCGGTGGCTCGATCCTGACGACGTTCTCGCGCCGCACACCCGACGATGCCCGCGCGGAGATGACCGAGGCCTTGGCTGGCCTGCCCGGCTGGGTCTGGGACGGCACCGGAGACAATCCGTTGTTCGCCTTCCTGGACGCCGCCGACCACATCCTGGTCACCGAGGACAGTGCCAACATGGCCGCCGAGGCCGCCTCGACGGGCAAGCCGGTCCACATCCTGCCGATGGTGCCGCGCAAGCCCCCCGGCAAGTTCGCGCGTCTGCACGCCGACCTGACCGCCCATGGCGCGACCCGCCCGTTCGACGGCGACCTGACGCCCTGGACCTATGCCCCGCTGAACGATACCGAACTTGCCGCCCGGGCGGTGCTGGAGGCCATGGCCGCGCGCTGAGGCGTCATTCGCCGGTGAAATTGCCCGGTCGCTTCTCCAGCACCGCCGTCACGCCCTCGATGTGGTCGTCGGTCAGGTGGGCCAGGGCCTGCAGGGCCGCCGACAGCTCCAGCATCTGGTCGAAATTCATGTCGCGGCCCTGGCGCAGCAGGGTCTTGGCCATGCGGAGCGCACGCGGTGGCTGGGCGGCGATCTGGTTCGCCGTGTCCATGGCCTCGTCCATCAGCCGGTCGTGCGGCACCACGCGGTTGACCAGGCCCCAGGCCTCGGCCGTGTCGGCGTCGATCGAGCGGGCAGTGAACAGAAGCTCGGCCGCCCGCGCATGGCCGATGTTGCGCGGCAGCAGCCACGATCCGCCGTCGCCGGGGATGATGCCCAGCTTCAGGAAAGGCACGCCGAATACCGCCCGGTCCGAGGCGATGCGGATATCGGCCAGGCCGGCGATGTCGCAGCCCAATCCCATGGCCGGGCCGTTGACGGCGGCGACCAGCGGCACCTCCAGCCCGTACAGCGACCGCACGATCCGGTGGACCACGCGCCGATACCGCTCGCGGATCGCGGCGCCCGGGCCCTCGAATAGGTCAGTGCGCGCCTTCATCGCCTTCAGATCGCCGCCCGCCGAAAAGGCCCGGCCCGCGCCGGTCAGGACCACGCAGCGGACCGTGTCGTCCGCATTGATCGCCGCGCACAGCGCCGCCACCTCGTCGCCGTCGCCCAAGTCCGGCAGGGCATTGAGCCGCTCGGCCCGGTTCAGGGTCCAGATCTCGACGTCGCCCCGGCGCTCGCGCGCGATCAGATCGGTCATCAACCCAGCCCCCAGGACATGCGAAACCCCGGCCTTTTCGGGGCCGGGGCCAGGGTTCGCAAGTCCGAACTGATCGTCAGCCGCGCGGGCGCTTGATGTCGATCGGCACAAAGTTCGAGGGATGGCTGACCACCCGCTGTGACGGATTGGTCGCCTTGGTGTTCACCAGCATCCCGCCCCACAGCGCGAAGGACATCATGGCGTGCTGGAGGTTGCGCTCCTTATCGTTCATCTTGGCGTCTCCTTTCGTGAACGATGAAAAGAGACGCGGCGTGCTTGCAGGGGTTTTCACCCTCTTAGTCGTTTCGCGTCGTCCCGAATGTCGGTCCGCGAGGTCGAAAACGCAAGTTTAATTGTCCTTATTCGGATCAGTTTTTGTATGATTGTCGTGGAACTGTGACCCAGAACCCCCGCCCGGCCTCGCCCGCACCGATCGCCACTCCCTGCACCCAGGTCTGTACGGTCGACGGCGCCAGCGGCCTGTGCCTGGGCTGTCTCCGGACCCTGGGCGAGATTGCGGAGTGGTCGCGGCTGACCGACGTCCGCCGCGCCGCGATCATGGCCGAACTGCCGTCGCGGCGGGAACGGCTGCCGGCAGCCTTCCGCGGCACTTAACGGATCGTTCGCCACGTCGCTTCACGCCGTGCCAACCGCGACCTGCCAGGGTGCGGCCATGCGTTTCGATCTTCAGTCCACTTCCGTCATGCTGGCCGCCGTCGCCTCGTCGCTGGTGGCCGCCTATGGCCTGACCCATATCGATGCCCAGAACGGCCAGGCCCAGGCCGCGCCGCGCGTCATGGCGATGGGCGCCCCGGCCAAGGGCGCGGCGACGCAAGTTCTGCGTTCGGCCGACGGCCACTACTGGGCCCAGGCCGACATCGACGGTCGCGCGGTCAAGGTCCTGGTCGACACCGGGGCCAGCGTCGTCGCCTTGACGCGCGAGGACGCCGCCCGGCTGGGCCTCAAGCTGACGCCCGCGGACTTTGACGCCGAGGTCATGACCGCCTCGGGCGTGGCCCGAGCCGCGCCCGTCACCCTGGACCGCGTCGCCGTGGCCGGGGCCGTGGTCAGCGATGTCGAGGCCCTGGTCGTCGAGCAGGGCCTGACCCATTCCCTGTTGGGCATGAGCTATCTGGGCCGCCTGTCCGGCTTCGAGGCCAGCCCGTCGGGCCTGACCCTGCGGCCCTGACCTCAGGGCGTCTCGGTGATCAGCAAGGTCGCCGGGGCCGTCTCGTCGCCGAAGGTGCCCACCCAGATGTCATAGGTTCCGCTGCGAGGCTTGGCGAACCGCACCTCGGGATCGCCGTCGCCCCAGCTGTCGTCGTCGCACGACCAGGATCCATCTGGGCCGTTGACGATCAGGGTCGTGTCGGTGTTCGACCGCACCCGGAACACCAGCGGCAGCGACCCGGCGTCATAGGTGACCTCGAAATCCGGCGCGGCGGTGATCTTGCCGACGCACGAGCCCGGCAGGTCGGTCTCGGTATAGGCGTCGATCCCGCCCCCGGCCGTCAGCTCGCGGCGATAGGGATCGGGCGTGAACCCGGCGCTGAGCCGGATTTCGCCGAAATTCGCACTAAGGCTGGTGTCCTGTGCCACCGCCGGCATGGTGGCGGCGAGAACGGCCGCCGCGGCCATAGCGATCCTGATCATCTGAATTTCCCCCGTTTCACCCCTGCGGCATGGCCCACGGGCGAACACCGTCATGCGACCGCCGGACATGGCCGGTCAAGCGGCGAAATCGGGATTTTCAGAGCGCCTGGTGGAGCCGAGGGGAGTCGAACCCCTGACCTCGTCATTGCGAACGACGCGCTCTACCAACTGAGCTACGGCCCCGTTTCCGGGTTGTTCAGGCGAGCGGGCAGATAGGCGGGGCGAGGCCCTGCTGTCAACGAAATCGACGTCCGCAAGCTCCGCCACAAATCGGCGCCGATTCGACCCGGACTGTGTCAGTATATGTGATTTATCGAGACAGTGTTGATTCTCGGGAACGACGTTCTCACATCCTCGTTACTCTGGCCGACCCAAGGAGATACGAGATGAGCCTGACCTACACAGACGACACCCGTACCGACAATACAGAGACTGTCTTCATTCCCGCCTATGCGCGTGGCAAGTCGCGCAAGAAGAAGGGCGTGAAGACCTGGATGATTCTGGCACCGATCGGCGCAGTGGTGCTGGCCGGTTCGGCCGCCGCCATGCTGATGGGCGGTGGCGAAGAGGCCGCACCGATGGTTACGGAGCCGGCTGCCCCGGTGTCCGCCATGGCCCCAGTCGCCACCCCTCCGCTGGTCGACAGCGGGCTGACGACCGAGTCCGCGCCCGCGCCCGTCGAGGCCGCGCCGGCACCGGTCGCCACGCCGGCACCGCGTACGGCCCCTGCCGCTGAGCCGGCCCGTCGTGCCCCGGCTGCGGAGCGCCGCGCCGCGC
>Ga0209909_100159_pt1 | contig 107010 bp, 98 predicted proteins | sample FECB22metaG_FD_188302 | JGI IMG/M metagenome (GOLD analysis project Ga0209909, IMG submission 188302) | Cyanobacterial communities from the Joint Genome Institute, California, USA - FECB-22 (SPAdes) (version 3) | ecosystem: Environmental > Aquatic > Thermal springs > Hot (42-90C) > Microbial...
GCCGAGGTCGGGCTGAACCATCACCAGGGCGACGGGGGCCAGGATCACGGCGAGCGGCGGCAAGGTGTAGAGGAACTTCGACGCCTCCTCCTTACGCAGGCCATGGTAGTAGCGCGCCAGCACCAGGATCACCGCCACCTTGGCGATCTCCGAGGGCTGGATCTGCATGGGCCCGACCACCAGCCAGCGCTGAGCGCCCATGCCGATCTTGCCGACGACGTCGACGGCGACCAGCAGCAGCATGGAGATCACGTAGATCGGCCAGGCGAGCGTCAGCCACACCTTGGGATGGATCAGCGCCACCACCAGCATGACGCCCAGCGCTCCGGCGTAGCGCACGGCGTGACGTGCCGCCCACGGTTCGAAACGCCCGCCTGCCGCCGAGTAGAGCGCCAGCACGCCGAGCCCCGCGATCGCCGTCAGGACGAGCACCAGGCCCCAGTTGATGCGCCAGATCTTCTCGCCAAAGCCGACGGGTGCCGGGGCGTCGAGCGCTAGGCTCATTGCGCGCGCCTATCCAGGGCTAGCTGCAAAGTCCCGTCATCCCGACCGGAGCCGAGCGCAGCGAGGCGTAGTGGAGGGACCTGTTTTGTTGATGCGTCGACAAAAACAGGTCCCTCGACTTCGCCGCCCTTCGGGCGGCTCCGCTCGGGATGACGGGAAAATTGGCCGGAGGCGATCGTCCTGCTCATCGAGTGGGCCTCACCGCGAGGCCATCTTGCGGAAGCCGTCGGTCTTGCGCGACGGATCGCGCTTCATGACCTCGAGCAGGACGTCGCGGCCGATCGGCCCCGCCGTCTGGCCGCCGCCCATGCCGTGCTCGATGATGACGGCGCAGGCATAGCGCGGATTGTCGACCGGCCCGAAGCAGACGAACAGCGCATGGTGGCGCAGGTGCCAGGGCAGCTGGGCCTGGGTGATGCCCATGTCGCGCTCGCGCTCGGTGATGCGCTTGACCTGGGCGGTGCCGGTCTTGCCGGCGAACTTGTACTGCGGCTCGATCACCTTGCCCTGGCCGTCGACGCGCAGATGGTTGGCGGTGCCGTTGGCAACCACCTGGATCATGCCTTCGCGGATCAGAGCGAGATTCTGCGGATTGAAGCGCAGCGAGGGCGCCGCCGGCTTGTCGCGCGGCTTGGGCGGCGCCAGCTCCTCGCGCGGCGTCGCCGAGGCCAGCAGCAGGTTGGGCTGGACCTCGTAGCCGCCGTTGGCGATGCGCGCCGTCATGATGGCGAGCTGCAGCGGCGTCGCGTTCATGTAGCCCTGGCCGATGCCGAGATTGAAGGTATCGCCGTGCTGCCAAGGCTTGCCGAGCTTCTCCTGCTTCCACGAACGGCTGGGCTGGATCCCGGCCGATTCGCCGGGCAGACCGAGGTCGCTGATACGGCCGAAACCCAGGCGATTGCCGACATCGGCGATGCGGTCGATGCCGGCCTTGCGCGCGGCCTCGTAGAAGAAGCAGTCGCAGGACTGGGCGATCGCCTCGACGACGTTGGTCGAGCCGTGGCCGCCCTTCATCCAGCAATGGAACTTGATGTTGCCGAGCTCGAGGTAGCCCGCGCATGGCAACCGCGTCCACGGCTCGATCGCCTTGGATTCCAGCGCCGCCAGCGCCGTCACCATCTTGTAGGTCGAACCGGGCGGATAGACGCCGGCGATCGACTTGTTGTGCAACGGCCGCTCGGGGCTGTCGAGCAGGTCGCGCCATTCGGTCTGGGTGATGCCACGGGCGAAGGTGTTGGGATCGAAGCCTGGCGTCGACACCATGGCGAGCACGTCGCCAGTGACGACGTCGAGCACCACGACCGAGCCGCTCTGATGCTCCTTCAGGCGGTCGGCGACGATGCGCTGCAGGTCGAGATCGATGGTGAGGAGCGCGTTCGAGCCGGGCTGGCCCTCGGTGCGGTCGAGCTCGCGCACGACGCGGCCGACGGCGTTGACCTCGACCTGGACGGCGCCGGCGCGGCCACGGATGCTGTCCTCGAGCGAGCGCTCGACGCCCTTCTTGCCGAAGCGCATGGTGGCGAGCTGCAGCACGGGATCGTCGCGGCCGGCGAGGTCCTCGTCGGCAACGCGGCCGGTGTAGCCGATGATGTGGCTCATCAGCTCGCCTTCGGGATAGTCACGACTCTGGCCGAGGTCGATGAACACGCCGGGCAGCTCGGGGGCGTTGAACTCGAGCCGCGCCACCTCCTCCCAACCGAGATTCTCGCGCACCACCACCGGCTGGGCGTTGCGGCTGCGGCGCAGCTCGCGCAGCAGGCGGGTCTTCTCGGTCTCGCCCAGGCTCAGGATGGCGTCGAGGCGGTCGACCAGGATCTCGGCACCGCGCCCGCGGTCCGACGTCGCCATGGCGCGGAAGTTGTTGCGGTTGACGGCCAGCGGCCGGCCGGCGCGGTCGAAGATCAGCCCGCGCGACGGCGGCAGCAGCCGCAGATTGATGCGGTTCTCCTCGGCCAGCGTGGCGAAGCGCTGGGTCTCGATGACCTGCAGCTGGTAGAGCCGGCCGGCCAGCGCCGACAGCAGCACGGCCTGGGCGCCGCCCAGCAACAGCGTGCGCCGCGTGAACAGGCCCGAGCGCTCGCCGTCGCCCTTGCGATAGCGCGTCATGTCGTGGTCTCGCCGGGACGGGCCGTGCCGCGCGACGGCTCGGGCACATTCAGGGGATCGCGCGCGCGCACACGGGCGAGCAGCGGGCCGACCAGGGGATAGATCACGACCACGACGACATACTGGATCATCGCCGGCACCGGGTCGATGGCCGTCCAGGTCCACAGCGCCGTGAAGCCCCAGACCAGGATGACGAAGCCCAGCATCAGCAGGCAGAAGCCGAACCACTGGAACAGGAAGGGCACGCCCACCAGGTAGCGGCGGTTGGCGACGACCGATGCCCGGATCAGCACGAAGCCCAGCGCACTCACCCCGACCGGCGCACCAGGGCCGCCCAGCAGCAGGTCGAGCAGGATGCCCATGGCGAGCAGCAACGGACCGGGCAGGCGCTCGGGCGTCGCCAGGCTGAACTGGAAGACCACCAGGGCCGGCAGCAACGGCAGGGCATCGGAGATGTAGGGTGCGCGCAGCGGCGCCAGGGTCAGCAGCACGAAGAACAGCAGCACGGCGCCGGGAAGCGCGGCGCGCCCCCAGCGGTCCAGCGTGCCCAGTGCGCCATCCGCTTTCATCACCGCACCCTCTGGCCGGCAACTCCCGACGGTGTGGCGGGTGCGCCACCATGACCCGATCCGACCAGCCCGGTGACGCCGTAGTCGACGACGCGCACGAACTCCAGGCGCGAGAAGTCGGCGAACGGCCGCACACGCACGTGGCCCTCGCTGGTCTCCACCACCTCGCCGACCGGGATGCCAACCGGGAAGCTGCCACCATGGCCGGAGGTGATGATGCGATCGCCGCGCTGCACGCCCTGCACGCTTTGCAGCAGGGTGAGCCGAAGCTGGGGTGAATTGTCACCGGCCAGGATGGCGCGCTCGCGCGTGCGCTCGATCAGCACCGGCAGACGTGAATTGACGTCGGTCACGAACAGCACGCGCGAGCTGTTGTCGCCGACCTCGGCGATGCGGCCGGCCAGGCCCTCGCCCGTCACCACGGCCTGGCCCGGCGCCACGCCGACCTTGCGGCCGACATTGAGCAGCGCGCCGCGCACATAGGCGCTGACGCTGTCGCCGACGATCCGGGCGGTGATGAACGAGGCCTCCGGCCCCTCGCGGAAGTTGGCGAGGCCGCGCAGCCCTTCGTTCTCGTTCTCGAGCCGGCGCGCCGCTGTCTGCCAGGCGAGCAAGCGGGCATTCTCCTCGCGCAGACGGGCATTCTCCTCGCGCAGGCTCGCGAACTCCTTGAGGTCGGCGATGGCGCGATTGGCGATCGCCACCGGCCGGGCGATGGCTTCCAGGACGGGGCTTGCGAGATCGAGCGCCAGCACGCGGGCGTTCTCGACCAGGACGGTGTCGGCCTTACCGATCAGCATGGCGCCGAATGCGGCGATGACCAGTAGGCCCAGCGCAAAGCGCTGCACGGCCGCGCGTACCTGGCCAGCGACTACTTCGAAGTCGTCCCGGATCGCCATGTCGGGCGTATCTTACTCCAAACCACCCTGCTTTCCCTCCCCAGCTTCGCTGGGGAGGTGTCGGCGTCAATGCGCTTTCGAGATTGCGGCCCTGGCCGCAATCTCGAAAGGCGCACAGCCGACGGAGGGGTCATGAGCACCAGGACTGAAGCTCATGACCCCTCCGCCCGCTTCGCGGGCACCTCCCCATCGCGGGATCCGCGATGGGGAGGAATCTCGACTAGTACATCGACGACAGAACGCCGCGCAGACGGTCGATGTTCTCCACCGCATGACCCGTGCCGAGGGCGACGCAGAGCAGCGGGTCCTCAGCCACCGAGACCGGCAGGCCGGTGGCCTGGCGCAGCACGGTGTCCATGTTGGCGAGCATGGCGCCGCCGCCGGTCAGCACGATGCCCTTGTCGACGATATCGGCCGCAAGCTCGGGGGCGGTGTTTTCCAGCGCCACCTTGACCGCCTCGACGATGGCGCTCACCGGCTCCTGCAGGCTCTCGGCGATCTGGCGCTCGGTGATCACGAGCTCCTTGGGGACGCCGTTCATCAGGTCGCGGCCCTTGATTTCCATGGTCCGGCCCTCGCCGTCGTCGGGCGGGCAGGCCGAGGCGATGGTCTTCTTGATGCGCTCGGCCGAGCTCTCGCCGACCAGGAGGTTATGGTTGCGGCGGATGTAGCCGATGATGGCCTCGTCCATCTTGTCGCCGCCCACGCGCACCGAGCGGGGATAGACGATGCCGCCCAGCGACAGGATCGCCACCTCGGTCGTGCCGCCGCCGATGTCGACCACCATCGAGCCGGTCGGCTCGGTCACCGGCAGGCCGGCACCGATCGCCGCCGCCATCGGCTCCTCGATCAGCCAGACCTTGCGGGCGCCCGCGCTCTCGGCCGATTCCTGGATGGCGCGGCGCTCGACGGCGGTGGAGCCGGAGGGCACGCAGACCACGATCTGCGGATGGGCGAAGCTGCGGCGATTGTGAACCTTGGAGATGAAGTGCTTGATCATCGCCTCGGCGACTTCGAAGTCGGCGATGACGCCGTCGCGCAGCGGGCGGATCGCCTGGATGTTGCCGGGCGTGCGGCCCAGCATCATCTTGGCTTCCTCGCCGACCGCCAGCACCTGGCGCTTGCCGCTTTGCGTCGTGAGCGCGACGACCGACGGTTCGTTGAGGACGATGCCGCGACCCTTCACATAGACCAGCGTGTTCGCGGTCCCGAGGTCGATGCCCATGTCAGCCGAAAATAGCCCGATGACGCGCGACAGCATTGAGTTAAGTCTCTGTCTTTCCTAGGAAAAAACTGGTCGGGCAATGCATCAGCGGGCCCGCCGCGGCAAGCGCGCTCGGGTTTAGACCGGCCCGCGTGGTCCCGCAAGGCGATTCAAAGCGAACGATCGGGCAACCGCCCATCGACCGCAATCGTCGGCCGAGAATAGTCAGGGAGGATGAGCCTACTGGCTCGGCCGCGGGCCCACCTTCTGCGTCTGCTTGACCAGGGCCTGGATGTCCTGGTCCGACAAGCGGCGCAGATCGTCGTAGGCCTGACGCGTTACCTCGGGCCGGCCCGTGCCCTCGCCGCTCAACTGGTACTGGCCGTTCCTTTCGGCGAACAGGAAGTAGAACGGAGCGCCGGGATTGCCGCGTGCGGTGACGATCGCGATCGAGCGGTTGTCACTGCAGCCATAGAGATCCCACGCCGTACGGCCGTAGGTCTTGGTGTCGAACGGCCCGCGATCGCAGGTGATGCGCGGCTCCGACGGGCCCTGCGCGGCGGCGTCGAGCGACGCCGCCAAGGGCATCGTGAGCAGCAACAACAACGACCTCACCCTGAGGAGCGCACGAAGTGCGCGTCTCGAAGGGTGGGCTACCTGCCTCGCTGTTGCCGACCCTTCGAGACGCGGCCTGCGGCCGCTCCTCAGGGTGAGGTCGTAGTGCTGGAGCGCCGCCAATTGACGTCCTACTCGAACACCACGACGCCGCGCGCGACTTCGCCCGCCATCATGCGCTTGAAGCCGTCGTTGATCTCCGAAAGCTTGTAGGTGCGGCTGATCAGGCCGTCGATGTTCAGCCGCTTGTTCATGTAGTGATCGACCAGCACCGGGAAATCGAGGTCGGGCCGCACCGACCCGTAGAACGTGCCGCTCACCTTCTTCTCGGTGAACACCATCATGAACGGCGAATAGGAGGCGCGGATCGTCGCGGCGGAAATACCGACAGCCACAGAATGGCCACCGGGCGCCAGCGCATCGAAGGCAAGCGCCTGCGTGCGATCGTTGGACACCGCGTCGAAGGCGTAGTCGACGCCGAGCCCGCCCGCCATTTCCTTCACCTTCTTGGCGGCGTCCTCGTTGGTCTTTGTGTTGATGGTGTGCGTGGCGCCGAAGGTCTTCGCCATCTCGAGCTTGTTATCCAAAATGTCGGCAGCGATGATCTTGCTCGCGCCCGACAGCATCGCGCCCTGGATGGCGTTCAGGCCGACGCCACCGCAGCCGATCACCAGCACCGTAGAGCCGGCCTCGATCTTGGCGTGGCGCGTGACGGCGCCGACTCCGGTCGCCACGCAGCAGCCGACCAGCGCCGCCTGCGGCCACGGCATGTCCTTGCGGATCGGCACCACCATCTCCTCGGGCACCACGACCTCCTCGGCGAAGGTGCCGATGCGCGCCATCTGGTTGATGCCCTGGCCCTTGTGCTTGATGCGGAACGTGCCGTCATAGAGCGCTCCCGGCGGCACGCTGGCGCGGCCGATGCAGAGCACGGTGCGGCCCTGCGTGCAGTAGCGGCAGCGCCCGCAATGCGGCCGGAAGGAAAAGATCACGTGATCGCCCGGCTTCACCGTGGTCACGCCGGCGCCGACCTCGGCGACCTCGCCGGCGGCTTCGTGGCCCGGCACGATCGGCATGGGCGATGGCCAGTCGCCGTTCATGACGTGCCAGTCGCTCTGGCACACGCCCGAGGCCTTCATCTTGACCCGGACCTCGCCCGCCTTTGGCGGATCGAGCTCGCAGTCGACGACCTGCAGGGGCTCGTTGGGCTTGAACAGAACGGCGGCTTTCATGATTCTCTCCTCCCGGGGGCTGCGGCCACTATATCATCCGTCCCATGACGAAAACCCTTCTGATTACCGGCGGGGCCTCCGGCATCGGCGCCGAGACCGCCCGTCGCGCGGCGAAACGCGGCTACAAGGTCGCGGTCAACTACCGCTCACGCGACGCCCAGGCCAGGCAGATCGTGGCCGACGTCGAGGCTGCCGGTGGAACAGCCCTCGCCCTGCCGGCCGACATGGCGCGCGAGGCCGACATCGTGCGGATGTTCCAGGAGACCGAGCGGGCGCTCGGCCCGATCACCCATCTGGTCAACAGCGCGGGCATCGGCTACCGCACGCGAGTCGACGAATACGACACGGCACGGCTGGAGAACCTTTTCGCCATCAACGCGATCGGCCTGATGCTGTGTTGCCGCGAGGCCGCCAAGCGCATGTCGACCCGGAACGGCGGCAAGGGCGGCGCCATCGTCAATGTCTCGTCGATGGCCTCGACCATCGGCGGGCGACTGGGCGCAAGCGCCTACGCGGCGACCAAGGGCGCGGTCGATGCCTTCACCAAAGGCTTCGCCCGCGAGGCGGCGGCCGAGGGCATTCGCGTCAACGCCGTCCGCCCAGGCATGGTGATGAGCGAAATGACCGAGAAGTCGCTGGCGGACCCGGTCTTCCGGGCGCGCATCGAGGAGTCGATCCCGATGCACCGCGTCGGCGAAGGCCACGAGATCGCCGAGACGATCCTGTGGCTCCTGTCCGACGAGGCCTCCTTCATCACCGGCGCCATGGTCGACGCGGCAGGCGGGGGTTACATCATCTGAAAAAACCTCACCCTGAGGAGCATCGCGCAGCGATGCGTCTCGAAGGGTGGGCAACCTGCTTTGCTGTAGCCCACCCTTCGAGACGCCGCGCTTTGCGCGGCTCCTCAGGGTGAGGTGACGTCAGTTCCTGGTCTTGTCGACCAGCGCCTTCTCCTTGATCCACGGCATCATGGCGCGGAGCTTGACGCCAATCTCCTCGATCGGGTGCTCCGACATGCGCTTGCGCATGGCCTTGAACGAGGCCTGGTTGACCTTGTTCTCCAGCATCCAGTCGCGCGCGAAGCGGCCCGACTGGATGTCGGCCAGCACGCGCTTCATCTCGGCCTTGGTCTCGGCGGTGACGATGCGCGGGCCCGACACGTACTCGCCGTACTCCGCGGTGTTGGAGATCGAGTAGTTCATGTTGGCGATGCCGCCCTCGAAGATCAGGTCGACGATCAGCTTCACCTCGTGCAGGCACTCGAAATAGGCCATCTCCGGGGCATAGCCCGCCTCGACCAGCGTCTCGTAGCCCGCCTTGATCAGCTCGACCAGGCCGCCGCACAGCACCACCTGCTCGCCGAACAGGTCGGTCTCGCACTCTTCCTTGAAGGTGGTCTCGATGGTGCCGGCGCGACCGCCACCGATCGCCGAGGAGTAGCTGAGGCCGATCTCGAGCGCGTTGCCCGACGAATTCTGCGCCACCGCCACCAGGCAGGGCACGCCGCCGCCGCGCAGGTACTCCGAGCGCACGGTGTGGCCGGGACCCTTGGGCGCGATCATGAACACGTCGATGTCGGGCCGCGGCGTGATCAGGTTGAAGTGCACATTGAGCCCATGCGCGAAGGCGAGCGCCGAGCCCGGCCGCATGTTGGGGGCGAGATCGGCGTTGTAGATGTCGGACTGCAGCTCGTCGGGCGTCAGCACCATGACGATGTCGGCCCACTTGGCGCCGTCGGCCGGGCTCATCACCGTGAAGCCGGCGCCCTCGGCCTTCTTGATCGTGGCCGAGCCCGGCTTCAGCGCAATGCGCACATCCTTGACCCCGGAATCCCGCAGGTTCATCGCGTGGGCATGGCCCTGGCTGCCGTAACCGACGACCAGGACCTTCTTGCCCTTGATCAGGTTCACGTCGGCATCGCGATCGTAGTAGACACGCATTGGGGCCATTCCTCCTGGCAGTTCTCTTCCTTCGAAAGACGCGGCTTACTAGACAACCCGACCGGTAAAGGCCAGCTTCAATTCCATGCCTCAAAGACACGTCCCGCTTCTGTTTTCGCTCGCCCTCGCCGGGTTGGCCGCCTGTTCCAATCCCGATCCGGCGGCGCCGACCGGACCGGCCGTGCCCCTGCCGCAGATCCAGGCGGCGATCGACAACGCCACGCCCGAGACCGCGCGCAACGGCATGTCCAACAAGACCTGGCTGTGGACTCGGGGCGGCGGGCCGGCCCAGATCCATTACACGTCGGCCGAGGGCCGCGATTACGTCTGGATGGTCGGCCAGCGCCGGATCTTCGCCGGCGAATGGCGGGTTGCCGCCGATCCCAACTCCCGCGGCCGCGAGATCATCTCGATCTGCCGGCGCTATCCCGGCGGCGGTGCCGCAGGTCTCAGTGAAGGCTGGGACTGCGACCAGGCCGGCAAGTTCTTCTATGACATCACCGAGCGCGAATCGGGCGACCCGCTGCGCATCAACGGCCGCAGCGAGGCGCTGTTCGTGCTCGACAAGACGCCGGGCAGTCTCGCCGAGGTGCAGGCGCGGGTACGGCAGTAATTCTTTGCCGGGAGCGCGCCACTCCAGTGGCGCATCTTTTGCCGATCGCACAGCCCATGAGCGCCACTGGAGTGGCGCGCTCAGTGACGCGCTCCCGGCAAAGACTCAGCGACTGACAAAGATCAGGCGCAGGCCGAGGATGCCCAGCACCAGCACCGTCGAGGGCCCGGGACTCGCCACGGCCAGCAGATGAACGGCGGCGAGACCGACGAGGACCAGGACGTAGTCCACTACCGTCGCCCGACGGAGATCACAGCGCCTCGCCGCCGCGCGACATGGCGACGATGCCGGTGCGGCCGACATCGACCAGGCCTAGCGTCTCCATCAGGCCGATGAAGGTCTCGACCTTGTCGGAGTTGCCGGTGACCTCGAAGACGAACGAGTCCATCTTGGCGTCGATCACCTTGGCGCGAAACACGTCGGCCAACCGCAGCGCCTCGACGCGCTTGTCACCGGTGCCCTTGACCTTCACCAGCGCCAGCTCGCGCTCGATGTGCGGGCCTTCGACCGTGAGGTCGCGCACCGTGTGAACCGGCACCAGCCGGTCGAGCTGGGCCTTGATCTGCTCGATCACCATGGGCGTTCCCGTGGTCACGATGGTGATGCGCGAGAGGTTCGCCTTGGCGTCGGTCTCCGCGACCGTGAGGCTCTCGATGTTGTAGCCGCGGCCGGAGAACAGACCGACCACGCGCGCCAGGATGCCGGGCTCGTTGTCGACCAACACCGAAATGGTGTGGCTGGAGGTGGCCGTTTGCATGGAGGAAAGGGGCGCGTTCACACCAACACCATGCCTTCCTCCGACACCGGCTTGGCGGCGTGGTCGTCGGGACCCAGCAGCATGTCGTAATGCGCCGCTCCCGAGGGGATCATCGGGAAGCAGTTCTCGGCCTTGTCGACCAGCACGTCGACGATGACCGGCTTCTTGATGGCGATCATCTGCTTGATCGTCTCGTCGAGCTTGGCAGGCTCATGGACACGCATGCCGACGGCGCCGAACGCCTCGGCGAGCTTCACGAAATCGGGCAGCGATTCCATGTAGCTCTCGGAATAGCGGCCGCCATGCAGCAGCTCCTGCCACTGACGCACCATGCCCATGTACTGGTTGTTCAGGATGAAGATCTTCACCGGCAGCCGATACTGCGCCACCGTCGAGAGCTCCTGGATGTTCATCATGATCGAGGCCTCACCGGCGACGTCGATCACCAGCGAATCCGGATGCGCGATCTGCACGCCCATCGCCGCCGGGAAGCCGTAGCCCATGGTGCCTAGCCCGCCCGAGGTCATCCAGCGGTTGGGCTGCTCGAACTTCAGAAACTGCGCCGCCCACATCTGGTGCTGGCCCACTTCGGTCGTGATGAAGTGATCCTTGTCCTTGATATGGTGATAGAGCCGCTCGAGCGCGTATTGCGGCTTGATCGTCTCCTTGTCCTGCTTGTAGGCGAGGCAGTTGCGGGCGCGCCACTTGTCAATCTCGGCCCACCACGCCTTCAGGGCCTTCTGGTCGGTTCTCGGCTGCTTGGCCTTCCAGAGCCGGACGAACTCCTCCAGCACCAGCCCCGCGTCGCCAACGATCGGCAGATCGACGCGCACGTTCTTGTTGATCGAGCTGGGGTCGATGTCGACATGGATCTTCTTCGACTTGGGCGAGAACTCGGCGAGCTTGCCGGTGATGCGATCGTCGAAGCGCGCGCCGATGTTGATCATCACGTCGCAGTGATACATGGCGAGATTGGCTTCGTAGGTCCCGTGCATGCCGAGCATGCCGAGGAACTGCTTGTCGCTCGCCGGGAAGGTGCCGAGCCCCATCAGCGTGTTGGTGATGGGATAGCCCGTCAGGCGCACGAACTGCGCCAGCAGCTTCGACGCCTTGGGGCCGGCATTCACGATGCCGCCGCCGGCATAGAAGATCGGCCGCTTGGCGCCGGCGATCAGCTCGATCGCCTGCTCGACCTTCTTCGGGTCGGGCTTGACCTGCGGCCGGTAGCTCTTGTGCTGCACCGGCTTCTTGGGCGCCACGTAGTCGTGCTTGTTCATCAGCACGTCCTTGGGCAGGTCGATCACGACCGGGCCCGGGCGACCGGAGCGCGCCACGTAGAACGCCTCATGGACGGTGCGCGCGAGATTCTCCACCGCCTTCACCAGGTAGTTATGCTTGGTGCAGGGCCGGGTGATGCCCGTCGTGTCGGCTTCCTGAAAGGCGTCGTTGCCGATCAGGTGTGTCGGCACCTGGCCAGTGAGGCAGACGATGGGGACCGAATCCATCAGCGCGTCGGTGAGGCCGGTCACGGCATTGGTGGCGCCGGGGCCGGACGTCACAAGCACCACGCCGACCTTGCCGGTCGAGCGCGCATAGCCTTCGGCGGCATGCACCGCAGCCTGCTCGTGACGCACCAGAATGTGGCGCAGCCGGTTCTGCTTGAAGAGGGAGTCGTAGATCGGAAGGACCGCGCCGCCGGGATAGCCGAAGACGACCTCGACTTCCTCGTCGATCAGGGCTTTCACCAGCAGATCGGCGCCAGTCGTGGCGGACTCCTCGGGCTTCATGACACGGGTCTCCTCATGACAAATGAGCCGCAAAACGGGTGTTTTGCGGCGGCCGGAACGTAAGGGCCGGGTCGGGAGGAATCAACCGAAATCGCACGAAACGTAAAGTTTCAGGGTCCGGTTTTGGTCAATAATTTCTCAGTCGCCTCCAATCCCAGGTTCGACATCGGATCGACCACTACATCTGGTGCCATCTGGTGGCGAAACCACGTCATCTGGCGCTTGGCATATTGGCGAGTGTGATCGATGCCGATGCGACGGGCATCTTCGAGCGAAAGCTCGCCGCGGAAGTGGGCGAAAAGCTCGGGCGCGCCATGCGCCTTGAGACCGGGCCAGCGCGGGTCGGGCCGGCGATCGAACACCACGCGAACTTCGTCGAGGACGCCAGCCTTCAGCATACTATCGAAGCGCGCCTCGATGCGCGCCCGGAGCCAGCCGCGCTCCGGGGCCAGCAGCGCGGTAACGAAGCGCCAGGGCGGCCTCACACCGTCGCCTTGTTGCCAGGCGCTGAGCGGACGGCCGGTCGACTTGAAGACTTCCCAGGCGCGGACGTGGCGCTGGCGATCGCCGGGCTTCAGGCGCGCCACGATCGCCGGATCCTTTTCGGCCAGTCGCATGCGGAAGGCCGCGGCGCCCATCGCCTTCCAGTCGGCATTCGCCTCGTCGCGCAAACCGGGCGGCGTGTCGGGAATGGGGGCGATGCCCTGCATCAGGGTGCGCAGATAGAGGCCCGAGCCGCCGCACAGGATGGGCAGACGCTGCCCGGCGATGGAGCGCTCGATTTCGGTCGTTGCTAAATCGCGCCAGCGCGCCGCCGACAAGGTCTCGCTGAGAGGCAGCACGCCGTAGAGCGCATGCGGCACGCGCCGACGCTCCTCGTCCGTCGGCTGTGCCGTCAGGATCGGGAAGGCGTCGTAAGTCTGCATGGCATCGGCGTTGATCACCGTGCCGCCATGACGCTCGGCGAGCGCCAGCGCGAGCGCCGACTTGCCGCTGGCGGTCGGACCGGTGACGACGAGGACTTGAGCATCCATGCGGGCGAATTGTTTGCAAATCCACCATGCCGCCGCTAGAGCCGAGGCGTGAAAAACGTCCTCGTCCTGATCTCGAGCGCCAACCATCCCGCGCTGAATGACGGCGCGATCCGCAACGCCATCGCCGTGCTGCAGGCGCAGGGCGCCACCGTCGGCACGCCGAATTGGCTCGCCCCGGAGATCGCTTGCGACATCCCCTTCGACGGCGATGCCCGGGCGGTTGGCATGACGGCGCTCGATGCCGTTGTCGTGCCGGCGGTGGGTCGGCGCAAGAAGCTGCTCGTCGCCGACATGGAATCGACCATCATCGAGAACGAGATGCTGGACGAACTGGCCGAGTTCCTGGGCTTGCGGGAGAAGATCGCCGGCATCACGGCCCGCGCCATGAACGGCGAGATCGACTTCGCCGGTGCCCTGACCGAGCGCGTCGGGCTGCTCAAAGGGCTGGCGGTTGCCAGGCTCAACGAGGCGGCGAAGCGCATCCGCTACACGCCGGGTGGCACCACCCTGGTTGCGACCATGAAGAAGCACGGCGCTCATTGCGCCCTGGTGTCGGGCGGCTTCACGTATTTCACCGCCATGGTGCAGAAGGCGCTGGGCTTCGACACCAATGCCGCCAACACGCTGAAGCACGACGGCACCACACTCTCGGGCACGGTCGAACCACCGATCCTGGGCAAGGAAGCCAAGCTTGCGACCCTGAAAGAGCTGGCCGCGCGGCACGGATTGACGCCGGCTGACGCCTTGACGGTAGGCGATGGCGCCAACGACCTGCCGATGCTGCAAGCGGCGGGGATGGGCGTCGCCTTCCATGCCAAGCCCGCGGTCGCGGCCCAGGTTCCGGCGCGCATCGACCACGGCGACCTCACCGCGCTGCTCTACCTGCAGGGCTATCGCCGCAGAGATTTCGTCGAAAGGATCGATCCATGACCGACGCCACTCAGATCGTACTGGCCAAGCGTCCGACCGGCGACGTCACCGCCGAGTGCTTCCGCGAGGAGACCGCGAGCCTGCCTGCGCCGGCCGACGGACAGGTGCTGATCCGCTCGCGCTTCCTGTCGCTCGATCCCTACATGCGGCCGCGCATGACCGAGCTGCGCTCCTACACACCGCCTTTCGAGCTCGGCAAGCCGTTGACCGGCGGCTCGGTCGGCGAGGTCGTGGAGTCGAAGAACCCGCGTTTCGCCAAGGGCGACACGGTGATCGGCATGCTGAACTGGGCGACCCACACGCTCCATGACGGCAAGGGCCTGCGCAAGATCGACCCCGGCCTGGCGCCGCTCTCGGCTCATCTCGGCGTGCTGGGCATGCCGTCGTTCACCGCCTGGTACGGCATCAGGCACATCTGCAAGCCCAAGGCCGGCGAGACCGCGTTCGTCTCGGCGGCGACCGGTGCGGTCGGCCAGGTGGCGGGCCAGCTCGCGAAGCTCGCCGGCGCACGGGTTGTGGGCTGCGCCGGCGGCGAGGACAAGTGCGCCTGGGCGGTGCGCGAAGCGGGCTACGACGCCTGCTTCAACCACAAGACCGAGCACGACGTGGGCGCCGTGCTCGACAAGCTCTGCCCGCAGGGCATCGACGCCGACTTCGAGAATGTCGGCGGCCGGATCTTCCACGCCGTGTTCGAACGGCTGAACAATTTCGGCCGCGTCGCCTTCTGCGGCGCCATCGCGGAATACCAGGACCAGACGCCGATGGCGGGGCCGCCGAAGATGTTCACCATCGTGCAGCGCCGGCTCACGCTGCAGGGCTTCATCGTCTCCGACCACGTGGCGCTGATGGGCGACTTCGTGAACGAGGTCGGCGCCCTGGTGAAGGAAGGCAAGATCAAGAGCCGCGAGACCATCGTCGACGGCCTCGCCCGCGCGCCCGAGGCCTTCATGGGCCTGCTGAAGGGCGAGAACTTCGGGAAGCTGGTGGTGAAGGTGGGTTAGCTCTTGCCGGACCGCGGGCCTCTAGGCCCGCTTATGATTCATGCTCCTCTCCCCCTTGGGGGAGAGGAGCATGAAGGAAGAGGATGAGCGGACCTGGAGGTCCGCGGTCCGGCAAGACTACTTCGTCAGCCTTAACGCCGCGAACCGGGGGTCGCCCTGGCGTTCGACGAACAGCAGGACCGAGCGCTTCTTGGCCTGCTGCAGCTTGGTGACGATGTCGGTCACTTCCTGCGGGGTGGTGACCGGCTTCTGGTCGACCTCGAGGATGACGTCGCCCGCCTGCAGCTGCTTCTCGGCCGCCGGGCTGTTGGCCGCCACCTTGGTGACGACGACGCCCTTCACCTGGTCGGAGAGGCCATACTTCTCGCGCAGCTGGTCGGTGACCTTCTGCAGGGTGAGGCCGAGCTGCTCGACGGTCGAGGTGACCGGCTGGTCGGGCTCGGCCGGCTTCTTGCCGCCGCCCTGGGCCGACGCGGTCTGCTTGCCCTCTTCCTCCTGCTCGCCGATGCGCAGCTTCAGGGGCACTTCCTTGCCGCCGCGCCAGACCACCAGGTCGACGGTGCTGCCGACGCGGGCATTGGCGACCAACCGCGGGAAACGGCGCAGGTCGAGCACGTCCTGGCCGGCGAAGCTCAGGATGATGTCGTTGCGCTTCAGGCCCGCCTTGGCGGCCGGGCCGTCGGCCACGACGTTGGCCACCAGCACACCGCGGGCGCGGTCGAGCCCGAAGCTGTCGGCGATGTCGTCGGTGACGCTCTGGTAACTCACCCCGACCCAGCCGCGCTTGACGCGGCCGAACTCGCGCAGCTGGTCGGCGACCTGCTTCACGAGGTTGGACGGGATCGAGAAGGCGAGACCAGCATTGGTGCCCGACGGCGAATAGATCGCCGTGTTCACGCCGATCACCTCGCCCTGGCTGTTGAACAACGGACCACCCGAGTTGCCCTTGTTGATGGCGGCGTCGGTCTGCAGGTAGTCGTCGAGCGAATCGTTCAGCGAGCGGCCGCGCGCCGAGATGATGCCGGCTGTCACCGAGTGGCCAAGGCCGAACGGGTTGCCGATGGCGATCACCCAGTCGCCGACGCGCTCCTTGTCGGAATCGCCCCACTTGATGGCGGGCAGCGGCTTCTTGTTGGGCAGCTCGACCTTGAGCAGGGCGACGTCGATGCGGCTGTCCGAGCCGACCAGCTTGGCCTTAAGTTGGGTATCGTCACGGAAAATGACCGTGATGTCCTCGGCGCCCTGGATGACGTGGTTGTTGGTGACGATGTAGCCGTCCGGATCGACCACGAAGCCCGAGCCCAGCGACGTGCCGCGGCGCTTCTGCTCCTCGCCGCCGCGCTTGTCGAAGAACTCCTTGAACAGCTCCTCGAAGGGCGAGCCGGGCGGCAGCTGAGGCATGTCGCGCAGGCGCGGGCCCTGCTGCGGCACGTTCTGGGTGGTCGTGATGTTGACCACCGTCGGCATCAGCTTGTCGACCAGGTCGGCAAAGCTTTCAGGAGCGTCCTTGGCCAGGGCCGGCTGTGCCAGCGCCAGACCGAGCGAAACCACTGCCGCAACCGCGGCAGTTCTCAAAACACCAGGAAAATCAGTGAGAATCACGTCCGACCTCCAACGGCGCTCAGGCCTCAACGGATCGGAACGGCCGGCGCCGCGCGTTCGAGTTCCTGTCTACATGGCGGCCGATTGTGGCGCAAATAAAGAGGCGTTGATGTTGCTGATTGTTTCAGGTTTTCCACGGATTTTACGCGGAAAGGCCCGCGGCGTTGCAGCCCTGCCACAACGCCGCCGGTACCGTTCCTGCTCCAGGTCTTCCCAAGTGCAGGTCTTCCCGAGCTACTTCTTGGGCGCCGCCGCTGCTCCCGACGGATCGTTGAAATAGCGGAAGAAGTCGTTGTCGGGGCTCAACAGCATGGTCGAGCCGCCCGAGCCGAAGGCCTGCTTGTAGGCTTCCATGCGCCGGTAGAAGGCATAGAAATCCTTGTCCTTGCTGAAGGCCTGGGCGTAGATCCGGGTGGCGTCGGCGTCGGCCTCGCCCTTCAGGATCTGGGCCTTCAGCCCGGCATCGGCCTTGATGACGGCCACCTCGCGGTCGGCCGTGGCCGTGATACGGGCCTTCTCCTCGTCGCCCTCGGCGCGCAGCTGGCCCGCCTCGCGCTCGCGGTCGGTCTTCATGCGATTGTAAACCGACTGCGAGTTGGCCTGCGGCAAATCTGCACGCTTGATGCGCACGTCGACGGTCTCGACTCCGAGGTCCTTGGTCTTGGCGTTCACCCGCTTGGTGATGTCATCCATCAGGCTTTCGCGCCGGTCGGTCAGCACCGCGTGCAGCGGCACCGAGCTCAGCACGCCGCGGATCTCGGAGTTGATCAGCGAATCCAGCAGGCCGCGCAGGGCCGGCTCTCCGCCCGGCACGGTCTGGGCGAAGGTCTTGGCATTGGTGATCTTATAGCGGGCGTAGGCGTCGACCACGAGACGCTTCTGGTCGCCGGCGATGATCTCGAACTCCTCGGCCTCGTAGTCGAGCAGCCGGCGATCGATGCGCTGGATGTCCTGGATCAACGGCCACTTGGCGTAGAGGCCGGGCTCGATCTTGGGCTCGCCGATGATGGCGCCGAACTGGCGGACCAGCACCTGCTTGGTCGGGTCGACGGTGTAGAAGGTCTGGGTCACCAGGAAGATGGCGACCGCAATCGCGATCAACGCGATGATGGCACGGTTGCTCATCGCGTCGCTCCCTGGGCCTGAGGCGCGGGGGCTCGCGGCCCGGGTGGAGGTGCCACGGGCCCGGGTTTCAGCTCGGGCAGCGGCAAGTAGGGCAGCACGCCGCCGGTGCCGGAGGTGTTCTTGTCGACCAGCACCTTGTTCACGCCGCGCAGCACCTCCTCCATGGTGTCGAGGTAGAGCCGCTCGGTCGTGATGTCCTTGGCCTTGGCGTACTGCTCGTAGACCTGGGTGAAGCGCTGGGCATCGCCGCTCGCACGCGCGACGACCTCGGCCTTGTAGGCCTCGCCGCGCTGGATGATCGATTCCGCCTCGCCCTTGGCGCGCGGCAGCACCTGGTTCCGGTAAGTGTTGGCCTCGTTGATGCTCTTCTCCTTGTCGGCGCGCGCCGCCTGGACGTCGCGGAAAGCGCCGATCACCTCCTGCGGTGGGTCGACCCGCAGCAGCTGGACGTTGGAGATGCGCACGCCCAGGCCATAGTCGTCGAGGATGCGCTGCAGCAGGTCCTTGGCGTCCTGCTCGATACGGCTGCGGCCCTCGGTCTGGGCGTACTGCAGGTTGGAGCGGCCGATGACCTCGCGCATGGCGGCCTCGGCGCCGGCCCGCACGTTCTCTTCCGGATTGCGCACATCGAAGGCGTACTTGAAGACGTCCTTGACCTGCCACAGCACGGCGAACTCGATGTCGACGATGTTCTCGTCGCCCATCAGCATCAGGTTCTCGGTCGAGGTGGCGCGTGCACTGCTTGTGTCGAGCGACCGCTTTTCGCCACGCGCGCCGATCACGATGCGACGCTGGTCCCGGACGTTCACCACCACGACGGTGCCGATCGGGCTCGGCAGGTTGTAGTGCAGGCCGGGCTCGACCGGCTTGCCGTAGGGCTTGCCGAACACCAGCTGGATCGCCTGCTGGTTCGGCTGCACACGGAAGAAGCCGGTGCCGAGCCAGATCACGATGCCCAGCAGCACGACCAGCACGATGCCCTTCATCGAGCTGAAGCCGCCGGGAATGAGGTTCTTCAGCCGCTCCTGGCCCTTGCGGATGACGTCTTCCATGTCGGGCGGCCGACGCGACCCGAAGGGACCGCCCCCGCCACCGCGATTGCCGCCACCGCCGCCCCACGGCCCGCCGCTGTTGCCACCGCCGCCGCCGCCGCCCCAGGGGCCGCCGCTGTTATTATTCCACGCCATCGTTCACCTCAGGGCTCACTGGCCCGCCTCGTCTCTGGCCCGCCTCGCCTCGGGGCGCATTGTCGGCTTTGCTTTCAGGCCGCGCTGCATATATGTGACGGCAGCAACACCTGCAATCAAGCGGCGACACAAAATTGCCGGGCCGCGGAAACATTCACATATGGCGGAAATAACCGAATCGGCCGTCCGCAAGGTTCTCGAGACCGTCATCGATCCCTCGACGGCAAAGAGCGTCGTGGCGCAAGGCATGGTAGGCGGCATCGCCGTGCGCGGCGGCCACGTCGCGGTCACCCTCGATGTCGATCCTGCACGGGGCACCGCGCTGGAGCCTTTGCGTCAGGCGTGCGAACAGGCCGTGCGCGCCATGCCCGGCGTCTTGTCGGCGACCGCGGTAATGACGTCCGAGCGTCCCGCACCCGCGGCTCCGCCGGCAGCGCATACCCATGGCCACGGCCATGGGGCTCCAGCCGGCAAGACCACAGGCGGTGGTGGCCGCATCGACGTGCCGGGCGTGAAGCACATCATCGCCGTGGCCTCGGGCAAGGGCGGCGTCGGCAAGTCGACGACGGCCGTGAACCTCGCCTTGGGCCTTGCGGCGAACGGCGTCAGCACCGGGCTGCTCGATGCCGACATCTACGGCCCCTCGATGCCGCGCATGCTCGACGTCAAGGACAAGCCCGAATCGATCGACGGCAAGGCGCTGAAGCCGATCGAACGCTACGGGCTCAGGACCATGTCGATCGGCTACATCGTCAACGAGGACACGCCGATGATCTGGCGCGGCCCCATGGTGTCGAGCGCGCTGGAGCAGATGCTGCGCGACGTGCAGTGGGGCGAGCTCGACGTGCTGGTGGTCGACATGCCGCCGGGCACTGGCGATGCCCAGCTGACGCTCGCCCAGCGCGTGGCGCTGGCCGGCGCCGTGATCGTCTCGACGCCGCAGGACATCGCGCTGGTCGATGCGCGCAAGGGCCTCAACATGTTCCGCAAGGTCGCGGTGCCGGTGCTGGGCTTTGTCGAGAACATGAGCTTCTTCCTCTGCCCGCATTGCGGCGAGCGCTCCGAGATCTTCGGCCATGGCGGCGCGCGCGACGAGGCGGAGAAGCTCGGCGTGCCGTTCCTCGGCGAGGTGCCGCTGCATCTCGACATCCGCACGACGTCGGATTCGGGTCATCCCATCGTGGTCGCCAAGCCCGACAGCCCGCATGCGCAGATCTACAAGAACATCGCCGGCCGCGTCTGGAAGCAGCTCTCGGCCAATCAGCGCGGCCCGCGGGCGGCGCCGCGGATCGTGGTACGGTAGTCAGTGGAGCGCGGACCTCCAGGTCCGCTCATTGCCGGGAGCGCGCCACTCCAGTGGCGCGTTTTTGTCGCCCACACAGCTCATGAGCGCCACTGGAGTGGCGCGCTCCCAGCAAAGACCTACGAGCGTCTGCGCTTGCGACCCGCAGCTGCCGCCTTGCGGGCGTCCCATTTGCCGATCATGCCGTGCACGCCGATCATCGATCCGGCGACCAGCTCGAGGGCCAGGAAGCGCCGCTCCTCGACCCAGCCGGGGAGCTGGATGTTGAGGGCGAGGTCGCGGCGGAAGCCGAACTGGTTGTAGTACTCGGGATCGCCGACCAGGATGATGCGGCTGTGGCCCAGCATGCGAGACTGCGCCATCGAGTGCCACATCAGCGCCTTGCCATAGCCCAGCCCGCGCAGCTCGGGCGAGATCGCGAGCGGCCCCAGCAGGACGGCGGGCCAGCGCGCGTTGATCAGGATCGGCCAGTTGCGGATCGAGGCCACCATGCGGCCCTTCTGGTCGATGGCGACGAAGCACAGCTCCTTGATCGGCTTCACCTCCTCGCGCAGGCGGTAGACAGTCTTGTGCTGACGGTCGGGACCGAACGCCGCCTCGTTCATCTCCTCGATGGCTTGATGATCGCGCACGCGCTCGCGTAGCAACCGCAACCGGCCTGGGTCTCTCTCCATGTACCGGTTATAACATCGACCGATGATCATGGAAGAAATCCGCGCCGTGCTGTCGGCCAAGGTCGACGCCCTGTTGCGTCGATCGGCTGACGACCTCGCGGCCTTGCTCCATGCCGACTTCGTCTATGTCAACGCCGCCGGCTACAAGCTCGACAAGGCCGACTACATCGAGCTCGGCTGCACCTCAGGGAAGATGATCTTCCGCAGCCAGAAGGTGAGCGATCTCGACGCTCGCACGTTCGGCGGCTGCGCCGTGGCGACCATGGTCCTGAATGACGAGTTCACCATGGACGGCCGGGAGATCGCCGCGACCTACCGCTCGCTTTGCGTCTTCACCAACGAGAGCGGCCGCTGGTTGTGGGCCGCCGGCCAGACGATGCGGCCGCAGCTATCCTAGCTGCAGCACTGCCATCAGTTCCCGCCATTCGCGCGGGTTCAGGCCGCTCGACTTCTGGTCGACCTTTTCGCCGGCGATCATGCGCTTGATGGCGGCAAGGCCAGTCTTGGAGACATGCGCGCCGCCCAGGCGATATTCCATGAAGGCGTCGTAGCTGATCGGGCACCAGCGTTTCAGCGTGTCGAGCATGACATCGGCATAGACGCGGATTTCATACTGCGCATGGGCATCGGCGCGCAGCGACAGGAAGTGCATGAGGTTGTGCAGGTTGGTCTTCCAGTACCATTGGGTATAGAAGGCAAGCGAGAGGTTCATGCGCGCGAGCTCGCGCGCCAGGCCAGAGCGTTCGGGATCGAGCGGCTCGCCGGTCTCGCCCTCGTTCAGCATCTCCATGTAGTGCTCGTAGACCAGCTCGGCGTCCTTCTTCAGCAGCGTGAAGACGCGCTCGGCTTCCTTGCCGGCCAGCACCTGGTCGCGGCCCTGGCGGTTGGCCTTGCTCTGGGCCGCCAGATGCTCGGGCTTGGGGATGTAGTACTCGTTGTCGAGGATCGAGTAGCGCGCCGAGTACTCGTTCACATTGGCGGTGCGATGGCGGATCCACTGGCGGGCGACGAAGATCGGCAGCTTCACGTGGTACTTGATCTCGCACATCTCGAACGGCGTCGTGTGGCGATGCCGCATCAGGTAGTTGATCAGCCCGCGATCCTCGCTGACCTTCTTGGTGCCGCGTCCATAGCTCACGCGCGCGGCCTGCACGACGGCGGCGTCGTCGCCCATGTAGTCGACGACGCGGACAAATCCGTGATCGAGCACCGGCAGCGCCTGGAAAAGAATTTCCTCGAGGGCGGGCGAGCTCGGCCGCAGCGAGGGCTGAGCGCCGCCGCGCGCCTGGTCGATCTCGGCCTGCTGGTCGGTGGAGAGGGGCATTTTTCGTTGTCCTTCGTTGGCCGCGGACTCTATGGGCGGCAGGCGGGCCCTTCCATGGGGAAATTGCGGCAGTCCGAGTGCCGCGGCACATCGCCTTCAAAACGGCCTGTGAAATGCTTATATTGGTCGCGTCGGGAAACCGACTATGGCGATAAACGCCGCGTGGAATAAGCGTTTCGGACCCGGGGGCAGTACCCGGCGCCTCCACCATTCTCCTCCGCCTCATCCGCGGAGTCGTTGGGGGCGAACCAGGATCGACGAGCGTGGTAAAGGCGCGGTTTTTGCCCGGTATGGTTCCGCCGTGACGGGCCATTCATAAGTGCTAACGATAATACCGTTACACTCGCTGCTGCCGCCTAAACAGCGGACGTAAGCGCGGTTCGGGAGGGCACCGGGCAACAGAAGCCCTCCCACTTGCTCCTTCATATTCGCTGTTTCCCGCGATTGACTCTGATGGTACGCGGACCGACGATGTTTCGCGTAATTTCCGACAGGCCATGAACGATCGCTTCCACTACGACGCTCTCGTCGACGACGCGCTGCGCAGCGTCGTCCGTCGCGTGCTGACGCAGGTCGCCGAGAAAGGCCTTCCCGGCTCACACCATTTCTACATTTCCTTCCGCAGCACCGACCCCGGCGTCGTGCTGCCCGACTATCTGCGCGCCAAGTACCCCGAAGAGATGACGATCGTGCTCCAGCATCAATACTGGGACCTGATCATCGGACCGAACCACTTCGAGGTGACGGTGAGCTTCAACAAGCAGCAGGAGCGCATCCGCGTGCCGTTCGCGGCACTGTCGGCCTTCGTCGATCCTTCGGTGCGCTTCGGCCTGCAATTCGACCGCAAGGACAAGCCGCAGCCCGACAAGGCCGAGGCCCCTGCGGCGCCGCCGGCCGCCCTGCCGCCGGCCGACAAGCGGCCGCCGCTTGCCGCTCCCGCCGGCCCGGAAGCCAAGGCCGAGACGGCCACGACCGAAGGCGCCGAGGCCAAGCCCGAGGACGCGGCCTCCAAGGTCGTCAAGCTCGACAGCTTCCGAAAGAAGTAGCTTTACGGTCGGCCGTCATTGCGGCAGGGAAGGCGCTTTCCAAGCTCGGCGCGCCAGGAGACCTGCATGCCCGATTTCCAGTTCCAGGAAATGTTTCCGCACGGTGAGGACACGACCCCTTACCGCAAGCTCTCCTCCGACCATGTCGGCGTGACCAAGTTCAACGGCCGTGACGTGCTCACCGTCGAGCCCGAGGCGCTCACCCTGCTGACCGCCGCCGCCTTCCATGACATATCGCACCTGCTGCGCCCGGGCCATCTCGCCCAGCTGCGCTCGATCCTCGACGACGGCGAGGCCTCGGCCAACGACAAGTACGTGGCGCTGGAGCTCCTGAAGAACGCCAACATCGCCGCCGGCGGCGTGCTGCCGATGTGCCAGGACACCGGCACCGCGATCGTCATGGGCAAGAAGGGCCAGGCCGTGTGGACCGGCGGCGGCGACGAGGAGGCGATCGCCCGCGGCGTGTTCAAGACCTACACGGAGACCAACCTCCGCTACAGCCAAGTCTCGCCGATCTCGATGTTCAAGGAAGTGCAGACCGGCACCAACCTGCCGGCGCAGATCGACATCTATGCGACCGACGGCGACGCCTACAAGTTCCTGTTCGTCGCCAAGGGCGGCGGCTCGGCCAACAAGACCTACCTCTACCAGCAGACGCCGGCCGTGCTGAACGAGGCGACGCTGCTCAAGTTCCTCGACACCCAGATCCGCACGCTCGGCACCGCGGCCTGCCCGCCCTATCACCTCGCCATCGTGATCGGCGGCACCTCGGCCGAGATGAACCTCAAGACGGTGAAGCTCGCCTCGACGCGCTACCTCGACGACCTGCCGGGCGAGGGCAACAACAAGGGCGTGGCCATCCGCGATCGCGAGATGGAGAAGAAGGTGCTGGAGCTCACCCGCCAGATGGGGATCGGCGCGCAGTTCGGCGGCAAGTACTTCTGCCACGACGTGCGCGTGATCCGGATCGCCCGTCACGGCGCGTCGGTGCCGATCGGCATGGGCGTGAGCTGCTCCGCCGACCGCCAGGCCGTGGGCAAGATCACCAAGGACGGCATCTTCCTGGAGCAGCTCGAGACCAACCCGGCGCATTTCCTGCCCGAGGTCGAGCCGCAGCAGCTTTCGGGCGAGGTCGTCTCGGTCGACCTCGACAAGGGCATGGCCCATACGCTGTCGGTGCTGACCAGGCATCCTGTGAAGACGCGCGTGAACCTCACCGGCACGCTGATCGTGGCCCGCGATTCCGCCCATGCGAAGCTGAAGGAGCGGCTCGATCGCGGCGAGGGCCTGCCCGACTACTTCAAGCAGTTTCCGGTTTATTACGCCGGGCCGGCCAAGACGCCGGAGGGCATGCCCTCGGGCTCGTTCGGCCCGACCACGGCCGGCCGCATGGATTCCTACGTCGACCTGTTCCAGGCCAATGGCGGCTCGATGGTCATGCTGGCCAAGGGAAACCGCAGCAAGCAGGTCGTCGACGCCTGCAAGAAGCACAAAGGCTTCTATCTCGGCTCGATCGGCGGGCCTGCGGCCATCCTCGCCAAGAACTGCATCAAGAAGGTCGAGGTGCTGGAATATCCCGAGCTCGGCATGGAAGCGATCTGGCGCATCCAGGTCGAGAACTTCCCGGCCTTCATCGTCACCGACGACAAGGGCAATGACTTCTTCAGTGAATTGAAGATCTAGTCTTCGCCGGAGCGCGGATCTCGGGGTCCACTTCATTGCCGGGAGCGCGGCACTCCAGTGCCGCTCATACAGTGTTGAAACAGAACATGATGCGCCACTGGAGTGGCGCGCTCCCGGCAAAGATCATGAGCGGGCGAGGCGCCCGCGGTCCGGAAGACAAAAAGAAACCCGGCAGGTTGCCTTGCCGGGTTGAGGTGTGCTGTCCCACGACGGGTGCCGTCAAAGTCCCCAGATGACGGCCCGTCGCCCTTCCAATCTCTTAACTGCGGCAGCCCTCCTCGCGGGCGCACCACTTGTCGATCCAGACATTGCCGTGGCGGGCGTTGACGACTTGCAGCCAGGAGCCGCGGCAGCCGAGCACGCGGAACTTGATGTCGTCGCCCTCGACGGTGGCGAGCTGTCCGGCCAGCCAGCCCGGCCGGTCGTACACGGTGATGGTGCTATCGACCCGCGCATCCACCATGAGCGCGTCGGCCGGGATCCAGCCGAAGGACGGCGAGGCGCCGGCGGCGTTGTAGCCCGGGGCCGTATTGAGCGCGATGCGCGCCCACCCGTTGGTGCTGCCGATGAGAGTGACCTCGGTGTGCGTGATGTTGCTGCCGTCGATGCGGCGGCCCGTCAGATCGCCGATCACCGCCGCCTGCGGCGTCGGCTCGGCGCGCACCGAGAGGGTCTCGCCGCGCTGGAGCAAGGCATAAGCCTGGGTTGCGGTGCATGTCCCGGCCTGGCCGGTGCTGGCATCGACCGAGCGCTCGAGAACGCCAAAGCCTGCAAGCACGGCGACCGTGCCAATGATGGCGCGTAGCATCGTGTGTTCCTTCCCACTGTTTGGGCCGGCCATTCCCCAACGGCCAACCCATTCCCCAAATTCCTTCTAGAACCGCGTTGGAACGGAGTCGTGGCGGTGATTGTATGAGTTGTTTCACTTCGTGTGCTGCGGAGAAAACGCGATTCTGTGCATTGATTCAACAAGTTCTGTGAAGCGGCTAAAGCACAACCTCAGTTAGGTTTCTTGTCATCCACAGGCTCGCGCTACAGTCACCCCATGAATCTCGCCAAACAGCATCTCGACGTCGGCCTTTTCTCGACCAAGCGCGACGAGCAGCTCGCCTTCTGGCAACAGACCGTCGGCCTGCCCTACGACCATATGGGCAAGCTGGGCGGCGGCATGCAGCAGCACCGCCATCACATGAACGGCTCGATCCTGAAGATGAACCATTCGCGCAATCCGCTGCCCGCCGCCCCGCCATCGGGCATCGTCGGATTGCAGATCGCGCGGGATGGCCTCCGCGAGCCCAGGGCGCTGGCCGATCCCGACGGCAACAAGGTGACGCTGCTGCCCAAAGGATCCGATGGCGTGCAGGGCATCGCCATCCTGCTCAGGGTCAACGACCCCGCCGAGCACGAGCGCTTCTGGACCAAGGCGATGCAGTTCGAGCGCGTGGCCGAGGGCCGCTACCGCTGTGGTGATTCGCTGGTCGTGATTGCGGAGCGCGGCAAGGTCGAATGCGGCACCAGGGAGTGGCGCGGGCCGGGTTACCGCTACATGACGGTGCAGGTGTGGGACTGCCTTGCCGAATACGCAGGCATCCTGGAGCGCGGCGGCGCCTCAGGCGGCGAGCCGCGCGTCCTGGGTGACACGGTGCGCTATGCCTTCGTCTGCGATCCCGATGGCAACCACATCGAGATCAGCCAGCGCGCCTCGCTGACCGGCGGGAAGCTGTAGCGAGCGCCCCTAGCCCTTCTTGCTCTTGCCGCCCTTGCGGGTGCCGAAGCGGGCCATGAGCGCCGCCCTCTGCTGCGCCACGACGTCGTCCTGGGCACGCTTCTCGGCCGCCAGCCTTTCTTCTTCCTCGCGCCGGACGCGCTCGGCCTCGGCGGCGATCTGCGCTTCCTTGCGCGCCTTCTTCTCGGCGACCGCGCGCTCCCGCGCCTCGATGCGGGCGCGGCGACGCTCGGCCTCACGCTCCTCACGGGCGCGGGCCGCTGCGAGACGCGCTTCCTGGCGGGCGGCGAACTCGGGGTCGTTGTTGCGATTTGCAGCCTTTGCGCGGTCAAGCAATGCCTGCTTGGCCTTGGCGGCGGCGTCGAGACGATCTTCTAAGGTATCGGACTTCAATGCTCTTCCCTACGTTACCTGCTACTCTGCCGCGGCAGCCGCGGCCTGCTTCTTGGCCCGCTTGCGATCCTCGGGGTCGAGAAAGCGCTTGCGCAGCCGGATCGATTTCGGCGTGACTTCGACCAGCTCGTCGTCGTCGATATAGGCAATTGCCTGCTCGAGTGACATGCGGCGCGGTGGCGTCAGCCGTACCGCCTCGTCCTTGCCGGCGGCCCGTATATTTGTGAGCTGCTTTCCTTTCAGGACGTTGACATCGAGGTCGTTGCCACGGCTGTGCTCGCCGATCAGCATGCCTTGATAGACCGCCGTGCCGGGGTCGATGAACATCGGCCCGCGCTCCTCCAGGTTCCATAACGCATAGGCCACCGCCGTTCCCTCGGCATTGGCGATCAGCGCGCCGTTCCGACGGCCCGGTATCGTCCCGCGAAACGGACCGTAGGAATGGAACAGCCGGTTCATGACGCCGGTGCCACGTGTGTCGGTCAGGAACTCGCCGTGATAGCCGATCAGGCCGCGCGAGGGGGCGTGGAACACCAGGCGGGTCTTGCCGGCGCCTGACGGACGCATGTCCTGCAGCTCGCCCTTGCGGGTCGAGATCTGCTCGACCACGACGCCGGTATAGGCATCGTCGACGTCGATCACGACCTCCTCGATCGGCTCCAGCCGCTGGCCGGTGGCCGGGTCGTTCTGGAACAGGACGCGCGGACGGCCGACGGCGAGCTCGAAGCCCTCGCGGCGCATGGTCTCGATCAGCACGCCAAGCTGCAGCTCGCCGCGGCCGGCGACCTCGTAGGAATCGGTGTTGTCGGTGTCGCGCACGCGGATCGCGACATTGCCCTCGGCCTCGCGCATCAGGCGGGCGCGGATCATGCGCGTCGTCACCTTGTCGCCCTCGCGGCCAGCGAGCGGCGAATCGTTCACCAGGAAGTTCATGGCCAAGGTCGGCGGATCGACCGGCTGGGCGGGCAAGGCCCATTCGACCGCGGGGTCGCAGATCGTGTCGGCGACGGTGGCGGTCTTGAAGCCCGCCACGGCGACGATGTCGCCGGCCTCGGCAAGGTCGAGCGACTGGCGTTCGAGGCCGCGGAAGGCCAGCACCTTGGTGACGCGCGCCTGTTCGATCTCAGTGCCGTCGCGGCTCAGCGCCTTCAGCGTGGCGTTGGGCTTGAGCGTGCCGGACTGGATGCGACCGGTCAGGATTCGCCCGAGGAAGGCGTCCGACTCCAGCGTCGTCACCAGCATGCGCAGCGGCTTGTCGGCCTCGATGTGCGGGGCCGGCACGTGGCGCAGGATGAGATCGAACAACGGCGTCATGTCGACCCGCTCGGCCTCGAGCGACGTCGCCGCCCAGCCCTGCTTGGCAGACGCAAACAAGGTCGGGAAATCGAGTTGCTGGTCGGACGCCTCCAGGGCGGCGAACAGGTCGAATACCTCGTCGTGCACCTGATGGGCGCGGGCATCGGGCCGGTCGACCTTGTTGATCAGCACGATGGGACGCAGGCCAAGCCGCAGCGCCTTGCCGAGCACGAACTTGGTCTGCGGCAGCGGGCCTTCGGCCGCGTCGACCAGCAGGACCACACCATCGACCATCGACAGGATGCGCTCGACCTCGCCGCCGAAATCGGCGTGGCCCGGCGTGTCGACGATGTTGACGCGCGTGCCTTTCCAGACGACCGAGGTCGCCTTGGCGAGGATGGTGATGCCGCGCTCGCGCTCGAGGTCGTTCGAATCCATGGCGCGCTCGGCGACCTGCTGGTTCTCGCGGAAGGTGCCGGACTGCTTCAGCAGGCAGTCCACCAACGTCGTCTTGCCATGGTCGACGTGCGCGATGATCGCGACGTTGCGGATATCCATAAGAGATTGTTCCGGAGGGGGTTTTCTGGGTCGCGCTTATACGCACGCTCTGTGACGGCGGCAAGGCAGGTTGAGGCGGCGTCCTGCCGCTGCCACAGTCCGGCGATGCGCAAACGCTCGGTCACGATCGACGGCCATCGCACCTCGGTGTCCCTGGAGGACGCCTTCTGGACCGAGCTGTCGGCCATCGCCACGCGGCGCGGACTGTCGCTGAACGCCCTGGTCGCGGAGATCGACCATGGCCGCGACCCGGGCAATCTATCGAGCGCGCTGCGTCTTTTCGTGCTCGACGACCTCAGAAAACGAACAATCAGTCGAGTTTGAACCCTTTCCCGCGCACGAATGCGCCGAAATCGGCCCGGTCCAGCATCGAATATTGCCGGACTTTGTCCTCCGACCAGCCATACTCGGGATCTTCGCCGTACTTATCGACGTGACGCTGGGTGGCGTATGGCTGCACCGCCCGGCGGCGCTTGTCGTAGGCCGCGACCTTCTCCTTCAGTCCCTTCTCGTCATAGCGGTCATGGTGAAGGGTGACGTCCAATCCAAGTCGGGGACTCATCACGCCGGCGAAGGACGGCCAACCGACACCCAGACCCGCAACGGGAAAGACATGGTCGGGGAGGCCGAGAAGGTCGGAGACCTTGCCGGCGTTGTTCCGCAAGGTGCTGATCGGGCAGGTCCCCAATCCGACGCGATCGGCCGCGGCGACAAAGGTCGCGAGCACGAGCGCGGCATCGACCGCGGCATTGAAGAACGGATCGAGATGGTCGTTGACGTAGGGCCGGTCGCGCCACTGGAAGGCGAGCCGCTGCCGGCGGTTGTTGCCGCAGAACACCAGGACGGCCGGCGCCGCCTTCATCCAGGGATTGCCCGGCGCCAGCTCGTCGAGCAGGGCGCGCTGGGCCTTGTCGGTCACGACCACGATATCGGCCTGCTGCAGGTCCGACTTCGACGGCGCCGACAGCGCCACGGCGCAGAGCGTGTCGAGCAACACCGGGTCGATCGGCTTGTCGAGATAGCGGCGGATCACGCGGCGGTTGGCCATGTCGGCCAGGACATCGGCACCCCCCTTCACATCCTTGAGGTGCGCTTCGGTGAGCGCGGGCGCAGAACCGAACCGCGCCTTGAGCACGGTCAACAGGCGATCGAGCATGGGTCCTCTAACGGCCGAAGATGTTGGGAATTGGAATGTTGGGGATGGGCAAGCGTGGCCCACCACTCTGGCCCCCGCCCTGCCCGGGGATCAAGTTGCCGATTCCCGGAATATCGCCGACGCCCGGCAGGGTGCTGACCATGCCGGCAGGGTCCCTCGCCGTGCCGCGCGTGACATTGAGCGACGGCGAGGAGAGCGGTCCGCGCGCCGTCGTGATGATGTAAGGCGCCGAGCCATCCTCCGCGATCATGAAGTTGATCGTGGTGTCGGTGGTCGAAGCGGCGAGATTGGTGTGCGTCGATATGTTGGCCGTGGCGCGGTTGCCCTGCACGTTCAGGCCGCGGTCGGTCAGAACGCCGCCCGCGATCTCGACCCGGCCGCCGATCGGGCTGTCGTGGTTGACAAAGCGATTGAGGACCAGCTGGATCGCATTCAACAGGGCGGTTGGACTGAGACCGCGCTGACCGACGATGCCAAGCGCCGTGCCCAGTGTATTGTCGATCACGCCAGTGGCCGCGCCGGCCAGAGCCCCGCCGATGAAGCGCAACGCCTCGTCGGCGCCGACAAAGATGTGGCCGCCGAGATTGGCACCGCCCGCCAGCGAGCTGCGGATCTGCTCCCCGGTCGTGCCGCTCGCCCGCACGCTGATGCCGGTGGCGTTCAACCGGCCGTCGAGGGTCACCTTGATGGTGCTGCCGAACTGGTTGCTGCCGCGGCTGTCGCGCAGCATCTGGCTGAGAGAGATGCCGTTGGCCTCGCCCTTGAGGTCGAGGCTGAGGGCCGGCTGGCTGGCATTGACCACGCCCGAGAGGTTGATCGACCCGCCATGGAGCGAGCCCTTGAAGTGCGAGATGCCGAGCACGCCGTCCTTCAAGGTTGCAGCGAGATCGGCATCGCCGATGTGGGTCGAGGACGCGATCAGCGTCCCTGCCACCATCCTGAAGTTCCCATCGACGCTGCGCAGCGGGCCAGTGTCGATCGGCTTGGAGGGGGCGGCCCGGCCGCGGCCGGCCGTCCGCGGCGAGGGCGCGCTGCCGCCGATGCGATCGACGTCGAGCACGTTGGCCTTGAGGTCGGCGGTGATGTTGGGCCGGCCGGTCAGCGAAGCCTCGATCGAGCCCTCGACCGTCTGGCCGTTCAAGGTCAGGCTGCCCTTGTAGATTGCCGACTTGGGCGAGCCTTGCGCGGCGCCCGGCAGAGCCAGCGATCCGGTGGCGCGCAGGCTCTGGCCCGCGGCATTCACCGTGAACTCGCGCAACGACAGCTGCTCGATGCTGCCGGCGACGCCGCCGGAGGCGCTGACCGCGCCCAAACCGGATGGCGACGCGCCGAACAGCTTCAGCACGCGGTCCAACTCCGGCGCCTCGAAGTTGAAGGCGAGATCGGGCCGGGGCTGCGCTGCGTTCACATTCGCGACCGTGCCGCGCACCGCGAGCCGCGCGCCGGCCAGGTTGGAGACCTTGACGTCGGCCAGCCGCAAGGTGTTGCCGCGCAAGGCGACATCGAGGTCGATGCCGCCGATCGTCTCCTTGCGCCAGATCAGCCGCGCGATCCTGAGCTTGAGGCCGATCGAGGGTCCGGCGGCTCGACGGGCCGTACTGGTCGCGGTCGCCGGCGTAGAGGCACCAGCGGCCGGTTTCTGCTCGGCCGCCGCCGGCACGAGATAGGAATCGAGGTCGAGTGTCTCGAGGCTGACGTTCGTCACGATCGAGAGGGGAACGCTGAAGGTCACGGTGATGCCGCCCGTGCCCTTGAGGTCGTCGAGCTCGAAAGTCGCGTCGCTCACCTGCACGTTGCCGCCGTTGGACGACATGCGGCCCTTGAGGCTGATGCGCTGGAGCTTGTCGGCAGGCACGGCGGAGACGTCGACCGCAAGCCAGCTCAGCGTCTCGCGCAGCTTGGGGCCGACCAGGCTGAAATCGCCCGACACGCTGGGGCGATTGGGCTCGCCCGACATGGTCGACCGGGCCTGCAGCACGAGGTCGCCAGGCAACGTTGCCGTGAGCTTGTGCACGGCGACGGCGCCGCCGCGCGCTTCCAGCTCGAGGGCGATGTTGCGCACGGGCTGCTTGTTGTAGATCAGCTCGCCGATCTCGAAGGCGAGCTTGGCGCTGATGGAGGCGAGCATGCTGGGCCCCGCCGGCGGCGCGGGCTCGGCGGTGGCGCCGGCAGGCGGAGGCGCCACGGCTTGCTGCGGCTCGGCCGGCCGCGCCATGGCGGCGAGCCAGCGGTCGAGGTCGAGCCGGTCGGCCGCGAGCTTGCCTTCGACGGCAAGTGCCGGCTTCAGCGTCAGCGACAGCGAGCCGCCGGCATTGTCCTGGCCGAGCGCCAGCTTGAAATCCTTGGCCGAGATCGCCGTCTGCGAGGCATCGATGGCGCCATCGAAAGTGAACTTGCCGGCCAGCACCGGCGGCAGGTTGGGCTCGGGGCGGCCGGTCATCTTGACCAGGGTCTCGCCGAACACGACCAGATTGTCGGACGAGCTGGAGGCGATGCCGGTGAGCCGCGCCTCGGGACCGAGCTCGCTGAGCTTGCCCTTGAAGCCGAGCTTGCCGGCCGCTTCCAGCGCAAGGTCGACGGCATGGCCGTCAGCCCCTTTGGCGCCGACTGACAGGTCGATCCTGAGCGGCGCGCCGTTGATGGTGGCCGAGCCGGCCAACGAGTAGCGACCGTCGAACGAACGCACCGAAGCGCTGAAGTTCGCCTTCTCGGCGACGATCGAGATTCCCTCCTTGGAATCGCTGAAGATCAGCGTGCCGCTCTCGATGGTGAGCCGGCCGAGCGACAAGGGCCGCGGCGAGGCGGGCTTGGGCGCCGCGGGCTTGGCCTCGGCGACCGACGGCGTGAACTCCCAGTTCGGCTTGCCCTCGGCATTGATCTCGAGAACGATCTTGGGCTCGAGCAGCGTGACCTCGCTTACCTCGAGGTTACCCGTGAGCAGCGGCAGTAGCGCGGGCGTCACCGTGACCGACTTCACCTCGACCATGTTTGGGTTCTTGGAGCCGGGCGCGTTGAAGAACTTCACACCGCTCAGCGTCACCGTGGGCTGGGGCAGGATCGAGAGCGCGATCGGCCCGTCGATGACGAGGTCGCGCCCCGTCACCTTCTTCACGGCGGCGGCGATCTGGGCCTTGCGCCCGTTGAGGTCGATCAGGCTGGGAAGCGCGAGGGCTGCGACGATCAGCAGGCCGACAACGGCACCGGCGCCGGCGCCTATCAACAACCGCTTGCGCAGGACAGGTGTCATGGAACGCTCCCCTAGCCCGACCATGAAACACTAAAGCATATTCCGTTCGGCTGGAATCAGCCGAACGGAATGTGCCTGTTGAAACAACCATCCCGGTGGGCGCATTTCCAATCTGTTGGAACCGCGAGCGGTTCCAACAGATTGGAAATCGCTCTAGCGCATCGTTCAGCAGCGCGGCATAGACATTTGATGGCTGAGATCGTCAACCTGCGACGCGCTCGCAAGGACAAGGCGCGAAAAGAACGAGAGGCCGAAGCCGACGCCAACCGCCGCCGTTTCGGCCGCACGAAGGCCGAGAAGGCAAGCGACGCCGAGACGCGCGAGCGCGCCCGGCGCGAAATCGACGGCAAGAAGATCGATCGCGATTAACGAGTCGGTCGGTTGATGGCGAGGCGCTCGAAGAAGGCGCGGGTGCCTTGGTCGGCGCCCGGCCCCGCCACGGCACGTACGTTGGTGAGCTCGAGCCGCTGGCCCGAGTCGGCGTCGATCAGCACCGGCTCGAGCGGCCGGCCATCGCCGCGGTTCACCAGATCCATCGGCTTGCCCGAGCGCGCGGCGGCGCCGTAGCGGTCGCCCCACTGTTTCAGGCCCACGATCACCGTGAACAGCGCCGCGCCCTTGTCGGTCAGGCGGTATTCGTGGCGCAGCGGGCGCTCGCGATAGGCGGTCTTGCGGAAGATGCCGGCCTCGACGAGCTTTTTCAGTCGCGCCGTCAATACATTGCGCGCGATGCCGAGATTCTCCTGGAAGTCGTCGAAGCGGCGCACGCCATAGAAGGCGTCGCGCACGATCAGGAGCGTCCACGGCTCGCCGACGACGTCGAGTGCCGAGGCGATCGAACAATTCATCTGTTCGTACGAGGTGCGCCGCATGGCCGGAAAGTATAGGCCGGCCAAGGCCGCGCGCAATCTTGCGCAGATATGCGAAAACGCGTCAGCGGCTGGGCGCAAATCTCAGCACGAAATAGCCCACGACGGCGGACAGCACCGAACCCGCCAGCACGCCAAGACGCACCTCGGCCTCGCGCGCACCTGAGTCCGCGAAAGCGAGCGAGCCGATGAACAGGCTCATGGTGAAGCCGATGCCGCCCAGGACGGCGACGCCGTAGAGACTGCGCCACGTGGCGCCCTGCGGCATGGCAGCGATGCCCAGCACGATCAGGAGGCCGCCGCCCAGCATGATGCCGAGCTGCTTGCCGAGGAACAGCCCGGCGACGATGCCGAGCGGCACCGGCGCAGCAAGGCTTGCAAGCGAGAGCCCTACAAGCGGCAGCCCGGCATTGGCGAAGGCAAATACCGGCATGATGAACCATGCCGACCACGGTTTGATCACATGCTCGAGCCGGCTGCCGGAGGCGAGCGGCACGAACATTGCCAGCACGACGCCCGCCAGCGTGGCGTGCACGCCCGACTTCAGCACTGAGACCCAGAGGGCGACGCCCAGCACCAGGTAGGGCACCAGCCGACGCACGCCGGCGAAATTGAGGGCGGCGAGGCCGGCGATGAACAGCGCGGCGAAGCCCAACGCCGTCGGTGAGAGATGGTCGGTGTAGAAGATCGCGATGACGACGATGGAGCCCAGGTCGTCGACGATGGCGAGGGTCGTCAGGAACACTTTCAGGGCCAACGGCACGCGGCTGCCGAGCGCCGCCAGCACGCCCAGCGAGAAAGCGATGTCGGTCGCAGCGGGGATCGCCCAGCCGCGCAGGGCCGTCGGGTGGGACCAGTTGATCGCGACATAGAAGGCGGCGGGCACCGCCATGCCGCCCAGCGCGGCGGCCACCGGCAGCGCCATTTGGGAAGGCTGCGAGAGCGCTCCGTCGAGGATCTCGCGCTTGATCTCGAGCCCGACCAGCAGGAAGAACAGCGCCATCAGCCCGTCGTTGATCCAGAGCAGGACGGGCTTGTAGACGGCGACCGGTCCCAGGGTGAATCCGAACTTGATGCCGAGCAAGCGGTTGACGTCGCCGGCAAGCGGTGAGTTGGCCAGCACCAGCGCGAGGAGCGCGGCTGCGAGCAGCGGCAGCGCCGAGGCGGCCTCGCTGTCGATGAATTCCCTCAGCCGGTTGCGACTCTCGACCAACTCATTTCCCCAAAGCAAGACGCCCGGGTCTTGCGACCCGGGCGTCCCGTCAGACGATCGGTGCCCTGCTTACTCGCGCTCTTGGCCGAGGAAGCTCATCAGGAACTGGAACAGGTTCACGAAGTCGAGGTAGAGGCTGAGCGCGCTGAAGATCGCGACCTTCTCGGCCATCTCCGAACCCCACGCCTCGGCATACTGCTCCTTGATCTTCTGGGTGTCGTAGGCGATCAGGCCCGAGAAGATCAGAACGCCGGCGACCGAGATGATGAAGCTCATCGTGCCCGACGGCCAGAACATGTTCACCAAGCCCGCCAGGATCAGGCCGACCAAGCCCATGAACAGGAACTTGCCGAAGGCGGTGAGGTCACGCTTGGTGGTGTAGCCGTAGAGGCTGAGCGCCCCGAACGCGGCCGCCGTGATGAAGAACGTGCGCGCCACCGAGGCGCCGGTGTAGCGGAACAGCAGCAGCGACAGGCTGACGCCCATCAAGGCCGTGACCGCCCAGTAGACGGCCTGCACCGCTCCCACGCTCATGGTGGCAGCGCGGAACGAGACCAGCAGCAGCAGGCCGAGCGGCGCAAAGATCGCGATCCAGCCCAGCACGTTCATGCCGACGGGGATAACCGCCCCACCGCGCGTCACGCCCATTTGGAAAAAGATGTTCTGCAGCGCCGGGAAGTTGAACAACGCAAAGGCGACGATGCCCGACAGGGCAAGGCCCGATGCCATGTAGTTGTAGACGCGCACCATGTGGGCGCGCAGGCCGACATCGAATTGCGCCTGGTCCGCGACGGTGCCGCGACCGAAGGTGCCGAAGTTGGGATTAGACATGTGTGGTCCTAGCCTCCAGAGGGGCCTCATTGACGAGCCCCTTCGCCGGGTAATTTGGGGGCTCAGACGATGTGAATCAATAGGGTTAACGTTTTGTAATTATGACGACTTGCTTCACTTCCAGCGACTTTTCCTGCCTATTCGTTGCGCAACAGCGCCAGCGGCCGTTGCCGCAATGCCGCCAAAGTGCCGGCGAGACCGAACGCCAGGGTGAGCGCCATCGCGCCCAAGGCCACGGCCACCGCGACCGTCGGCAAGAACGTCCAGTCGAGCCCCATCAGACGGCTGACCACCAGCCACGCGCCCAGCGTGCCCACGCCCAGCGCCGCCAACGCCGTGGCGAGGCCGAGCGAGGCGAACTCCCAGGCGAAGATGCCGGCGATGCGTGCGCGCGTGGCGCCCAGCACCTTCATGACGACCGCCTCGTGCACACGTCGCTGCTGGGTCGCGAGCATGGCGCCGGCCAGCACCAGCACGCCGGCAAGGATGCTGAGGAAGCCGATGACGCGGCTTGCCAGGCCGATATTGCCCAGCACGCTCGCCGCCGTCTCGATGGCGTCGCGAATGCGGACCACGGTGACGTTGGGGAACTGGTCGGTCACCACCTTGAAAATCGCATCCTCGGCCTCGGGCGTGGCCTTCACCGTGGCGAGGAAAGTGTGCGGCGCCTTGTCGAGTGTCCCGGGCGAGAAGACGAACACGAAGTTGATGGCTAGCGTCGTCCATTCGATGCGCCGCAACGAGGCGATCTTGCCTTCGATGTCGCGGCCCAGCACGTTCACCGTGATGGTGTCGCCGAGCCCCAGCCCGAATTGCCTGGCCAACCCCTCGTCGAAGGAGAGGAGCTGCGGCCCGCGATAGTCGGCCGGCCACCATTCGCCCGCGACGATGCGCGAGCCCTCGGGCGGCGTCGCCGAGTAGGTGACGCCGCGATCGCCATCGACCGCCCAGCGCGCATCGGCCGGCACGGCGACCTCGTTCAGCGGCTTGCCGCCGATCCTGGTGATGCGCCCGCGCAGCGACGGCACCTTGTCGAGCGGCCCGGCGCCCGGGATCGCGGCGATCGCCTTCTCGAAATCGGGCATCTGCGTCGACTGGATGTCGACAAAGAAGAAGGCCGGTGCATCGCTCGGGATACGCCGAGTCAGCTGCTCGCGCAGATTGCCCTCGATCAGCGCCGTCGCCACCAGGACAGTGAGGCCAAGCCCCAGCGACAGCATGACGATGGGCGTCGGCGCGCCCGGCCGGTGCAGGTTGGCGAGGGCAGGCCGCAGCCCGGCGAGCCTGGGCTTGCCGGCGCGCGCGGCGGCCAACATCAGAAGCCGCGCCAGCAGCGGGAAGGCGATGAAGGCGCCGGTCGCGCCCAGCACGAACCAGCCGGCGATGCGCCGGCTGTCGGCGGTGAAAACGGTGAAGCAGGCGAGCGCCAACGCCACCCCTCCGATCAGGAACGCGTCGCGCCACGCCAGGCGACCGCCATGCACGACGGCGCCGCGCATCAGGGTAGCCGCCGACACCCGCCGCGCGCGCAACAGCGGCATCAGAGTGAACAGCAGCGACACCAGGAGCCCGAAGGCTGCCGCGATCGCCAGCGGCTTTGCATAGAGGTCCACACGAGCGCGTACCGGCAGGACGTCGGCGATCACCGACTGGGCGAGGTATGGCAAACCGGCGCCGAGCACGAGCCCCGCCGCCACACCGACCAGGGCAAGCGCCGTGAGCTGAAGGAGATAGGTCGAGAAGACCAGCCGCTCCGGTGCGCCCAGGCACTTCAGGATGGCGATGGTGCGCAGCCGCCCCGCCAGGAAGCTCGCGATGGCATTGCCCACACCGACGCCGCCCACCAGCAGCGAGCTGAGGCCAATGAGGCCGATGAACTGCGTCAACCGGTCGAGCCAGAAACGGATGCCGCCGCCGGCATCGGCGAGCCCCCTCAGCCGCAAGCCGGCATTGGGGAAGCGGTTCTTCAGTTCCTCGATCACGGCGGCGTCGGAAACGCCGGGCGGGAGCCGCAGGCGGTATTCCCAGTTCAACAGGCTGCCTGGCTGCACCAGCCCCGACGCCTCGACCGCCGCGAACGGGATCATCAGCCGCGGACCGAGGCTTGCGAAGGCATTGAGACCGCGATCGGGTTCGCGGGCGATGATGTCGCGCACCTCGACCGTGACGTCGCCGACCTTCAGGCGATCGCCGACAGCGAGGTTCATGCGCCGCAGCGCCGCTTCCTCGACCACTGCGCCCCATACGCCGTCCTTCTGCGCCAGCACGTCGGAGAGCTTGGCGCCATCCTGCAGCTCGATGGCGCCGTAGAGCGGATAGGCAGGCTCGACCGCCTTCAGCTGAACCAGGGTCGGGCGGCCGTCCGGCTTGACGGGGCGCGCCATGGCGCGGCTGTCGATCCAGCGCACGAAGTCGCCGCGCGATTTCATGAATTCGGTCTGCTCGGGCGTGGCCTCGCGATAGAGCAGCGATACGGCGACGTCGCCGCCCAGGATCTCGCGGGCGTCGGCGCGCAGGCCTTCCTCGACGGCACGGCTGAACGACAGTATGGCGGCGATCGCCGCGACACCCAGCGCCAGACAGGCGATGAACAGGCGGAAGCCCGCCAACCCACTGCGCATCTCGCGCCGGGCGAGGCGCAGCGCGAGATTCATTGGGCGGCCAGCGCTGCGGGCGTGCGCTCGTCGGCCACCACCAGGCCGTCGGCGATGCGCAGGATGCGATCGCAGCGCTCGGCCAGCGCCATGTCGTGGGTGATGAGAATGAGCGTCGCGCCGTCGGCGCGCGCCAGCTCGAACAACAGGTCCATGACCTGCTTGCCAGTGGCGCCGTCGAGGTTTCCGGTCGGCTCGTCGGCCAGCAGGAGCTTGGGCCGGCTCACGAAGGCGCGGGCGACAGCGACGCGCTGCTGCTCGCCGCCCGAGAGCTGGGCGGGATAGTGGCCGATGCGATGGCCGAGCCCGACGCGCTTCAGCGCCGCCTCGGCAAGCTCGAAGGCATCGTTGCGGCCGGCGAACTCCAGCGGCAACGCCACGTTCTCGTGCGCCGTCATGGTGGGAATGAGATGAAAGCCCTGGAAAACGATGCCGATATGGTCGCGCCTCAGCCGCGCCCGCGCATCGTCGTCGAGCGGTCCGAGATCCTGGCCCGCGACCTCGACCCGACCCGCGGTGGCGCGCTCCAGGCCGCCCGCCACCATCATCAGGCTGGACTTGCCCGCGCCGGAGGGACCGACGACGGCCGCAATTTCGCCAACGGCGATGTCGAGAGTGACGCCGCGCAGGATATTGACCGTGCCGGCATCGCTTGCCATGTCGAGATGGACGTCGGAAAGACGGACAATGAGTTCGCGGGCGCGGGGCGGGACGGTCAAGCGGGCTCCGGAAGAGAGAGCATGAATTTCCGTACTGGATATGGTCGTTTTGCGGCGGCGGTCAATTCGCTGCTGATCGCGATTTTGTGTGCCTCTTTGGCCCATGCACAAACCGCGCCGATAAAGCTCGCCGTCCTGGGCGACAGCCTGGCGGCGGGGTATGGCGTCTCCCCTCAGCAGGCGATCCCGGTCCGCCTGGAAGCTGCCCTCAAGGCCCAGGGCCGCAACGTCACTGTCATCAATCACGGCGTGTCGGGCGACACCACGGCGGGCGGCCTGGAGCGGCTCGACTGGATGCTGGCCGACAAGCCCGACATCGTGATCGTGGAGCTCGGCGCCAACGACGCGCTCCGCGCCACCGATCCTGCCACCACCGAGCGCAACCTCGACGCCATCATCACCAGGCTGAAGGCGGCCGGCGTCACGGTGTGGCTGGCGGGCATGCTGGCGCCGCGCAATTACGGGCCGGAATACGCCAAGCAGTTCGACGCGATCTATCCGCGCCTTGCCGAGAAGCACGGCGTGCCGCTCTATCCCTTCTTCCTCGACGGCGTGGCGCAGGATCCTACGCTCAACCAGGCCGATGGAATCCATCCCAATCCCAGGGGCGTCGACATCGTCGTCGAGCGCCTGCTGCCTTTCGTGACCAAGAACCTGCACGACTATGCCACGTCTGTTCGTCGCTCTGCCCGTCCCTGAAGACGTCGCCGACGAGCTGATAGCGCTGCAGTCGGGCGTACCCGACGCGCGTTGGATGCCGGCAGAGAACTTCCACGTCACGCTGTGCTTCGCGGGCGAAGTGCAGGGCGCCACCATGCGCGACCTCGAGGAGGAGCTGTCGGACATCGCCGGCCCGCCCTTCTCCCTCGCCATCGCCGGCGTCGAGCAGTTCTCGAGCGGCAAGCAGCCGCGCGCCCTCGTGGCCACCGTCGAAAAGAACGACCGGCTCGACTGGCTGCAGCAGAAGGTGGCTACCGTGGCGCGCAACTGCGGCATCGAGGTCGAGCGCCGCAAGTTCCGCCCGCACGTGACGCTGGCGCGCTTCGGCAATGGCGCCGAGACCGGGCACCATCTCGCGCAGTTCATGGCGAGCCACGCCACCTTCCGAGCCGGCCCGTGGATCGCCGATCACTTCGCGCTCTATTCCAGCCGCGGCAGCCGCAACGGGTCAATCTATACCGAGGAAGCGGCGTACGGGCTGACGTTCTGAGAGCACCGGCTCCAGCGTTAGTTTCCCTTGCATTCGGGAGGGCCGTCGTAGGCTTCGACGACGATGCGAGCGATGTCGTATTCGATGGTCTGGTTCTCCCACTGCCCGCTACGACAGATGATCGTCGCCACGTGCTTCACCGATATCCGGATGGTACGGTCGTCGGTGGACGTGATGACAGGTTCGGCGTCGCGACTGCCGTCATGCATGCGTTCGTACTTGAAGATGAGCGTCCCTCTATCCCGCTTGGTCCTGGAGGCGAACACGCTGATGTCGGCGGGACCTTTGCCCAGGCCGGAGCAGCTCGTTTCACTGACTTCAAAGTAACGCCCTTGCGCAATTGCCGCCTGCTCCAGCACGTCGGTAAGACAAGTATAGGGTGTCCAAACCAGGCCGATTGCGCCGAGAAGCATATAAACGAAGAGGGCGCAGAGAAGCACAAGGCCACCGCCGATGATCACCGCGATGTACTTTACTAGCTTCAGCATCAACGCCGGCCGGGCGGATCAAAGAACCCGCCACCCGTTGCCAGGGCGAACGCTGAACATGGCACTCCTCCTGTCTTCGCACGGACTGCCAATCTCAAGTTACCAGAGCTTGTTTCAGTTGGCGCCCGATAGCACGATTAAGTCGTACTGTCTGCAATCGTAGATTGCATTCGTATATGTCAGCCAAGGGGCCTCTCCGGTGACCGAGGTCCCATCCCATTCGCATGACCAATATAGCGAGTATTGTTACTTAAGTCAATATAAATAACGGCCGTATTAAACGACCACGTACTCCCGGAGAACGGTAGAGGCCCCTTCGCCCGCGAAAGGGCCACCTAGCCTGCGCCGTTGGCAGCTTCACGATGCTGTCAGCTCGCGCTGAAACAACTGAGGTAGCACGTGACGCGCGCTCGCAACTTCATTTCATTATTGCGCACCATAAGACGCAACAACGCAGTGCCAGCACTGACAGCACTCAGAGCCCCTGCCCGCCGGCCACAGCGATCGACTGGCCGGTCACCCACGAGGCAAAGGGCGAGGCGAGGAACAGCGCCACGTTCGCGATCTCCTCGGCGTGGCCCATGCGGCCGAACGGGATCGAGGCCAGTGTGGTGTTGTAGAGCGTCGGGTTGTCGGTCTTGCGGCGGTCCCAGACGCCGCCCGGGAACTCGATCGAGCCCGGCGCGATACAGTTCACGCGCACGCGATCCTTGGCATACATCGCTGCCTGCGTGACGGTGTAGTGGATCACCGCCGCCTTGATGGCGCCGTAGGGCGGCTGGCGCGCCGCTGGATGATGAGCCGCAATCGAGGAGATGTTGACCACGCTGCCCTGGCTTTTCTTCAGCGCCGGCAACGCCTCTTGCGTCGCATGCACGATCGACAGCATGTCGACCGCGAGGTTGCTGGTCCAACCCTTGTCGTCGTCAGACGCGCCGAACGCCGAGGCGTTGTTGACCAGCAGGTCGACGCCGCCCAGCGCGGCGATGGCGTCGCGCACATAGCCGCGCACGGCGTCGCCCTGGGCGAGGTCAGCGCTCTTGGCGTGGGCCTTGCGGCCGAGCTTGGCGATTTCCGCTTTCGTCTCCTCCAGCGCCTTGGGATCGCGGGCGCAGATCGAGACGTCGCCGCCGCAGGCCGCGAAGCCCAGCGCGATCGCCTTGCCGATACCGCGGCTGCCGCCGCAGACGATGGCCTTCTTGCCGGTGAAATCGATCTTCATCGCCACTCTCCCGATTGCAGGCGGGCACGGTGGCGAGGGGATGCCGCGAATGCAAGCCGACGCGGCCGAGCCGGTCCGCAGAGCAACCTCAAACCAGGCGAAGGTGGCTGACCGACCGCGCGCTGCGCACGGCCTCCTCGAGCTGCTCCCTCTTCTTGCGCCAACGCGCGTCCTCGGCCTCCGACTTCTTGTTGAGGGCGGCTTGTTCCTTCTCGATCTCCGCGACCCTTGCCTCGTGTTCCTGCCGCGCCTCGTCGAGCGCCGCTTCGGCGGCGGCGATGGCGCGCTCGCGGCGCTCGCGCTCCTTCGCCCGCGCCTCCTCTTCCTTGCGACGCTCGCTTTCGCGGCGCTTCTCCTCCTTCTCGAAGGCGAGCGCCGCCCGGCGGTTGGCCTCGCGCTCGGCCTTGTCGTCGGCGGCATCGCGCGCCGGCTGCTTTGCCTTGGCGACTGGCTTGGCCGCGTGCTTCGCCGGCCTCGGCTCGGGCCTGGGCGCGGTGATGGGCAGATCCTTCGGCAGCGCGGCATGCTCGGTGAAGGCGCCCGTCGAGCCGACCGGCCGGCGCAGGACGACGCCCGGCTTCGCCATGGTGGCGGCCACGATCTTCGCGTCCTCGGTCTCCTTGGCGAAGCCGTGGTGGAAGAGGTTGCTCTTGGATCCCCAGGCCGCCAACGCGGCCTTCATCGACGGCGCCGTGACGGCGAGGTCGAAGAAACCGGCGGAGGTCACATAGGTCTTGAGCTTGCGTGCCATCGCTGCCCCTCGCCCGAGCGAAAAAGGCCGCCGAAACCGGCGGCTCCTCTCGAAGGTTGGGTGACCGGCTCGCCCCTCGCAAGAGGACGGCCGGCCGCGCGGCACAACAGCCGGGGAGGCGATTTGTTGCCCGCTCCCCTCAAGAACCGAGGAACTGTGGGCCCGCGGCCGCAGGCGCCGTGGAGTGTGGATGTGCGCAGGCCGCTCGTTACAATGAGTGGGACTTCTCATCGACCCCGCCTTCCGGAGTGACCCCATGCTGCTGAACGCCCTCTTTCCCACGCGCGACATCGGCACCGATCCGGCGAAGATCCGCGACTGGGCGCAGGCGGCCGAGGGGCTTGGCTTCAACTGCATCGAGGTGGCGGACCACGTCTTCGGCGCGGCGCCGCGCGGCGACTGGAAGCCGACCTACAGCGAGCACGATCCCTTTCACGAGACGTTCACGACGATGGCCTTCATCGCCGCCGTCACCAAGACCATCAAGCTCTGCAGCGGCGTCTTGATCCTGCCGCAACGCCAGACCGGCCTGGTCGCCAAGCAGGCAGCGGAGGTCGACATCCTGAGCGGCGGGCGGCTCAGGCTGGGCGTCGGCGTCGGCTGGAATCATGTCGAGTACGAGGCGCTCGGCACTGACTGGAAGACCCGCGGCGCCCGCCAAGCCGAGCAGATCGAGGTGATGCGGCGCCTGTGGACCGAGGACTTCGTCACCTTCTCCGGCAAGTTCCACACGTTGGTCGACGTCAATCAGCTACCCGTGCCGGTCCAGCGCCCGATCCCGATCTGGTTCGGCGGATCGTCGGATGCCGTGGTCAAGCGCGCTGCCCGCATCGGTGACGGCTGGATGCCGATCATGACGCCCGAAGTCGCCGAGCCGAAACTCGCCATGCTGCGCGAGCATCTGAAGTCGTTCGGCCGCGATCCGGCCAAATTCGGATTGGAAGGTTGGCTGCGCATGAACGAGCCCGACACCCAGCAATGGGGCAAGGCGGCCGAGGGCTGGAAGCGACTGGGCGCCGAGATGGTTATGCTCTATCCGATGTACCGAATGCCCGACCTCGGTGATCAGATCGAGACCCTGAAGCGCTTCAAGGAAGTGGCGGCGGGATTGTGACAGGAACCCGTGAAGCGACGACACGTTGAGGCTATGATGGCGCCCATGACCCGCATTGTCCTGCTCCTGACCATGGCCGCAGCGCTTGCCGGCTGCGGCGTCGTCGCGGCGCCTGTGCGCGTGACCAGCGCCGCCGTCAAGACGGTGCCCGTGGCGGGCGATGTCGTCGCCGCGCCGTTGGATGTGACCGCCGGCGTGATCGACTGATCACTCGCGTTTGGCGGGCGTCATGAACACCGCCAACGGCACGGCCGCCAGCGCCACGAAGGCGATCAGCCAGAAGGCATTCAGGTAGCCGATCATCGCCGCCTGGCGCAGCAGCTCGTTGGACAGGCTGAGCAGACTCGAGGTCCCGTCGAGGCTCCATTGCGACGGCAGGCCCGGCGCGACCAGGCTCTTGTTGTAGGGCGTGATGAACTCCGTCAGCCGCGAATAATTGGTCGCCGTCGACCGGCTGACCACCAGGACGGCGATCGAGATGAACATGCTCGAGCCGAAGTTGCGCATCAAGGTGAACACCGACGAGCCCTCGGTCACCTGGCGCGGCGGCAGGGTCGAGAAGGCCATCACGGTCATGGGCGTGAAGGCGATCGACTGGCCGAAGCCCATCAGCAGGTTGCTCCAGAACACCTCGTTGTCACTCAAATTGATGTCGAATCCCGCCATCCAGAATCCGGATGCCGCCTGGATCGCCATGCCGATCACGATGGCGAGCCGCGGCGCGTGCCGTGTCATCTGCACCACCAACAGGAACGCCAGCCAGTTGCCCATGCCGCGCGCCGAGATCAGGAAGGCGATGGCATTGTCGGGATAGCCGCGCAGGTCGTGCAGCAGCGTCGGGTAGAGCACGATAGTGATGAAGTTCAGCATCCCCATCACCAGGGCGAGCAGCACGCCGATCGTGAAGTTGCGATCGAGAAAGAGGCGCGGATTGAGGAACGGCTCGGGCACCGTCAGGCAGTGCACGATGAAGATGTAGAAGGAGAGCGCCGCGACGAAGACGAACAGCACGATCTCCATCGAATCGAACCAGTCGAGGCGATGGCCGCGATCGAAGACCAGCTGCGCGCAGGTCATGGCGACCGAGAGCGCGATGAAGCCGATCCAGTCGAACCTGACGGGCGTGCGCGCGGTGTGATCGCGCAACGCGAACCAGATGCAGCAGAGCGCACACAGGCCGAGCGGCACGATCATGAAGAAGGCGGCGCGCCAGTCGTAGGCCTCGGTCGCCATGCTGCCCACGATCGGGCCGACCACGGGGCCGAACACCGCACCGATCCCCCAGATCACGATCGCCGTTGGCTGCAGATGGCGGGGGAAGGTCGCTAGCAGGATAGCCTGGCCCATGGGCATGATCGGCGCGCCGAACGCTCCCTGCGCCACGCGCGCCAGGATCAGCGTCTCAAGGCTGCCGGCGAGACCGCAGAGCAGCGAGGCGACGGTGAAGCCCAGCACCGTGAAGAACATCAGGTTGCGCCAGCCCAGCCGGCTCGACAGCCAGCCCGTCATCGGCGTGGCGACGGCGGTGGCGACCAGGTTCAGGGTGATGACCCAGGAGATCTCTTCCGGCGAGGCCGACAGGTTGCCGCGCATCTGCGGCAGCACGAGGTTGGCGATGGTGATGGTCATGCCGAACAGCATGTTGGCGAGCTGGACCATCAGCAGGATGAGCCATTGCCGTCCACTGATCGTGAACAGGCCGCCCTTCTCGTCCGCGACGATCGCCGTCATGCCGTGTCGTCTTGTTGCTTTTGTTTCCCCGACACGCCGATGATTCGGCAAAGCGGCGACGATTGACAGCAAAAAACGGCGGGCCGCGCGCTGCTGCGCTGCACAAACTTTCGAAACGATCTATCGACTAGTGACGCTTGAAGTATTGCACCGCCTTCTCGTGCTTCTCGGCCGCCGTCCGCGACCTGAACGTCCCGAGGTTGCGGCGCTTTCCGGTCTTGGGATCGGTCTTGCGCGAATAGAGGCGGTATTCACCCGACGAGAGCTTGCGGATCATGGATCACTCCTGTCCAGCGCACGGAAGATGCCGTGACAACCGATCCGGCCGTGGTCAGGTTGCCAGGCGCCACAGCACGACGCCCCCCTTCATGCCCGCCTCGTTGGAAACCAGCGTCATGTCGAGATCGAGGACGAAGTCGATCTTCTTCGCATTGCCGCCACCGATATAGAGATGATCGAAGTTCGTAAGGCGCCGCAGATTGCCAAGCGCCTTCTTGACGCGCTTGTTCCATCGCGCGGCGCCGACCTTCTTGCGCGCGGCGTTTCCCAGTTGCTGGTCGTAGGTCTCCCCCTGGCGAAACGGCTGGTGGGCAATCTCGAGATGGGGTCCGAGCCGCCCGTCGAGATAAAGCCCGGTGCCGAAGCCGGTGCCCAGCGTAACCACCATCTCGACACCCTTGCCCGACACCACGGCCAGGCCCTGGATATCGGCGTCGTTGGCGACCAGCACGGGCTTGCCGAGTGCACCGGCGAGCGCCCGCGCGAGATCGAAGCCAATCCACGCATCGTTGCCAAGATTGGCCGCCGTCAGGATTCGCCCGTCTCGCACGACGCCCGGAAAGCCCACCGCCACCCTATCGTAACTGCCGAGCGGCGCGACCAGGCCGGCCAGGGCCTCGACGATCTTGGCGGGCGGCGCGCCGACCGGCGTCGCGATGCGCACGCGCTCGGTGCACATGTCGCCGGCCTCATCGACGATCGACGCCTTGAGGCCGGTGCCGCCGATGTCGATCGCGAGTGTCAGCTTGCCTGAAGCTCTCGGTTCCGAAGCGTGCTGAACGTCTGCCACGGCGCTCCTCGTCACTTCTGGCGCCGGAGCGCGGCCAGCGGCCGGCCCGATTCGAGATGCCGCTCGATCGCCTCGAGTGAATGACCCGTCGTCTCCGGCACACGCAACAGGGTGAAGACGATGCCACCCAGGCAGATCACGGCAAACAACGCAAAGGTGAAGGCCAGTCCCGGCCCTGCCAGCATCAGCGGGAATGTGAACACCACCATGAAGTTGAAACCCCAGTTGCTGATGGACGCCATGCTCATGCCCGGGCCGCGCACCCGGTGCGGGTAGATCTCGGCCATCACGACATAGGGCAACGGCCCAAGGCTTATGGCGAAGGACGCGATGTAAAGCAGCAGCATCGCAATCACGATCCAGGACGGCAGCAGCCCGGGCTCGACGACGGCCAACGCGATGACCAGCATGGTCGCCGCGCAACCGGCAAATCCGACGATCAGCAGCGGCCGTCGTCCGAGACGATCGATCAGGAAAAGCGCGAGGACCGTCGTTGCGAAGTTGACGGTTCCAACACCGACGGTCGCCAGGATCTGCTTGGTCGCGCTGTCGTAGCCGGCCTGATCGAAGATCGTGGGTGCGTAGTAGATCACGGCATTGATGCCGCTCAACTGCTGCAGGAAATAGAGCGCCATCGCGACGATCAGCGCCGGTCGGATGGCCGGCTCCAGCAACGCCGCGAAGCCTGTCCGCCGGCCGGCGTCGGCGTGCGCGGCATCGGCCATCTCGGCAAGTTCGCCCTGCAGGTCCCATCGCTCGCCACGGAGGCGGGCCAGGCTCGCCTTCGCCTCGCTCATCTGACCCCGGCGCATCAACCAGCGCGGCGATTCGGGCAGGAAGGCAAGACCCACCATGAGAAGCACGGCCGGCACGGCGCCCAGGCCGAACATCAGGCGCCATGTCGTCGCGCCGGTAATCGCAAGTCCGGTCAGGTACGAGACCAGGATGCCGACGGTGACGGCGAGCTGGTAGGTCGAGATCATGCCGCCGCGATTCTGCAGCGGCGCCGCTTCGGCGATGTAGAGCGGGGCCGTCACCGCGGCGACACCGATCGCGAGGCCGAGCGCGAGCCGGGCAATCACCAGCATCCAGATAGCGGTGATGGCGGAGGCCGCGAGGGCGGCGACGGCGAACAGCGCAGCCGCCGCCATCAACACGCGCCGGCGGCCGAAACGGTCGGTGATCGGTCCGGCGAAGATCGACGCGACCAGCGCTCCGAGCGGCACTGCAGCCGTCATGAATCCGCGCTCGGCGGGGCTCATCGGGAACGCCGCCTCGAGAGACGGTCCGGCGACGGCGATAACGCCTTCGTCGTAGCCGAACAGGAAGCCGGCAATCGCCGCGACAGCGGCCAGAAAATAGATCATGCGTCCCCCCGCGAGCCGATGATCACGTCCGAGCGGTGGTCGTCAGGCAGAGGGCCGCATCCGGCGATTTTGCTCGCCGCACACCGTCCGCTGGCACTTGATCCCGCGCACACACGATCGCCGATCAGCCGCTTCCCCAAAGCCTTTTGATCGTTCCCCGAACAGGGAGACTAGCACCGAATGCAGCGACCCGACACGCCTTGCTTTGACAACGCCGCGCAAAGGCATGCAAAGTCGTGACGGGGAACGTTTGGAGGGGCCGATTCTCGTCGGCCAGGGCTTGGGGCTATTCCTGATGTTTGCAGGTCGCGGGCGCGCCTCGCAGCGCCGCTGCATTGCATGACTGCCCGTGAGCTCGTCACGGACGCAGGAGATTGCCGTTGAGCAAGAAGATCACCATCGCAAGTGCGTCATCGGCGGAGTACTTCCACTTCCTGCAGGGCATGGTGCTTTCGATCAGGGACAAGCCTGAAAGCAAGGGCATCCATATCAGCCTCTACGACCTCGGCCTCACCGACGAGCAGAAGGCGTGGCTCGCCGGCTATGTGGACAACATCGCAAGCCCCAAGTGGGAGTACGGGCTCAGCGCCACGGACGGCATGCGCGACCCGTTCCGCGCGATCCTGGCCAAGCCTCTGATCCCGAAGTACTTCCCGGGCTACGACATCTATCTCCATCTCGACGCCGATGCCTGGGTCCAGGACTGGTCGGCGATCCGGACCTACCTCGCGGCGGCTGAGACCGCAGCGCTCGCCATCACGCCGGAGATCCATCGCGCCTATACCGCCAACTATACGGCGAGCCACGAGTTCCACGACTTCATCGTCGAACTCTACGGCGGCACCTGGGGCGAGGCCTACGTCAAGAAGTTCAGCTACTACCCGATCCTGAACGCCGGCGTGTTCGCCATGCCCAAGGATTCGCCCATCTGGGAGTTCTGGCGCGACAACATCCAGGTCTCGCTGCAGAAAAGCCGGCATCACTGCATCGAGCAGGCGGCGCTCAATCTCGCCGTGTTCGAGCATCCCGACCTTTTCCATTTCGCCGAGCCGGACAAGAAGAACATCCAGTTCCTGCCGGCGACCTGCAACTGGCTCTGCCACCAAAGCCTGCCGCTCTACGACCGCAAGGCCGGCCGCTTCGTCGAGCCCTTCCTGCCGCATACGCCGCTCGGCGTCATCCATCGCTCCTCGGACGACTTCAAGGACAAGAAGTCGGCGCCGATCTACACCACCGACGGCGACACCATCGTCTGCAACCTCAAATACAAGGAAGGCGCATACGAGACGACGGTGACGTCGGTCGAGCCCGACAAGCTCAGCGACTGGCAAGGCCGGGGCGGCAAGAAGTACTGAAACACAGGGACTACCACGATGAAGACAGTCATCCTCGCCGGCGGCTTCGGCACCCGTCTTTCGGAGTACACCGACGACATCCCCAAGCCGATGGTGCCGGTCGGCGGCATCCCCATGCTGATGCACATCATGGCGATCTACAGCCACTACGGGCATGACGAATTCGTGCTGGCGCTGGGCTACAAGGCGGAGACCGTCAAGTCGTACTTCCTCAACTACTACACGCTGCACTCCGATTTCACGATCGACATGGCGACCGGCGAGAAGTCGACGATCAACCGCTCGATCCTGCCGTGGAAAGTGTCGCTGATGGATACCGGCCTCAACACCATGACCGGCGGGCGCCTCCGGCGGCTGACACCGCTGCTGAAGCACGAGACCTTCATGTGCACCTACGGCGACGGCGTGAGCAACGTCGACGTCAACAAGCTCCTCGAGTTCCACAAGGCCCACGGCAAGCTCGTCACCATGACTCTGGCCCGCCCGTCGGCCCGTTTCGGCGTGGTCGAGACCACCAAGAGCCACACGGTGACGGCCTTCCGCGAGAAGCCGGTCGACAGCGAAGGCTGGATCAACTCCGGCTTCTTCGTGATGGAGCCCGACTTCCTGCGCTACATCAAAGGCGACGAAACCGTGCTGGAGCGCGAGCCCCTGGAGAGGGTGGCGAAGGACGGCCAGCTCATGGCCTACCACCATCACGGCTTCTGGAAGTGCATGGACATGAAGAAGGACGTCGAGGACCTCAACCGGCTATGGGAAGCCAACGAAGCGCCGTGGCGGCTGGACACGACGCTGCGCGCGCCTGCGTTCGCCGCCCGGAAATAACAGCAGCGGATCGGGACACCCATGTTCGGCAACTTCTACAATGGCAGGAACGTCTTCGTGACCGGCCATACCGGCTTCAAGGGCTCGTGGCTGTCGGCGTGGCTGCTCAAGCTCGGCGCCAACGTCACCGGCTACGCCCTGCCGCCGGCCTACGACGAAAGCCATTTCGAGCTGCTAGGGCTCGCCGGGAAGATGCGCCACGTCGAGGGCGACGTGCGCGACCGCGCGAAGCTCACCCGCGTCATGTCCGAAGCCAAGCCGGACATCGTGTTCCATCTCGCCGCCCAGGCGCTGGTGCGCGAGGCCTACCGCGAGCCCACCTTCACCTTCGAGACCAACGTCATCGGCGCGGTGAACGTGTGCGAGGCGATTCGCACGGTCGAAAGCGTGCGTACCCTGGTGTTCATCACCTCCGACAAGGCCTATCGCAACGTCGACTGGGAATGGGGCTATCGCGAGACCGACACACTGGGCGGACGCGATCCCTACAGCGCCTCGAAGGGATGCGCCGAACTGGTGTTCGACGCCTACTGGACCTCCTTCCTGTCCAAGACCGGCCGGGTGCAGGCGGCCACCACGCGCGCCGGCAACGTGATTGGCGGCGGCGACTGGGCCCGGGACCGGCTGATCCCCGACTGCATACGCGCGCTGCGCAAGAACGAGACGATCAGCATCCACAGCCCCGACGCGACGCGTCCCTGGCAGCACGTGCTCGAGCCGCTGGGCGGCTATCTCCATCTCGGCCGGCACCTCGCCGGCGCGGCGGGCGCGGAATACTGCAAGAGCTGGAACTTCGGTCCCAACAACAGCGCCAACAAGAACGTCGGCGAGGTGGTTCAGGACGTGATCCGCCTGTGGGGCGAGGGCAAGGTGGTGATCGAGCGCGACGCCAATGCCCCGCACGAAGACCACTGGCTGCAGCTCAATTGCGACCGCGCCAACCACTATCTTCATTGGAGCCCGACCTGGAACTATCCGGATTCCATCGGCGAGACCGTGAGCTGGTACCGGCGCTACCGGGAAGGCGCCGACGTTCCTGCCCTCACCGCTTCGCAGATCGACAAGTACAACGAGGCCTGGAAGGCGGCAGGCCGTGATTGACGGCGTCGTGCGCCATCCGCTGCACCAGTTCGTCGACGAGCGTGGCCGCACGATGCACATGTTGCGCCGCGACGATCCGCACTTCCGCGCCTTCGGCGAGATCTACTTCTCGGGCGTGCTGCTCGGAAAGGTGAAGGGCTGGTACCGGCACCGCGAGAAGACGCTGAACTTTGCCGTGCCCTCGGGCGAGGTGCGGGTCGTGCTCTACGACGACCGCGTGGGCAGCGCCACGCGTGGGCATCTGGAGGAGCACCGGCTGGGCGAGCGCGAGGCCGACTATGCGCTGCTGACGATACCGCCGCTGTTGTGGTACGGCATGCAAGGTCTGGCGGCAGGCACGTCGATCATCGCCAACTGTACCGACCTGCCCAACGATCCGGCGGAATCGGAGCGCAAGCCCGCCGACTCGCCGGACGTGCCCTACGCGTGGCCCGCCGCCGGCTGACGCGGCCGCGACCTTGCGTTGATTCGAGCCCGGCCGCTACTATGACCTCGGGGAAGCATTGGGGGCTCATGCGGGACGATGTCGATCGTTCGGGCGCGTCAGCGCACGCAGCGACGTACAAGCTGAGTCCGTACGACTCGTTCTTCTGGCTGCTGGGCCGCAAAGAACCCTTCATCATTCAACGCACGTTGCGCCTGCAAGGCGGCCTGCAGAAGAAGCTCGTCGAACAGGCGTTGCGGCTGCTGCAGCTGCAGCATCCCCTCCTGCAGCGCACAGTGAGCAAGCAGCGGCCCTTCGTCGTCGCACCGACGCGGAAGCCCATTCCGCTCTTCATCCATCCGCGCCGGTGCCCGGACAGCTTCGGGAAGTTCGCGCGCGCCGCGCTCAAGAAGCCCATGCCGCTACGCGCCGGCGACACGATCCTGAGGGTCGACTGGGTACGCGGCAAGGATGCCCATGAGATCATCCTCTCGATCGAGCATGCCTTCAGCGACCTTCGCAGCCTGGTCGGCCTGGCCATCGACCTGCTCGACTTCCTGGATCGGCTCCACGACGGGCAGGCCGACATCAAGCTCGATGTCCAGCCGTGGTATCCCGAAGTGACGTCGCTGCTGCCGCAGCATAAGCCGAAAGCCCTACCGCCCAAGCTCGTCGTCCCCTTCGGGGACGCCACACCGTTGGCGGCCAAGGCTCCTTACCGCTTCAATCCGAGTTACCAGCGCATCCTCACCCGCGAACAGACCCGCACCGCGGTGGCGCGAGCCAGGCAGAACAAGTGCACGGTGCAGGGGATGCTGTGCGCCGCGATGATCCACACGCTCAATGCCCATGCGATGGAGCACAATCTGGGCGGTGAATCGTTCTGTTTCACGCCGAGCGACATGCGTCCCTATCTCAATGCGCAGATGAAGGGGAAGGAGCTCGGCAACTACGTCAGCGGCATCTTCCATCCCTTCAGGATCGGCAGGCAAAGAGCGTTCTGGAAGCTGGCGGCCGACATCAGCCGGCAAATCAAGACCACGATCGCTTCGGATCAGTTCACCAGGGACACGGAAGGACTGAGCACCCTCTATCACGACCGGATGACGTCAGAGCAGGCCGTGCAGATCATGAAGGCGCGCGAGTGTTGCGGCTTCGTCAGCAATGGGGGGCTCGCCTCGTATCGCGATCGTTATCGGCACTTCGTCCTGAAACAGGTTTGCGGCGGCGTGGCGTCACCCATCATGTCCGGTCGCGCCCATCTCTTCTGGCTCGGTGTGCAGACGATGCGCGGACGGATGCATCTGGAGCTGCGGGATACGGGCATCGGCGATGAGCGCAAGAAGTTCGCGAAGTTCATGCGGGACTTCCTGGCGGTGTTATTGCACTGAGGCATGGAGCGGAACGCCGCGATCGTGCGCGGCCCGCCGCTGTCTTGCACTGCCTAGCGGGCCCGCTACTATGCGTTCGGGGAAGACTTGGGGGCTCATGCGGGACGAAATCAATCGTTTGCGCGCGACGGTGGATTCCTACCTCGCGCGCGAAGCCTGGGACGATGCGCTCGACGATATGCAGGTGCTGTGGCGTCTCCAGCCGACCCAGGCGACGGCCGGCTTCATCGCAGCCCGCGCCAAGCAGCTGGCGTCTCACCTGCGCAGCAAGCCGCTCAAGATCCGCTTCCTGCGATCCTTCACCGTCGAGCCGGCCTTGCCGTTGCTGCGCGCCGGCGCGCTGGTGCTCGGGATCGACATCGAGCCGGTCGTCGCGGACTTCGGCGTATACGCCCAGGAGATCCTCGACCCGCAGTCGGCGACCTACAGCAGCGCGCCGAACGTGGTGGTGCTGGCGCTGCAGACGCGCGACATCGCGCCCGAGCTGTGGACGCGCGGCCCGGTCGCCTCTGCCGAGGCTCTGGCGGCGGCACGCACGCGCGTCGTCGACGAGTTCCGATCGTACATCACGACCTTCCGGTCGCGATCGCAGGCCGAGCTCATCGTCCATGGCCTGGAGTGCCTGCCGGTTGCCCAGACCGGCATCCTCGACAACCAGGGCCCTTCAGGCCAGATCGAGACGACGCAACTGATCAATCACGATCTCATGCGGCTCTGCAAGGAACAGGGAGCGTATTTCCTCGACTACGACGGCTTGGTCGCCCGCTACGGGCGCCGCTCCTGGCTGGACGAGCGGCGCTGGCTCGATGCCCGGCTGCCGATCTCGTCCGGCGCCCTGCCCGCCTTGGCCGACGAGTGGTTGCGCTTCATCTGCCCGATCGCCGGACGATCGGCCAAATGCCTGGTCTGCGATCTCGACAACACGCTGTGGGGCGGCGTGGTCGGCGAGGACGGCTACGACGGCATCAAGCTGGACGGCGAGTATCCCGGTGGAGCGTTCCAGGCGCTGCAGCGCGCCATCCTCGACATCGCCGACCGCGGCGTCATCCTCGCCATCGCCAGCAAGAACAATGCGGAGGATGCCCTGCACGTCCTGCGCGAGCATCCGGGCATGCTGCTGCGGCCCGATCGCTTCGCCGCGATGCGCATCAACTGGAATCCCAAGGCGCAGAGCCTTCGCGAGATCGCCAAGGAACTGAACATCGGCATCGATTCGCTGGTCTTCCTCGACGACAACCCGGTGGAACGCGCCCATATCCGTCACGAGGTGCCGGAGGTCACGGTGCTCGAGCTCCCCGAGGACCCGATGGCCTACGCCGACACGCTGCGGGCCTGTCCACTGTTCGAGCGGCTGCGGCTGTCCGCCGAGGACCGCGAGCGCGGGAACTACTACGCTGTCCAGCGCCAGCGCAGCGAGCTCCAGGCGGCCATGGGCTCGCCGGATGACTACCTGCGCAAGCTCGAGACCGTGGCCACCGTCGGCCGGGCCGACGAGCTGACGATTCCGCGCATCGCCCAGCTGACGCGCAAGACCAACCAGTTCAACCTGACCACGCGCCGCTACAGTGACGAGGAGATCGCCGCCCTCTCGGCTTCGCCCGACGCCGGCGTCTACTGGCTGAAGGTTGCCGATCGCTTCGGCGACAACGGGCTCGTCGGCGTCGCGATCCTGAAGTTCCACGACGGCAAGAGCGAGCTCGACACTTTCCTGCTGAGCTGCCGGGTCATCGGCCGCACCGTCGAGACGGCCTTCCTCAGCCGGCTGAGGGAAGAAGCGCGATCGCACAACGCGGGAAACCTGACGGCATGGTTCCTGCCAACCGCGAAGAACGAGCCGACGAAGGACTTCCTGCCCAAGAACGGCTTTCGCTTGGTGGAGGAAACACCGACCGGCAGCCGCTGGGAACTCGGCGCGGACCAGACGGTGACCTGCCCCGAGTGGATCAAGATGACGAACCCCTGAGCCCGGGAATACCACGCCATGAGCAGCGAGAACCTCGATCAAGAAATCCGCGAACTGGTCGCCGACGTGTTGGAACTGCCGGCTGCGGAAGTCGGGCCCGACACCTCGCCCAAGAACCATCCGGCTTGGACGTCGCTGCGCCATCTCAACCTGATGCTGGCCGTCGAGGAGTCCTATGGCCTGACGGTACCGCCGGAGGAAGGCGCAAGCGTCGGATCGGTGGCCGATCTGGTGGCGCTGGTGAAGCGCAAGACCGGAGGCTGATGGCTAGGCGACGGCCACGACCGGGTGGTCGCGCAGGAAACCGAGATACAGATCGGCGATCTTGCGGAAGTCCTCCTGCATGACAGCATGGCCGGCGCCGGCGACGACCACGACCTTGCAATCCTTCATGCGGGCGCCGAGCGGCATGGCGCCGGAGCTGTCGTTGCAGCGGTCGTCCTGCCCCCAGATGCACAGGGTCGGCGCGACGATGCGCTCGACGTAGGGCTCCATGAAATAGAAGTCGCCGAGGACGCGGTTCCACAGCTCGGTGTTCCCCTGCCAGTGCTTGATCTCCTCGGCAGCGACGTTGCGCAGCACGTCGGGCTGGATACTCGGCTTGCCGCTGAACAGCAGCGAGATCTTGCGGTCGAATTCCTCCATCGTCCGCGGCACGAGGAGATTGACGCCCTCGGCGCGGGCGCGGTCGACCTCGCTCAGCACCGGCGAGCGCACCGGTGGAGCACCGAGGAAAGCGACGCTGGCCACCCTTTCGGCATCGACGGCGCCCAGCACCGCCGCCAGGGCCGCTCCCAGTGAGTTGCCTGCAGTGTGATAGCGCGCCAACCCGAGTTCGGTCGCGAGTTGCGACACGGCCCGCGCCATCGCCGCCGGCGCCGCATACCCGGGCCCGAACGATCGCGACTTGCCGTGCATCGGCAGGTCGGGCGCGATGACCCGGAACGAGCGGGCCAACAGGACGCCGAGCGCCTGCCAGTGCTCCTTCATGCCGAAGATGCCGTGCAGCAGCAGGACCGGCTCGCCGGTCCCGGCCTCCATGTACCAGAGCTTGCCGTCCGCCAGGTCCGCGGATTTTTCGCTGAAGGAGGGAAAGCGGCTCATGCGGCGATCCTCCACGGCAGGCCGTCGGCACGGCTCGGGCCGTCCAGGCCCGGCATTGAATATTGCATTCGGACAACCCCCAAGAGCCGCACCGGCGCCCCGTCCGAGCGGCTTCTCCTTGTGGCCGGGCCGGACCGCGGCGTCCAGCCCCGCTCCGTGCGCATGCGGATTCGCACGGAGCAGGCCGAACCGGCGAGCCACGGCGTCCGGTTTCAAACCTTCCCCAGGCTGAACTGCCGAAGCACCCGCTCGTCACAGCGCGCAAGCATGCGCGTGGCGAGCGCGCGGATCAGCGCTTGCCGCTCGGGCCGATCGGCATTGCGCAGCAGCGCGGCTTTGAGCGCGCCTGCCATCCACGACGTGTTGGCCACGATCACCGCGCGCAGCGCCTCGGCGGAAAGCGGCTCGGGATCGTCGGGGATGATCGTGCAGAACGTGCTGTGATCGAAATTGGGGCTGTGCTTGAGCCGGCCAAGCTGGCGCATCTCTTCGACGGTCGGTGAAAGGCCGACGGCCTCGATGGCCGCGAGCGCCGTCTCGCGGGTGAGATCGGCGGCCGCGATCGTCCCCGCCCGGCCGGTACGCACGATTTCCGCCAATCCACTTACCGCCGCGTCCTGGAAGTGGCGCGTGCCGTCCTCGTGTTGCGCATGCTCGACAGCGGTATCGTGCAGCTCGGCAACCCATCGCTCGCCGTCGCGCCGGTAGCCGGTCACGCTGCCGTGCGGTGCACCGTGCAGCTCTTCCAGCATCTCGACCACGCCGGCGAGCCCGGGTTGCTCTTCCGGCGCCACCGCATCGCGGCTGTAGAAGGCCTCCATAAACCCGGGCACCACGCGCGGGACGCCATGTTCGGCCCACAGGCCGTAGTAGAGCGCCGGAAACCGGCCCTCGCGACCCTCCGTCTCGAGCAAGTCCTCGAGCGCTTTTTGCATCGAACCGTGCCAGCCCATGTCGATGATCGCCGCCGCGTCAGCAGCGATTACCCCCTCCTGGGTCAGGTAACCGATCGTGCCCTCGTGCGCGCGTTGCAGCCCTGCGATCACCTCGGCGGCATGCCGCGTGAAAAGCTCCTGGAGCGCCGCGCCCTCGGAGCCGTGCACCATCGTGTCGAGCGAGCCGAAGCGTGCGATCGCGTCGCGCGCGGCCGGGCCATCCAGCGCGAGGTTCGCGCGTTCGAGCGCGGCGCGCAGCGGCACCGCCCCATAAATCGTCGTCAAGGCCTCGAGGGACTGCGCGTCAAGCACACCGTTCCGGCTACGCACGTATGCCATCGAGAGCACCAGAGGTCGGCGGCTCACGAGCAAATAGCTCGCGCCGATGCCAGTCCTTTCGGAGAGCCTGAGCGCATTCCACGCGCGATACATGAGCCAGCCGTCGCGCGCACAGAAATAAAGATGCTTCAGGCCGAGCGCCTTGGCACGCTGCGCCAGCCACAGCGCAAAGGCCCCGGTGACGAGCACACCAAACGTCCATCCGAAGTGCGAGAACAAACGTGGCGACATGCCCGCCTCCGGACCCGCAGGCATCGGCGCCGTCAGGGCGCCGACGCGTCGTCCGATGGAGAACGCACGGAGGGCCGGCGAAGCCGGTACTCCGATACGCGGTTCCGACCGCACGCGGCGGTACGGCAGGCACGCCACGCCGATACGTGCCGGCAGCGCATCGTCGGCATCCGGATCGTCGCCCACATGGAGCAGGCGCGCCAGCGTCCCGCGCCGCTCGCGCACGAGGTCCCATTGCGAACCGGAGGACTTCGTGCGGCCGGTCGCGCAAGACACAATCAGATCGTCCCACGCCTCGTAGCCCTCCGCGCGCAGCATCGCCGCGATGAGCGCTTGCGGAAGATACGTGTCGGACAGGAACAGCACCCGCTTGCCCCTGAGGCGCGCGCGCCGGTACGCTTCGAGGATGTCGGGAATCGCGACCACGCAGCGCTGCTCGATCTGCTGCTCGAGGTCGCTCGCCAGGGGCATTGCGGCAAAAGCGGGATGGTCGGCGGCGAGCGCGGCATGGATCTCGCCGAGCGTGAGCTCGCTACGACCGGCCGGGAGTTGCGCGCGAGCACGCGCCTCGGCGGCCTCACGCGCAGCGGCGAAGCCGGCGGCCGCGTCGCCGTACTTCACACGCAGCCCCGCCTCGACCATCCCGAAGACGTCGCGCGGGCTCTCGACGATACGGCCGATGGCCGTGTCGAACACGTTGAATGACACCGTGTCGGCAGCCGTCAGGTGCTCCTCGAACGCACGAAGCCAGGTATCGTCGTACTGCCAACCCTGCAATCCCGCGATCGTGAACTGTCGCGCCGTCGTAAGGTTCATCGCATCGCTCGACGTCGTGTCGGTCATCGCAGCTGCGCTCACGTCCATTTCTCCCCTGGATGCGTCAACGCCCCGGCATCTTCAGCGAGCCGCTTCGCCGGTCGACCAGCGGCTCCTCGAACGCGCGCGGATAGCGGTGTGACGGCGCCGACACCTTGTTCAGGCGGTCGAAGATCTCGACGGGAAGGCGCCAGCCGCCGGCCGTCAGCGTCTCGCCAAGCTGCCCGGCATTGCGCGCGCCGACGATGGCACTGGTCATGAAGGGCTGGTCCAGCGCCCAGCGCAGCGCCGTCTGCGCCGGCGACCGGCCGATCTCGCGAGCCGTGTCGAGCAGCGTCTGCAGGATCTCCGCATGGTTGGGCGCGAAGAAGCGGCTCTGGAACGCCCAGCCCTGGGCCGAACGCGTGCCTTCGACCTTGAGGTCGCCCGGCTTGTAACGGCCGGCGAGATAGCCACTGGCGAGCGGCGACCACGCGACGATGCCGAGGCCCTTCGCCTCGCAGGCCGGCACGATCTCCTCCTCGATGTCTCGCACCACGAGGCTGTATTGCGGCTGGTAAGCTTCGAACCGCGACCAGCCCTTCGACTCGGCGAGCCACACCGCATCGACCAGCCGCCAGGCCTCGTAGTTGGAACAGGCGACATACATCACCTTGCCCTGGCGCACGAGATCGTCGAAGGCCCGGAGCATCTCCTCCTGGGTCGTTTGGGTGTCGACGTGGTGGATGTAGTAGATGTCGAGATAGTCGGTCTGCAGCCGCCTCAGGGACGCCTCGACCGCCTGCATGATGTGCAGCCGCGAGGTCCCCGCATCGTTGGGCCCGTGACCCATCGGATTGAACACCTTCGAGGTGACGACGGCCTGCGAACGGCGGCCTTTCAGGGCGACGCCCAGCATCGTCTCCGACAGGCCGCCAACATAAGTGTCGGCGCAATCGAAAAAGTTGACGCCTGCATCGAAGGCGGCGTCGACCATGCGCACGGCCTCGGCCTGGTCGGCGCCGTTGCCGAACGTCATGGTGCCGAGGCAGATCTCGGACACTTTGAGGCCGCTGCGGCCGAGACGGCGATACTCCATGGATCCCCTTCCCCCCTGTTTTCGCCCCGCACACCCGCCGCGATCTTGCGTCGCTTCAGGCGCGACCGCTACCATGACCTTTCGGGGACGGGTTGAGGGTTCGTGCGGGGTGACAATGGTCGGCTTTCACAGGCAGGCGTCCGGCTATTGCCACTGCTGCAGATCCCAAACCGTCTTCGAGAGTACCGAGGCGTGGCTGAGGGACTTCTACAAGTGCCGCAAATGCCACTCGATACCGAGGCAGCGGCACCTCCAGCACATTCTCGATCGCCACTTTGCCGGATGGGAGAAGCTCGCGATCCACGAATCGTCGCCGTCGAACACCTTCATCTCCCAGTACTGCAGCTCGTATTCCTCCAGCGAATTCCTCCCGGATGTGGCGCCGGGAACGACGAAGGACGGGGTGAGATGCGAAAGCCTCGAGCACCTCACCTTCGCGGATCGTTCGTTCGACGTCTTCGTCACCCAGGACGTTCTCGAGCATGTGTTCCATCCGGACGTCGCCGCAAGAGAGATCATCCGGGTGCTGAAGCCGGGAGGCATCCACGTCTTCACCATTCCCAAGCACAAGAGGGTGCGCAAATGTCAGCCGCGCGCCATCCTGAAGAACGGAGTCATCGAGTATCTTCTCGAGGCGCAGTACCACGGCAATCCGCCCGTCGGCGACGGCCCCATTCAAGTCACCAAGGACGGCCCTTTCCTGGTCACCTGGGACTATGGCGACGATTTCGAGTTCATCCTGCAAGACTGGACCGGATGCCCGACGACAACGTACGTCACTCGAGACGACAGCCTCGGCCTGGATGGCGAGTTTCCGGAGGTCTTCGTCACGCGGAAGCCCGTGTAAGCGGGCTCGGCAACCGCAACGTCGTTCGGCTCATGCAGCGATGCTCTCGGAACGAGCCGGGTCGCCGGCCTCCTCCTTCGGCGGCGGCAGGGCAAGGGACACGACGAAGCTCAACGTCATGAAGGCGGTGGCAAACCAGATCGGCGCCCATGGCGAGATCGACTGGAAGTAGCCCGTAACCATCGAGCTCACGGCCCACGCGCCGCTCACGACGGCGATGCTGATGCCGAGAATCTGGCCCTGCCGCGTGGCGTCGACGGCATCCGAGTAAAGCGTAAGGATGGCGCCATAGGCGATCGAGACGACGAATCCCGTGAGTACGATCAGCAGCCACTGCAACATCCCGTTGCCGGCCAGGGCACTGCCCGCAATGCCGGCTGCGGTGAGCAGCAGGCCTGCCCGCGCGATGGTCCGCGAGGACCAGAACTGCGCCAGGACAGGGAGCCCGACCCCGTAGCTGACCAGGAAGCCGACCCCCATCCCCGCCATGAGGGTGCCGATCCTGGAATGAGAGAAGCTTTCCGTGGTCGCGAGGAACATCGGGAGGAACAGGAAGTAGGCGGCCCATGCCACTTGCATGAGGCCGAACACCAGCGACACACGGCCGATGTTTCGATCCCGGAAGGAGCTCGCCAGCGCGCGCAGGCCCGACAGCGGATCGACGGGCTCCACCGGCTTGGGCCTGTCACGCGGCGCCCCCGGCATCGTCAAGGCCAGCAGCACCACCGTCAGGAAGCCGCCGGCGCCAATGACATAGAACGGAAGGGACGGCCGGGACCACGAGATCGCCGTCGAATCGGCCAGCCAGCCACCGAGCAGCGGGCCGGCCAGGAAACCCACGGACGACGCCACGAGCGACAGGCTGAGATAGAACGCCTTGCGCTCGGGCGGACAGGAGTCGACCAGCGCGGCCTGGGCGACCGCATGGTTGCCGGCGGTGAGCCCCCTGATGACCCCACTGGCGATCAGGAACACGACCCAGCCGGTGCTGATCGCGAGGGCCATTCCCAGGTTGGCCAGGGCGAGGCCGCTCATGGTGTACAGCAGAATCACCTTGCGGCCGATCCGGTCCGAGAGCTGCCCGAGCAGCGGCGCCGAGCATATCGCCAGCAGCGGCTGGATGCCGAGCAACAAGCCGTACAGCAGGCTTCGCGCCGAGGGCGAAAAGTCGCTCAGGAGACCGTGCTGTGGCGGGTGCGCCACCACGGGGGCGAGAACGGGGGCGATCGTCGCCACCGTCATTGCCCCGAGCATCACCACGAGCAACTGGAGTGCGACCTGGAAGGTCCTCTTCATCTACTGGATACCGCCGTCGTTGACGGCGCACGCCGAGCATGCGTCGGCGCATGCCCTCTGCACCCACGGAGGCTTTTCATGTGGTTTCCCCCAAGCCCTGGCGCCGGCATCTTCCCCCAAGCCGGCTTGTTCCTTTGTGGCAGGACGCGACGGCGGCGTCCAGATCAGTAAAGGCCGGATAGGTGTTGGCGAGGGATTGCCACTCATGCAATCTAGCGATGGGGATTGGGCGTTCTTGGGGGCATGCGCCAAATGGACAACAGCACGGTGCCGAGGCGACTTCGCCTCACTCTGATCGCGTTGGCGCTTTCAATGTCGGCATGCTCATCCATCGGGCCGGCGACCGTCCCCAGGGACCGCATGGACTATCTCGGCGCGATGGCGACCTCGTGGAAGCAACAGATGCTGAGCAACGTCGTCGCGATCCGTTACGGCGACGCGCCGTCCTTCATCGATGTGTCGTCCATCGTCAGCTCCTACACGGTCGAGGCCGACGTCACCGCGGGCATCCTCAGCAACAGCGTGTCCTCGGCCGGCACCTTGAACGTGCCGTGGACACAAGCGACGGCCAAGGCCGGCGCCACGTATTCCGATCGCCCGACCATCTCCTACTCGCCTCTGATGGGCGACAAGATGACCAGGCGGCTGATCCGTCCGATCCCGCCGGTCGGCATCTTCGAGCTGATCCAGGCCGGCAATGCGGCCGACATGGTGCTGCAGGTTGCCGTGCGGTCGCTGAACGGCATCAGGAACCAGGGCATCTCGGGCGGTGTGCTCGAGCCCGCCGACCCCCGGTTCTATCCGCTGATCGATGCGTTCCGGCGACTTCAGATCGAGGGCCGTCTCAGCGTGCGCACGGAAAAACGCAATGGCGAGGAAGTGGGCATCTTCATCATCACGGATGGCATGCGCCCCCAGTCGACCCAGGACATCGCCTTCGTCCGCAACACGCTCAATCTCAAGCCCGACAAGGACGGCGAGCTCAGCATCGTCTTCGGAGCGACCCCGCGCAGCAGCAAGGAGCTCGCCGTGCTGTCACGGACGATGGGCGACATCCTGATCGATCTCGCGATGGGGATCGACGTCCCCGACGCGCACATCGCGTCGGGACGGACCATCCCGACGGTCCGCATCAGCAGCGCCGACAACATGCGTGAGCGGCCGCTGGTGCGCATCCACTCGGGCCCGAGCGCGCCCGCCAATGCCTACGCTGCGGTATCCTACGGCGGACTGTCCTACTGGATCGACGACAACGACTACGCCTCCAAGCGGACCTTCACCCTTTTGATGGTATTTACGTCTCTCGCCGAAACCGGCACGGTGGCGCAGATTCCGATCCTCACCGTGCCTGTGCGCTGATCGGGTACGGCTTCTCCGGAGAAGCTCATGAAGACCTACACCATCGCCGCCATCCCGGGCGACGGGATCGGCACCGAGGTCGTGTCGGCCGGCGTCGAGGTGCTAGGCGCCATCGCCAAGCGCGAGGGCAGCTTTGCCTTCAAGGTCGACCACTTCGACTGGGGCGGAGACTATTACAAGAAGCATGGTCGCATGATGCCGGCGAACGGCCGCGACCTGATCAGGAAGCACGACGCCATCCTGTTCGGATCGGCAGGCCATCCCGACATTCCCGACCACATCACGCTATGGGGGCTGCGTCTTGCCATCTGCCAGCCGTTCGACCAGTACGCCAACGTACGGCCGACCCGCGTGCTGCCGGGCATCACCTCGCCGCTGCGCAGCGTCAACGGCCCCGAGCTCGACTGGGTGATCGTGCGCGAGAACTCCGAGGGCGAATATGCCGGCGTCGGCGGCCGCGTCCACCAGGGCTCCCCGCTCGAGGCCGCGACCGACGTGGCGATGTTCACCCGCGCCGGTGTCGAGCGCATCATCCGCTTCGCCTTCAGGCTCGCCCAGTCGCGACCGCGCAAGCTCCTCACCGTGGTGACCAAATCCAACGCCCAGCGCCATGCCATGGTAATGTGGGACGAGATCGCGGCCGAGGTTGCGCGCGAGTTCAAGGACGTGACGTGGGACAAGATGTTGGTCGACGCCATGACCATGCGCATGGTGATGCGGCCGCAATCGATTGACACCGTGGTGGCGACCAACCTTCATGCCGACATCCTGTCGGACCTTGCGGCAGCGCTGGCCGGCTCGCTCGGCATCGCGCCCACCGCAAACCTCAATCCCGAGCGCGCTTTTCCCTCGATGTTCGAGCCGATCCACGGGTCGGCGTTCGACATCATGGGCAAGGGCATCGCCAATCCCGTCGGCACCTTCTGGTCGGCCGTCATGATGCTGGAGCATCTCGGCGAGAAGCCGGCCGCCGGGCGTCTGATGAAGGCAATCGAGCGGGTGACCGCCGACAAGCGCTTCCACACGCCCGACCTCGGCGGCACGGCGCGCACCGCCGACGTCACCAAGGCCGTGATCGACGCGATCCAAGGCGCGAACGTGTAGCTCGGGCCGGCCGGACAGACGCGGCCGCAGGTGCTTCAGGTCAGCCAGCCATGATAAGGGAGGATCACGCTCGCCCCTTCGTGGAGCGTGACCGGCGACGTCCCAATCGTGTTCCAGACCTCCGCCGTGACGCTGCCGCCGGTGAAGTCGGCATAGGCGCCGGACGCGCTGTTCAACCCGCGGGCCTGCGTGTAGTTCTCCCAACCGGCGACGTTGTTCGTCTCAAAATATTGCCACGTCTCCGTCCGGTCGGTCGTGCCGTTGCCGTCGAAGTCGAAGCCGAGGCGCAACTGCGTCCCGTTGCCCACACCCGATCCCGCGTCGACTGGCAACGTGAAGCTGGTGCCGCCACCGTCATAGTGGCCGTTCAATCCCTCCGCCTTGAACACTACGGCATCGTGCGGCTGATCGATGTAATGGCCGCCGGCGGCGCTGGCGATGACGACATCGCCCGGCGTGCTGAGCTGCAGCGCGGATGATCCCGCCGAGACGAGGAAGTGAGTGCTGTCCGTCGGAACCGTCGGTTGGGGTTGCGGCTGGACAGGAGGTTGCGGTGCCGGCCCGCCGCTGCCCTGGCCGAACGAGAACGGCAGGTCGAGCGAGGAGGAAGCGAGATCCACGCTGACCTGATGTGAGCCGATGGCGGTCCACAGATCGACCTTCACCGCCCCGCCGACGAGGTTCTGCATCGCCGCACCGGACACTGCGCTCGGCCCCGCGCCGCTGTCGTAGGCCTGCCATCCTGTTCCGTCGTCGGTGGCGAAGTACCGATAGGTCTCCGTGCGATCGAAGGTGCCGTTGCCGTCGAAGTCGTAGGAGATGGCCATTTGGGCCGCATCGCCGACATGCGCACCGGCATCGACCATGAGCTTGAAGCCGGTCGTATCGCCGGCGAGATAGCCGGCGGTGATGTTCTCCAGCGTGAAGCTCGCGGTGTCATGCGGCGCACCATCGTGGTTCGCACCGTTCGACGACGCCAGGGTCACGATGCCCTGGGCTGGATCGAAGTGGACGGCGCCGTCCGACAGCACCAGACCCCCACCCGTCACAGGGGGTGGCGACGGATTGGGCGCTGGTGCCGGGTCCGGCGTGGGTACGGGACCCGGCGCCGATCCCCCGCCCGCGCTTTGTGCGCCAAATGGCAGGGTGAGGGTGGAGTGCGCGAGATCGACCTGGACCGGATGGCTGCCGAGCGCCGTCCAGAGCGCCACGGTGACGGTGCCGCCCACGAGATCCTGCATCGCCGCGCCAGTCGCCGACTGAAGGCCGATCTGGCTGCCATAAGACTCCCAGCCGGCCGTGTCGTTGGTCGCGAAATAGTGCCAGGTCTCGACGCGGTCGACGGTGCCGTCGCCGGTGAAATCATAGGAGATGGAAACCTGCGGCGCATCGCCGACACCGCTGCCCGCGTCGACCTGCAGGGCAAACGCCGCCGCCTGACCGGCCTGGAAGTGGGCCGTGACGTCCGTCAGGCTGAAGCTGGTGTCGCCATGGAAGGCGCCGTCGTGATTGACGCCTCCCGCCGCGACAAGCGTGACCGTGCCGAGGTGGGAATCGAAGCCGACCTTGCCGTCGGCGATCACAAGGCCGCTTCCGCCGGTGACGGGGGGTGGGTTGTCTCCACCCGTGCCGGAATGGGCGCCCGACGCGCTGAACGTGTCGATGCTGTAGGTCATGGCGCCGCCGGGCGCGAAGTTCAGGGTGTAGTAGCCGGCCGGGCTCGGTGCCTCGGTGATCGCAACCCCGTGGTCGATGACGAAGTTGTGGACATCGCCGCCGGTCCCGGTGATCGGCTGGAATACCCCGCCGACGTTGGTGGCGTAGATGTTGTAGACCGTCTGGGCGCCGCTGCCGCCGAACACCAGCTGGTACCAGCCCGCCGTGCCGTCCGCCGTGACGGGCACGTTGTAGATGCTGAACTGACCGTCCTGTTGGGAATAGGGATTCGCGCCGGCATTGCTGGCCAGCGACCAGTGACCCGGGCCGCCCTGCACCGTGAGGATGTTCCAGATGCTGGACTCGGGCGCACCTGCAGCACCGGTCCCCGAAAGAACCGGAACCGTCAGCGAGACGAAGCCGTCGGAACCGGCCGACGCATCGCCCGGCGCGTAGAACTTGAAGAGTGCGGGCGTCTGGCCGCTGGGGGCGAAGGTCTGTGGCGGCGCCCCGAGCCCGTACTGGAAGGCGAAGCCGATTTCATTGATGTTGCCGTGCGTCGGCGTGTTGGCCGCCGTGTAGGTCGCGTGAGCCGGCGCGACGTACACCGGAGGCGCCGCCTGGAAGCCCGAGCTCGACGGCAGCGTCTCGCTGTTGGCGTAAAGCGTGATGTCGATGCTCGACACGTTGCCGCCGGCCCCGCCGTTGGCGCTGGGATCCCACAGAGTGATCTGGGGATTGACGCCGCCCGACGACACCAGGTCGGTATAGGAGTAGCCGTAGGCGTTGCTGACCTTCTGAATTTCCTGCGCCCATGGATCGTAGAAGCGATCGTTGCCGCCGGTCGTGCCCGGACCGCTGCCCAACACGTTGGTGTATGTGATCGCCGTCGAAGTCAGCGTGGCGTCGTAGGCGTAGTTGACGTTCCAGTTCCAGGTCTTGTTGAGGTCGACGACCGTCGGGTCCAGCGGATTGGCCGAGGTGCCCGAGCCACCCCAGTAGCCGGCATCGAAGCCGGAGACGAAATACTTGGCGACCGCGCCATCGGCATTGTTGGGCGTGAAGCTGGTGTAAAAAGTCGCCGTCGGGCCGGGCGTGCCGCCGGCGGTCGCGGTGTGAACTTCCAGAGGCCCGGGCTGGACATAGATGTTCTGCATCAGCTGTGCGGCCGGAATGCGGATCCAGTCGGTGTTGGTGCCGCCGTGGCTGGTGTCGGGCACGAGCCAGAAATAATCCGTGCCGAAGGAATCGGCCGCGACGTACTTCACGCCGTACTCGCTCAGCATCGGCGCCGCCTGGAGCGGCGTGCCGCCGGAGAACGGAACGACCATCGTTATGTCGTTCAGGACGGCGGTGTTGGTCTTGAGGCTGTTGACGTAGTTCGCCCAGTCCTGGGACGGAAACGGGGCGTGGTTGTCGGCCGTCGCCGGTCCGATGGCCAGCCGGTCGGCACTGGGAAAGCTGTTCGGGCTGAAGCTCTGCGTGCTGCCCAACACGGAGTAGATGCCGGCGCCGGTCTGGCCGGGCGCGAAACCCAGCGTGACGGGTGCGCCGTCGACGGTAACCGCATAGGTCGACGGCAGGCCGAAGGTATTCAGCGCCGATATGTCCCCCTGGTCGTACTTGGAATTGGACAGCGTCGCTTCGAACAGCTGGTACGAATAGTTGTGCTCCTGCGCGTTGATCGGATTGATGTTGCCGAGCGGGTTGCCGCCCGAGATCAGCGTGGCGGGCAGGGTTCCGTCGCCGCCCTCCTGGACCACGACATAGACGGTGCCGCTGGGGAAGGAACTCGGCAGGGCGAGCGACAGGTTCTCGACGACGCCGTTGCTGACCAGGGTGGTCTGCCCGACATAATCGGCGCCGGAGAATGCGAAGGCATAGGCGTAGACGCCGTTGCCCGCGCCGCCGGCCGTCAATGTGCTGCCCAGCGTCGCGCTCAGCGTGAAATTCATGGTCGTCATGCTTCGGCGTCCCTCCGCTCAACCCCGCTGATGCACGCGAGGCCGAGGCCGAACGCGCAGCAATGCGCGTGTGGGATGCACGGATGGCGAATGTGTGTTCCGCGCCTCACAAAAATTCAATGTGGCGCGTCGGTGGCCCCTTGGGGTGCCGGCGCTACGCGAACGTCAGCAGCCGCCGCGGATTGCGCACCAGGATCGCGTCGATCTCGTCCTCGCTGTAGCCGCGCTCCTTCATCATCGGAACCACATTGCGGAAGATGTGGCCGTAGCCGTGGCCGCCAAAGCTGGTGAGGCGCGTGCGATAGCAGATGTCGTGGCTGATCACGACGCGGTCGAGGTGGCCCGCCGCGATCAAGGCGCGGATCAGCCTGAGCCTTGTTGCGTCGTTGGGCATGTCGATGTCCGAGAGCCCGTAGTAGCTCGCCTCCTGGCCGAACAGGTCGAACTCGATGGTGACGCCTGAATCGGCGAGCCGCAGCAGCCGGTCCTCGTCGAAGATGGTGCGATCGATGTGACTGATGACGACGCGCTCGGTCGGCTTCCCCGCCGCCTTGATGAAATCGGCGACCTCCTGCGGCTGGTCGGGATGGCGGCCGGGATGGACGTTGATCGCCGCGCCGGTCTCCTCGGCGGCAGTCAGCGCGGCCCGCATCACCTTCTTCTCGGTGTCGGTCCACGGCGCGGTGCAGCCGATCTCGCCGATCATGCCGGCGCGCACGTCGGTGCCCCAGGCGCCCTGCAGGATCTGGCCGATCATCTCCTTGGCGAAGTCGTCGACCGAGCGGCCGTGGTTCTTCGGGTCCTGGTAGTCGTTGACGTAGTAGCCGCAGCCCATGATCAGCTGCACGCCGGTGCCGGCCGCGATGCGCCGCAGTCCCTCGGGATCAGGCGACAGCCCGCCGCAGGTCAGCTCGACGATGGCATCGCCGCCCTGCGCTTTCATCATCGCCACCTCGCGGGTGGCGATGTCCTCGAGATCGAGCATGTACTTGCGGCCGGCGCGCTTCAGCCCGCGGCCGTAGTTCAGCTGCCAGACGGTCTCGAGCGTGATCTCGGGCCCGAGATCGTTGTCGGCGCGGGTGCCGGGCGGGCGAATGTCGCACAGCACATGCTCGTGCATCAGCGTGCGGCCGAGCTCGGCGGGCGCAATCGTCCCCAGGACGGTCTGGATCTTTCCCTTCAACTCTTCGCGGATCATTGCGGCTCCAACTTGGCGGCTTCGATCACCTTCTTCCACTTGGCGTTCTCGCTTTCCATGTGCTTCAGCAGCGCGGCGGCATCGCCCGGCAATTCGGCCGCGCCGGCCTCGCGGATCTTTCTGATCACGGCCTCGGATCTGACACCCTTGGTGATCTCGGCCGACAGCTTGTTCACAATGTCCGCCGGCGTGCCGGCCGGGGCGGCGACGTACCACCACGGCGCGGCGTCGAAGCCCGGATAGCCCTGCTCGGCGATGGTCGGCACCTCGGGCGCGGAGAACCAGCGCTTGGCGCTGCTGACTCCCAGCGCCCGCAACGCGCCCGATTGGATGTGCTGCAGGTAGGGCGGCAGGTTGTCCATGGTGGTGAGGATGTGCCCGGCCAGCAGGTCCTTCATCACCAGGGCGCTGCCGCGATAGACGACGTGCTCCAGCCTGATGCCGGCCAGCTCCGACAGGTACTCCATGGCGAGATGTCCGGTGCCGCCGACGGCGGGCGAGCCGTAGCTCACCTTGTTGGGACCCTGCGCCTTGCAATAGTCGACGAACTCCTTGAGCGACTTGGCCGGGAAGCTCGGATTGACGGCAAGCACGTTGGCGACCTCGCCGACCAGCGCCACCGGCGCGAAGCTCTTCAGGCTGTCGTAGGGCATCGCCTTGTAGAGGTACTGGTTGGTGACGGCGGTGCCGACCGTGCCCAGCAGCAGCGTGTAGCCGTCGGGCGGGGATTTCGCGACCAGCTCGGCGCCGACATTGCCGCCGGCGCCCGTCTTGTTGTCGACGATCACCTGCTGGCCCCATTGCTCGGTGAGGTATTGCGCGACGATGCGCCCCAGAAGGTCGGTCGTGCCGGCGGCGGCGAAGGGCACCACCATCCGGATCTGCTTGCTGGGATAGGCGTCGGCCCAACCCTGCCGCGCAAGCAGGGGTGCTGCCAGCGCGCCTGCTATCGCAGCGCGACGGCGGACCATCAAACTCATGGCAATCCTCCCGAAGTTCGGGCGACTATATCGACGACTTGAGGGGAGACAAACGTGACTGCACCGCTTACCGGCTACGCTGACCGCATCTCGGTACGTGCCGGAGAAAAGATCAGCTTCAAGGTCTCGAGCGTGGGACCGGGACCCTACAACGCCATGCTGGTGCGCGTCGTGCGCGGCGATCCCAATCCCGGCGGACCGCCGCAGAAGCTGGAAGACCAGTCCGAGCTGTTCGACGGCCGCTTCGCCTCGCGCCAGCAACATGCCTGGCCCGGCTCCTATGCCCTGATCGAGCGCGCCGCCGATGTGAAATTCCCGGAGGCGCTCGCGGTCGAGGCGCTAATCTGGCCGACATTGCCCGAGGACGGACCACAGACCGTGATCTCGCGCCGCGACGCGGCGTCGGGCGCAGGCTTCGCCCTGGTGCTGACAGCCGAGGGCATGGCGCTCGAGTGCGGCGGGGCGCGCGTGGCGACGGGCAAGAAGCTGCGCAATCGCGCCTGGTATCGCGTGTGGGCTTCGGCCGATCCCGCGACGGGCATGCTGCGCGTGGGCCAGCAGCCGCTGAAGCGCGCCTTCGCCGTCGACGATGAGGGCGAGGCAAGCAGCACAACGACGGGGCTGGCGATCGACGCGGCGCAGCCGGTGTTCATCGGCGCGGAGAGCGCCAGCGATCGCCCGGCGCGGCGCTGCTTCAACGGCAAGATCGAGGCGCCGCTGATCGCAGGCTTTGCCGCCTGGGACTTCGCCCGCCGCATGGGCACCTTGGAGGTCGAGGACACCGGGCCCAACGGCCTGCACGGCACGCTCAAGAACCTGCCAACACGGGCCATGAAGGGCGCGTCGTGGAGCGATGGCGAGCGCGACTGGAAGCGCGCGCCGCACATGTATGCCGCGATCCACTTCCATGACGACGATCTGCACGATTGCGGCTGGGCCGACGATTTCAGCTTCACGGTGCCGAAGGACATGCCGAGCGGCGTCTACGGCATGCAGCTGCGCTGCGGGCCGCATCGCGACGTCATTCCCTTCTTCGTGCGTCCGCAGATCGGCAAGGCGCGGGCCAAGGTCTGCTACATCGCCGCGACCTTCACCTATCAGGTCTACGCCAATTTTTCGCGCGGCATGTTCAACGAAGCCTTCCGCCAGCGCATGACCGAATGGAAGGCCGCCGCCAACAATCCCGACGAGCACAAGGACTACGGCCTCTCGACCTACAACTTCCATCGCGACGGCTCGGGCGTCGCCTACTCCTCGCACCTCCGCCCCTTGCTGACCTGGCGGCCGGACTTCCTCACCTTCCACGACCAGGCGGGTTCGGGGCTGCGCCATCTGCCGGCCGACACGCATCTCACCGGCTGGTTCGACCGCATGGGCATCGCCTACGACGTCGTCACCGACCACGACCTGCATGAGAAGGGCGTCGAGATCCTGAACGGCTACAAGGTGGTGGTGACGGGATCGCACCCCGAGTACCACACGGTGAAGACGCTCGACGCCCTGCAGGCCTACACCGAGGGTGGCGGGCGCCTGATGTATCTCGGCGGCAACGGTTTCTACTGGCGCGTGGCGCTCAGCGACGCCGTGCCGGGCGCCATCGAGGTGCGGCGCACCGAAGGCGGCATCCGCACCTGGCCGGCCGAGCCCGGCGAGTACTATCACGCCTTCGACGGCGCCTATGGCGGGCTGTGGCGGCGCTCGGACCGGGCGCCGAACGTGCTCTGCGGCATCGGCTTCTCGAGCCAGGGTATGTTCGTGGGCGATTCCTATCGCCAGACGCCGGCGGCGCGCGACAACCATCACGCCTGGGTGTTCGAGGGCGTGAAGGACGAGCTGTTCGGCGGTTACGGCTTCTCGGGTGGCGGCGCGGCGGGCTTCGAGCTCGATCGCCTCGACCATCGCCTGGGCAGCCCGCTCAACGCCGTGGTGCTGGCCTCGTCGGAGGGCCATGACCGCAAGGAGTTCGTGGTCGTGCACGAGGAGCGGCTTGGCTTCAACACCACCATTACCGGCGACACGCTGGAGGGCCTGATCCGCGCCGACATGACCTATATCGAGAAGCCCAAGGGCGGCGCGGTGTTCTCGGTGGGTTCGATCACCTATTGCGGCTCGCTGCCGCACAACAAGTTCGACAATGACGTCTCGCGGCTGACCTTCAACGTCATCAACCGCTTCGGCGAGCTGAACCTGAAGTGGCCGTTCTGATTTTCTTGCCGGACCGCGGGCCTCCAGGCCCGCTCATGTTCATGTGATGGAGCCAAAAGGCTGGCATTCGAGAGGCTACCTGCCTCACTTCGACTCACCGGAAACGGTGCAGTTCGTGACGTTTCGCCTCGCTGATAGCCTGCCGGCGAAAGTATCGGCGATGCTGCACCCTGAGGCCGATGTCCATCAAGTCGACCGAGAACTCGACTCCGGCCTCGGAGCATGCTGGCTCAGGCGGCCCGAGATCGCGTCGCTGGTCGAAGGCGCGCTGCTTCATTTCGATGACATACGCTACCGACTGATCGCTTGGTGTCTGATGCCGAATCACGTCCATGTCGTCATCGAACTCACGAACGGGCATTCCCTCACGGACATCGTGCGGAGTTGGAAGTCGTTCACAGCAAGAAGGGCCAACATTCTGCTCGGGCGCTCCGGTCCGTTTTGGCATCGGGACTACTTCGACCGGTATATGCGGAACGAGGAACACTTGGCGCAGACGGTGGAGTATGTCGAGATGAACCCGGTAAAGGCTGGGTTGGCAAAGAATGCTGAGGAATGGCCCTGGAGCTCGGCTCGGCTTCGCTGAAATCAGTGCCTCATGAGCGGGCCTGGAGGCCCGCGGTCCGGCAAGATTCACACCTTCGCCTTCTGCGCCTCGGGAGTCAGCGCCTTCAGGAGGCCCTTGCAGCCGGCTTCGATCAGGTCCAGGGCCCGTTCGTAGTCCTGCGGGGTGCCGCCGTAGGGATCCTGGACGTCGCTGATGCCGGGCATCGGGCCGAACTTGGTGAAGAGCTGCAGGCACTCGGCCTTGTCGCGCGGTGCCATCCAGCGCAGATCGGCGAGATGGCCGCGATCCATCGCCAGCACATAGTCGGCGCCGGCGATGTCCTCCTTGGTGACGGCGCTGGCGCGCAGGCCCGTGATGTCGTAGCCGCGCCGCGCCGCCGCCTCGACCGCGAGCGGCGAGGGCGGCTGCCCGGCCTGCACGCTCGAGGTGCCGGCCGAGGCGATGGTGAAGGCATCGCCGAGGCCGGCGCGCTCAGCCAAGGTGCGGAACACGCCCTCGGCCATGGGCGAGCGGCAGATGTTCGCCGTGCAGACGAAGAGGACCTTGATGGTCATGGCCTGGAAGCCTAGCACAGCGCTAGATTGTGGACATGCACCAGGAATTCCTGCCTCCCGGGATCGTGATCCTGACCGGCGCGGGCATCTCCAAGGAGAGCGGCATCGACACCTTCCGCGACAAGGACGGCCTGTGGACGCGCGTGAACCTGGAGGAGGTCGCCACCATCGAGGCCTGGCATCGCGACAAGAAGAAGGTGCTCGACTTCTACAACGAGACCCGCCGTTCGCTGCGCGCCGCCCACATCCAGCCCAACGCCGCGCATCGGGCGCTCGCCTATCTCGAGAAGGAGTACCAGGGCGAGGTCGTGGTCGTGACCCAGAACATCGACCCGCTGCACGAGATGGCGGGCTCGCGGAACGTCGTCCACATGCATGGCCGCGACGGCGAGGTCCGTTGCATGAACTGCGGCACGGTGTTCGAGTCCGAGATCGACCTCACGCCGCAATCGGTCTGCCCCAACTGCAAATCGGTCGGCGAGCTGCGCCCCAATATCGTCTGGTTCGGCGAGATGCCGCACCACATGGACGAGATCTACGAAGCCATCGACCGCTGCGGACTGTTCATCGCCATCGGCACCTCGGGCGAGGTCTATCCGGCGGCGGGCTTCGTCCTGCAGGCGCGGCGGCGCCCGCATGCCCATACGGTCGAGCTGAACCTCGAGCCGACCGGGAACCAGCCCCTGTTCCAGGAACACATCTACGGCCCTGCCACGGCAACCGTGCCGCCTTATGTCGAGCGCGTGCTGAAGGGCGGCTGGCAAAAGCAGAGATGGTAAGGAGAAAGCATGCCTGACGCCCCCACTCCCGTGGCCCTGCCCAGCATGGCCAGGACGCCGCACGGCGCCGAGCACATCGCGCCCGACGCCCATGGCAACAACTTCTTCACCATCGACCGGCAGTTCCAGAACCTGTTGTCGCTCTACATGGCGCCGGCGCTGCTCAGGCAGATGACGCCGCATTTCGAGCGGCTGGGCGAGCTCGCCGGCAACCGGCTCGACGATCTCGCCATGACGGCCGACAAGCATCCGCCGGTGCTGCAAGCGCGCGACCGCTTCGGCCGCGACGAGGACTGGATCGATTATCACCCCGCCTATCGCGAGATGGAGAAGATCGCCTTCGAAGATTTCGGCATGCACGCCATGACCCATCGCGCCGGCGTGCTGGGCCTCGACGCGCCTGCCGATCCGCTGGTGAAGTACGGCATCACCTATCTCTTCGTGCAGGCCGAGTTCGGCCTGATGTGCCCGGTGTCGGTCTCCGACACGTCCAACTTCATCATCAAGCGCTTCGGCTCCGAGGCCCTGAAGAAACTGCTGCTCGACCGGCTGCTGAGCCAGGACCCGAAGACGATGCTGAAGGGCACGCAGTTCATGACCGAGAAGGCCGGCGGCTCGGACGTCGGCGCGCTCGAGACCGAGGCCGAGCGCATCGGAGTGGGGCCCGACGGCGTCGAGCGCTGGAAGCTTCATGGTCAGAAATGGTTCTGCAGCCATGCCGACGCCGATGTCGCCGTCCTGCTGGCGAGACCGCGTGGCGCCGCGCCCGGCACGCGGGGCCTCGGCATGTTCGCCATGCCGCGTCGGCTGGAGGACGGATCGCGCAACAGCTACCGGATCGTGCGGCTGAAGGACAAGCTCGGCACGCGCTCGATGGCCTCGGGCGAGATCATCATGGAGGGGGCGGTCGCCTACCTGGTGGGCGACGTCGACCGCGGCTTCAAGCAGATGATGGAGCAGGTGAACCTCTCCCGCTTGAGCCATGGCGTGCGCGCGGCCTCGATGATGCGGCGCTGCCTCAACGAAGCCATGGTGGTGGCCGAGAACCGGCGCGCCTTCGGCCGGGCGATCGGCGAATATCCGCTGCTGCGCCGGCAATTGATGAAGATCATGCTGCCGACCGAGCAGGCGCTTTCCATGTACGCCTTCTCGGCCGATGCCATGGGCAAGGCCAATGCCGGCAACACGGACGCGGCGAACCTGCTGCGCATCCTGACGCCCGTGTACAAGTTCCGCGCCTGCCGCGACAACATCCCGGTGGCGAGCCACGCCCTCGAGGTGCGCGGTGGCCTGGGCTACATCGAGGAATGGGTGACGGCGCGCCTGGTGCGCGACGCGCAGATCGGCACGCTGTGGGAGGGCACGTCGAACATCAATGCCCTGGACGTGGTGCAGCGCGCCGTGGGCAAGAGCGGCGGACACAAGACGCTGACGATGGCTCTGAAGGACAAGTACGAGCGGTCGGACGCGCTGCCCGGCCAGTACAAGGGCTTGCTGGGCGCCACACTCGATCGCGTCGAGCGCTTCGTCGAAGCGGTTGCCGCCGATCCCAGACAGGAGAAGCGCTGCCGGCTGGCGGCGGGCGCGCTCTATCACGCCGCGACGGCGGCGCTGATGGCCTGGGAAGGCGCGGCGCTGGGCGCCCGTGGTGGTGACGCCCGCCGGCTGCTGCTGTCGCGCCTGGTGATCGAGCACCGGCTGGCGCCGCAGGACCCGCTGTCGCTGGCCGAGGCCGCCTGGGAGCAGGAGGCGATGGATCTCCTGCTGCAGGACAAGCCGGTCTCTCTCGCCAAGGCCACGGCTCTGGTAGGATAGGGCCATGACCTCAGCCCTTCCTCCCTCATCGTGGACCCCTGTGTCGGTGCTCGAGCGGACTTATGCGCTCGCGCGCGAGAACTTCGTGGCCTTCGTCACTGTGACGCTGGTCTTTTCCGCCGTGTCCCTGATCGCCGAGGTGCTGACCCTGGGATTTCTGGGCGGGATCATTCACCTCGTGGTCAGCGTCGCCACCGCGATCTGCCTCACCTGGGGGACCCTCCAGGCGATCGCCGGCCGCAAGCCCGAATGGGAGCCGATGATGCGCCAGTTGCAGGCGCCGCTGTTCGGTCGTCTGCTGGCGCTGGGCGCGATGCAGTACATCGTGATCGCCCTGTCGGCGCTGCTGGTCATCGGCCCGTTCATCCTGTTGCCGCTGTGGGCGGTCACGATCCCCGTCATGATGATGGAGCGCACCAGCATCGGCGACAGCTTCCAGCGCAGCATGGATCTCACGCAACATCGGCGGCTGCGCATCCTTGGCACGTTCGTGCTGCTGGCCGTGATCCTGATCCTGGGCGCGGTGGTCATCATGCTGCTGCTGGGCGGCGGCGCGCTGTCGCGCCTCGTCCTCGTGATCTATGCCGCCGTCGCCTCGACGGTGATGCAGCCGCTGCCCGCGATCATCTACGTGCTGCTGCGTGAGGAGAAGGAAGGCCTGACGGCCGGGCAGATCACCGCGCCGCTGGACTGACGCGGCATTCCGCCTGAGCGCGAGACATTCTTCAGTAGTTGTGTCGTGATTTGTGCTTCCCGTGATGCGGGTATTCATCCATACTCGTCGCCGGGTGGGTGCACTGCATTGCGGGGGCGCATATGCCAGGCACCAGTTTCAATTACGCCATCTTCAAGCGATTCCAGGCCACGTTCTACGCCGACTACGGTCTCGGCGGGAACGGCCATGAAGGCCACATGGACCCGAATCCGGCACAATTGCTGGGCGGCTTCAGTCTCATCTATCCGGACGACCCGCACGGCCTGGTGACGGGCACGCTGTCCAGTTCAGCGGACCCTACCCTCGTCGGCGCCTCGCCGCTGGCGCCGGTAGGCGACAACACGCCGACCGACAGCCCCCTCTACCAGATGGTCGCCAATTCGATCGGGCCGGACGGCACCGTGCCCATCACCGTCAATGTCGGCGGCAAGGACTGGCCGGTCATGCCGCCGCCCGAGATCCTCATGCCGGGCCAGCTCGGCACGCAGACCAATGCCCTCTGGAAGCAATTCAACGTCGGCAATCCGCCGCCGCTGATCAACGCCTTCGGCCAGTGGCTGATGGCAGGCCGGCCGGACGACAGCCCCAAGGGCATCATTTCCCAGCCGGCCTTGGCCGCGAGCCCGCCACCAGCATTCCCGGGGGCCAAGACAGCGCTGCTGTTCGTCGCCTCCTTCCCGAACGACGACGGGCGGCGCTTCAAGGACGGCGAGCAGCCGGGCGTGCCGCAAAATCATGTGCCGAACGACTTCTGGGCGCACTCCCAGATCTTCCTGTGCAACGACCAGGGCCAGGTCGTGTCGCCGGCCAAGCTGCAGGCCGGGGCGGAGTATGCGGTGGCCGCCGTCCTGGGCAATTCGGGCCAGGGCTTTGGCGGACGCATGCTCGGCCTCCCCTACATCATCACCGTGAAGGCCGACGCACAGTGCTTCAACTCCTTCATGAGCCCCGGCGTGCCGCTGCCCTCATTGGGCAATCTCGATCCCGCCGATACCAACCCGACCTACGAGCAGTTCGTGATGCTGCCCGGTAGCTGGGACGTCGCCGGCTTCCGCTTCAACGTCAGCACGGTGTTCTCCCAGCTCGCCGCCCAGCTCGATCCGGCCAAGCTCGGCGGCAAAACCCCCGCCGAATGGCTGAAGGACGGCCATCCCTGCGTGAAGGTACGCATGTTCGGCGGCGAGGTGCCGGGCCTCTTCCCGCCCAACGATCCCGACCCGCCGAACCTCGACACCAGCCCACAGCTGAACCGCCACATCGCCCAGCGCAACCTCGTGCCCTTCGACATGACGCTGATGGCAATAAAAAAGCCGATGTGGACCGACTTCATCCTGTCCCAGGCCGGCCACGGCGTGAACGCGCTCGCCATCGAGGCCAAGGACTGGCGGATGGACCAGGTGCGGTTCTGGTTCGGCGTGCCGCACCGTTTCTACGAGCACTACATCGCCAAGGGTGGCCACCGCGGCTTCGAGCTGGTGCGCGAGAGCGTGCCCAAGCCCTTCCCCGACTGCGTGCTGCTGCGCCAGACCACGCCGGGCGCGCGGCTTGCCATCGAGGATCACGGCCGCGAAGGCTATTTCGGCATGGCGCTCGGCATCGAGGGCGATCCAGCGCACCTTGCCCGGGCGCGACTCGGCGACGTGGCGGTCTCGCATGCGGCGCATGCGCTTGCTTATCTGCTGGATTCGAGCGCCAGTCTCATCCGGCAACATCGTCGCGCGATCCTGCTCGAACTCATCAAGCTCTTGAAGAAGCTTGTAAACGCTTCCCGGAGTCATCAACCGGCGTTGTGTTATATACCGCTGACTTGGTGTGGCATTGCTTCTTGAGGTAATGAAGCCACAGACATCTGTGCCGTACTTCTTGGCATCACTGCAGAGCTCTTTCACGCTTTGCCTGAAGTCGGAATATTTGCTCACGGCATCGTAGACGCCAAGGCCGATACCGAAGACCGTTACCCAAGCCTTCCAGCTCCCAGTCTCCGTTCGAACGTCTACTTAGAAATCGGGACCATAGATTTCACCGGCACTTCCGATCGCCGAAAGTCGACTAACCTCGTATAAACGCCCGAACTCAGCGGGCGTCGCGTCAAAAGGCTTAAGGTGAATGTACCCCTGCGCAAGCGGAGTGGCTGCATCGAGTATATTCCGCGTCCCAACGTTGAATGTCATAGGTCCTCTCGGGAGCAGAACCTTATGCTAGTTCTACCGCTGAGGGCAGGGCCTCCGGCGTGACATGCTTGAGCGTCGAAGAGCCCGGGTGAGCCGTCGCCAATCGCAATGAGCCGGCGGCCGCGACCGCCAACTACTTCAACAGCGGATCGAGGCGGCCCTTGAGCGCGAGCAACTCGACGGCTTGCAGGGACATGATGCTGATGGCGTCGCGGATCTCGCCCGCCTCGACCATGCGGAAGGCTTCGGCCAGCGGCACGCGGCGCACCACGAGCTCCTCGGTCGAATCCGGCGCGGCCTCGCCCTGCTCGAGGCCGCAGGCGAGAAAGGCGATGGCGCTTTCGTCGTTCACCGAGTTGGAGAGGTCGGTTTCGAAGAGCTTGTGCCAGCGCCGCGCGCTGAGGCCGGTCTCCTCGCGCAGCTCGCGCTTGGCCGATTCGAGGAAATCGACATCGAGCGGGCCGCCGCCTTCCGGGATCTCCCAGCTGTAGGCGTCGAGCGCGAACCGGTACTGGCCGACGAGATAGGTGTGCCGCTCGGCATCGACCGCCACGATGCCAAGCGCGCGGCTCTTGTAGTGGATGGTGCCGTAGATGCCGGGCGCGCCGCTCGGGGTGATGACGTCCTGGTGGGTCACCCGGATCCAGCGGTTGTTGTAGACCTCGCGCGCGGCGAGGATGCTCCAGGGGCCTCGCTTCACGACCACCGCCTCAGCCTCCCGAGCCGCCCAGGATCTCGCGCGTATGCTCGCCGAGCAGCGGCTCGCGATAGAGCGGCCGTGACGGCTCGTCCTTGAAGCGCACGACCGGCGCCAGGTGCTTGCGCCCATCGTCGCCGACGACGATGGCGCCGCGCTTCACGAGGTTGGGATCGGCGATCGCCTCGGGCAGGGTGTTGACCGGCCCGTAGCAGATGTCGAGCGTGTCGAGCCACTTCATCCAGTGCGCCAGCGGCTTGCCGCGGAAGGTCGCAGCCAGGAACTCCATCACCGGCTTCTGGTGCGCGCCCGGCCATTCGCAGAGGTCGATGAGCTCGGGCTTGCCCAGCGCCGTGAGAAGATTGCGGATGAACTTCATCTCCTGGCCGGCCAGCACCAGCTGGCGGCCATCCGACGTGTTGTAGACCCGATAGAAGGCCGAGCCGCCGGTCGTGCGCTGGTTCTTGACGTCGGGCTGCGTGCCGTCGGTGAAGGCTGAGCCCACGACATTGGCGCAGGAGGCCATCAGCGCCTCGTGCATGCTGACATCGATATAGTCGCCCCTACCCGTGGCCTGGCGGCGCAGCAGCGCCATCAGCACGCCCGAGAGCCCGTGCAGCCCGCTCACCAGGTCGGCGACGGGGATGCCGGGAATCGCCGGCCTGCCGTCGTCGCCCAGGGTCAGCGACAGCACGCCGGTCATGGCCTCGAGCGCGAGGTCGTGCGCGGCGCGGCCGGGATAGGCGCCGTCCTGGCCGAAGGCCGAGATCGAGCAGTAGACGATGCCGGGGTTCTTCTCCTTCACCGCCTCGTAGCCGACGCCGAAACGCGTGGCGACGCCGGGCCGGAAGGATTCGACCAGCACATCGGCCTGGCTGGCCAGACGGAACAGGTCGGCGCGGCCCTGCTCGGTCTTGAGGTCGAGCACGACGCTCTTCTTGCCGCGCCCCATGTTGCGGAAGAACACCGAGGTGCGCTGGTCGGGCGGACGGATGCTGCGGCCGGGATCGCCGTCCGGCGGCTCGACCTTGATCACCTCCGCGCCATGGTCAGCCAGCGCCGTCGTGAGGTAAGGCCCCGGCAGGAACCAGGAGAGATCGACGACCTTCAGACCTTCGAGCTTCATGGGCGTTTGTCCAGCAGCGTGTCGTTGTCGGCACCGAGGGCGGAGCAGGCGGATTGGGCCGGCCGCTCACCGTCGATGCGCAGGGGATTGGCGATGACGCGCAGGCTGCCCTTCACGGGATGCGGCACGGCCGACACCATGCCGGTCTCACGGGCAAAGCCGCTGTCGAGCGCCTGGTCGAGCCGATACACGGGCGCTGCCGGCAGCAATCCGTTGAACGCCGACAGCCACTCTGCCGTGGTGCGCATGCGGAAGGTCGGATCGAGCGCGTCGGTGAGCTGGGCGCGATTGACGGCGCGGGTGTTGGGATCGGGGAAGCGCGGATCGTCCAGAAGCTCCTCGCGACCCATGGCCTTCACCAACGACAGCCAGAACTTCTGGGTCATGCACATGATGAAGATCCAGCCATCCTTGGTCGGGAAGGTCTGGACCGGCGCCAGCGACAGATGCGCGCTGCGCGGCACGCGCGGCGAGACGTCGCCCTCGTTCAGGTACCAGACACCCGGATAAGTCAGCTGGTGCATGGCGACGTCGTACAGGCAGGTCTCGACGTCGCAGCCTTGCCCCGTGGTCTTGGCGCGCAGCAAGCAAGCCAGCAGGCCGACGGTGCCCGTGAGGCCGCTCATGCTGTCGATCAGCGAGACGCCGACGCGGGTCGGCGCACCTTCGGGATCGCCGGTCAGCTCCATCAGACCGGCCTCGGCCTGCATCAGGAAGTCGTAGCCCGGCCAATCGGCGCGCTCGCCCGCCCGGCCGTAGGCCGAAATGTGCAGGCAGACGATCGACGGCTTGAGATGCTTCAGGCTGGCATAGTCGATGCCGAGGCGCGCCGGCTGCGTGCCGCGCAGGTTGTTGACGACGCAGTCGGCGGTCTTTACCAGCGCCTCGAACCGGCGCCGGCCTTCGGCAGACTTGATGTCGAGGGTCACGCTCTTCTTGCCGAGATTCCAGGCCTGGAAGTACTCGCTGTCGGCCTCGCCCAGCTTGTGCGGACCGACATGGCGCGAGGGATCGCCCTCGGGAGCCTCGACCTTGATCACCTCGGCGCCGAGCTCGGCCAGGAACATGGTGCCGTAAGGTCCGGCGCCGAACTGCTCCAGCGTCAGGACGCGAATGCCCAGCAACGGTTTTGCCAGTGGCTTTGCGCTCATAGCTCGGCGTGCTGCTTGATCCACTGGCGGGCGATGATGATGCGCTGCATCTCGTTGGTGCCCTCGCCGATACAAGTGAGCGGCGCATCGCGATAGAGCCGCTCGATGTCGTACTCCTTGGAGTAGCCGTAGGCGCCGTGGATGCGCATGCTCTCGATGCTGTTCTCCAGCGCCGCCTCCGAGGAGAAGTATTTCGCCATGCCGGCCTGCAGGTCGCAGCGCTCGCCGCGATCGAAGGCATCGGCGGCGTCGAGCGTCAGCAGCCGGGCGGCGCGGGCGCGCGTCGCCATCTCGCCGAGCTTGAGCTGGATCGCCTGGTGCTCGCAGATCGGCTTGCCGAAGGTCTTGCGGATCTGCGAGTAGCTGGTGGCGAGGCCGAGCGCGCCCTCGGCGATGCCGACGCCGCGCGCCGCGACATTGATGCGGCCGAGCTCCAGCCCGCCCGCCACCTGGGTGAAGCCGCGGCCCTCGACCTCGCCGATCAGGTGGTCGGCCGGCACCTTGTAGTCCTCGAAGATCAGCTCGCCGGAATCGATCGACTTGTAGCCCAGCTTCTCGAGCTTGCGGCCGACACGGAAGCCCGGGCCCTTGGGGGCGATGAAGAGGCTCATGCCCGAATAGCGCGGCGAGGCTTCCGGATTGGTCTTCACCAGGAGCGCGAAGCAGGAGCCCTCGATGCCGTTGGAGATCCAGGTCTTGGTGCCGTTCAGGACATAATGGTCGCCCTGGCGCCGTGCCGTCAGGCGGATCGCCTGCAGGTCGGTGCCGGCGTCGGGCTCTGTGAGCGCCAGCCCTCCCCGCACCTCGCCCGAGGCGAGCTTGGGCAGCCACTGGCGACGCTGCGGCTCGGTGCCGAACTTCTCGATGGCCAGCGCCAGCATCAGATGGGAGTTGAAGATGCCGGTCAACGCCATCCACACCGCGGAGATCTTCATGACGATCTCGGCATAGGTGCGCGCCGGTAGGCCGAGCCCGCCATAGTCGGCGCTGACGGTGGCGCCGAACAGGCCGAGCTCTTTCATCTGCTCGACGAGCTCGGCCGGCCAGCGATCGGCGTGGTCGAACTCCTTGACCCGCGGTGCCACCTCGCGCTCGACCCAGCGGTCGATGGTGGCCAGAAGCTGGGCCTCGTCGGCCTTGTCGATGCTGTTCCTCACGGCAAATCCTCCCGGTCGGGCCATCATGCCCAACGGCGACGGGCGGACAAGGGAACAAGCAACACCTCACCCTGAGGAGCATCGCGTAGCGATGCGTCTCGAAGGGTGGGAACCAGTCTTGCTGTGGCCACCCTTCGAGACGCGACCCTTCGGGCCGCTCCTCAGGGTGAGGTTGGACGTATCACTCCGACAGCATCGCGCGGATCAGGCGTTCCAACTCGGCGTGATCGTAAGGCTTGGCGAGGAGCGGGCGATGCTTGCCCAATTCGTCCGTCCTCTGTGGCGAGCCCGAGGTCAGGATAACGTGCAGGCCCGGCCGCTCGTGGCGCAGCCATTGCGCGAGGCCGTATCCGTCCAGGCTGCCCGGCATGTTGATGTCGGAGAACACGAGGTCGACTGCCAGGCCCGACTCGAGGACGCGGATTGCCTCGTCGGCAGTGCCGGCCTCGATCACCTGGAAGCCACAGTCACGCAAATACATGCCGACAACGCTGCGGACCAGCACCTCGTCTTCGACGACCAGAATGGAGGGAGGAGGTGCGGGGTCCCGATCGGACGAAACGATACACGCCGCGTTCATGGCTATCCAACGCAGGAAGCCAGACTTTGTTCCGCGCGCCGGTTCATGCATCATTCCGAGCCATGAGAAGACGTCAGTTTGCGGCCGCCCTCGCGGCGATGCCCGTGATCGGCAAGGCCGGCGCCCAAGGCGACGATTGGCCCCTGCGCACCGTTCGCATCGTCTGTCCCTTCACACCGGGTGGCTCGCAGGACAACATCGCACGGCGGCTGAGCACCAAGCTCACCGACTATCTCGGCCAAAGCTGCGTCATCGACAACCGTACCGGCGCCAGCGGCTCGATCGCCGCCGACAATGTCGCCAAGTCGCCGGCTGACGGTTACTCGGTGCTGCTGGGCGGCATCGCAAGCCACGCAGTGGCGCCCAGCCTCTACGTCAAGCTGCCCTATAATCCTTTCACCGACTTCGAGACAGCGGCGTGGATCGGTACCCAGCCCAATCTCCTGTGCTGCCATCCCAGCTTTCCGCACGACAGCATCGCCAAGCTGCTCGTCGCCGCCAAGAAAGAACCGGGCAAATACCAGTATGGCGGATCGGGCGTGGGCACATCGCCCACGCTCGCCATGGAGCTCTTCAAGCAGAAGACCGGTGCGGACCTCACCCTGATCAGCTACCGCGGCGCGTCGGCCTCGGCGGGTGACGTGCTCGCCGGCCACATCCCGTTGGTCGTCGCCAACATCGATTCGCTGATGGGCCAGGTAAGCGCCGGCAAGCTGAAACCCATCGCGTCGACCGGCGCGCAACGCTCGCCGGTGCTGCCGGAAACGCCCACCCTGGTCGAGGCGGGCTATCCCGACCTCGTGGTTACATCGTGGTCGTTATGGGCGGTGCCGGCCGGCACGCCGGCCAAGGCCAAGGAGAAGCTGCGTGCCGCCACTGAGCGGGCGCTGAAGGATCCCGAGGTGATCGCGAGCATGCGGCAAGGCGGCTTCGAGCCCGGCGCGCTCACGGTGGTCGAGGCCGATGCGTTCGTGGCGACCGAGTACAAGCGCTGGGGCGAGGTGATCCGTGCCGCGGGCATCAAGCCGGAATAGGCAGCTCGTTCCCGACCTGCTGGCGCCCGGCCTCGACCTGGTGTTCTGCGGCACCGCGCCCAGCCCGGCCTCGTTCAAGGCGCGCGCCTACTACGCCAATCCGGGCAATGCCTTCTGGCCGACGCTGCATGCCGTCGGCCTGACGCCGGAGCGGCTGGCGCCGCAGCGTTATCCCGAGCTGCTGACGCTCGGCATCGGGCTGACGGATCTCAACAAGACCGAGTATGGTTCGGACCACGAGCTCAGCCCTCACGCAATGGACGCCGCCGCCCTGCACGCCAAGCTGCGCCGCTTCCGGCCCGCCGCCATCGCCTTCACCAGCAAGCATGCGGCCTCGCTGGCGCTCGGCGTGAAGTCGCCGGCGTACGGTCGGCAGGCCGAGCTGCTGGAAGGCGCGGTCGCCTTCGTGCTCGCTTCGCCGTCGGGCCGGGCGCGCTCGTTCTGGACACTGGCGCCGTGGCGCGACGCGGCCGCCTTCGTCATGGAGCGCCGGTTGATGCGCGAGCGCGTGGCATGAAGCGGCGCGCGCTTCTGGCAGCGGCACTCGCAGCACCCGCTGTCGCGCGCGCGCAAGACGTGAACTTGCGTGAGCTGGCACGGCGCGCTGCGATCTATCTTTTCCCGGTCTACGAGATGTACCGCACGCGCTGGCAGGCCACGGTCAACGAAGCCAATCCGCGGCGCCAGCGACTCAATCGCTTCCGCCACATCGCCCAGCTCGCCGACCATCGCGCGCGCAATGTGACGACGCCCAACAACGATACCTTTTATTCGTCGGCATGGCTCGATCTCAGCATCGAGCCCATGTTCCTCACCGTGCCGCCGGTCGGCGACCTTTATTACAGCTACGCCTTCCTCGACCTGTTCACCAACAACTTCGCCTATGTCAGCCACCGCCTGCACGGCGGCACGCCGCCGACGCACATGATCGTGGGGCCGGGCTGGACCGGCGATCCGTCGTTCGAGGTGAAGCTCGTTCGCGCGCCGACCAACTCGGTGTGGCTGCTGGGCCGCCTGCTGGTCGAGGGGCCCGAGGAGATCGACCGCGTGCGCATCCTGCAGGCGCGCGCCCTGCTCGAGACGCCCGATCAGCGCAACGAGCGGCGCATCCTGGAGACGCGCGAACTGATGCGCCAGCGCACCGTGGTGCCGCCCGAGCCCGTGGCCGACTGGGCGGCGGTCAATCCCGGCGATCCGTTCGATCTCTTCGAGGTGACGATGCGCGCCTTGGGCGAGAGCCCGCTCAGCGAGCGCGACCGCGCGATGATGGAGGGCTTCGCGCCGCTCAGGCTGCGTCCCGGGCGCAAGTTCGACCTGCGCAGCTTCAGCGAGCCCGAGCGGCGCGCGATCCAGGCCGGCATCGAGCAGGGCCGCGGCGAGATTCGCGCCGCGGCCGGCCGCTACGGCAAGACGGTCGACGGCTGGACCTACGGCGAGCGCCATCTCGGCAATTTCGGCGATGACTATCTCTATCGCGCGTCGATCGCGCTGACGGGCCTTGCGGCGCTCGAGCCGGCCGAAGCGATGTACGTCACCTGCAACAGCGATGCGACGGGCCGTCCGCTGTCGGGCGCCAACGCCTATCACCTGACCTTTCCCGCGGACGGTCTGCCGCCTGCTCGTGCCTTCTGGTCGCTCGCCATGTACGAGGTCACAGCCGAAGGTCGCGCCTTCTTCGTCGACAATCCCATCGGGCGTTATTCGATCGGCGATCGCACACAAGGCCTGCAGAAAGCGGCGGACGGCTCGCTCACGCTTTACCTGCAACGCGAACGGCCCGACGGCGAGCGCGCCGCCAACTGGTTGCCTGCACCTGCAGGCCCCATGCGGCTGATGCTGCGCGCCTACGAACCCGACGATGCGCTGATCGACGGCCGCTATCGCGTACCCGCGGTGCAGCGCAACTCTCCCTCCTGAACGGCGTTGGGTTCCGAAGGAACCTTTCCCGGGAGTCCGAGATGATCGACATGTCCCGCCGCTCGCTCGCCGCGGGTGTCGGCCTGCTGGCCGGCACGATGGTGGCGCGTGCCCAGGCGCAGCCACAGCTCGCCGTCGCCTCGGCGCCCAAGTTCCGCGCGCTGCCGCTCACCTTCAATCCCGACCGGGTCAAATGGCTGTCAGCCGAATCGATTGCCAAGCACCATGAGATCTACGGCGACAGCGTCGGCCGGCTGAACGCCGTCACCGAGCAGCTGGCGCAGCTGGATCCAGCCAAGGCCGAGCCCGGGGAGATCGGCAATCTCAAGCGCGAGCAGCAGGAGGTGTTCAATTCCTCGATGCTGCACGAGCTCTACTTCGAGTGCGTCGGCGATGCGCCGACCCAGCCGTCGGGCGTGTTCGCCCAGGCGATCAGCCGGGATTTCACCAGCATCGATCGCTGGAAGGCCGAGTTCGCCGCCATGGGCAAGGCCGCAAGCGACGGCAAGGGCCTGGTCATCCTGGCCTACGTGCCGCGCGACAAGAAGCTGATCAATCTCTTCGCCGCCGATCACGCGGCGGGGCCTGCGGGTGCCGTACCGCTGATCGTGCTCGACATGTACGAACATGCCTACAAGCCCGACTATGGCACCGATCTCGGGAAATATGTCGACAGCTTCGTCGCCATGACGCGCTGGGTGACGCCGGAGCGGCTGTATAGAGAGGCGATCAGGGTTTGATGGGAGCGCGGGCCTCCGGCCCGCTCATTGCCGGGAGCGCGGCACTCCAGTGCCGCTCATAGGCTTTGCGATCGACAAACGATGCGCCACTGGAGTGGCGCGCTCCCGGCAAAGACGAAGATCATGAGCTGACCTGAAGGCCCGCGCTCCCTTAAGCCCCGGGCTGCGCCCGGCGGGATTCTTCCTCGGCCTTGGCTTCGATCGCTTCCATGTCGTCGTCGCTCAAACCGAAATGATGGCCGATCTCGTGGATCAGCACATGGCGCACGATGTGCGGCAGGTCCTCGCCCGATTCGCACCAGTAGTCCAGGATCGGCCGCCGGTAGAGGAAGATGCGGTCGATGTCGTTGGCGACGTGGCCGGCGCCACGCTCCATCATCGACACGCCCTGATAGAGACCCAGCAGGTCGAATGGCGTGTCGAGGTCCATCTCCTTCTCGACCTCGTCGGACGGGAAGTCGTCGACCTGGATGCGCACGTTGCCGACGTGTCGCCGGAACTCTTCCGGAATCGTCGCCAACGCCTCGGCGGCAATCGCCTCGACGTCCTCCAGGGTAGGCGCCGTGCCGAAGCAGGGCGTGCGCCGCGGATTGGTGAAGACCGGCATGACTCCCCCATATAGGACGGAAGCGCGCCCGCCAAGAGGCGATGGTGGACGAATCTGTGGCGAGTTTTCCGGGGGGCGGTTGGCGCGGGATTCGCATGGTCGCCTTCACTTACGAACCACTCTAAGCTTCACCGGCACATGCTGCAGTTCCTCGTCCGCCGATTGATCGTGGCGCTCCTGGTCGCGGCGACCGTCATGACGCTCGCCTTCATCCTGACGCGCCTGTCGGGCGATCTCGCGATCTCCATCGCCGGACCCAACGCGACACAGGCCGACGTCGAGGCTGTGCGGCTCGCCTACGGGCTCAATCGGCCGCTCGCCATCCAATTCCTCGACTGGGTGCGCCGCGCCGTGACCGGTGATCTCGGCGAGAGCTATTTCTTCAAGGTCCCGGTCTCGACGCTGATCGGCGAGCGCATGCCGATCACCATCACGCTCGGGCTCACCGGGCTGGTGATCGCGCTCGTGGTCTCGCTGCCGCTCGGCATCCTGGCCGCGGTGCGCGAGAATACCGCGCTCGATCGGCTGGTGCAGGTCGTGGCCCTGCTCGGCCAGGCGATGCCGTCCTTCTGGCTGGGGCTGCTGCTGATGATCGTGCTCGGCCTGCAGCTCGGTTGGCTGCCGATCTCGGGAACTGGCTCGTGGGAGCATTACGTGATGCCGGGCATCGTGCTCGCCTTCTCGGCCATTCCCGCCCTCACCCGGCTGACGCGCGCCGGCATGATCCAGGCCATGGGCTCGGATTATATAAGGACGGCGCGCGCCAAGGGCCTGTCGCGCGCCTCGATCCTGCTGAAACACGCCTTGCGCAACGCCGCCATCCCGGTGGTCGCGATCGCCGCCGTGCAGCTCGGCTTCATGCTGGGCGGCTCGATCGTGATCGAGCAGGTCTTCGCCCTGCACGGCGTCGGCTTCCTCGCCTGGGAATCGATCGGCAAGAACGACTTCCCGGTGGTGCAGGCCGTCGTCCTGGTGCTGGCGGTGATCTATGTCGCGCTCACCATGCTGGCCGACCTGATGAACGCCGTGCTCGATCCCCGGCTGCGCGGATCATGAGCCCCCGGTCATGAGCATCGCCCCCGTCAGCGGCGCCGTCAGCGGCGCCGTCACCGCCGGACCGAGGCGCGGCTGGAAGAGCGTCAGCACCTGGATCGGCGCGGCGATCGTGGGGATCGCCGCCATCTGCGCCATCTTCGCCCCGCTGCTGGTGCCGCACGATCCCTTCGCCCAGGACCTGGGCAAGCGGCTGCTGGTGCCGTTCTGGATGGCGGGCTCCAATCCCGATCACATCCTGGGTACCGATCAGCTCGGCCGCGACTATCTCTCGCGCCTGATCTGGGGTTGCCGCATCTCCATGCTGATCGGCGTCACGGTCACCGTCGTGTCGGCGCTGATCGGCATCACCCTCGGCGTGCTGGGCGGCTTCCTGGGTGGTCGGGCCGACGACGCCGTGCTGTTCGCCATCACCACGCGGCTGTCGATCCCCGTCGTGCTGGTGGCACTGGCGGTGGTGGGCCTGCTCGGCAGCTCGATGACCTTGCTGGTGATCACGCTCGGCCTCCTATTGTGGGACCGCTTCGCCGTGGTGGCGCGCTCGACCACCATGCAGGTGCGCAACCTCGACTTCGTTGCCGCCGCCTGGTGCGCCGGCTGCTCGCGCTTTCGCATCCTCGCCGGCGAAGTGTTGCCCAACATCGCGAGCCATCTCGTGGTGGTGGCGACGCTCGAGATCGCGCTCGCCATCCTGCTCGAGGCCGCCCTCTCCTTCCTGGGGCTGGGCGTGCCGCCGCCCCTGCCGTCGTGGGGCCTGATGATCGCCGAGGCCAAGGACTACATGTTCTTCAGCCCCTGGGTGATCGTGATCCCCGGCGTCGCGCTGTTCGTGCTGGTGCTCGGCATCAACCTGCTAGGCGACGGGCTGCGCGATCTGTTTGGCGCGAGGTCGGATCCATGAGGTGGCGCCCGTGAGCGCGCTGCTCGAGGTCGAACAGCTCGAAGTCAGCTTCGGTCGAACCGCCGCGGTGCGCGGCTCCGCGCTCACAGTCGAGCGCGGCGAGACCCACTGCCTGGTGGGAGAATCGGGCTGCGGCAAGTCGGTGACGGCGCTTGCCGTCATGAATCTTCTGGCGCGCGGCGCCCGCCGCTCGGCCAAGCGCCTCGCCTTCGAGGGCCAGGACCTGCTCGGCCTCTCCGATTCGGGCATGGCGCAGCTGCGCGGCAACGCCATGGCCATGATCTTCCAGGAGCCGATGACCAGCCTCAATCCCGCCTACACGGTGGGCTCGCAGATGACCGAGGTGCTGCGTCGCCACAAGAAGACCAGCCAGCGCGTCGCCACCGACCGCGCCGCCGATCTTCTGGCGCGCGTGGGCATCACCGCGCCGGGATTGCGGCTCGGCCAATTTCCGCATCAGCTGTCGGGCGGCCTGCGCCAACGCGTCATGATCGCCATGGCGCTGATGTGCGAGCCCAAGCTGCTGATCGCCGACGAGCCGACCACGGCGCTCGACGTCACCGTGCAGGCGCAGATCCTGCGCCTGCTGAGCAACCTGCAGCGCGATCTCGGCCTCGGCATGCTGCTGATCACCCACGACCTCGGCATCGTGGCCCGCGTCGCCCATCGCGTGTCGGTGATGTATGCCGGCGAGGTCGTCGAAAGCGCGCCGACCGCCGAGTTGTTCGCCAATCCGAAGCACCCTTACACCACAGGCCTGCTGCGCTGCGTGCCGGTGCCCGGCCGCATCCGGCGCGATCAGCCACTGGGCTCGATCCCGGGCACCGTGCCGCGCGTCGGTCCGGGCTTCGAAGGCTGCGCCTTCCGCGAGCGCTGCGACTCCGCCGACGCGACCTGCGCCCACAGCGTTCCGCGCCATGCCGCCGGCGCCGGCCACCACTTCCTCTGCCGGTTGCCGGCATGACCGCGCCCTCTTCCGCCATCGAAGTCAAAGGGGTGCGCAAGACCTTCCGCGTCAAAGGCGGGCTTTTGGGCGCGGACCGTCATGTCGTGGCGGTCGACGACGTCTCCTTCGCAGTGCCGGCCGGCGGCGTGTTGGGCGTGGTGGGCGAATCGGGCTGCGGCAAGTCCACGCTCGCCCGCCTGATCCTGGGCCTGCTCGAACCGACGGCGGGCGACATCGCCGTGGAAGGCCAGCGCGTGATCGCCATGGACCGCAAGGCCCGTGCGCGGCTGATCCAGCCGGTGTTCCAGGATCCCTTCGCCTCGCTCAATCCGCTGGCGCGGGTGCGCGACATCGTCGCCATGCCGCTCAAGGCGCAGGGCAACTTCGCCGGCGCCGAGATCGGAAAGCGCGTCGATGAGATGCTGGCGCGCGTCGGTCTCACTCCCGAGATGGGCCGCCGGCTGCCGACCGAGCTGTCGGGCGGCCAGCGCCAGCGTGTCGCCATCGCCCGAGCCCTGGTGCTGCGCCCACGCATCGTGGTGTGCGACGAGCCGACCAGCGCGCTCGACGTCTCGGTGCAGGCGCAGATCCTGAACCTGCTGGCCGAGCTCAGGCGCGACCTCAGCCTCACCTATCTCTTCATCAGTCACAACCTCGCCGTGGTCGAGCATGTGGCCAGCGAAGTGGCCGTGATGTATCTCGGCCGCTTCGTCGAGCGCGCACCGACGGAGACTTTGTTCGCCAGGCCCGAGCATCCCTACACCAAGGCGCTGCTGGCCTCGGTCCTGACGCCGGAGCCGGGGCTCGGCGTGCCTGACGTTGGCCTCGGCGACACGCTGCCCGATCCCGCCAACATACCGCCCGGCTGCCGCTTCCATCCGCGCTGCCCGATCGCCGAGCCGCGCTGCGCCGTCGAGACTCCGGTCCTGAAGCCGCGGCCGGCAGGAGGTGTCGAATGCCTGCTGGCCTGAAGATCGCCATCATCGGCGCCGGCATGGGCGGGCTCGCCGCGGCGGCCGCGCTGCGCAAGGTCGGTATCGAGGTCGCCGTCTACGAGCAGGCCAGGCAGTTCACACGGCTGGGGGCCGGCATCCAGATCGGCTGCAATGCGATGCATGTGCTGCGCGGTCTTGGCCTCGAGGCCCATCTGCGCGCCGAGACCTTCTATCCGCGCTCGTGGAACAACCGCGACTGGCGCACCGGCGACGTGATGTTCGACATGGTGTTCGGCCCCGAAGCCGAGCAGAAGTATGGCGCTCCCTATCTGCTGGCCCATCGCGGCGACCTGCATGCGGCGCTCGCCAGCATCGTGCCGGATGAGCTCATCCATCTCGATCACCGGCTGCTCGGTCTCGACCAGACGGCCGATGGCGTCCGCCTCAGCTTCGAGAACGGCAGCAGCGTCACCACCGACGCCGTCGTCGCAGCCGACGGTGTGAACTCCGTCGTGCGCACCGCGCTGTTCGGCGAGGAGGAGCCGCACTTCACCGGCCGCATCGCCTATCGCACCGTCTACCCGGCGGCGCGGCTCGGCGGCTTCGACATGGGCGACTGCACCAAGTGGTGGGGCGAGGACCGCCACATCGTGATGTATCCGGTGAAGGCCGACCGCAGCGAGGTGTATTTCGTTACCAGCCAGCCCGAGCCCGGCTTCAACCTCGAATCATGGTCGGCCAAGGGCGACGTCGACGTCTTGCGCGCGGCATTCGAAGGGTTTCATCCCGACGTGCAGCGCGTGCTGGTGGCCTGCCCCGACGTGCACAAGCGCCCGCTGGTCGATCGCGATCCGCTGGAGCGCTGGGTCGACGGCAATGTCGCCCTGCTGGGCGACGCCTGCCATCCCATGACGCCCTACATGGCGCAGGGTGCGGCGATGGCGATCGAGGATGCCGCGGTCCTGTCGCGCTGCCTGCGGGGCGTCGACCGCGACGGCGTGGCGGCCGCCTTCAAGCGCTATGAGGCCAATCGGCTGCCCAGGACCGCGCGCATGCAGGGGACGTCGCGCGCCAACAACTGGGGCAAGACCGCTACCAACCCCGATTGGGTGTACGGATACGACGCCTGGAGCGCGCCGCTCAGCGACTGAAAATCTACAGTTTGCTTGCGTAACAATTGTCACCGATGCTTCAAGTTCTTTTCGAATGAGTGTTAGGATGATCTGAGCTTCGGGGGGAGCTCAGAGCATGACCGTCGCGTTGGGCGCGTCGTTGGGGAGCGGCGCACATCGGGAGTCGTTCCGCCCGGCGTCGCTGCTGGCGGGCCTGCTTGCCGGCACCTGCCTGATGCCGTTGTCAGCGATGGGCCAGACCAACAACTGGATCGGCACCAGCCCGCCTTACGCCAACCCGGCCAACTGGCAGAACGCTGCCATCCCGCTTTCCTCCGAGACCGCGGTGTTCAGCACCTTGGGTACGAGCCGCACCGTTGCCATCGGCGTCGGCACATCGGTCGGCGGCTGGCAGTTCGCGGCTGGTGCGCCCGGCTACACCTTCACGGTCAGCAACAGCTACCAGTTCCTGAGCGGCGGCATTGTCGATCTGTCGTCGACCGCGCCCATCGTCCAGGTGGCCGGCAGCGGCACGCTCCTGTTCAGCAATTCCAGCACTGCCGGCGACGCCGCCCTGCGCAACACGGCAGCCACAGCGAGGATCACGTTCCAGAACAGCTCGACGGCGGGCACGGCGACCATCAGCAACACCTTTGCCGGCGCGGCCCTCGCTTTTCAGGACTCGGCATCGGCGGGCAGCGCCACCATCACCAACGGCAGCGGCAACACGATCGCCTTCACCGGCAGCGCCTCGGCCGGCAGCGCCACCATCACCAACAGCGGCAGCATAGTCACCTTCGCCGGCAGCACGACGGCCGGCAGCGCCACGATCAACAACAACTCGGGCACGGTCGCCTTCTCGGGCAGCGCGACAGCCGGCACCGCCACCATCACCAACAGCGGCGCCTTGGGCAAGTCGCAGTTCACCGGCACCAGCACGGGCGGCCAGGCACGCCTGATCACCAGTGCCGGCGGCGTGGTCGACATCTCCGGCCTCAGCTCGAGCGGCATGACGGCGGGCTCGATCGAGGGCAGCACCGGCAGCTTCCGGCTGGGCAGCAAGCAGCTCACGGCCGGCGGCAACAATCTCAGCACCACGTTCGGCGGCTCGATCACCGATAGCGGCGATTTCGGCGGCACCGGCGGATCGCTGGTGAAGACCGGCACCGGCACGCTGATCCTGACCGGCAACAGCACCTACACCGGCGGCACGACGATCAGCGGCGGCACGCTGCAGCTCGGCAACGGCACGACGACGGGCTCGATCACGGGCAACATCGTCAATAACGGCGCATTGGTCTTCAACCAGTCCAGCCAGGCGACCTTCAGCAATGCCATCTCGGGCACCGGCTCGGTCCAGCAGGCGAGCGCGAACAACAGTCTCCTGATCCTGACCGGCGCCAACACCTATACCGGCGGGACGACAGTCTCGAGCGGCGCCCTGCAGCTCGGCCTCGCCGGAATCTCTGGCACATCGATCGCGGGCGCGATCACCAACAACGCCACTCTGCAGTTCGTCAATGTCGACACCACCGCGATGACCTCGGTCACGACCACCGGCCCCGGCGTGACGGCCTTCTTCGGAACGACCAGCGCCGGCACGGCGACCATCACCACCAACTCGGGCGGCTTCACCGGCTTTCGCGCCAACTCGACCGGCGGCCAGGCGCAGTTCGTGACCAACGCCGGCGGCACCGTCGACATTTCCGGCCTCGCATCGAGCGGCATGGCGGCGGGCTCGATCGCGGGCGCCGGCAGCTACAATCTCGGCAGCAAGCAGCTCACGGTCGGCGGCAACAACCTCTCGACGACGGTGAGCGGCGTCATTGCCGACGGCGGCCTGCTGGGCGGCACCGGCGGCTCGCTGTTCAAGACCGGCACCGGCACGCTCACCCTGTCGGGCGCCAACACCTTCACCGGCGGCACCACGGTCAACCAGGGCACGCTGATCGTGAACGGCAGCCTGGCGAGCACCGTGACCTTGAGCGGCGGCAGCCTCGGCGGCAGCGGCACGGTCGCGGGCCTCACTGCCAACAACGCCACCATTGCCCCGGGCAACTCGATCGGCACGCTGACCGTCGCTGGCAACCTGGTGCAGAACGGCGGCACTTATCAGGTCGAGACCAATGCCTCCGGACAGAGCGATCGCCTCAACGTCTCGGGCAGCGCCACCATCAACGGCGCCAACGTGCAGGTGCTGGCCCAGTCGGGCAGCTATGCGCGCTACACGACCTACACGATCCTGAATGCGACCGGCGGTGTTTTGGGGACCTATTCGGGTGTGAGCAGCAACTTCGCTTTCCTGACGCCGACGCTCTCCTACGACACGAACAACGTCTATCTGACGCTGTTCCAGAACCAGAGCGCCTTCGCCGCCGGCGCACAGACAGCCAACCAGTACGCCGTGGGCGCCGTGCTCGACCAGGTCAATGCCGGCGCCACCGGCGATCTGAACGACGTGCTGAACGCGCTGAGCGTGCTCAGCAATAGCCAGGGCCCGGCGGCGCTCGACGCCATCAGCGGCCAGCCCTACGCCGACTTCGGCACGACCAACCTGCAGGGCGCCAACCTGTTCATGAGCGCGGTCGGCCAGCAGATGGCAGCGGCCCGCGGCACGGCCAGCACCGGCCAGCGCCAGGCATTGGCGCAGGCCTGCGATATCGACGCTTGCGAGGGCGCGACGCCGTGGACGGCGTGGGCGGGTGCGCTGGGCGGGCTGGGCAGCGTCGCCGGCAACGGCAACGCCTCGACGCTCACCTACAATTTCGGCGGTGGCGCCACCGGCATCGACTACCGCATCGATCCGCGCTTCCTGGTCGGTTTCGGCGCCGGCTATGCCGCGGGCAACCAGTGGGTCGACAGCTTCATGGGCCGCGGCTGGAGCGACACGGTGAGCGCCACCGTCTACGGCAGCTTCACCCAGAGCGAGTTCTACGCCAATGCGCTCGCGGGCTACGCGTATTCGGCCAACCAGATGCAGCGCCAGATCGTCATCCCCGGCCTGCAGCCCCGGCTCGCCAACGGCAATACCGGCGCCAACCAGTTCTTCGGCCAGGTCGAGACCGGCTACCGTGTCGCCGTGTTCGCGCCCGCGCCGCTCAGCGTCACGCCGTTCGCCCGCCTGCAGGCCGCGACCGTGACCCAGAACGGCTTCAGCGAATCGGGCAGCGCCCAGTCGCTCGCCCTCAACGTCGCGCCGCAGACGACCAATTCGCTGCGCACGACGCTCGGCGCCACCCTGGCGGGCTCGTTCGAGCTCACCAACCATCGCGCGCTCGACGTCGCGCTGCGGCTGGGCTGGCTACATGAGTTCGCCGACACCAGCCGGCCGATCACGGCGGCGCTCGCCGGCGCGCCCTACAACGCCTTCACCGTCTACGGCGCCTCGCCGCAGCGCGATTCAGCGGCGCTCGGCTTCTCAGCCGCCACCCAGGTGGCCGAGGCCGTGCAGGCGTACCTGCGCTACGACGGCGACGTGAACTCGACGGCCAGCAACCATGCGCTGACCGCCGGCGTCCGCTTCACCTGGTAATTACTGCCACTTCGCGAAATAGAAGCGCGGCAGCTCGTCGGGATAGGTCTTGAAGGCGAGGTCCTTGGCAAAGGCATAGGCGTTCACGTAGGTGAACAGCGGCAGCCAGTAGGCCTTCTCGGTCATCAGCTTGATGGCGGCCGAATAGGCCTTCTTGCGCGCCGCGGGGTCACCGGTGGCGCCGCCCTCGGCGACCAGCTTCTCAAGCTCGGGATCGCGCGAGTAGTTGTCGTTGGCGTCCTTGCCGTACATCACCGGGAAGATCGCCGAGACGTCGTTGATCGAGTAGCTGCCCCAGCTTTGATGATAGAGCGGCGTCTCGCCGCGCCAGGCTTTCTGGATCGCCGGCGCCACCTGGAGCTGGTTGATCTTGGCGCGGATACCAACCGCCTGAAGATAGTTCTGGATCGCCGCGCTCCACGAGGTCGGCTGCACGGAAGTTACGAATTCGACCTCGAAGCCATTGGGAAAGCCTGCTTCGGCCAACAACGCCTTGGCCTTGGCGGGATCGTAGGCGTACTTCACCGCAGCATCGGCGTCGCAGCCGAACTGGCTGGGGAAGCAGGGCGCCGGCGGCACGCGGCTGCCGCCTTGCACCAGCTTATCGGCCATCTCCTGGCGATTGACGGCGTGCCAGATCGCCTGGCGCACCTTGAGGTTAGTCAAGGGATTGCCCGCACCCGAGCGGCCGGCGGCATCGATCGATACATAGCCGATGCGCATCGACTCCTGCTGCACCGCCTGCAGGTAGGGCATCTTGTTGACGCTCGCGAGCTGGTCGGGGTTGATGTTCCAGATCCAGTCGGCGCGCTGGGCCAGAATCTCGGTCATAGTCGTGGCGAGGTCGGGCACGAAGCGCACATGCAGGGTCTTGATCGCGGGCTTGCCCTTGGGCGAGCCCGCCCAATAATCGTCGAAGCGCTCGAACACGACCTCCTTGCCCTGCTCGTTCTTGACGATCTTGTAGGGGCCGGCGCCGACCGGCTTGGCGGCGAAGCCCTCGGGTCCGACCTTCTCGCGGTAGGCCTTGGGATGGATCGGCGTCACCATGGCGAGATATTCCAGCGCCGCCGGCGTCGGCTTCTTCATCTTGATGCGCACGGTCCAGTCGCCGGTCTTCTCCGCCTTGTCGATCCAGGCATAGTTCGACGGCGTCGCGACCTTGCTGTCGGGATTGGCCGCCATGTTGAGGGTGTAGACCACATCGTCGGCCGAGAGCGTGCTGCCGTCGTGGAACTTCACGCCCTGCCGGATGGTGAGATCGAGGGAGTTGTCCTCGGCGAACTTCCAGTCGGTGGCCAGCGCCGGCTTGATCTCGAAGGTCGCCGGGTCGCGATGCACCAGCATGTCCCACGCCTGGTGCGCCAGGATCAGCCCGGTCCGCTGGCTGTTGAAGTACATGTCGACGTTGGGCACCGCATCGGTGAACAGGATGCGCAGCGTGTCGGCGCTCTTCTGGGCGAAGGCCGGCGGCGCGAGGGCGAGCGCGGCAACGGCGACAAAGACCGTACGTCGGGCAATTTTCACGAAATCCTCCTGAAGCAGGCCTGGAGCCTAGGCCTGCTGCGGCGAATCAGGCAAGCTTCGCGCCATATCAGGAGGTGACCCATGACCGCCAAGCTCACCGGCGCCGCCCGCAGCCAGGCGCTCGCTGCCCTGCCCAAGTGGCAGGAAGTCCCCGGCCGCGACGCCATCAAGCGCAGCCTGAAGTTCGCCGACTTCAACCAGGCTTGGGGCTTCATGTGCCGGGTGGCCTTGGCCGCCGAGAAGGCCGACCATCATCCTGAATGGTCCAACGTCTACAGCAACGTCGAGATCGTTCTGTCGACGCACGACGCGGGTGGATTGAGTGAGAAGGACGTGGCTCTGGCGAGGTTCATCGACTCTGCGGCGTGAGTCCATATCGGCGCTCCCTCTGATGGCGGATTCGTGTTAAAATCCCATAATTTGGGGAGCGACCTTGCAGTCGCCAATGAACATGAGCCATGCGCCGAGAGTCGGCTGCCTCCTCTTGCTGCTGTCGGCGACAGCCCTGACATCGGTGCCGGCCCGTGCCCAGAACGGCACGTGGCACACCAATCCCGGTTCCTCGAACTTCAACACGGGCAGCAACTGGTCATCAGGAAGCATGCCTACCGGCACGGCGAGCTTCGGCGCTTCCACCACCACCAATCTCACCCTGTCGAACGGCGTCACCCTCGGCTCCGTCCAGTTCAACGCCGGGGCGCCGGCCTACACGTTCAATCTCGGCGTGCTGCCGCTCAACTTTACCGGCGCCGGTATCGTCAACAACTCCGGGAACTCGCCGACTTTCATCCTGTCCGCGCCTAACAACACGCCGACGCCCGGTAGCATGACGTTCAACGGCGCCGGCACAACGGCAGCGAACGCCAACATCGTGAACAACGGCAACTCCACTGTTTCCTTTCTCAGCGGCGCGACGGCGGGCAGCGCCACCATCACCAATAACGGTAACCTTGCGGTCAGCCGATTCCTGAACTCCTCGCCAGGCAGCGCCACCATCACCAATACCAACGGCGGCAACCTCAAGATCATCGATTCCGACAATGGCAGCGCCACGATCATCAACAATTCGGGCGGTGTGACCGACTTCCAGTCCAGCAGTGGCAATTCCAGCACAGGCGCAGCTCGCATCATCACCAATGCCGGCGGCCAGACCAACATCAACACAGCCAATGTCACCGTGGGATCGATCGAAGGTGCCGGCACTTACATCATCGGCCCGGGAACCTTCGGCATCGGCTCGATCCTCACGGTCGGCACCAACAACCTTTCCACCACGGCCAGCGGGACCATCACCGGCCTTCTCAACTCGTCGCTCGTCAAGGTCGGCAGCGGCACGCTCACCTTGTCGGGCACGGCGACGCTCCCGGGCGGTACGACGGTGGTGGCCGGCGGCATGATCGTGACCGGCACCTTGGCCAGCAACACCACGATTGCCAGCGGCGGTACGTTGGGCGGCAGCGGCACGCTCTCGGGTAACCTCACCAACTCGGGCACGCTGGCGCCGGGCAATGTCGGCGGCACGTTCACCGTCACCGGCAACCTGGTGCACAACGCCGGGGCCACCTACCAGGTCGGCGCCAATGCCGCCGGACAGAGCGACCGCGTCAATGTTGGCGGCACGGCCACCCTCAATGGCGGCACCGTGCAGGTGGTGGCCGCCTCGGGGACCTACGCGCCCACCACGACCTACACGATCCTCAACGCGTCGAGCGGTGTCAGCGGCACCTTCTCCGGCGTCAGCAGCAACTTCGCCTTTCTGACGCCGTCGCTCAGCTACGACCCCAACAACGTCTATCTGACACTCAGCACCAACTTCGCCAACAATTCGCTCAGCGGCAATCAGTCCGCGGTAGGCGGTTCGCTGAACAGCCTCTGGGGAAGCGCCAGCAGCGACTTCCTCACCATCCTCAACGCGCTCGCGGTCCTCAGTCCGTCGCAGGGTGCTGCTGCGCTCGCGGCGATCAGCGGCCAGAGCTATGCGGGCTTCTCCACGGCGATGGCGGCCAACGCGCAGATGTACATGAACAACCTCGCCTCGCAGGCGGGGTCGGCCGGCAACAACCGCACGATGCTTGCCGAGGCCTGCGACGTCGCCTGTGATACGACAGCGATGCCCCTCTGGGGTGTTTGGGGTGGCGCGGTGGGTGGCCTCGGCACGATAGGCGCCGGCCAGGCAACCGGAGCCGTGACCTACAACAGCGGTGGCTTCGCCGCGGGACTTGACCGACGCTTCACCGAGAACTTCCTGGCTGGCGTCACGGTGGGCTACACGACCGGCACGCAGTGGATTTCCGGTCTCGATGGCCGCGCCACCTCTGACACTGTCCAGGCCGGCATCTACGGCAGCCTTTCGCAGGGGCCGATCTACCTCGATGCACTCGCCGGCTGGGCCTTCAGCTACAACCAGTCATGGCGCAACATCGCGATCCCCGGCCTGCAGCCGGTGACGGCACGCGGCCAGACTGGCGCCAACCAATTCTACGGGCAGCTCGAGAGCGGCTATCGTTTCGACATCGGCGGCAGGGCCGATGCCTACGTCACGCCATTCGCTCGACTGCAGGGCTTCACCGCCACCCAGAACGCCTTCACCGAGACCGGGGCGGGTACGCTCAACCTCAATGTCGCGGCAGCAACCACCAATTCATTGCGCTCCGTGTTGGGAGCGGTGCTGGGCGGCGAGATGGACATGGGTTGGCGCAGCAAACTTGCCACCCAGTTCCGCCTGGGTTGGAGCCACGAATATGCCAGCGTCAACCGGCCGGTAGCGGCGACCTTCGCCGGCGCACCGACGGTGCCCTTCACCACCTTTGGCGTGTCGCCGCAACGTGATGGCGTTCTGCTCGGGCTGTCAGCGAATACCGAGGTCGCCGACGGCGTCAGTCTCTATATGAGGTATGAGGGAACGATTGCCGGCCCCGACAATGCCCAAGCTGCCACGGTTGGTGTGCGCGTGATCTGGTAACCGTGGTCAGTCGGCGGCAACGCTGCCGCTCGCATCGACCGTCAGCATCACCTCGGTCTTGCCACGCAGCGCCTTGGCATGCCAGACGCCGTTCTGACCCTTGCGCAGCACCGTGACGCCCTTGTAGCCGTCGGCCTCGATGGCGGCTTTCGCCTTGGTTTCGCTGAAGCCGTCATCCGTCGCGGCGGCGGGCTCGGCCTTTGCCTCCTCGGCATCCTTCTCGCCATTCTTGGTATAAGCCGATGGCGTCGCGATGAGGGCGTCGATGGTCGGCAGCTTGGCATTGATGGTGGTCCGCTTCACCTGCAAGGGCACCGGCGCTTGCCGCGCCTCGACGGGAACTTTCTGCGAAGCCCTAGACCGCTCCTGCGTAACCGGCGCAGCTTCGGGGACCGCAGCCGCTTCCGCCACAGAAGGCGCATTACGGGCCACCGGCGCCGCCTGCCGCGCCGTGCGGGATTCGTCCGTCAGCAGGTTGGCGCTCGCCACCCCTGCGACCGTCACCATCAACGTTGCTGCCAGGATACCGCGCTTCATCTGTCGATCATGGTTCGAATCGGTGGCGCCCAATGTGATAACGAGCACGCTCTGCCTGCCGTTCCCGAAAAAATGATCTTTGCCTGATTCAGCCTTGCTTTGGCCCACATCGGCTGCCGTAGACGCAGGCCCAGGCACGGGTGAATTCCGCGCCCAGCAGGAAGATCTGCGCCGAATAGAAGATCCAGAGCAGCAGCACGATCAAGGCGCCCGCCGCGCCGAAGGTCGAGGCGATGTTGCTGCCGCCGATGTAGAGCGCGATCAGATACTTGCCGCCGCTGAACAGCAGTGTGGCAAAAATGGCACCAACGATTACGTCGTGCCAAGCGATCGCCGTGTCGGGCAGCACCTTGTACATGGCGGCGAACAAGGCTGTGATCAGAACGATCGAGAGTGTGACATCGAGCACAGTCAGGCCGGCCTCGAGGGCCGGAAAGACGATGTGCAGGTAGGTCGCCAGCGCCTTGAGAGCAGCGCTGACGGCGAGCGACACCATCAGCACGAACCCGAATGCGAAGACCAGGCCGAGGCTCGCGAGCCTGGCGCGCATCAGGCGCGACATCGTCGAGCGCGGCGACTTGGCCTTCCAGACGGCGTTCAGCGACGACTGGACCTCTCCGAACACGCCGGTCGTCGCCAGCAGGATGGCGACAAGGCCGATCGCCGTCGCCAGGGTGCCATGGCTGTCGGATGCGCTGCGGATCATGTCCTGCAATGCCTGCGCGGTCGGCCGCCCCATCAGTCCGCCGAGCTGCTCCACGATCGCGCCCTGCGCCGCATCGCGCCCGAACACCAGCCCGGCGACGGCGATAACCACCACGAGCGTCGGCGCCACCGAGAACAGCGTGAAGTAGGCAATCGAAGCGCCGCGGCTCCAGTCATCGTCCTCGATGAAACCTTCACCCGTCAGACGCAATAGCTGCAAGACCCTGCCCAGCCCCGTGGCCGGCCGCTCCGACGGAACGGGAGCAACCGTCGCCACGATGGCTAAGCCCGCTTGGCCCGCTTGCGGCGGGCAGCCCGTCGGCGCATGGGCGGGTTCTTCCAGAGCTCGAGCAACGGCCCTTGTGCGCCATAGACGGGATCGCGGCGCGGCAGCTTCACCTTGGCGATTGAGGCGACGGCGGCCGCGTGATCGACTTCGGCCGGTCGTGGTTGGTCGTAGCGGCCGGCGGCCGGGTAGGCACCGACCACAAGCAGGTCAGCGCTGGCCTTGATCCGGCGATGGCCGGTACCCGCCGGCAACACGACCGCGTCGCCCGCCTGCAAGGTGATCTCGCGGCCGCGGCTGCCGCCGAACTCGACCGTGACGCGGCCGCGGGCGATGCCCAGCACCTCGTGGGTCGCTGTGTGGAAATGCCGGAAATCGTAGATGCCGTCGCGCCAGGATTTGCGCCAGCCGTGCCTGGCGAAGGTCTCCTCGAAGATCGCGGCCGGATCGAAGGCCTCGTCGAGCCTGAGCGCACGGCGATAGACGACCAACGGCAGGGGGTTGTTGGGCGTCTCGCCGTCGTCGCGAAAGCGGAACAGCTGGGGCGCGGGCGGACGCGCCAGTCGACCGAGCTCGCGCCGCGGCGGCCGGCCGATTCCGGTCAACTTCTCGACGATGCGCTTCAGCTCTTCGACGACGGGCATGCACTCCTCCGCCACCGGCAACGCGGCCGGCGGCGGAAGGCTCCGCCTATTTGCCGGGCGGCGGAACGATCTTCATGACGAAGGTGGTGGGAGCCTGGTTCGGCCCGAACGGCCCCGGCACCTTGTGGTCGACCGGCGGCAGGCTGCGCAGGAAAGCGACGATGGCGTCGGCGTCCGGCTTGGTGAGGTTCGCGAAGGCATGCCAGGGCATGATCGGCGCCAGCATGCGCCCGTCGGGACGCTCGCCTTTCTGCAAGGCCGTGACGACCTGGGCATCGGTCCAGTTGCCCAGTCCCGTGGCCTTGTCGGGCGTGAGATTGGGGCCGACGAATGTGCCGAGCCCGGGCATCTCGAAGCCGACGTCCGAGCCTCCCAGGAAGCGCGCCATGTCGGGCTTGCCGAAGAAGTAGCCCGGCGTGTGGCAGTCGTTGCAGCCGGCGATGGCCACCAGGTACTTGCCGCGGGCGATCGCCGCCGGATCGGCGGCATCAATGATCGAGGGAAGCACGACTGTCGCCGCCGCGGCCGCAGCAGCAAGCAGAGTCCGTCTCATGTTTGTGAAGTCTCCCCAAAAGAACGCGTCACCATAGAGGGACGGACCTGTGACTGCTACGCTGAATCCCGTGCAGCAGATCACGATCCGCAAAGCGCGGCCTGAGGACGCCGCTGCCATCAGCTCCCTGGTGCTGCGCACCGTGAGGATCTCCAATGCGAGCGACTATCCTGCGCAAGCCATCGAGCAGCTGATCGTCGACTTCGCCTCGGAGAAGGTCGCGCAGCGCATGACCGAGCGCGACACCTTCGTGGCCGAGATCGCCGGCCGCATCGTCGGCACCATTGCGCTCGGCGGCGACCGGCTGCGCACCCTGTTCGTCGAACCGGAGCTACAGGGCAGCGGCCTCGGCGCCCGGCTGGTTGCCCATCTCGAAGCGCATGCGCGTGCGGTGGGCGTGAGCGAGCTGAAGCTCTCCTCCTCGCTCACCGCCCACGGCTTCTACGAACGGCTGGGCTACCGCACGGTTCGCCTGGAAGAGCATGACGGCGTCTCGACCTGGCTCATGGTCACGACGCTCGCCTGAGTTACGTTACATCCCGCCGGCGCGCTGGTCGGCGCCCTGCCTGTGCTCGCCGCCCGGCTGGGCGATCTGGCGCAACGTATTGCGCCGATCTCGAGCACGCAATCGCCCGCATCGACATCGGCCGCCTGCACCATGCGCGCGCCGATCGGCGACGCCCCGGCCTGCGATCTGGTGGCGGACCATGCGTCGACGTGGATCGATCATGGGTGCCATGACGGCCAAACGACCCACGCCGACGCGAGCTGGTCTCGGGTGACCTATTTTGGCTGACCTATTTCGGCTGACTGGGCTTCTTGTCCATGCCCTTCTTGTCCATGCCCAGTGGATCGCCGGTGCGACCCTTGGCCTCCGCGGACTTCAGTTCCTCGCCTTCCTTGGAATCGAGGGCACGCTCGGCCTCGCGCGCGGCCTCGTCGACCTTGCCCTTCTTCAGGAACTTCGCGGTCGCGTCGTTGTAGTCGCGGGTGCCGCTGTAGCTGCCCTCGCCTTCGATGCGGCCGTCCTTCTTCGCCTTGTCGTCCATGACTCACGCTCCTTGGCTGGTGGAGCCCAAGAAACGTGGCGCATCGCCCAAGGTTACGGCCGATGGAGACCGGTTTCGCGGAAATAGCGTGCAACCCCGGGATGGAGGCGGTCGGCCGGCGCCGTGGCCACCGTGTTCCGCGCCGTCGTGTCGACGAGCTGCGATGGCGCGCCGAGTTTCTGCGTCTCATCGAGCGCCTTGGCCAGGCGAAAGGCCACGGCATCGTCGAGCGTGGGCCGCGCCAGCACGAAGCTCCACGAGCCGACCGACGGGATGGCATCGTTCTGGCCCGGGAAACTGCCGGCGGCCTGGGTCACTTCCTTCAGGAAGGAATGCTTGGCGAGGATGCGTTTGATCTCGCCTGCGTCCGGCGCAATGAAGCGGGCGCCCTTGTCGCTCTTCGCCACCGTCGTGAAGCCCGGCCAGCCGGTGCCGCCGCCCCACAGCGCGGCGACGCGGCCATCGAGCACCATCGCCGGACCATCGCCGGCGCGCTCGAGATAGACCGGCTGGAAATCCTTGGCGGCGTCGAGACCGAGCCCGTCCATGGCGTAGCGGCCGAGGATCACCAGGCCCGAGCCCTGCGCGCCCCAGGCGACGGGCTTGCCCTTGAGATCGGCGATCGAGCGGTAAGGCTGATCGGCCCGCACCACGAACATGCCGGCGGTGGGATACATCGCCGTGATCACCTTGAGGTTCGCCGGCGGCCGGCCGATGCCGGACAGCGCCTCGTGCACCACCTCGCCCTGCACCAGCGCGATATCGAGCGTGCCCGCTTCGAGCATGGGCACGTTCTCCGTGCTGCCCTTGGTGTTGATCGCCTCGATCTCGAGCGCGGGATCGGCGCGGCGCACGCCCTCGATGAAGGCAGCGCCATAGACCGGGAAGCCGCCGCCCGGCGTCGCCGTGCCGAGCCGGATCTTCACGGGCTGGGCGCCCGCTTGCTGGCTATGGGCCGGCAGCGCGGCCAGCGTGAGGGCGCCGCCGAGGAGAACGTGTCTGCGGTGAAGCATGGCATGTCAGTGATCTTGGTTGCAGCGATGGACTTCGACGGTGACATGGCTCAGCCGCGCAAGGTCGGCCAGGCGCGCCTTATAGGTCTCGACCGGCTGCGGTGTGTCCGACACCAGGGCGACGATGGCGGCGTGATGACCGGGGCCGACGCGCCAGACATGAAGGTCGGCGATGCGGTCGTCGCCATGCTCCAGGCGTTCGCGAAGCTCAGCGGCCAGTTCGCCATCGGGGGTGGCGTCGAGCAGCACGGCGCCGGCATCGCGCATCAGGCCCCACGACCAATGGGCGATCACCAGCGCGCCGACGATGCCGATCACGGGATCGAGCCAGGTCCAGCCATAACCCCACGCCGCCAGCAGGCCCGCGATCGCCAACACCGAGGTCAGAGCGTCGGCCATGACATGGAAGAAAGCGGCGCGCAGGTTGTGGTCGTGATGATCGTGGTGGGCGTGGTCATGATCGTGATCATGCCCATGATCATGCCCATGATCATGATCGTGCCCCGCACCCAGGATCCAGGCGCTCAGCAGATTGACCGCGAGGCCCACCACGGCAATCGCCGTCGCCTCGGCATAATGGATTGGCACGGGCTGGAAGACCCGGACCAGCGATTCGTACCCGATCAACAGGGCGATCAGCGCCAACAGGACGGCGCTGGCGAAGCCCGCGAGGTCGCCGAGCTTGCCGGTGCCGAAGGCGAAGCGCGGATCGCGCGCGTGCCGG